>Ga0233439_10000930_pt1 | contig 39867 bp, 28 predicted proteins | sample SI_123_September_6_FD_182713 | JGI IMG/M metagenome (GOLD analysis project Ga0233439, IMG submission 182713) | Seawater microbial communities from Saanich Inlet, British Columbia, Canada - SI_123_September2016_100_MG | ecosystem: Environmental > Aquatic > Marine > Inlet | place: Canada: British... | reverse complement strand
ATAAATGCTCTGAATTTCCATGATACGTTTTTCCGTATCTCTCATTTTCTCTAAAATCAAAGTACTTTTCTTTTTTTCCTCGCCAAATGTGAATTCATTTCGAGACATTTCTACTGATATCGCCAACTTATCGTACTGATTTGATATAGTCAAATATATCGCAGCAACCGCTTGCCATTTCATAAAATTATTAATAGTGATCATGACTGTCAAAATCGCGTTTAAAATTGATAAAATCCAATTACTCCATCCTACTGTATCCAAAAATGGGGCAACTACCGTCATTGAACCAGTAATAAATATAGCCGGAAACATAAGCATGTTGAATTTCTGTAGAGTAATACGGTTGGCTTGGTTAAATATGTGTCGTTGCCCCTTTAAATAGGTCAGTAAAATATCCAATTCGCTCGACATTTGGACTTCTCTCGTATAATGTTTATTTAATGAATCTTCGACATCTTTGTATGTGATTTTCTTAAAATAAGTACGCTTGGAGTCCAATGTATTGTTATCGTAGTCAGAATCATTATCCGACATATTTCGAGAAGAACACCCGGACATAGTCAATGGACTATTACTATTGTAAGAATAACTACCTACTGATCCTACAGACATGCGTTTGAATTGATCAGTAACTTCGCGTTCTTTATATTTTGATTTAATATGATTGAGTTCCATTGATAATTTATCAACAAAATGCTCGTGTGTTTTTTCCTCACCGTAAAGTTCAGATAAAGATACATCCGTACCAACTGAATCCCCATCGACTGGCTTTCTGTGTTTATCACTAGGATTTTTCAACGATCCTTTCTTTTTAGACGATTCCATAGGATTGGACATTAATGAAGTGGTTTCTTCTTTGCCTTTCTCTAAATCCATCATTTCCGAAAATCGGTCATCATCTATGAAGTTTTCTTGTGATTTTTCTTTTGCAATGGGGTTTTCCTTTTCACTCATTGTGTTTTTTTACAATTAGGCTTTTCTATACTAGTTTCAGTTATATTTTCAATCGCTAAAATAACATTCTTCCGAATTGTTTCTTCGGAGCATCCAAAATATTCACCAATGTCTTCATTTGAACGTACTACATTGAACTCATAATCATATTTAATGTGTATTATTCGACGCAATGTAGGTGGTAAATTGTAAATACGAATCCACATATCTCGGTACAACTGTGGTGATTGATTTTGTAAATGTACTAAATAATCCATTTTTCCTAAATACCAATTCCTGGATCCAACATTTGTACTATCGATTTTACATGTTTCAAAATCATATGGTTTAGGAAGTTGTCGTTTTCGTCTTTCTTTTGCACTTCTTTTACGAATTGGGTACTGTTTTGTTAAACCTTTGTATAATGCACCAGTAATATATATTTTAGCATATGGATGAAACAAGGACATTCCGTTATAATTTTTGATTGCATGCATTAATCCCATTGACGCATATTGTTCTAAATCTTCGGCGGGAATATGATTGCATTTAAATTTATGAAAACGTCTAAATTCATGTACTGTGGCTTTCAATAAAGGTTGATGTCTCAAATAGAGTATTAAACCAATTTTTTCCATCATGGATGGGATTTGTTTTATCTGTTTGTCTAAATAGTAATTTTGTATTGTATTCCATTGACTTTTAGTCATTATCTTGTAACTAACTGTACAACTGGATTTATACAAGACAAATAAAAAGTATATACAGGTCGCGGTAGAAGTAAATATAAATATCATCGTTATTTGCTATTTATTGTTACCTAAACAACAATAAATAAGTTTAATATTTTTTTACAATTTATATAAATACAAAAATTCAAATCAATATAGCAATCTAAATACAATTTTAAACTATGTCTTCTTCTGAACCTATTGATGTTTTATTCGACAATGACAAAATTTTAACCGAACTTATGAAAAAAGACCCTAAATCGGTATCCGTAAATAAAACTGTACAAACAACCAATCCGAATTATCATTTGCTATCATCGACCACTTTATTTTTAATTCCAACGTTGTATGCGTTTATGGATCCGCAGTTATTTTATCATGGTATTGTTTCTATTTTTACGACACTAATATCATGGAATCATTGGCGCGATTATCAAAACAAGTCATTTGCTAGATCTTTGGATTTATTTTTTTCAAAATTATCCTTTGTAATTTACTTTATTACAGGGTCTGCATTTTTCTTATCAAAACCGAGTTTCCTTTTTTTAGCTGTACCTAGTACCTATTTTATGCTACAATCGTACAAGTATTCAATCAATATGTATAAAATAGATGATCCTAAATGGGTATATGCGCATATGATGTTTCATGCTTTTGTAGCCTATACGCAATTCTTAGTGTTATTTTGTGGAAAAAACTATGTTTTTGGAACAGTATCCGCAACTTCCATCATAAAAAAAGAAGTGGGTCTTCTTGTTTCATTCTTAATTGTTAAAAATTATTATTATACAAATTACCATACTATATCTTCATTATCATTAATATAATAGTGAAGCGAACCAATACTGGTATTCCTTAGGTCATCACTATCATAATCGTAGTCACTAAGTTCATCCGTACTATTTCCTCCAAATGTAGGTGGGGCTAGGACTCGTTCTGAAGGAGGGTATGAAATAACACGTGTCACCAATCCTCTAAGTCTTTCTGGAATATTATTATTAACAACATATTCTCGAGATGAATTCTGACTTAATTCTTCTAGATTTTCTTGAGCCAAATTTTCCATAGATGTTCTGATCATTTGGGAAGCCATACGCATGGATACTTTTTCAGTTATTTCATTCATTTCGAGCTGGATATCATTGACGACATTGGATAAGTCTGTAAATGTTTTTTCGCTATATGTTTCAATTAGCGAACACATACTTCTACATAATGGGCATGACAACGAAGAATATTGATTATATGATGTTTCAATACATTTTTCAATACAAGTAGAACAATATTTATGATTACAGTCGGTAGAAACCATTTCACTTTCTTGTACGTCTTCATAACACACCGGACATTCGCTCATTCCATTTACATCTACATTATTTTTATCTATACATAAAACTGTAATGTCAGTAAGAGAATGATAATCATTATCTAGATCTAGTAGTTCGTCTGGGTAAAAATATCTGGATTCTCTTCTAGGGTTTCTTGATTCCATTTTGGTTTTTGGTTTTCGATTTACTTTAGCAATATTTAGGCGAGGCTCTTATTCAAGAGTGTAATTAATGATTAAAGTATATGATCTCCATTTTTGTCAATTTTAGAACATCTAATTTCTATATACACATGTACAAATTAGATATATAATTATAATTAATGAAACAAAACAGTAGATGCATCTACATTTATGGAGGAAAAAACCCAATGCTGTAAGGTTTCACAATAATATGCGTTTTGATTGTTAGACAATGTATATTGTACAGTATCGTGCTTACCACATGCACATTTTTTTGTAATTGGAGAACCAACAACGTCACATCTTTTATTTGTAGTAGGGTGAATAAAATAAGATATTTTATTTGGATTTACGGTTTGTGTGGTATTATTTGAATCATATAATCGATCACCTTCACTATGGAACGAATGTATAGAATTAGATAAACAGTGTGTTTTAATAGCCGATGACATACTTTTTTTTATTAGTTATTATAATTAGTAAAGTATTCTTTAATATGGTTTAATAAAATATTTTTGATAGGTTTCGTCTCACTACGTTCGACGAAATAACAGGGGGCGAAGCCCCCTATCTGATGCATCATACCTTTGTATGATCCTTTCTCTCCACAAATTGATTTGGGAACTTCTAAAATTGAAAATTCGTAGATTTGTCTGCTTGTTATATTAAATACAAGTTGTATGTAAATAACACACAAAAACACTAAAGCACTAAAGTATATGTCTTCAGAACATTATTATATTCTTCGATCATTTATTATCGTTACTGGTTTATTGGGATTATTCGCTTATATTGTATTTGAATTATACAAAGCGGCTATAAGAAGTGGATTAATAGTAGGTCAAGTGATTCCAGACGATTTATCTGAACCAGAAACAGTATAAAAATAATATATTTATTTCTATATATAGTACATTCACCAAGTACCAAAAAATAAGGAAAAATGACAGCTGTGTATAATTTGTTTTACGACGGGTTACCAAAAGAAATTCAAGATCATATTTACAATTATGATTCTACGTACAATGACATGTTTTCAAAAGCCCTATTTCGCAATGAGATTCAGTTCATCAATAAATTACGTAAAAGTTACGAGTTACCTAGTTTTATAGTACAGTGTCCATCTGATAAAACAGGTGAATCTATCGAATTATTAACCAGAAAGATCCAATCTCGATTAACCGAAGAGACCATGTATTATCCATATCATTTTACTGTTTCCAATACCCATGGGATTGCATTTGAAAATGACGACAGTATAAGGAAACTTCAATTGTATAATCGTTCGTTTCCTGTACCATTGGAATTACTACCAAGTAATGGGTTTTACAAAAATTACAAATTAGGAGACCCGGATACACTTACAGAGTTACCGTACCGTGAGTTATTGAATCGATACAAAGAAGTATCCAGACGTTTTCCTAAATTCAGGTGGCCATTTTACGAAGCCAGTGGATTCTTCGACCATACACATGATCTTGTTTTATGGCCTAAAATGTGCTTATTTCAAGTAATCTTCCGTAATGATTGGACATTTGGTGAGATTCAACGTACAATGAAATGTTTCAAGGAAGAAGGATTTGGTGTCATGTTTATTGACGATTACGAATCATGTATAAATAGTCTTCGCGGTCTTCATGAAAGACCCATGTATGTTTTATAATAATATTAGTTACTATTACAAAAATGTTTTTAAAATATTAAAAATTAGTTATTAGTTGAAGTGCCTTAATATAGGTACTTTTTTATTTGATTTTTTGTATGATAATTACTTTGAGCATATTCAATACATCTTTTTATAAGGTAATGAGTTATTCATTTTAACAATAATGTAATCTTTTAATGAATAAAATACTTCTGAAAAAACATATAGGGTAATCACTATTGTTTTTATATACGTTGTCATTTATTTTACACCATGTATCTGGAAACAAATCATCTACTGTTTTACTGGCATAATTTGGTCCAAACCATGTATTTGGATAACATACAATTTTATTTTCATTCAAATTAAAGTATGTGAATACTTGGATGGGGAATATTAGAAGACATTTTTATTGAAACTAATATGTAAAAACAACAACATTTATATTTTCAATATTACCATATTTCAGGATGGAAAGACGATGAAGACCATCGATCACTACATTATCTTTATTTATAATTATCAATCTATCTTGTTGATTTTTGTATTCTTCAATGTTAAAATTTTTAATCAATTTATCAAATGACATAGGCGTATGGTTATCTTGTAAATATTTTCCTAAATATTTACTATAATAATCACTATAACTTTTTGTATCTCCAGTAACATATTTATAGTGAGGTGTATCCTCAATAATACAATTTTTTTTGTTAATTATATTTACGTATAATGTTTTTATATTTATATTTTTTACATGAGCTTTTTTTGGTTTTTGGATATGCCATGGTATTTTTATATTTACATTATTTAATTCTAAATCATAGTCTTCATACATTTTAGGATATTTGTTTAAAAACGCATGTGTCAGATATGTTGTCTCTTCATTATTATCAGTTACATGAATAACGTGTTCATGAGTTATTCCCTTCGTCAGAGGCGGTTTGTTCACATTTACATTTCTTGGGTTATATTTTTCACGAATTTTCCATTTACAATTTACCATATTCTCATCTGCAATTATTTTGAAATCACCTGTTCCGTACATTTTATTCTTTGGAGTTAAAATTTTTAATAAAATAAATATAAATTCCTTCTTTACAGAATTCAAATATTTTGTTTTATTCATTATATGTGATGAATTTATCATTTCAAGTTTATAACATTTATTTATAATTTGTTCTACATTATTAAATTCATGTTTTGTTATATTCAATATATGACAATCAATATCAGCCATTATTATATTCAAAATATCAGTAATATATTGGATACCATGCCCCCAAACTACGACATTTAAGTATGCTGGTTCGATCATTGAATAATTCAACAAAGATTTTTTTTCATTTACTAATACTCTATGAAAATCAATATCACTAAAATTATTGACATAATTTAAATGCTTTAGTTTTTGAGGATATTCAATATATTCACAATATCGTAATGATAAGTCATCTTTTATACAAGGAACATACGCACCCCTACAATTTCTTGTTTTATTTTTCAATAAAAAATCACCAATTGATGCGTCAAGTGAGAATTTTGAGAATTCAAATTTATCAAATATATCAAACCGAAAGTGTAAAAAAGATTCTCTATGTTTAAATAAATCCAAATGTGCATGATTTTTTGAAACCATTGTTATGGTATGACGAAATATATTCTTATCATACAATTGCACTATAATATCTATATTTTCATTTAGATTGTTTGTAAATATATCTAAGTCTTCATTTATTTTATAAGTATAAGGCAACGAGTTATTCATTTTAACGATAATATAATCTTTTAATGAATAAAATACTTCTGAAAAACATATAGGGTAATCACTATTGTTTTTATATACGTTGTCATTTATTTTACACCATGTATCTGGAAACAAATCATCTACTGTTTTACTGGCATAATTTGGTCCAAACCATGTATTTGGATAACATACAATTTTATTTTCATTCAAATTAAAGTATGCTCCCCACCAACTAAAAGTGCTATTCGCAATTATATTATGATTACATAATGACATTAATAATAATTGTTCATGGTCAATGATATTTGTATTAATTGGTGTGAACAAAATACCCGAATATTCTACGCGTAGTATATCAATTACTCTTTTTACAGCTATTTCATCATTTTCTTCGTAGAAATATAGCACGTTCCATTTTTTTCCAGTTTTACTTAATATATGTTCTAATGCATTTATATAATACTTTACATTTAATATCGGATGATACAGTTGTATATCTTTATAATCGCCTATACGAAAATGTATTGATATATAATTTTCAAATTCATAAATTTGTTTATATTTATTTTTAATATCATCTCTTTGTGAATATAAATTAATAATTTTAAATATTTCTTTTTCGTTACATTGAAAATATTTATAAGATTGAAAGTAACCATCAAAATAAAAATGATCATCAAATGGAATTTCCGTATAATGGAAATTTTGTTCTTTATATATTTTTCGAGTGTCCGCTGATTTTATATAAGATTTTAGCGTTTTTAAAAAATTATCCCAGTAAAACGGTCTTTTTTTATCTGGAATTTGAGGTTTGAAAAAAAAATCTATTTTATTTGAAAATGAATAACTAATTAAATTAAATATCTGAAAAAGCTGATTACCCAACCCACCCTTTAAAATTGTTGTTATCATTAGTAACGTCAGGTATATATTCTATTTAAATATATTCTATTTAAATATATTCTATCCAAAAAGAGTTAAATATATATATATATATGTCTAATATATATGAAATTTATAGGACAAAAAGGTCAAGACCAATGGGTTATTGAGACAATTTTTAATTATAAAACTGATGGTTATTTCGTTGATTTAGCAGCGACAGATGGTATTCATATAAATAATACTTTATTATTGGAAAGGGACTTAAATTGGAATGGTATTTGCATTGAACCAAATCCACAGTATTATGATAAATTAAAAAAAAATAGAATTTGTAATGTTACAGATATTGTAATTGATAGAGCGAATGATAGTGAAATTAATTTTAGAATAGATAACGGAGAATTAGGTGGTATTGTAGATAATGACACAGATAATAACTATAAAAATCGTGGTAATGAATTAAAAAAAGCCAAAATACTTAAATTAAAGACAAAAACTCTTGAGTATATACTAGAACATTTCAATGCCCCTAAAATTATCGATTATTTGAGTTTAGATGTCGAAGGTGCAGAAGAACGTATATTATCTAATTTCCCTTTTAATAAATATACTTTTCTTGCAATGACAATAGAGAGGCCTACACCTAAATTAGAAAAAATTTTATTTAATAATGGCTATGTATTTGTAATGAAATGTAAAAAATTACTGTATGATACTTTTTACGTTCATAAATCAATACCTAATTTTGAACAAATTATTAAAGAACCATATTCACCTACTCCCAAAAAAGATTGGTGAAAATATCCACAATATTATAATTAATTAAAAATGTAGAATTTGTTATATTTGGAGGTAGGGTTATTAAGAATGGTCCTTACTATATATATATTTTGATAAACCTAATATATTTGTAGGATTTATTTGTCTACCATACAATATTTTACCAACATATAAATCTTCATATATTTCGTTATGATAATTTGTATCTGTCGATACTATTTTTAAACTATTTCTAGAAATAATGTATCCACATCCACCTAAACACCATGGGACATATGGTCCGCTATATTCTGTATTATTAAATGAACTATCTTTACTACACCTATTAATATGCCACTTCCTATTACCACTCCAATTATTATTTACTTTACCACAATAATCACTTAATAATGAAGTATTTATTAATTGTTTTATCACCATATCATCGTCCAATTTACAAAAATGCGTAAAACTATTAAATAATATATTTTCATAAATATATTTATATGTTTTTATTACCTTTTCAGGCAATCCTTCATAATAATCATTACATTGAATTTCTAGTAAATGCTTATCATGAAAATACTTATATTCATCATGTCCTCCTGTAACAATTATATAATTATCATTTTTTAATTCTTTCATCATATTTATTATTCTAGGATAACATTGTTCTATACGTGATTTACAAGAGATAAAAATATAAAACAACATTATCATACTAATTAATATATTATTTAATCATATTTTTATTAATTAAATAATAAAATCAATGGGAAATGTAACTAATATTAAATGGTAATATACTATTAACAAATATTATAAATCCACTTTAATAATTTCAACAATATCATGTATATTTTTTCTTGATAAAATTTTATAATTTATTGTATTCAATCCAGTACTCATTATTTGTTTCATTTTTTCTTTTTCATTTAAATTATTAAAATGATGATAATGTTTAGTTGTATTTGAGTCAGTAAATTTCATTTCTCGGTCATTTATATCGTGGAAACGCTGCAAATATTCTGGATGTTCTTTATCATTCATGAGATTTGTTATTTTCTTTATTTTATAAAATTCGGCACGATTTTGTAAAGCCTTGTCTTCTGTTCCCCATCCCCAAATATCATTGGGAAATCCATTTATCTTATGAATTGTTTCGTTTTTTAATTTTATTATTCCACCTAACGTATTACAACGAGATGTATATATACCTAAAACATCGCTATCATTTACCTCTTTTATATAGTAAGTTGTAATACATTCTTCAGTAGGGTTTAAATCTACATCATGTGTAATGAAATAGTTTGTCTTATTTTCGTATTCTTTGAACGCCACATTTAACAATGCTCCTCGATTAAATAATTTCCCCTCATTTTGTTCTACTACTACTACTTTACTATTCGGTAAATGAGTTTGGATTAATGGTACTGTATTTTTCACAAAATAATCCAAATGTTTTTCTCTATTGCGGTATGGAATAACTATTATATTTTCGTACATTTTTAGTATATAATATAAAAAGTCTTATAATTAAGTTATTTAACTCTAAATTTATAATACACGAATTGCACAAAATAACCAATTTTTGGTTGATAAAGAATAGTTCCGTTAATTTTTATATAAAAATAATGGTATAAGTAGTATATAATAGAACTCCATGGAACTGATTAATATTTTAACCCGTACAGGAAAACGCGAATCCTATTTTAAAACATTGGTAGCTAGTATTGAATCCCAAACCTATAAAAATTTCAGGCATATCAAAAGTAATGACAACCCTGATTGTACGTTTTTAACCGATTTACCAGACGTGTTTAATGTTTCTCCTGATCGAAATGCCGGTAATGGGTTTTACAATTTGTATTTGAATCATTTAGCAAAGCAAGTACAAGAAGGGTGGGTAATTATACTAGATGATGACAGTAAGTTAATTGATAAAACTTTTCTGGAAAAATTAGCTGTTATTTGCGATAATTCCGAACCACCTGAAATTCTTATATACAGATCCCGTATTTCAGAAACTGGTGTCATTCCTCGCCCTGAAAACATGCAGAGAAAAATAATTGAATATGGTGATATAGATATGGCTTGTTTTTGCATACATTCTACAGTTTTACCTAAATATTCATTTCATGCAAAAAGAGGCGGTGATTATAATTTGTTAGATCAGCTTAGAAGTACAAATCAATATACTTTCAAATTCGTAACCTTACCAATCGGAATATCGGCAAATTACGATGGAGCAAAACATGGGGATCTATAATATATCGTTATCAGGCACTTTTTGATTACCCGTACAGTCAGAATTATAATAATCAAGTGTAGTATGCTTGTATTCTTTGTACATGGTCTGAACTCCTAAAATATGTCCAATTACATAGATTAACAGTACAAGAATACGATAATAAAATTCGGGTGGAAACGCTGGAAACAGAAACAAGACGATTTCAAATAGTTTGAATCCAACCCAGTAAAGATAATAGTAAAAATAATTATTATTGTTGTTGTCGAAAGTCATTTTTTACAGTGACCTCTTTTTTTATAAATAATAATTATTAATTTTTTCGTTTTTTTGAACGGATTGACATTTGTTTTTTTATTGTTTTGATTAATTTAAAAAACCGCTTCCAATTCAAATACATTGGCGTCGATTTCTTTATTGGCTAAAGCATATGCAGAATTAGTACGCTCAAAGAAATTAACCTTTGTATCGACACTAATTAACTCCATAAAGTCAAAAGGATTGGATGAATTATACATTTTAGAATATCCTAGTTGAACCGCTAAACGGTCCCCTACAAATTCAATGTACTCTTTCATCATCTTAGCATTCATACCTATTAAACGGCATGGTAAGGATTCAGTTATAAAATGTTTTTCGATTTCTACAGATTCACGTATAATTTTATGTACATCGGCTTCGGATAATTTTGTTTGTAATTTATTGTAGATTAATATGGCAAATTCTGTGTGCAATGCTTCGTCACGCGATATTAATTCATTGGAAAATATTAAACCCGGTAATAAACCTCGCTTTTTAATCCAATATATCGACGCAAACGAACTACTGAAAAATATGCCTTCGACACATGCAAAAGCGATTAATCGAGTAGCAAAATTGCTCTGTTTATCTTGCATCCATTTTTGTGCCCATTTTGCTTTTTCCCCAATACAAGGAAAATTTTGAGTGGCTTTGAATAATTTATTTCTTTGTTCGCTATCTTGAATAAAAGTATCAATCAATACACTGTACATTTCTGAATGAATATTTTCCATGGCTATTTGAAATCCATAAAATGCTCGAGCTTCCGATAATTGTATATCCGTCATAAAGCGTACTGCTAAATTCTCTAATACAATACCATCACTCGCTGCAAAAAATGCCAATACCATTGATAAAAAATGTTTCTCATCGCCATTTAATTTAGCCCAGTCCATCAAATCCTTGGATAAATCGACTTCTTCGGCACGCCAAAAACAATCAACTTGTTTTTTGTACATTCGCCATATGTCATCATCTTGTATTGGGAACATTACGTATCGATCATCGGATTCACTTAATAGTGGATCTTCTTTATCACTATCTTTTGAAACTGTTTTCGTCTGTAATTCGGTTATCGAGTTTTCACTAGGGATTTTTTGGACCATTGCTAAATAATATAAAATGGATATTTTTATATTGGTTCTTTATTAATTAATTTCTCATTTATACCTCAATTAAAGACCCTTTTCTATACATTTATATGATCCTTGTCATTGTTGATCTATATTTCAATAAATCAATGACACGTTTTGTAGTAGAAAATTGTTCATCGCCGTATATATCTTGTAGTAGGAGCCATTCAAACATACCCCCTTGATAAATATACACCTGTTTTACGCCCAAATTATGCAATTGAGTCGCTTTTTGTATTACACGTTTATCCTGGTTGTTTTTACCATATACTATAATCGGTTTATCAGGTTCTACAATTGAAGATAACATTTCATTTACCATTTGTTCTTCGAGAGAAGCATCAATAGTACCTTTAATTAAACAATCTTGTTCTTGAAAAGATAGTACATTAATCAAAATATAATAAGTGGATCTTTGGCTGGCTTGTTGTACATTTTCAAAATTTACATATTGTGGATCATATGAGAAAAGGCCAAACATTTATTTAGTTTTTAACGATTCAGGTTAATAGTACGCAATAGATTAATACAGTAAAAATAACGCTAAAATTGATTGGTGGGTTAGAATCTATTTTTACTTTTTTTACCGAAAACAATATAATCACTATTATTTTATTCTATTTAGTTCTATATATCCTTTTCATCATGGCTTCTTCTTCAAAAACTATTTTCGACGTATTTGATGCTCTAATTGTAATTCGAGACCGCGTTACAAAAAATTGGCTCCATGTACAATATGATAACAGTACTAATAAAACAATTCCTTTGTCGTTTTTCTCACATTTTTATACTTATTTAGGAACACCGCAAACCAATACTCATAAAGGCTTTTTAGTGACCGAATACACACCTCATACTGGCGAACAATGCTATCGTGTTGATTCGAATGACTTGTTGAAAAAGATTAACCCTTTTCTTTTAGAAAAAATGAAAGATCCTGAATTTATCCATATAGATAAATCTAGTCAGGATCAATATATTCAGAAATTTTTGCAAAAATTGAAAATAAAATAATGTTGTATAAAGTCTGTAAATAAAAATAAGTTATTTACAGTCACTTAAAGCTAATTATTTAATTCTATCTAGTTCAATAAAGCGGATTTTTACTAAATTCATTCACATAACAACCACAAACCTTTTTGAATAAAGTAACAATGGATATCTTAAGTCAAACTAAGCTTTCACAATCTGAATGGGAATCGATTGAGGTTCCAATCTCAGAAAGTGAAATCAAGATTTTAAACATGATGTACAATCATTATGGAAAAGACGAATCGGGTAACAGTAAGGTTAATCTTGTGACAAATCCGAATCTAAATATGATTCGTTTTACGAAATTGACCCCTACACCTGAAATACAGGCTTTTCTATACCAAAAATACTTTTACCCTATTGTGGATGCGAATTTTACTAAATTAAAAAAAACAATCACGTCGTTCCAGAAATACAACTCCAATATTACATCCTCTAAAACAGCAAATAAACTAAAAAAAGCCGATTTATTTCGTATTGAAAACAGCGACCGCTTATTTACAAACCAAAATCACAGTGTATATGAATTCGACTGTATGAGCATGTGTAATCAAATATTGTCCTTTATTTTGAAAAAACAAACAGAAAGTATTGCTAAGCCTTTATACACAATTATCAAATGGAATGATGCTGTATTTGAACACACAAACAATTTTGTACTGGAATTCATGAAACTAATCATTGACTATTGTCGTAAATTGACACCCATTGATAAAATTGTATATCAAGCTGAATCTGTTATTGAAAAAAATGCGGATCTGTACAAATATGACAATATAAGCTTGTTCAGACACCAGAAAGAACTTTACAGTCTATGTCTTCAAGATCCAAAGCGCAAACGTTATGAAAACGAGGATATTGACAGTACAGAAGATATATTCTATACACCTAAACCCAAACTCATTCTATACACTGCACCTACTGGTACTGGAAAAACACTATCACCGATAGGTCTAACAAATGAATACAAGGTTTTGTTTGTATGTGTAGCAAGACATGTCGGGTTAGCACTGGCTAGATCTGCAATATCAATTAATAAACGTGTAGCATTTGCATTTGGTTGTGAAACACCTAGTGATATTCGTCTTCATTATTTTTCAGCATCCGATTATACGAAAAACTGGAAAACAGGTGGAATTTGGAAAGTGAATCACAGTAACGGATCAAAAGTACAATTGATGATTTGTGATGTACATTCGTATTTACATGCTATGCGCTACATGATGTCTTTCAATGAAGATCATTCTACATTATTGACCTACTGGGACGAACCTACCATGACATTGGACTACAAAGACCATCCTTTGCATAAAACCATTCAAAAGAATTGGACTGAAAATAAAATCTACAATATGGTCTTATCTTGTGCGACTTTGCCCAAAGAACACGAGATCCAAGATTGTATCCAAGACTTTCGAGAACAAGTAGATGAGTATTTTGAAGAACATCGCAATGAGCAACTATTAAAGTTCAATAATGAAATGGATGAAATCAAAGAATTAAATGATGAACGTATAGAAGAAGGGTTACCTTTATTAGAACCAGTTGTTTGTCCTTATATACCTATAGATGAATACAGAGAGGAAAATAAAGTATATATTGTTAAGCCGCTCGATTATACCAGTATAATGGTGGATGTTCGTACAATCACATCATATGACTGTAAAAAGTCTATACCAATATTGACGCAAAACGGATACAGTTTCATGCCGCATATTCATTGTGATAACATTGGGCAATTAAAAACATACACTTCCTTTTGTAAAAGCAACAAGACACTACTACGATATTTTGATTTGAAAGAAATCGTCAATCTAATCCGCTACGTACATGAGCACAATTATATCAATCGGGATCATCATCATATTAACCAATATTTTGATTCCATTGAACAAATTACTATGAATAACATGAAACTGTATTATTTAGAATTGTTGCAATCCATGACTGAACCTCAATGGGAGTCTTGTAAAGCCTATTTAACAGTACAACAAGTGCGAAAGTGTTCGAATGGTAAAATGATTTCAAATAATATGGGGTTGAGTCGATTAAATAGTGTTCCGACTAGTTTAAATCGTAGTGGTAGTGGAGGTGGAGCCATTACTCGAATCAGTAGTGAAAGTAATGTTGATATGAAAAGAAAGGATGATAAACTAAATGCATTAGAAGGAGTTTATTTAACTACTAAAGATGCACATACTTTGACAGATGGACCGTCGATTTATTTGGCAGATAATATACTAAATATGGCTAAGTTTTACGTAAAAGAAAGCAAGATTCCCGACTCAGTCCTACGCAATTTAGTGGATAACATTGTAAATAATGAAAAATTACAAGAGCAAATGGTTGGGTTGGAACGTAAATTAGAAGAAGAATTGAAACCTAAGAGTACTGAATCATCTGGATCTTTTGCTAAAACAAAAGGCAGCGGTAACAGTAAGAATTATAAGGAGAAAGACGATGATAAAAACATTAATCTACAAACCATTAATAGTAATTTGGATAATTTACGATCACAAATGCAACAAGTCACATTGAATCCCAATTATGTGCCCAATAGTAGAGAACATCAAGAAAAATGGTCTCGTAATTACAGTAGAGACCCGTTTTGTTCGTCTTTATCCGAAAACGATGTAAAAGAAATAATCGATATGGATATTACTATACAATACAAGGTACTCGTATTAATGGGAGTTGGTGTTCTTGTACAACAAGAAAATAAACAATATGAAGAAATAGTAAAGCGATTGGCTTCGAATCAAAAATTGTTCTTAATTCTTACATCCTCAGATTATATTTACGGTACAAACTATCAATTTTGTCATGGATTTATTGGAAAGGACTTGAAACAAATGACGCCACAAAAGACATTACAGGCAATGGGAAGGGTTGGTAGAAATAATTTCCAACAAGACTATACTATCCGTTTCCGTGATGACAATATGATTCACAATTTATTCAAAGAGCCCGAGTTTAATCAAGAAGCATACAATATGAACACCCTATTTTGTAGAAATGAAGAAAATGACGACGATGATGATAATATTTAAACTTTTTACCTTTTAAACTTTTTAATTAAAGTGTATTTTAAACATGTATTTTTTTTCCTAAATAAATGTTTTAACTGAATATGAATTAATTCGCGTTGGGTATTATTTCCCACCGGAAATCAAATATTGGTTTTGTGACGACTGGATTAATGAGGTTTATAAATATTTGCAACATAGAACGTGTTCGAGGGAAAAATTGATTGGATTATAATATAAAGCACGATCTTAATATAGAGACTATCATGTAATATAGATAAGCTATATATGAATTCGCGTTTTATATTTCATCCTGATAACCATAAAAATCTTAATATTACACACGACCTAGATTCAGATCTAGAAATAGAATCGAAATCACAAACATCTTTATTGAAAGTTACTTCTCCTATTATCAAAAGTTTACATCAAAATCACCGTAAAGAATATCAAAACTTAGCTAAAAAACTGTTTATTAGGGGAAAGAATATGGAAACTGTAATTAATTACAAAATCGAAGAATTATTCCCAATCGAAGAATATGATAAAGGAGTCGTCCATATAGTAAATGGAATCACTAATCAACTAGGAGTAATTCTTACAGAAACTCATACATACTTGAATGGTGGTTGTCTCTGTAATTCACCAAAATATACACAATTAACATATAAACAAATTGAACCACAAATACCACATTATAAAAATGTTATAACAATTGCTGCTTTATGGGCGGGTGGTATATGGCATTTTCCTTCCGAAGCATTTGTTGCACTAATGTCTATATCTGAAAAAATATTAAATGATACAAACACTTATATTCATGTATCAAATAAATCTTCATTCGTGTTACAATGGCTATCTCTTTTACATATTGAGGAATCGCGTGTAATTGATGGTTTCGTCCATGCAGAACAATTATATATTCCAAGAATGGGTAAGTGTGGTAATCCATATAAAAGACAGATTGCATGGATGACAAATATTTTAAAAAAATCATTGCCTTCTTTTAACACGCAACAATATGTTATTCTCGTAAAACGTAACCAACGACGTCCTTTACAAAATTTTGAAGAAGTAAATAATTTTGTATATGACTTTGCGAATAAACGAGGACTTACCATATACGAACATAATGATTCAAATTTACCACCATTACAAATACAGCAACAATATTTTAATCAGGCGAAATATGTTTTTGCACCACATGGTGCTGCAGGAATACATTTATATGTGATAAAACCAGACTCTTATTATATAGAATTTTTGGACGTAGAAAACATGAATGTATGTTATATGAGATTGGCACATATGTTAAATATTCACTACATAGGAGTTGATATGACTCAAAATTATGTGAACATGAATGCATTACAAACAATGGTGTGTTAAATATTAAAGTAATTCTGTGTAGAAATGAAGAAAATGACGACGAATATGATAATATTTAAACTTTTTACCTTTTAAACTTTTCATTAAAGTGTGTTTTACACCTTTGGAAATTTAAAACATGTATTTTTTTTCCTAAATATATGTTTAACTGAATATCAATGGATGGAATCTTTCAATTATAAATCCTTCGATTGGATTTTTTTCTTTTTCTAGCATTTTGATAATTTTCATATAAAACTCTTTTGGTCTTTTTAAGATTTGCTTTTTCGAGACAATAAACTGAGCACCGGCTCCAAATTTAAATAAATTGGACTTTCTTTTTTCATCAAATAACTGGTCATAGGCTGTTTTTAGATCCAACTCACGGTGATGACCACAACCACCTAAGGAACATTCTAGCACACGATCGCTCAAAAATGCAAAATCAATATCCAATTCGTTGTTCTCAGTGTATTTCTGAATTCTAGATTTCAGATTTGCAGTGTGATCAGTAGGGCGTCCTTGTAAAAATATAACATAATCGGTTAAATTATCATAGTTTTCATAAATATGAGTATAGTACGTATGACCTTCTCTTCCTACGTTCTTTAGAGATATATACTTATATTCATCGTCATTTAATTTACCTCCTTTGTTATAAATGATCACATTCGAATATTGTTTTGTCCATTTTAAATCTTCATTATACCTGCCCACTACAATAGAATAGTCCATTTTTTATACTATGAAAGCCCATTTTTATAAATACATAATTAGCGTATTATATCTGTACAACTAATATACCATGGGTGAAAACAGTGGAAAAAAAAGGTGCCCAAAGGGAACACGTAAAAATAAAAACAATGAATGTGTTCCAGTTCTCTCTAAAGATTCCAAAAAAGAACCTAAACATAAAACAACAAAGAAATTCAATTCGATGACATCACCAAAAACTTCGTCTTCCTCTTCTATAGCTACTACAAAATCCACTGTAGAAAAAATGCAATCGTTTAAGACAGGAGGTATTGTCTATTTGGATTCTCTTACTAAAAAAAACCTCAATGATATGATTCACACCGCCAATGTACAATTTCATGCATATACAAATAACTCGACACCTCCAACTTTAAGCGATAATGAATTTGATATTGTAAAAGAGTATTTATCTTCGAAATTTCCCCAAGCTTCTGCATTACAAGAAGTCGGCGCACCAGTTTTAGAAAAACAAAAGACAGACCTTCCCGTACCAATGCCTTCAATGGACAAAATTAAACCGGAAACCAATGCTCTCCATGATTGGATGAATAAGTACAAGGGTCCATATGTTCTTTCATGTAAATTGGATGGAGTAAGTGGTCTTTATTATACAATGAACAGTAAAAGGGAATTATTTACTAGAGGAAATGGTCTAGTAGGACAAAATATTTCTCATTTATTGTCTTCTATACAAATACCCAAAGTGACAAATATCATCGTACGTGGTGAATTTATTGTCTCCAAAAAAGTGTTTGGAGAAAAATACAGCAAAAAATTCGCAAATATTCGTAACATGGTTGCTGGATTAGTCAATCGCAAAACCAATACAGCTCCATCTACTGATATCGATTTTGTAGCATACGAGGTGATTCATCCTCCTATTAAACCGAGCGATCAAATGAAATTCTTAGAAGCAAATGGTTTTAATACCGTACAGAATATAACCAAGACATCATTGACAAATGAATTTCTCTCCAATACTCTAATTGACTGGAGAACTCATTATAAATATGAAATCGATGGTGTAATCGTTTCCAATGATTCTGTACATGAACGCGTTAATAAAAATCCCGACCATGCTTTTGCATTTAAAATGGTTATTTCGGATCAAGTCGCAGAAACTCATGTTTTAGATGTAATATGGACAGCTAGTAAAGACGGTTATTTAAAACCCAGAGTACGAATTTCTCCTGTACGTATAGGGGGTGTAAAAATCGAATATGCAACTGGTTTCAATGCGCAATTTATTGAATCAAACAAAATCGGTGTAGGCGCAGTAATTCAATTGGTTCGAAGTGGAGACGTAATCCCTTATATTAAATCAGTAACAACACCTGCAGATATAGCGAAAATGCCGTCGGTTGCATATAGTTGGAATAGTACGCATGTGGATATTCTTCTAATCAATAAAGAAGACGATCCCGTGGTATTAGAAAAGCAAATTACCTTATTTTTCACTACATTAGAAGTAGTAGGATTATCTATTGGAAATGTTCGTAGATTAAAACAAGCCGGTTATAATTCTGTGCCTAAGATTGTGCATATGTCTCTACAAGATTTCAAACAAGTAGAAGGGTTTCAAGAAAAATTATCACAGAAGATTTATTCTAGTATTCATGATAAAATTACTAATAGTCCGCTAAGTAAATTATTGACGGCATGTGGATGTTTAGGAAGGGGTCTCGGTGAGAAGAAAATCAAACCGATTCTACAAGAATATCCTTCCATTTTGACCTCCAGTGAAACCAGTGAAGAAAAACTGAAAATGTTGCTCGGTATAAACGGCATCGGTAAGGAAAATGCAAAGAGTTTCGTTGAAAATATGTCGAAATGTGTCTCATTCTTGACATCTTGTGGATTACAAGACCGGTTACGAGCAGAAATAAATACCAGTAATAATAAAAAGGATGAACAATGTAATACCGAAAAAACGCCTAAAGTTTTATCAATGGATCATCCACTTGTACAGAAAAAAATGGTTTTTACAGGATTTAGGGAAAAGGAGATGATGAAAACTTTAGAAGAAAAATACCAAGTGATATTTAGTTCATCTGTATCGAAAAATACATTTATGGTGGTTACAAAAGATGTCAACGTAAAAAATACTAAAGTGACACAAGCACAAGGATTGAATATACCCATTATGGGATTTCAAGATTTTCGTGAAAAGTATTTTCCCTAAAGTTTAGGAGAAGTTCTCTCAATTCAAAAATAGAAATTCATTTTTCAAAAGTATTTTCCTAAAGTTCTTCAAAAAGTTTATCCAAAAAGTTTATCCAAAAAGTTTATCCAAAAATAGAAATTCATTTTACAAAAGTATTTTCCTAAAGTTCTTCAAAAAGTTTATTCAAAAATAGAAATTCATTTTTCAAAAGTATTTTCAAAAGTATTTTCCTAAAGTTCTTCAAAAAGTTTATCCAAAAAGTTTATCCAAAAATAGAAATTCATTTTACAAAAGTATTTTCAAAAAGTTTTCAAAAAAGTTCATTCAAAAATATCAGATCTTTCTAAAATCAAAATACCTAAAGGTTATTTAGGCATTTTGGCTTTTTCTTACTACAAGACTATATTCTACAATTTTAACAAGGGTATATAGAATTCTTAAGTAGATCATCGAGTGAGAATTCGTAAATAAATATATCCGAATCGTTAATAGAAACACTAGCGTATATAAAATCATTTTTTTCTACTAAAGACATGCACATTTCATAGTTTGGAGTATTGGATTCTTCGTTATTGCTAAATAGAAATCCTTGGGACATACCAGTTAGTTTGTACTGCTGATTTAGTAAAAGCCACAATGAAAACTGATATTTGTTATCATTGACAACACGTACATTAACTAAATATTTCCGTTCTTTTTCTATATAAACAACACCTCCTCCATGTACTTGACAATTCTCTAAATTGAATATTTTTTGAAAATGAATAAGGCGGCTATCACCGGATTCGATATCAACAGACATGACTCGAAGTGGATCGTATGAGTACAACATGAATAGTTTAGTAGTATTTCGATTCAATACAAGCCAATTTTTCTCTGGTTTTTTCTCACCACCGTCTCCTATATCTGTATTAAAAACAATCATTTTATCAATTTTATGAGTTGTACGATCAAAATTACATAAACACATTTCAGGGACCCATTGTTCAGTATTATCCAGTAAAACACCAGTCATCATATTACCATCAATCAATCTACAGTCTTCTATACCAGTAGTAAATGATTCGTGTCTTTTTCGCAGTGGTTCTTCTAATTTTTTAGAATCGATAACCTGAAATGTACTGTCCAAATGGACTAAATAAACGATATTTTCAATGGTTGGATAATCGTAGGTAGTATTGAATTTGTCCCGAATAGTGGCTAAATAATCGCGGGGATTATCAGGATGTTCAATAATAGACATATTGTATCCTTCATGACAAATTTTAATTTTACGAAGGGCTTTAATCGTTGGATGTTCTAGCATATTGATCTTTAATAGTACAGTTAAAATGTTATTTTTATATATTTACTATAAAAATAAACTAGACGAAACTATGTATCATCGAACGTAATTGTACAAGGGTATTTGATAAAACAGTAGTCACGCCATGTTGTTGGACTTGGATTATTAGCTTCACACCAGTCAAATAGTACTTTACCGTTAGCGGCAAATACTGGAAATCGTTCCCATAACTGATATTTATAATGTAAAAATAAATTCATCAATGTCATTTCATTGGTTTTACAAATAGGATATTCGAGTATTCCTTTTATCATTTCTTCTTTTGAACATATTGCTAAAATAGATGTATCATAAACCCACATACAATTCAAAAAATACGATTGATCGAAATCTTCAACCGCCGGGAAATCTTGTTTTACTTTTTCTAACCGAGATGGGTTCGCTTCACTTACTTGTGTTCGAAATAATTTATTTGGATTAGGTAATTCCACATAATTACCACCATCATCGGGTGCTAAAAATTTGTTTTTGTAATCAAGTAGTAGTACTGTATTATATACGTCTTCCAAAACACGTAAGCCACTGTCTAAAAATACGACTCGATCCCATTTTCGAAAATACGGATCCATTACATGTAATTTTTCCCATTGATTTATTTTAGTAATTTCGCGACCATCTATGCTGTCTAAAAATGGAGAGAAATTAAGTTTTTCGTTAATTAACGCATATTTTTCTTGAATAGAAGGGAATCGTTTTTCTTGAATACGATAAAAATCTAAAAAGTTTGGATTAATTGGATTTTGTCCAACATTAATCAGTACAAGATCGCCAAACCACATACCACGCGTTCGAAGATCAATAATGGTCTTCTTTGCCCTGGCTAAATATCCATCATCGGAAACCAGTACAAAAACAGTATTGTCAGACATGGTTTATTATTTTTAGTAGTATTTATTTTTAAGTATTTATTGATGTTCAAAAGTTTTATTCAGTTTTCCCAAGATCTACTTCTCTCGACAACCCGTCAAAGTTAGTGATTGTAAAAATAAACTGTCCTCCTGTATCATATATGTAAGTGAGCACATATTCTGGATTATCATTGAATTGAAAACTACCAGTATTATTTACAGGGTTACCGTTTATGTCTTTAACATCATTTCGATTTACTGCACCTCCTTCTATATGATACATAATGACTGCTGCTTTTTGTAAGTTTGTCATAAAAGGATGATTTGTATTATTAATTGTGATTGTGTATTTTTTATTTTCAGGTTCATCAACACCAACAAAATAATAATTGGGAAATTGACTTGTATCTACTAAGACAAACTGTTTTGATATAACAATTTCATCTGCTAATAAATCAAACGAGAAATTCTCTTCTCCTTCTGTAGTGGTATCTTCTCTCAATGTAAATGATAAAGTTGTTATATCTGGTAGTGTAAAACCACCATTAATAGTACCTGATTCTAAATCGGCTTGTTCTAACCCTGTTATTCTATAAGGTATTGTACCTGTTACTCTAGATGTAAGCAATGATATTGTAAATGTTCTACCTTCATTAATATAATATACAGTACCATTTAAATCAACAGATCCACCCACGTTAAGTAAATAATACGGTTGATAAGCCGTATTTACAACAGTAAAATTATTACTTATTATTTCATAACTAATATCTATAGCAGATGGTGTTTCGGCTTTATAAACTGGATCTAGTAATTTTACTTTAAAAACTTCATCTGATTCTATTGTCAGATTCTCAGATGCTGTATATGTGAATCGACTTTTTCTATTTTCATTATCGAAATCAAGTTTAAATATACCTGTCATACTTATATCGATATCGATACCACCTGAATAATTTGGATCACTTGAACTACTGATATCATTTACGTTGAATTTAATTCCTTCGATTACATATGGATACTCAGTTATATCAGTTCTCCAATTAATTGGAACTTCAAATAATACTTCAAAATCTTCGCCTTCGTTAATTTCATTTACAGTAGGTTCTCCCAATTTAAACACCGTAATACGTGGAATAATAAAATCATTAATAAGCACATCTAGTTTTGAATCAAAATTATCAATTTCTATTGTAAAAAACTGTTGGGGTAATATGGTATTGACTGTATATTCACTGGTAACAGTAAAACTTCCATCCGATGGTTTTGTAAATACACCGGTACTAACATTAGGTGTAACAAAATCACTACCACGAGTAATGGTATATGGTACTGATGTTCCCAATGTAGTATTATTTGGCCAAGTATTTGTCCATGTCATTGTAATGATAAATGTATCGTCAGTATCAACCAATGGTTTATCTACGGAAAGTAAATTCTGTGCATTGTCACATATATCAATTGTAGTAGCAAGATTTAATTCTTGGATGGTTATTATACAGGTTTCCAATCCTTCTGTTTTGTAATCATCACGTATGATTATGTTGGTTGTTTCTTGGATTGTTCCAGTTAATGATCCTCCACATATATCACTTTCATCTATATTTTCACCACTGATTGTGTAACTGTAAGATGGTCTAGTTTGTTCTTCGTTTAATACTGGTAAATTTTCCAATTTTAGTTGTAGAGTTGTCCCTTCTAATACATGATCAGTGTTAGGGACAAGCCCTAAAGCTTTTATATATAGTCGATTTGATCCATCAACCGTGGTACTCATACCATAGTCATCCAATATGATATCAAATGTCTGACCTTGTTTATGGAACTCATTTAATTGCAATGGATCCATGGTAATGTCAATCGAACTTCCTGTTATTTCTGATACGGTCATAGTACCCGTTATTGGTACAGTCAATGTATTTGCATGCGGTTCGTTATTGTCAATCTTATAATTAACAAAGGAAACATCATTTCCATCGATTGGTGGATAACTAATTGTGTAAATACCTCCGTTAATGTCATACGAAACGCCACTCCGGTAATGATTAACATAGAGTGAAAAAATATCATTTTCGTCCAAAGATTCACTGAAATACTGCAATTCGGAGATCCATCCATGTTGTGCTAATTTGATTTGATTGACAGTCTTTTGTATTGTGCCAAATTTTACATCGTCTTTTTTTTCTACAAATAAAAACCCATTTTTATAAATTTGAATTGTACCTTCATTATAAACCCATGTAAAATGGTTTATTGAATTTTTATCTTTCCAATATTTTTCTACAATCAGCTCATTCAAGGGTTCTAGACCATGTACATACAAATACAAATCGCCTTGGACACTCTTAATTACAATTTTATCACAAGTTCCTTTCGCAGCATTATTTGTGCAATCTTGTAATGATATAACAGGACCATCTAAGTAATAGGTAGAATAAAATGATGAAGGTGTAATCAACCAAAACGATATCGTAAATGGGGAATTGATTTCATGGGCAAAAGGAAATATATCATTTTTCATTTCATAAAAACGAATTGTTCTGGTCAATTTCTCTCCATTGTGCAAAATAATATCAACTGTCTTATCTTGATGCGGATTAGTACTACTGAGCGAATCTAATTCTACAAGGATCCTTTTATCTGAATTGAGTAATGCGGTTTGATTATTGATACTGTAGTATTCTAATTTTAAACTTTCATATACACGTTTTGCTTGGTTTGAAGTAAATGGAAAATTGTAAAATTGGACGTCACGATAAATGAATCCATCGAATAACTGTCCTGGTGTTCCTATGTATAGCACATTATTGACCGATGCTTCTTTAATATAATATTTAGGTGTGGATTCTACTTTTTTCTCTCCATTTTGGTAAATGAAAACCATTCCATTTTGATAAACGATTTGATAGTAAATCGGGATTCCTACTGTATAAGAAAATTCGATTGAATGACGTGTGTATTGTAAATAATGCATTTGGTTTTCCAGTATAAGTTTATTTTTGTACATATAGAGAGAAATGATGTTATTGGATTGCAAATTTACTGCATTAACATCACTCGAGTTTCCCAGTACAAAAATCCCCTTTTTATCAATCGTTCTATTTTCATGTATATATAGCCAAAATCCGATTGTCATGTTTGTAGATAATTGTAGCACTGTACGGTCGTCTATATTTTTATACATTTTACTCCATTGTAATGCTCCAGGACCGTCATATGGACCATCTTCTACGACAGACCATTTGTTTGGTGCAATTTGTATAGATGATGGTACAGGTGAAAACTCTTGATGCAATGATCGAATTGATACATTAGAAATGTACAAATGATTCAATTCGAGAGAATTTCGTTGAATACGTAATTTAACATTGCGAACTGTACGTGGGTTGAAAAACTTCATTTCAATTTTATTCCACTCTGTATCAGTACTAACAATAGGGTTACTTTCGTATAGAACTCCATTCACACCTACTAATTGGATTTGATATTCGATGTTTGGACTTGTTGTTCCACGTAAATGTCCTATTTCCTTATTTCCGTAAGGAGTATTGGCAACCAAATGATTGGCTACATAAAACGAAACCTCATAATAATTGCGGTAGAAATAGTCAAATACGAATTGAGTCAATTCTGGTAAATATATACTAAAACCAGCCCCCGATGACAGCATCATATGTTGATCAATATCATCATCGGCTGCGTCTAGATCTAGATATTTGTGACCGTATAATGTACCATTACTATTATCTACAGCATATAATAAATGACCCGACCATTCAGGAGGCACTGCTCTTACAATACCAGTATCTGGAGAGAATTGATAGGGAATATCAGTAGAAGAAATATCAAATTGACTATTACGTACATGTTCAATGGGATCAACATTAGTGGCAGGCAATACATTAAAAGAAAAATCAGGAGATACATATGTTTCTGTTTTGTAGTAGATATAAGAGTTATTGGATTCTGTAATTCGATAATTTGTCTCGACCTTACCATTAATTGTTGTAACTGAGTCGTCTAATTTCAAATCAATAATAAAATCATGTGCTATGTATTCGCTACTATTATCCAGTACTAATTTATTCTCCTCTACTTGCATTGGGTTGATATTTTTCAAATCAAATACGATCAAATTATCCGGATTCATGGTATTGATTATAACAGTAGATGGTACATCTGGTATATACGATTCATGTAATGTAGTAATGGTTTTAGTTGGAAATATTTCGTTCGATATTGACAGGCTACTATTATACAATCGAGAGAAATCTACATTGTAAGTAGTATTAATTGATAGGTCTATTACAGTATAATCTAGTACAGTATAATCAAGCAAGGTATCCGAAATAGTAATACCACTTGTTATATCAGTAATTTGAATACTGTACGAAATATCGGAATCACTGACTTGATCCGTAATGCGGTAATCGATCCAATCTAATCGTATTGATGTATTTTGTACAGTAGCAATCGCATCTTTCATAATGGGTTTGAAAATATCAGTATTCGACGAATAGTTTCCCGATTCATATACATAAAACAAGAAAGGATCGTAATTTTTATATTGTACAGTTGTACGAACAAAATAAGTTGGTAGATTGTTTAAATTATAAGGAGTTGTTGTGTTTATACTTGGTATTGAAAACATAACACGAGATCCCAGTAGTGTTTCTTGTACAGAGCCATCTGTAAATAAACACAATTCATTTGTAATAGATTCTACATTTTCTTCTTGAATGAGATCGTTGTGAATTAGAATCTTGTCACCATGTACTGGGTGGTTATATAATACCTGTACAGTTGTTGTTGCAGGGACTTCGTTTGGTGTAGTAAAATTGAACAGTTTATTGTAGATGTGGTTTTTGAATGGGTAGGTTACGGAAATATTACCATTATATTTGGTATTGGGATCCAGTGAATCAATTAAATACGAAGAACCAGTTTGGTTGTAAGATAAATTTGAAGCAGTAAAATCAAAATCGTTTCCACACAAATCAATTATATAAGTAGAATTAGTATCACCAATGGAATGGAATCTCAAGTTAATACTTGAACTAGTAACTGTACTAGATAACATAATTGCTTTATCTTCAATTAAAGTAGTGAAAGAACCGCTCGTTGCGTATTTATCTAATGGAGTTTCGTATTTGTACTTACCGTATATAGTGTAATAATATGTGGTATCGCTTTTTAAATTTTCGATTGTGTAGGTGGTATTGGCTATCCATGTTTTTATATCTTCAATGAAAAAAGAATTGTTGTTTTCATCGACATACGATATATCATAACTATTGTGATTCGTTTTACCGTCATTATCTTTAACAAAAGTAATAGAAGTACCGTATATTTCTGTTTCTGTGGTACTTACAATCAAAAACCCTGGTGCTAGAGTTTCTACATCAATAATTCCACTTGTTGTATAACTATAACTAGGTGATATATTAGTAGGCAAATAAGTAGCAGTAACTAGATATGTATAAGTACCGCTTGATATATTTGTAAATATGTATTCGGTATGCAGATTTGATACCAATGCTATTTTACTATTTGTATTATTATCTTCGTCTTCTAATTGAATCTGATATTGAAATCCAGTTTTTCTGAAATCCGGTGCATGCTGATATGAAATGACAACATCGGATTTCATTTTCGGTATTTCTACTGCACGCAATTCTGTAACCACATCTTGATTTAATGTAGTGAAACCCTGTGTTACTACATAAACATTACTAATATCTGTAAAATTCGGGAAACTATTAAAAGGTGGATAAGTGACTTGAATAGATATTGTATATTTTGTATTAATCGGTAAATTCGTATAGGACACATTGCGTGTATTGTAACAAATATCACTAACAACTCCATCAGTAGGGGTTATTGTAATATCGTAAATTTCATTTGTACCAGATGCGTCTATAAACGAAATATCAATGGATTTATTTTTTACAATGACATTTTCAAAACCTGACTCACTTTCATTCAAAGTAGTGAAACTATAAGGGAAATTAATGTATTCATTATTGGTAGTAGGAAATATAGCAGACACTTGAGCTTTATATGATTGATTAATGGACAAATTATCAAAATGAAAAGATCCGTTATTTGAATATGTTTTATGTTCGTATTTCTCAATATCATCCAAATAGATTTTGTATTGTACTCCAGATACATCGGTTATTTCTGAGTAATTCAGGTCAGCAGATCGATTGTAAATATAGGACAAGTCAATCGCACTCGTATATTGTTCATTTAATGTTTTAAAAGGCAATGTAGCAGTATAAATGTAGCGGTCATCATCTTCTCCGTATAGTGTTTCTACAGATACTATATAAGATGTGTCAAATGGGATTGTCTCGAATTCCATGCGATATTTACCCTGTGTGTTTTTAATTATGACCATGTTTTCATAGGATACATCTACAGGTGTATCGAGCACATTGGGTAAAGTAATTCTATAATCAACTTGGTCGTTGAGTGGTGTGAATTCAATGGCGAATGATGTATCATATTCGGTATTTTCCTGTAAAAAATAGCGTTTATTTTGTGGGTAGATAACAGTTAAATCTTTGACTTCTCCTTCTGCGTCAGATGTCCGGAATTTTTTATCATGATTGACTGGATATACATCACCGCTTACATAATTTGCAATTACATGTACATTGTACAATGTATTAGGGGTCAATCCAACAACTTTATAGCCCACACTAGGTAAATATCTTTCTTCTACCTGAAAATTATGAATATCGTTTTTATCTGTTTCGGATTGTACAGTAATAATAAAATACATCGGTACTCCAGTATATCTAAATTTTACTTTAGCAGTAGTAAAAGTAGCGCCAAATGTCTCTAAATGAGTAGGTTGTCCTTGATATATTTTTTTTGGTTTTAATGATCTTACTCTCTCGGATAAGCGCATAGAAGTCGATAAATTTGCATTGTCTAATGAATTAGGAGTATTAAGGAAAGGATCGACATCTTCTGGACATTTACATATTGTTTTACGAGGAGGTAATTTAGTTGGTGCCATGTTTCAAGGGTTAAACTTTATTACAAAAATACTATATACTTCCTAGTTATATAAAAAGCCTCTATATATAGCGATATACCTACCCGCACTATACACCCCTGTGTTAATTTTTTTTTAACTAAAATTGAAAATTAAAACATTGTCCTAATAAGTCATATAAATTCTAGTGTTACATATATTCGATATATATTATACATTTGTGCTATTTAAAAAAAGTTTTTCTAAGCCTTACTTACTAAAGTTTCATTAACACTTACACTTACTTATTTATTGTCGTCTATATCGAACAAATAAAAAAATGTCTGCTGCTACCGTTTCTAAATCTAAAACGAATACTGCTGCTAATTCGAGATTAGCGCAACAATATCAGCGTAAAACGGATAAAGAGCATGTATTAGACAACCCAGATACATATATTGGGTCAGTAGAAAGGGTGGATTCGGAACAATGGATTATGGATCCGGTCACGAAAAAGATTGTACTCAAAAACATTGAATATGTTCCCGGTTTGTATAAATTGTTTGACGAAGGGATTGTAAATTGTCGTGATCACGTCATACGTATGATTCAAAGCGAAGCGTCTAATAAAAGGTTAGTATCGTCTATAGATATTGACGTAGATGACAGTACAGGTATGATTTCACTGACAAATGACGGTAATGGTATTGACGTAGCAAAGCATCCAGTAGAAGATATGTGGATACCTGAAATGATATTTGGTCATTTGCGTACTTCTACTAATTATGACAAGACGGAAAAGAAGATTGTGGGCGGGAAGAACGGATTTGGGTTCAAGTTGGTATTGATTTGGTCATCATGGGGATACATTGAAACAGTTGATCATAAGCGAGGATTAAAATATTGTCAAACATTTCATAACAATTTGGAGACAATCGATCCACCCAAGATCACCAAGTGTTCAAAAGCAAAGCCTTATACCAAAGTATCATTTATACCGGATTTCAAACGCCTAGGTCTTACTAAATTATCAGATGACATGAAATCATTGTTTGAAAAACGCGCTCATGATATTGCCGCAGTGACGGATCATTCTACAAAAAAAGTGAAATTTCAATACAATTCAAATGTAATTCCGATCAAAAATTTCAATCAATATTTGGATTTCTACATTGGACCTAAAGATGAAACCAAACGTATATATGAAAGTACAAGTGATCGTTGGGAATATGCGGTTTGTTTAAATCCTAAACATGAATTCGGACAAGTTTCCTTTGTTAATGGTATCTGTACGCATAAGGGTGGAAAACATGTAGATTATATACTAGGACAAATTGTACGTAAGTTATGTGCTTATATTGAAAAAAAGAAAAAAGTATCTGTAAATCAAGCTACAATTAAAGAGCAATTATTATTATTCTTGCGATGTGATATTGAAAACCCTTCATTTGATAGTCAAACCAAAGATTATATGAATACACCATCCTCGAAGTTCGGTTCATCTTGTACAGTAAGCGACGGTTTCATTGAAAAAGTGGCTAAAATGGGTGTCATGGAAATGGCATGTCAATTAACTGAAACCAAAGAAGCCGGGCGTACTAAACGTAAAATGGATGGTAGTAAAACCCGTGCAGTACGAGGTATTGCGAATTTCGTCGATGCAAATTATGCTGGTACAGATAAATCCAAACAATGTGTATTAATATTGGCGGAAGGGTTAAGTGCTATGTCAGGAATTGTATCTGGATTGGATACAGATGATCGTAATACTATCGGTATTTATCCATTGAAAGGAAAGGTATTGAATGTACGGGGTGCGACTCGTGATTTAAGTGAAAATCGCGAATTAAGTGATTTAATTAAGATACTTGGATTACGTATCAATGAAAACTATGAGTCAATGGAAGATGTGAATCGTAATCTACGTTACAGTAAGATTATGATTATGTCGGATCAGGATTTAGATGGTTCTCATATTAAGGGTCTTTGTATTAATTTATTTCATGCATTATGGCCTTCGTTGGTAAAAATCGACGGGTTTTTATGTTTTATGAATACGCCAATTTTACGTGCAAAGAAAAACAGCGAAGTCTTACGATTTTACAATGAAGGTGAGTATCAAAGATGGAAGGATACTTTAGAGAATGGTTCAACAAAAGGATGGACGTTAAAATATTTCAAAGGTTTAGGTACTTCTACATCTACGGAATTCAAAGAGTATTTTGCCAATAAGAAAATTGTCGATTTCCATCATGAAGTGGAAAAGAGCGACAATACTATTGACATGGTATTCAACAAAAAGCGTACAGAAGAGAGAAAGCAATGGTTAGAAGGTTATGACAAACGTGCATATTTAGATACCAATAATAAATGTGTTTCATATGATCATTTCTTCAACAAAGAGATGGTCCATTTTAGTGTATATGATTGCGAACGATCTATACCAAATATGGTCGATGGATTAAAGACAAGTTTAAGAAAGATCTTGTACTCTGCATTTAAGCGTCGTTTGACGGCGGAAATTAAGGTGGCTCAATTTTCCGGATATGTTTCCGAAAATAGTGCGTACCATCATGGCGAAGCCAGTTTAAATGGTGCTATTGTCAATATGGCGCAAAACTTTGTAGGATCGAACAATATAAATCTTTTGGTACCAAATGGTCAATTTGGTACGCGTTTGAAAGGGGGTGAAGACAGTGCATCAGAAAGATACATCTTTACTAATTTAAATCCGATCACTCGTGCGCTATTCCCTGAAGCGGATGATCTTGTACTGGATTATATTAACGACGATGGTCAAATAGTAGAACCAACCTTTTATTGTCCGATTATTCCATTTTCATTGTGTAATGGTATTTCAGGTATTGGTACTGGATTCTCATGTAATATTCCATCTTACAATCCTCAACAATTAATTCAGTACATACGGGGTTTATTGAAACAAGACCAATTCACTACTGATTCTATTGACTTCAAACCATATTACGAAGGTTTCCAAGGGACCGTTTCTATGATAGAACCTAATAAGTACTTAATTAAGGGACTATATGAAACTATAAATGACAATACTATCATTATACGTGAATTACCGGTTGGTACTTGGACGATGAATTATATATCATTTTTGGAAGATCTATTGGATAATGGTTTAGGAGGTAGTATCAGTAAAAAGAAAAAGGGTGAATCCATTATTAAGGACTTTAGTAATATTTCTACAGAGATGGTTGTTCATATAACAATTGTATTCGAAAAGAACATGAAGGATAAATTAGAATCTTCAGTGGATACAATGGGTATCAATGGTTTAGAGAAGGCTCTCAAACTAACTACTACTGTATCTACCACAAATATGAATATGTTTAATAACCAGAAGCAATTAACTAAATACAAAACAGTACAAGATATCATACATGATTATTATCAGGTAAGGTTACAAATGTATGAAAAGCGTAAGGCGGCACAAATCGAGCAAATGGAGCATAAAGTACGAGAATTATCAAATCGTGCATTATTTATAGTAGAAGTTGTCAATAATTCGATTGATTTACGTAAATTGGATACCGATGAAGAGGTAAATCAATGCTTACAATCGAAAAAGTATGACATGGTAAATGGAAAGTATGATTACTTGACACATATGCCGATGCATACAATGACTAAAAACCGTGTTCAAAAATTAATAGCAGAAAATGAAGGATTGAAAAAAGAGTTGGATGAACTACGCAATCGTAGTATATCTACGATATGGTTATCAGAATTAAACCAATTAGAAAAGGAGTATCATAAATATCGTGAAGGGCGTATAGCATTATTGAGTACAAGCTCTAAAAAATTAAGTAAAGGTCAAATAAAAAAGAGTGGATCAAAAACAACGAAATCGACAAAAAAATAAGTAGAGTAGAATAAAAGTAGAGTACAAAAAATTAGAATAAAAGTCTTTTCGCTAAATTCAGTATAAATAATATTTGTTGTAATTCTATACATTAATAAATTAAAAAGCGCATCTTTTTTTCCGGAAAAATGACAACTGAAAATACTATACCTGAAAAGTTTTCATCAATCATGATTGACTTTGTCAATGACTTGAATCGAACATTTCCGGAATATAAATCGAAATGGTGGGTGTATAGCGAAGATACTACCCCCGAAGGATGGGTTGATTTGTACAACTATTGTTTGACAATATACCCAGAGCGTTTTTTCGACATATTGTATCAAAATGAAGAATTATTTAGTTCTACCAGTATGCATAATACTAATTTCTTACCCAATGTTGAGTTCAAATTATTATTTACAACAGAAGGAGTAAGTGAAAATACCAAGACTGTATTATGGAAATATTTGCAATTAATATTATTTACTGTAATTGGAAACGTAAAAGACAAACAAGCATTCGGAGACGCCACTAATTTATTTGAGGGGGTTAATGAAGAAGAATTGCAATCAAAATTAACGGAGGCAATGGGAAGTTTAGGAGATTTTTTCAAAAATATGGAATCCACATCTTCTTCTACTGATACCGATGCCGATGATGAAGATTTATCTGATGAAAATATTAAAAAAGCACAAGATGCAATGAATGATTTATTCGAAAAAATGGGAACGGCTATGAATGGTGATGGTGATGGTGATGGTGATGATAATAACGATAAAAATGGAGAAAATACATCTGAAAAACAAGAAAATAGTAACAGTAGCAATGGGTATCAAAATAGTATGCCTAACCCGGATGATTTACATAATCATTTACGGGGATTATTTGGGGGCAAATTGGGTAGTTTAGCCCAAGAATTAGTAGATGAATTAGGTGGAGACATTGAATCCACACTGGGTATTAACGCGAATGACTTTGGTGAAAACGCGGCACCAACAGACATATTAAAAAAATTAATGCGCAATCCTGATAAGATTATGAAATTAGTACAAAAAGTCCAAGGGAAATTTCAAGATAAGATGAATTCCGGGGATTTATCACAAGAAGATTTAATGAAAGATGCAGGTGATATGTTACGAAAGATGAAAGAAATGGGAGGTGGTTCAAATCAAATGCACGAAATGTTCCAGAACTTAGCCAAAACTATGGGCGGTTCTGGAGGTTTTGGAAAAAATATGAAAATGGATACAGGTAAATTAGATCGCATGATGAAAACACAAGATACAAAAGATCGTATGCGTGCAAAACTAGAAAAACGAAAACAAGAGCAAACGTTTAAATTAGAAAACAATAATACAACAAATCAGCTTGTATATAGACCAGATGGTGCAGAAAAGGCAGAAAAGACGACAATAACGGAAGCACAATTAGAAGAACTATCCAAAGACTTTGCTTCATTGGAAACCGACAAACAAAATCAAAATAAACCTAGTACAAAAAAGAAATCCTCAAAAAAGAAGAAGAAGGCGAAGTAAAAATAAAAATATAGCATACAATACAAACAGACCCAAAATATAGATTGCATAGTATAATTTTTTACTATTGTGCATGTTATATGCATAATAGTTTCATAATCGCTATAGAATGTCATCATCATCGTCGTCATCAAAATTGATGTCCGTTAAACCAGCAAACAAGTCAGGTGTATATTTAGACCGGTCCTTGTACATTTTTTCTTCTAAAAGTGCTTCTGCTACAATAAGACGCCCATGTTGGTTTAAATACGGACATTCCAATTGTTTTATCACTTCCAGCATTTCTAAATATTCCCGGATTTTATCCAAGTCTTCTAGAAAGGAATCTTGATCAGCTGGATTATAAGTAGGTAATGGATAACGCATATCAGCACCATGTTCAGCATATGAACCCGTATAGGGTGAAATCAATGATGCTTTCGATGCTTTGTGTAATCGATTAAAAAGGTAATAAGGAACTAAACGCATTAATACTTTAGGGTACATACATGTATATATAAACCAAACAATTTCTATATACTTTATTTATAAACATTTTTCTACGGTGACCATTTTTTCAAAAGTAACGATTTCATTTCAGACTTGTCATTTTCCAGCTTTTTAATTTCGTTCAACAAATAATCAATTGTATATAATGAATCTACATTGGATGTCCGTTTTTTTCTTAATAATTCTTGATCTATATTGCATTTGTCAGCAAAACAATAAGTAATCAAATCTGAGTTAATGACAAATGGATTCAGGTCGCCTTGATAATGATAAATTATAATGTTTTTCAAATACTCGTCATTATCCACCGGATCTTTTAAATTCCATTCAATTAAGGTCTTTATATTAATGACATTTTCTAATACGTCTAAATAATTATATTTAATAGCAAAAAACGACAAGGCTCTTGCGATTTTCCCCCTCGAGTTTTCAGCTGGAATAAAGGTTTTGGAATTTTTATTGGTAACCATTAAATACCCACGTTTTGTAAATAATTCGGTTTCATTGGAAATAATTTCTCCTTTCATATCCAAAATACGTATTTTATCATCTACTTTTGCAGTGCTACTATCAACGTACTTGAAGTTCTGGCGGTATGTATTCAGTTTTATATTACACAAGTACAAATGATGTAAATCCGATTTCATTTGACTTTTACGTGTGTCATTCTTAAAAAAAGATTGAGGAAATATATGCTCTACATTGGTGGATTGAGAATTATCTCCGTACAAATCATTTTTCTGAATCTTTTTATGAAGAATATCTTTCGCTATACCGTACGACAATGGTTTATAAGACTTGAGGATTTCATATTCCAAATAGCTTCGCATACGTACTGGCTCACATAACGTCAATAATGGATCTGTACGGATAGTACTGACCCCTCTGAATAACAGTAGAGAAACGTTCATATACAGTATCGTACGACAAATACAACGACTGATATTCATTCTACAATGTTACAAGATTATTATATTTAGTAAAATATTTTTCTAAATATAGATTTTATTGAAGATTGTATGTACTCTATATAAGATATCAAAATCCCATAAGTGTCTTATAATGCTGATTCTTTATATACCATTTTTCTTTTATTTCTGTACTAACATTACAATTTAAATGTTTTTCAAATTGTTCAGGTCTATCATAACATAATATGACTGGTGGGACACCATTCAACCCTGTCATATATTTTACTTTGAAAATATCGTCCTCTTGTAGAGTTCCTACACGATAACGAATTGGACCACCGTCATTGTAGTAAGAAATACCAGTGACTGCGTTGAATAATAACGCATTTAGGTGTTCTGGTGTAGAATACAATTCAATTTTTTTGTATTTTCTTTTTCCAATTTTCAATCTAATTGAGTGACTAGTTGGATCAATTCTCATACCTTTTACTAATCCATTTACATTGCTTACAACCGATGGTTCGCTATATACACTATAATGTTCCATATCTTCGTAGGTTGGATTAAATGTGTTATCAGGCTCGGTACTACTGTCGTCCATGGTTAGGTTTGTACAAGTAAAAAAAAGTGTTTGATGAGGTTTTAAGGGCTTGTTGTGAAACTATAAGATTTTGTTTTTATTTAGTTGTGATTATAGTATTATGTTTCATTTCTTTATATTCTTTCTAAAAATAATAAAAAGAAAATATATATATTGGTATATAAAGAAACATTGTAGAATTCAAATGAACAGTCCTTACTATTTCAACAGTACAAATCAAAATATTCAATCTACTGATTCGGATTCGGATACTTCATCTGATTCTGCATCCTTTTATGATAATGGTAGTGATGATAGTGATAATGATAATGATGAAGATAATCCAAATGCTATAGCCGATGTATATGATTCGTCTGATGATTACGAAAGTGATTCAGATGACGATAAATCTGTACAAGAAAATCCTGATAATAAAAAAAGTTGGTGGGAAAATGTATTTAATACAAGTATGTTTTTCCCGCAGTCTTCTCAAGATAGTGATAGTGATGATAGTGATGATAGTGATGATAGTGATGATAGTGATGATAGTGATGATAGTGATGATAGTGATGATAGTACTCAATATGTAGTAGATGGACATGATGATAATAATAATGATAATGATAATGATAATGATAACAGTGATGTCGAAAACAGTAGTGATGATAATGATGATGAAGATACTGAGTCGAACAATGAAGATACTAAAATAGATAATTATAAAATGAAAAAATACTATGATAGTGATAATGATACATTTAGTGATCTAGATATAGATACAGAATCGATTGAAGAAGTATTCGTAGAACATAATATTCCTGCACAAGTTACAGATATAAGTGTCGTTCATAGTATTACAAACGCTCCTTATTATTATTTACTGGAAACAAAACCACCGATGTATTTACAAACCGAATTTACTAAAATAGATGAAACCAAAGGACCTATCGACTATTATTTGTATTTATATATCGTTGTAAATAACCGTCTTCATCCATATATTTTAACTTTACTGGAATATGATACTAACCAAAAAATGTACAACTTCCCCAAAATTCAGTACAATCCGTATGCAATGAAAAATCCCCAACAAAATAGTCACGGTGACGGTGACGATGAATCAGTATATTCTCATAGTGATGTTCATTCAGTAGAAATCAATAATCTTTGTTTCTCTCGAATTGCAGATATTTTTACAATTGACGAAGAAAATGTACAAGATGACTTTGATGATGATTTGGTCATGTCTAATACTTTCCAGTACAAATCAGATTCATTCATTTCTATTCGAGCTGATCAATATACTAAATACTTAAATGTACCAGATAACCAAAAACCGACATTAACCAACTGGTTTTTGTCTCAATCTACTCAAAAGAAATATATTTGGTGTTCCTTCGATGAAATATTGAATAACAAAAGTCTTTATGGAGAGAAAATTCATCCCAATGTATTGGAGCTATTTCAAGATAAAAACAACAAAGAATTTACTACCATACAAGACGATAAAGGTGAATCTGTAGAAATACCGAGTATATTGTATCCTTGTACTTGGTCCTCTAAAACAAATACATTCTCTACTATTACCAGTAAAAACGGTGACAAAAACAAACAACAATTCGGTATAATTCATCACGATGAGCACGGACCCATGTATTTCTTTAGTGACCAAGTAATAGACGATTCACCGAGAACAGATCCACAAAAGCCTCTTTCTAGATATGTTGTATTCCGAGGAAATGTTCCAATAGATTTGGAAAACAATGATTCGAGAGAAAATACATCCAATGATGATATATATACATCTGTACGGTTTCCTTATAAAAACACTTTTGTACAGGGTGTTATTAGTAGAGATTTCTTTTATGAATTATAAATCATTTCCAAAACATATTAATTGGAAAAACATCGTATATATTCCTACAATCATATTATGTGGTTTATATCTCAATTCACTCGATGTGCTCTACTGATTTGTAGCACTTTATTATCGAGCCATTATGGATTCTTACTGAATACTAAACCTATTTTTACTGTACAAACACATTTGTTTTTAAACAGTAAAATGGAACAAAAACTTCCTTCCATGGATAATTTTATAAGTAGAGAATCCATTAGTGAATTACTAGATGAAGTAGATCGTTCATCTATAAAAGAACTCTACTTTACGAATGATTTGAAGAAGATTTACAGTGTCCATAAAAAACAAGTCGAAAATGACTACTCCGATGTTGTAGAAAGTGATATTGCAGTAGTTAATAGCGTACCTACATTGGTACAAAATGTATTGGATAATAGCCGCGCACATCAGGTAAAAACCTATATTTTACCAGAACAAGTTTCATTTGGTAGTACATTGAGTCAATTGAGCGGCATTACTAGTAGCTTATTATCCAGTTTATTTTACATTGTATTGCTTTACTCTATAATCAATGCCATCCGAAATCAAGGTCAAGGTAACATGCCAATGGGTCCATTCGCTGGTGGTCAAGGGGGTGCATCTTTTTTGAATAACCGTAATAATATTGATGTAAAAAAAGACAAAGAAGCCATGATAAAAGCCAATATTACTCTACAGGATTGGGCTGGAAGTCCGGAAATCTTCGAAGAATGCAACGAAGTAATTAGCTATTTACGAAATAGTACGAATTATGAAGCCGCTGGCGCAACTATTCCGAAAGGAATATTATTAGAAGGATCACCTGGTACTGGTAAAACACTTATTGCAAAAGCCATCGCCAGTGAATGCGACGCGAATTTCATATCAGTCGCCAGTAGTGAATTTGTAGAACTATACGTCGGTTTAGGAGCTCAAAAAGTACGTACCTTATTCAATCAAGCTCGTGAAAATACTCCTTGTATTCTGTTTATTGATGAAATTGACTCCATTGGAAAACAACGTGGTACTGGTATTAATATGGGAAATGATGAACGCGAACAAACCTTGAATCAACTATTGGCTGAAATGGACGGGTTTAATGATAATAGCGGCATTTTGGTCATCGCTGCAACTAACCGTAAAGATGTATTAGATAGCGCCCTTTTGCGACCTGGACGTTT
>Ga0233439_10000925_pt1 | contig 39925 bp, 44 predicted proteins | sample SI_123_September_6_FD_182713 | JGI IMG/M metagenome (GOLD analysis project Ga0233439, IMG submission 182713) | Seawater microbial communities from Saanich Inlet, British Columbia, Canada - SI_123_September2016_100_MG | ecosystem: Environmental > Aquatic > Marine > Inlet | place: Canada: British... | reverse complement strand
CTCGGCATGCCATTTGCGCGTGTCGATGAGCCCGTTGGGGCCGTCTAAACGACCTGGAGATATCTGTATTGGCTAAGAAGTCGATGATCGAAAGAGAAAAGCGCCGCCAGAAACTGGTAGACGCAAACGCTGAAGTTCGAAAAGAGCTTCGGACGATTTCGGTCGACATTAAGCGAACTGCTGAAGAACGATTTGCAGCACGTCAGGAAATGGCGAAGCTGCCGAGAAATTCAGCGCCAGTACGATTACGCAACCGATGTGCCGTAACGGGTCGTCCACGCGGTTACATGCGTTTCTTTGGTCTATCCCGAATCACATTCCGCGAACTTGCGCTGAAGGGCGAACTGCCTGGAATCCGCAAGGGAAGCCTGTAAAAAGCCACTAACTACCGAGAGAATCGATCAGAGTGCCAGTAACAGATCCCATAGCCGACATGCTCACCCGTATCCGCAACGCGGTACAGGTGCGACATGAATCAACTGAAGTACCTGCTTCACGAATGAAGTCTTCACTTTTGAAGCTCATGGTTGAAGAAGGATTTATTTCAAGTTTCGCTGCAGGCGATGAAGAAACAGTCGACAAAAAACTCGACGTTCAACTTCGCTACTACGAAGACAAGACTCCTGTAATTCAGGGTCTAAAACGCGTAAGTAAACCCGGTCTCCGTGTTTACGTAGGCAAAAACGAAGTGCCTCGGTACTTCGGTGGCCTTGGTGTGGCATTCATGTCTACATCTAAGGGCGTAATGACGGGCCAACAGGCACGTCGCCAGGGTGTTGGTGGAGAACTGCTCTTCTACATCTGGTAGAACCGCAACTTCCCCGAACCCAGTATTTAGAACTAACGAATTTACGAGAGAAGATCTAAAGTGTCTCGAATAGGTAAAGCCCCGATAACTGTGCCAAGTGGCGTCGACGTAAAAGTCGATGGCACTACGGTCACGGTTAAAGGCAAGCAGGGTGAGCTTTCACGAACCCTTCCGGCGACTATGAAAATTGATCTGACTGATGGAGTAATCACTGTCGATCGTCCTAACGACGAACCCGACCAGCGAGCTCTTCACGGTCTGACCCGAAGCCTACTGAACAACATGGTTGTTGGTTGTGCAGAGGGATTCAGCAAGCGACTCGAGCTGATCGGTACTGGTTACCGAGTGCAGCAAAAGGGCAAGGCGCTAGAAGTCAACGTTGGCTACTCGCACCCAATCCCTGTTGAGCCGATTGGTACGAACACTCTGAAAGCAGATGGACAGAACTTCATCGACATTTCAGGGCCTAGTAAAGAGGACGTAGGCGAGCAGGCTGCTCAAATACGCAAGGTTCGAAAGCCTAACCCATACACGGGTAAAGGCATTAAATATTCTGACGAAGTTATCCGTCGCAAGGCTGGTAAAACAGCTGCAGGAACTGGTGCGTAAACATGGGTAGCAGAAAATTCGATACTCGAAAACGGTGGGTTAGGCACAGGCGTGTTCGCAAGAACGTGCGTGGAATTGCTGACCGACCACGGCTTGCTGTTTTCCGAAGCAGTAACCACATCTACGCGCAGGTTATCAACGACGATCAGGGCCACACTCTGGCTGCTGCTGGTTCGATGGAACTCAAGCTGGATGATGCAAAGACAGATGTTGCGAAGGCTGTCGGTACGGCAGTTGCCAAGAAGGCACTCGCAGCAGGAGTCACCAAGGTCGTATTTGACCGAGGTGGGTACAAATATCACGGTCGAGTTAAGGCATTAGCCGACGCAGCTCGCTCAGAAGGACTTAGCTTCTAATATGACCACGCAGAACGATAATCGTGGCGGCGGCAACCGTGGCGGAGGCCCTCAAGGGGGCGGTAACGCTGGTGGTGGTCGCGGACCAGGTGGCGGCGGACGCGGTCCTGGTGGACCAGGCGGACGTGGACCCGGCGGCGGGCGCGGACAAGGTGGCGGACGCGGTCCTGGTGGACAAGGCGGACGTGGACCCGGTGGTCCTGGCGGCAGAGGCCCTGGTGGGCCTGGTGGACGTGGTCAGGGCGGAGAACGCCGTGGACGACGACCAAGACGTGACGAAGAAGACTCAGGTCTCGTCGAACGCGTTGTAAAGATCCGCAGGGTTTCAAAAGTGGTCAAGGGTGGCCGAAACCTAACATTTAACGCAATGGTTGTAGTCGGAGACGGTAACGGAAACGTTGGCGCAGCTCTCGGCAAGGCCGGCGCAGTTCCTGATGCTGTTCGCAAGGGAACTACATACGCCAAGAAGGCAATGACTAAAGTCGAGCTCAATGGTCCTACCATTCCGCACGAAATTACTTCCAAGTTCTCGGGTGCAAAAGTGCTGTTGAAGCCTGCTGCCCCTGGTACCGGAGTGATCGCTGGTGGTGGAGTACGAGCCGTGATGGATGCAGTTGGTGTGAAGGACGTTCTTTCAAAGACGTTCGGTTCATCAAACACCATCAACATTGTTAAGGCGACACTCGCTGCACTTGATCAGCTTCGAGACCCTGTAGCCGCTGTAGAGCGACGCAAGGGTGTTTCAGCTTCTGGTGCTTCCAAAGACGAAGCAAAGTCGTAATTACGGAATACTAGAATCATGACCAAATTACGAATTACACAACTTCGATCGGGTATCGGCACGAAGCCTGCACAGCGGGCTACGTTGAAGGCACTCGGACTTCGAAAGATCCGCCACGAGGTTGTTCAAAACGACAGTCCTCAAATCCGCGGAATGATCGCAAAAGTCATTCACCTCATCTCTGTTGAGGAAACGAAGTAGCTAACTCACGTCTCTATAAATCGAGACAATAGTTCACTTAGTCAGTAAGAATTATTCAAATGCCTGGACTACACCAGTTACAACCATCAAAGAATTCCAAAAAGAGCCGAAAGCGCGTTGGTCGCGGTAACGGTTCTGGAACGGGAACATTCTCGGGCCGAGGCTCAAAGGGACAGAAGCAGCGCGGAAGCGTTCCTTTCTTGTTTGAAGGTGGACAACTTCCACTTATCAAGCGACTCCCCCACATGCGCGGTTTCACGAACATTTTCCGTGTTGAGTCGACTCCAGTGAACCTTTCGATTCTCGAAGAGTTCGCAACTGGATCAGATGTCACAGTAGCCAAGCTTCTCGAAGCCGGAGTAATTCGCAAGAAGAACTCTCGTGTAAAGATTCTTGGTACTGGCGATCTAACTAAGAAATTGAACGTTTCTGCACACGCATTCAGCAAATCTGCCAAAGAGAAGATTGAAGCTGCTGGCGGAACCGTAACTATCATCGAGGCAGACAAAGCAGACCACGCCAAAAAAGCAAAGTCGGCTAAGTAACTATGACCCAGCAGGCCAAACAAACGTCTGAATCTGCAGTACCAGCACTATTCCGTGCTGCGGCAGATGCATGGCGCATTCCTGATCTTCGATTCAGAATCCTCTTTACTTTGGGGATTCTCGTCATTTTCAGGTTCTTCGCACACGTTCCCGTTCCGGGAGTAGACCGTGAAGCTTTGGCCGCGGCGTTCGATGCTAACCCGCTTCTAGGTTTCCTCGACCTGTTCTCGGGTGGAGCACTTCGAAACCTCTCTATCGCTGCACTCGGTGTATACCCATACATCACTGCATCGATTATTTTGCAAATCCTGACCCCGATCATCCCTACTCTGAGAAACCTTTCTCAGGAAGGTGAAGGCGGTCGACAGGCCATCAACCGATTCACTCACTACCTGACAGTGCCTCTGGCATTCCTTCAGGGCTACGGACAGTTGAACCTGTTCGCCAGTGGTTTCGGTGGCGGTGGTTCAGCTATCAGTGGTATCGGATTCGGTGCCGACTCGCTCAACACTCTCACCATTCTGCTTGCGATGACCGCAGGCACGATGCTGCTGGTTTGGATGGGTGAGCTGGTAACTGAAAAGGGTATTGGTAACGGTATTTCGTTAATCATCTTTGCCGGTATCGTTTCGACGTTGCCGCAGGTTGTTGGTCAGCTTTGGCTGCTCCGCGATCAGATGTTCCAAGTCGGAATGCTCATATTTATAGCGATAGCGATCGTTTACCTGATCGTCTACTTTGCCGAAGCGCAGAGGAAAATTCCTGTTCAGTACGGACGCAGTGTGTTCCGTGGCGGGCAGATGTATAGACAATCGGGGGCGACCCATATTCCGTTGCGTGTTAACGCGGCCGGAATGATCCCGCTGATTTTCTCGTTCTCGATTCTGATTCTTCCTTCAGTCGTTGCAAGTTACTTCAACGATGGCTCTGGCGGATTCATTTCGACGATCGCTAACTTCTTCCAGAATTCGTTCGGACCAACAAGCACGATCTACTGGATCGCAGTGTTCTTGCTCGTTGTTATCTTCACGTTCTTCTACACGTTGGTAGTTCATAACCAGCAGAACCTCGCCGAGAACCTCCAGAAAAATGGTGGTTTCGTGCCGGGTATCCGCCCTGGACCGCCTACAAAGCTTTATCTAATGCGAGTGGTTCTTCGAATCACGTGGGGTGGTGCGCTCTTCTTGGGCTTCATCGCTATCCTGCCTTACCTCGCACAATTGGTAACCAATTTGCCAAACGCAACGACCATTCTGCAGAGCACAAGCCTGTTGATCATGGTTGGTGTGGCACTCGATACGATGCGACAGCTGGAATCTCAGTTGCTGATGCGTAACTACGAAGGATTCGTCCGCTAAAGAGCGGTCACTACGTAAATGCGAATCGTTTTATTGGGGCCCCCTGGCGCGGGCAAAGGCACACAGGCACGTCGTCTCGCAGATTCGACAGGCATGAACCATCTTTCAACAGGTGACATGCTTCGTGCTGAAGTCGGTGCTGGATCAGAACTTGGTCTTTTGGCCAAGGGATTCATGGCCAAGGGCGATTTGGTTCCCGACTCCACGATCATCGCAATGATCCAGAGTCACCTGGCAAACCCTGCCGGCGTATTGCTCGATGGCTTTCCTCGAACAGTAGTTCAGGCAGAGTCATTGGACGAATCGCTAGAAGCTGCCAACTTGCCGATCGACAAGGTCGTTCACATGTCGGTAGATACCGATGAACTGGTGAAGCGACTTTCGAGTCGAGCTATATGTAAAGACTGTCAAACTCCGTACAACCTGGTTTCAGATGCTCCTTCGAAAGACGGCGTTTGCGACAAGTGCGGAGGCGAAGTAATCGTTAGAGATGACGATAAGCCTGAAGCGGTGTTGAACCGAATGAAGGTGTACGAAGAGCTGACTGCTCCCGTACTGGATTATTACAAGTCACGTGGTGACGTGGCTGAAATTGTTGCTACTGGTACGCCAGATTCTGTGTTTGAGGAACTGTCTCAAGCAATCGGATCTGGCGAATCAACGAACTAATTCCTAATTTAGGGATATACTAGGAGAGATCGTTCTTTGAACGGTGAATCGACGCCCAGAATCGCAGCCAGCGGAAATCCCGCTCCCAGCGCCACTTTAAAGTCGGCACGGGAGCTGGAAATTATGCGCGAGGCCGGGCGAATTGTCGCGTTTGCCGTACGAAAAGCGTTCGAAGCGTTAGAGCAGGGAATTACGACCCGTGAACTTGACGACATAGCTCGTCGGGCAATCGAGTCGGAAAATGCAAAACCCGGATTCCTGGGTTTGTACGGATTTCCGGCAACAGCGTGTATATCGATAAATGAAGAGATTGTTCACGGAATTCCGGGTGATCGAGTCGTTCAAAACGGCGACATGGTAACTCTGGATTGCGGGGCGATAGTAGACGGGTACAACAGCGACCATGCGGTAACGCAGGTGGCTGGTCCTTCAACAAGTGAGAAGGATGACCTGATCGAAACCACTCGTGGTTCACTTGAAATGGGGCTCAAACAGGCCAAACCTGGCAACAGGGTTGGCGATATATCAAACGCCATCGAAAGCCATGTGCTTCCGAAGTCTTACGAACTAGTTCGTGAGTATGTAGGGCACGGGATTGGCAAGGACCTGCACGAACCACCGCAGATTCCTAACTTTGGCCCAGCGGGTCATGGTTTGGAACTCAAGGCTGGACTCGTTCTGGCAATTGAGCCAATGGTGAATGCTGGTGGATGGAAAACCAGAATGCTTGATGACGGTTGGACCGTTGTCACTGAAGATGACGCACTTTCGTGTCACTTCGAGCACACGGTAGCGATAACGGAGGACGGACCGGTAGTTCTGACAGTTGAATAGATAGCAACGCTTAGAACACATCACGGCTCGAAAATATATTGGCAAAAAAGGAAGCAATCGAAGTTGAAGGTCTCGTAAACGAGGCGCTACCAAACGCGTTCTTCAAGATCGAACTTCCGAACGGTCACGAGGTCCTCGCTCACGCTTCAGGAAAAATTCGCAAGAACTTCATCCGCATTCTGCCCGGTGACAAAGTCTTGGTTGAACTCTCAGCCTACGACCTAACCCGTGGTCGAATTACATATCGATTCAAATAAGAGTTGAGGCTCTAAGCCCCAACGACTAGCGATTCAGAATAGTACGCAAGCACTCGGAAATAAAAACATGAAAGTCAAAGCATCCGTCAAGGCCAAGCACCCCGGCAGCAAAATTGTTCGCCGCAAGGGGCGCGTCTACGTGATTAACAAGCAAACCCCTCGCCTCAAGGCGCGACAGGGCTAGCCGAACAAACAGGAGAAATCGGCCTTATGGCAATCGTCGCCGGAGTAAACATCCCGGACAACCAGAGACTCGAAATAGCACTGACTTCCATTTATGGCATCGGTCGAACCACATCGAAGAAGATCGTGGAAGAATCGGGCATGACTGAAGCAACTCGCGTTCGAGATCTTAACGACGAAGAGCTTGCTCGAGTACGAAGTGCTGTCGAGAGGACAGGGCTTCTCATCGAGGGTGACCTTCGACGTGAAACTCAGCTGAACATCCGACGACTTACGGATATTCAGACACTCCGGGGTTTGCGACACCGTCGTGGCCTCCCTGTTCGTGGACAGCGAACTAAGACCAACGCTCGAACCAAACGTGGTCGTCGCCAGACGGTTGCCGGACGTAAGCGAGTAGCAGGTCACTAATCCCACTAATAACGGGATTCATGATTTGATCATCGATACGGCGATAATCGCCATCTAGAGGATTACGAAGAACAATATGCCACGACAGCGAACACGACGACGCGAAAAGAAGTTTGTGCCACAGGGCAAGGCTTTCATCAGCGCAACGTTCAACAACACGCTAATCACGTTGACCGACCCACAGGGCAACGTTATTTCGCAAAGCAGTGCAGGTGCCATGGGCTTTAGAGGCTCACGGAAATCTACTGCGTTTGCCGCTCAGCGAGCAGGTGAAACGGCAGCAAGAACAGCTATCGAACACGGTCTTAAGACTGTGAACGTCATGGTCAAGGGCCCAGGCTCTGGTCGTGAAGCAGCTATTCGAGCAATTCAGGGTGCAGGTATCCGAGTAGTGTCCATTCGTGACGTTACACCGGTTCCTCACAACGGATGTCGTCCGCCTAAGAAGCGCCGAGTCTAGAACGAATAGTCACGAACGGGCTCCTTGCCAAATAGCAGCTCGTTCCACTGACGCTCGATCACATTGATCGATAGAACGAAGATCGAAACAAGTTAAGAAGTACGAGTTACTCAGGAATCTAATGGCAAGGTATACCGGACCTAAATGCAAGAACTGCCGACGCTTCGGAATGAAGCTCTGCTCGAAGCCCGCAGGCAAATGCGCCTGGGAGCGACGAAAGAGTGCTCCCGGAGATAAGTCGACTCAGCAGCGACGACGACGTATCTCTGAATACGGCACACAGCTGCGTGAGAAGCAGAAAGCACGCGCAATCTACGGCGTGTTGGAACGACAGTTCCGAAATTATTACAAAAAGGCAAGCCGACTCGAAGGTGTTACAGGTGACCGCCTGCTTCAACTTCTAGAGAGCCGGCTCGACAACGTTGTGTACCGACTTGGCTTCGCCGATTCGCGACCGCAGTCTCGACAAATCGTCGGACACGGTCACATTCAGGTGAACGGCAAGAAGGTAAACATCCCTTCGTACCAGGTGAAGGCGGGCGACCGCATTAGCTGGCGCGATCAGTCGAAGAAGACTGGACTGTTCGAAATCGTCTCTAACGGAATGGGCGCAAACTCGGTAATCCCGAGCTGGCTAAACGTCGACGCTGAAAAAGCCGTTGGTGAAGTCGTAAGCGTCCCTAAGACTAGCGACGTCGAACTATCAATCGACACTCGTCAAATAGTTGAGTTCTACTCTAGGAAGTAACGCCAATGCTTGAACGAATGTACGGCATCACTCCTCAAGAGGAACTGCCACCAGCCGCACCAGAGATCCCGGATCTCTCTATAACAATTCAGGAAAACGAAGAGGCCTACGGTCGCTTCGTTGCAGAGCCGCTTGAACGCGGTTGGGGTGTCACACTTGGCAACCCACTGCGACGAGCACTGCTTAACTCTTTGCCAGGCACAGCCGTCACGTGGGTAAAGATCGATGGAGCTCTTCACGAGTACTCCACCGTTCCTCACATGCGTGAAGAGGTTGTCGAATTCCTGCTTAACGTAAAAGGCATCCGCCTACGTTCACTTGCCGACCGCCCAGGTCGACTTCGCTTAGAAGTCGATGGTGAAGGTGAAGTTCGCGCCGGTGACATCATGGCGACTGCCGATTTCGAAATCGTAAACCCGGAACATCACCTAGCAACCCTCGACAGCCCAGATGCTCGACTTTCAGTTGAGTTCAACGTTGAACAGGGTGTTGGCTACGAACCTGCAAGCCAGGACGAAGGCCTCCCAATCGGTGTACTTCCAGTCGACGCTATCTACACTCCAGTTCGCAAGGCCAATTTCTCGGTCGAGTCGACTCGTGTTGGTCAGCGATCCGATCTGGAAAAGATGATTGTTGAAGTGTGGACCGACCGGACGATCATGCCTCTAGAAGCAATGCAGTCAGCTGGTAACAAGCTGATGGAAAGCTTCTTCCTCTTCACACGACTCGATAAAGAGCCTGAAGAAGAAGCAAGCCCAGCTGCTGGTCTTGGCATTTCGCCCGATGTTTACAACACTCTTGTTGAAACACTCGCACTTTCAGCACGAACACTTAACTGTCTCAAACGGGCAGGCATCAACCGAGTTGGTGAAGTGCTTTCGATGCCTAAGGGCGAACTACTGAAAATTCGAAACTTCGGTCAGAAGTCACTCGATGAGCTTTACGACAAGCTTGCCGAGCGAAACCTCCTGCCTGAAGAGACAGACGACTCCTCTAGCGAGGGTGAAGGTGAAGACGGAGCTGAGGGCGAAGAGCCTAAGGCAGAAGTTGAAGCCGGTGCCGAAGCTACTGAGGACGCAGGAGCTGATTCAAGTGAGGCATAAGCTAACCGGTCGACGACTCGGCCGAAATTCAGCTACCCGCAGGGCGCTGTTCAGGATCATGGTCACCGACCTCCTGAAGCACGGCCAGATCAAGACAACCGTCGCTAAGGCAAAGGAAATTGCTCCTTTGACTGAGAAGATGATTACTCTTGGTAAAAAGGGTTCTCTGCACGATCGACGTCAGGCTGCAGCTTTCATAACCGAAAAGACGATTGTGAAATCTGTATTCGACGACATCGCACCTCGTTTCAAGGAACGAGCCGGTGGCTACACTCGCATCACCCGTCTTGGCGTTCGCGCTGGCGATGCTGCGGAGATGGCATTGATCGAGTTGGTTGACTAAATAGTCAGAGATTAAGATGCGTATTGCTCTGGTAGTTGAGTACGACGGGACCGAGTTCCATGGTTCACAGCTGCAAACCAATGCGAGAACGGTGCAGGGCGAAGTAGAAAACGCCCTACGCAACATCTTCAATAAAAACATAAGAATGTACTTCGCTAGTCGGACTGACACGGGAGTACATGCCAGGGGACAGGTTGGTCGCTTCGATGAAGAAACCGATATGTCGCCTGATCAGATCAGGAAAGCATTGAATTACTACATGACAAAAGACGTGCGCATTCGCTGTGCACAACTTGTCGAGGATGGACCCGAAGGGTTCGATCCACGTAGTGACGCGTCTTCACGAACATACGTGTACAAGTTCAATGACGCCCGATCTGCACCTGCACTTGACCGTCACTTTGTGACTCACGTGCGAAAAACTCTCGATGCAGAAGTAATGAACGTTGCAAGCCAGTCATTTGTTGGCTTGCACGACTTCGCTGCCTTTGCGGGGCCAAGCACTCCACCCGACGCACCAACACTGCGGAACGTGGAATCGGCTTCAGCTATTCGCAATGGCGACAACATCGAATTCAAAATCACAGCAAACGCCTACCTGCACCAGCAGATTCGTAGGATTGCGGGAGTGCTATACGACGTAGGACGAGGCAATGCCTCTACCGATATCGTCGGACAGTTACTCGCCTCGGCAAGCCGAGGAGAAGCATCCCACGTTATGCCAGCAGAAGGACTTTGCCTCGAAGCGATTTCATACCAAGGGTCGGGAGAATGCGGATTACCCGCTATTACCTCTGCTGATCCGGCTGATCTCAGCGTAAACTAGATTGTTGAAAATCACGGACTGAACGAACGAACATGGTTACCAAGCTAAAGCAATACAACCCGAAAGCCTCCGAAATCACCAACGACTGGCAAGTCGTTGATGCTGACGGACAGGTACTCGGCCGACTCGCAACTCAGGTGGCAATGTACCTGATGGGCAAGCACAAGCCCACATACGTGCCACACATGCTGACGGGCGACTTTGTCGTTGTCATCAACGCTTCAAAGATCAAAGTTACTGGCCTGAAGGCTGAACAGAAGATCTACAAGCGCCACAGTCAGTACCCCGGAAATCTTAAAGAGATTCCTTACGCTCGAATGCAGGAACGACAGCCAACTCGAATTATCGAGCTTGCTGTTCGTGGAATGCTTCCTAAGAGCAAACTCGGGCGTCAGATGATGAGCCGGTTGAAGATTTACGCCGGGGCTGAACACCCTCACTCCGCTCAGGTCCTCGGATCAGAGCGTCGTCCAGAGCGTGAAGCTGCAGCTGCTGCAAAGGCTGAAGCCGCTGCCGCAGCAAAACCAGCACCTAAGAAGGCTGCTGCAAAGAAATCTGCACCTAAGGCCGAAGCCGCTGCGGTTGCAACTGAAGCAGTAGAAACTGCTGAAGCTGCTCCAAAGAAGGCTCCTGCTAAGAAACCTGCCGCCAAGAAGCCTGCTGCTAAAAAGCCAGCGGCTAAGAAGGCAACCGCCGCTAAAAAACCTGCTGCTAAGAAGCCAGCAGCCAAAAAGCCAGCCGCTAAGAAATCTAGCGACTCGGGAGAGAAATAGTTGACTAGCCAGCAGTACTACTACGGTACCGGCCGTCGAAAGACAGCCATCGCCCGAGTTCGGGTTTACAACACTCCGGGCGGATCTACCGTCAACGGTAAGCCAATCGATGAAGTTTTCACCGTTGGTGCATGGCTTCGACAGGCTGTTAGCCCACTCGGAGCAACTAGCCTTACAGACAAGGTAACTATCGTTGCTAAGACGCACGGTGGTGGTTCTCACGGACAGGCTGGTGCATTTGCACACGGTCTGGCTCGAGCGCTTGTCGTTATGGATGAAAACCTGCGAAAGCCACTTCGTGACGCTGGTCTTATGACTCGTGACTCTCGAATGAAGGAAAGCAAGAAGTACGGTCTCAAGAAGGCCCGAAAGGCACCTCAGTACACAAAGAGGTAAGTCTCTCGCACTTGCTGATCATTTTGATCAAAATAAAAAGCCCCGGACATTTGTCCGGGGCTTTTTTGTGTTTGGCGAATTAGCGTCTATATCGAGCTAACTACTATTGCGATCACTTAGCTTGTTTACCGATGTCTTTGACTCTCTCATTGTTCATTCGTAACTGCTCACCAGTGCTGGTGAACATGGATTTGAACGAGAAAGCATCTGGAGAAGGACCATGATTATTTAACTGGCGAGTTTGGCGTTGGCTACCTCCCAGTTGATCGACTCGATATCGTCAGCCCACCACAGAACCAGTGTTGGCCAAGAGTGGTCTTGCCTAAACCAATCGTTCCGGTGTTTCAAAGCACCACCATGTGTTCCGTGGTAGGAGTAGCCCGCTGCAGATTCTGGGTCAGTCCAAGCCGATAGCGTTACTAAGGCTGTTCGTTCATCCGACTCTTCGAAAAATTCTGGCGTGACAGGAATTCCAAATTCGGTGTCTGGTTTGTATGGAGTTCCATCGAGATGAAAAGGAGTCGTATCGCCCCGTAGCAATCCTTCGGCATTTTCACGACTATCTCGTACATCCGGAACCGCTTGCCAGAACTCTTGAGAAACTGGGTGATCGTCGGGATGTTCGAGGATGCCATAGGTATGAAGCACAAGAATCGCCATAACAACTTCCTTAGTGTTGAGATATTTGGCGCATTATGCTGCAGTTGGACAACGAGTGAAAGCCAATCATGCTTTCTAAACTGATCCGGCGATTTGGTAACGAATACTTACGCGTGCTCTATCGAAACGCAGCGGGTGAGTCCCGCCAGATCCGTAAGCAGCGAAATGCCAGCGTGCGGGAACGTTTCGAGTGCCAGCTTCATCACCGTATCCTCGATTGGTGGATCGATCTCGATGTAAGCGGCGCTGTTCGTTGGCTTCAAATGAGCCAAAATGCCCTCGAACAGCGGTCGTATAACGTCCAAGCCATCATTCCCGCCATCAAGAGCCAAACTCGGCTCTCTGGCGACCTCAGCCTGAAGCGAGGGCATGGCGCCGGCGAGGATGTAGGGCGGATTAGACACGATTACGTCGAACTGGCCTGACAGCGGTTCCAGCAGGTCGCCTTCGTACATATCAAGTTCAGCGCCAAGATCATCGGCGTTCTGCTGAGCGATGGTCAAAGCGCCTGACGAAATATCGGTTGCATGAACTTCAGCTGCCGGCATTTCTAAAGCGAGCGAAATGGCGATAGCGCCCGAACCTGTACAGATATCCGCAATCTGAGGATTTTCGATCTTTCGCTCACGAATAAACGCCATCGTCTGAACAACGAGTTGCTCGGTTTCGGGGCGAGGGATTAAAACGTTTTCGTTCACGCTGAACTGTCGGCGAAAGAACTCAGTGCTGCCAGTGATGTACTGCAGCGGCTCACGTGTGGCGCGACGTAGGACCATTTCTTCAAGCTGGTCCAGATGCTCGGCTGGTGGAGCGTCAAGCAGATTGCCGAGTTGTTCTGCTGCCGACCAGCCAAACGCACTACGCAAAAGCAATCGTGCGTCGATTCCGGCATCTTCTATACCGGCATCTGAAAGACGAGCGGTAATCGATTGAATGAGTCTTGAGACGGTTTCGTCAGACATCGACTCCGCCTTAGTCGCCTACAGCGGCTAGCTTTCGAGCTTGCTCTTCCTGCAGAAGCGCATCGATGAAGCCATCGAGTTCGCCGCTCATCACGTTCTGCATCTGGTGGCTTGTGTAGCCAATGCGGTGATCGGTGATTCGAGACTGCGGGAAGTTGTAAGTGCGAATTTTCTCTGAACGATCACCCGAGCCAACCTGTGCTTTTCGGTTCGCACTAATCTCGGCGTTGCGTTCACGAAGTTTCATGTCCCAAAGTCTCGAACGAAGAATTTCCATTCCCTGTAGTTTGTTCTGTAGCTGGGAACGCTCATTCTGACACTGAACTACCAGCCCAGTAGGAAGGTGAGTAATACGAATGGCTGTCGCCACTTTGTTCACATTCTGGCCACCTGCTCCACCTGAATGGAACACATCGATTTTCAGTTCGTTGTCTTCGATCACGAGGTCGAGTTCTTCTGCCTTAGGCATCACCGCAACAGTTGCTGTTGAAGTATGAATACGTCCCTGTGACTCGGTTTCCGGAACCCGCTGAACTCGGTGCACTCCACTTTCGAGGTGAAGGCGCTGGTATGCCCGTTCGCCTTCGATCTCGATCGTCACTTCCTTGAGTCCGCCCACACCTGTGGAGTTCTCGCTGAGGACTTTGATTTTCCATTTGCGGCTTTCTGCGTAGCGCTGGTACATGCGGTACACCTCGGCGGCGAACAGCCCAGCTTCGTCACCACCAGCACCCGCTCGAATTTCGACTACCGCGTCAGCGTGTTCAGTCTCATCCTTTGGAAGAAGTTCGAGTTTGATCTCATCAAATAGAGTCGTGAGCTTTTCTTTCAGCTCGGCAGCTTCCATGTTCGCCATCTCGAGAACTTCTTCGTCGTCCTCTTCAGCGATCATCTCTTCGGCACCTTCAAGGTCCGTCTGAGCGCTCGTCATTTGATTCCAGAGTTCAACCACGTGTTGGAGCTGGCTGTATTCCTGCCCCAACTTACGTATTGCGTTCGGGTTGGACGCTGTTTCAGGTTCCGACATAAGGCGTTCAACCTCACCATGTCGGTCGGCGATTTCTTTTAGACGGGCTTCCATTGATTGCTGCATGATTTGAGATTACCAGTTAGTTCGATCAAAACGTAAAACTGAACGAAGGTTCAGTGGGGTGGAAATACGTTGAACTCGCTACTGGTTGCCAGCAGATCGGACATGTTCGGCGATAGAAGCGGCATCAAGGTTTACTTCTGCCTGTGTACCGCCTTCGCCAAGACCCTTTACCGACGCAACACCTGTTTCCACTTCACGATCGCCAATAATCACTACGTTCGAGGCATTCTGCTGGTTGGCGAAACGCATTTGAGCCTTCATCGAGCGGCTCGGTGCAAGCACGGTTGAAACATTGGCGGCTCGTAATGCTGTTGCGAGCTTGGCCCCGGCCGATGCTGCGCCACCAAGTGACACCACGACGATGTCGGGGCCTGCGGATGGAGTGATTTCGGCTTCTTGCTTCTTGAGTTCGAGAATCATTCGTTCGATTCCTGATCCGAAACCGATTGCAGGAGTTTCTTGCCCGCCGAGAATCCCAATCAGCGGATCGTATCGACCGCCAGCCAGCAATGTTCCTTGTCCGCCAGCATCGAGAGGTTCGTATTCAAATACGGTGCGGTTGTAGTAATCGAGCCCACGTACAAGACGGTGGTCGACCTTGTACGAGAAGTTTGGGTAGACCTCTTTTAGATTGTCGAGGAGAGACAGAAGTTCGTCCCAGTGCTCTTTGGCTTCACCCTGGATGTAGTCGACAGATTTTGGAGCAGCGTCGGCAAGAGCCTGTGTTTCGCGAGCCTTCGAATCGAGTACACGTAGAGGTGCACGATCGAGTCGAGCACGATCAAGCTTTGGAAGCTGGTCGGCTACCCCACGGAAGTACTGTTCGAGATCTTTAAGGTAGGCGTCACGACCTTCAGGGTCACCGAGGCTGTTCAGCCTTAGAGTGACATTCTTTATTCCAAGATCAGCAATGTACTTCCAACCGAGCTCGATAATTTCTGCATCGACCTTTGGTGATTGGTCGCCAATGGCCTCGCAACCGAACTGGTGGTGCTGACGGAATCGACCAGCCTGTGGGCGTTCGTATCGGAACATCGGAGCCATGTAGAACATCCGCACCGGCTGAGGACTGTTGTGCAATCCGTTTTCGATGTACGCCCGGCAAACCGAAGCTGTGCCTTCGGGACGAAGCGTTATTCCATCGCCGCCGTGATCTTCGAACGAGTACATCTCTTTTTGAACGATGTCAGTCTCGTCGCCAACGCCACGCTGGAAGAGGTTTGTATCTTCAAACGTAGGAGTGTCGATCCTGTGGTAGCCGAACTGGTTCGCTACTTTGCGAGCGACCTTGTAAACGTGACCCCAGTAAGGTTGGTCTTCAGGGAGTATGTCGGCGGTGCCTCTTGGGCGTTTGAAGTTCATGCGAATGATTGTCTCTTAAACGAAGGCGCCAGCACAGTGTTGTGCTGGCGCCATATTCACGTTTTGTTTGACGTTGCCGTCGGTTAGGAACCGAGACCTGCCTGTTGGTAGATCTTGCCTTCAGTCTTGATTGCCGGAGCGTAGACCATTCGAGCCTTGTTCATTTCTCGAATTGTCTCTGCGCCAACGTAACCCATACATACCTGCAAGGCTCCGACCAGGTTCAACGTACCGTCTGTGCGTGAAGATGGACCGTAGAGCAGTTGATGCAAGCTGTATTCAGTACCCATGTTGATTCGCGTGCCACGAGGTAGCGAATCGTGCCAAGTTGCCATGCCCCAGTGGTAGCCCTTTGCAGGTGCTTCCTCTGTCTTGGCGAACGGGCTGCCGATCATTACGGCGTTGGCACCAGCGGCGAATGACTTACAAACGTCACCACCGGTTCGGATACCACCGTCGGTGATGATAGGGATGTACTGGCCAGTCTCTTTGAAGAAATCATCTCGGGCTGCGGCACACTCGATGGTGGCGCTGACCTGAGGGATTCCGATTCCGAGAACTTCTCGGCTTGTGCAAACAGATCCAGGTCCGACTCCAACCATGATGCCCGCAATACCTTGCTGCATCAGTTCCTTGGTTACTTCGTAAGAAACAGTGTTTCCAACCAGAACCGGAACGTCGAGGTCTTTGATCATGTCCGAGAACACGAGGCCTTTGAGGCTCTTCGATGAGTGTCGTGCGGTAACAACAGTTCCCTGCACAACAACCATGTCGGCTCCGGCTTCAACAGCCAGTGGAGCCATTCGCTTTGCGTTCTGAGGTACGAACGAAACAGCGGCAACACCGCCGCCTTTTTTCACTTCCTCAACCTTCTTCGCAATTAGCTCGGGCTTCTGCGGGGCTGAGTAGATCCTCTGCATGATCGCCGTTGCCTCTTCACGAGGCGAAGCAGCAATCTCTTCATATATGGCGTCGGTGTCTTCATAGCGGGTGTGTAGCCCGTCCATGTTCATGACAGCCAAACCGCCGGCCTTGGTCATTTCGATTGCGAATTTCGGATCAACCACAGCGTCCATTGCAGAGGCAATAAATGGGACATCTAGCTTGATTCCGTCGAAATTCGTCGACAGGTCAGCCATTTCAGGGTTAATCGTGATGTCGCCAGGGGCGATGGCTACATCGTCAAATCCGTATGCGGGCTTAAGTTCCTTGAAGTTACGTGGCACCTTCGGGACTCCTCACATCGGTTACGAGCCGAATTTACTAATTCCTACTTAGAAATTGACCTTCCGGCACGTCGGTGTCCGGAGGTGGTTACGAATTTCGCCGCAGGTAAATTCGGACTTAGTATACGCCCGAATATTTCGGTTCGTACACCCCGAAATTAAGACGATGTTAAAGCTTTAAATTTCTGTGAAAAGACTATGATTGGCTAATTCGATAAGACTCGGGATTGCCGACGATATTTACTCCTTGATTCTATGAACTTAGAACATAAAAAATTGGCGACAGTATGAACTATTCAGGAAGCATTACCGATGTGACTGGCATCACCGTCGGGCACTACACCGATCTAACTAACGGAACTGGTTGCACGGTAATTCTGAGCGATGAACCCGCAAATGCCGGTATGGAAGTTCGCGGAGCCGCACCCGGTAGTCGTGAAACTGCTCTGCTCGATCCCTTGGCGAGTGCCCAGTGGGTTAACGGTGTGACGCTGACCGGTGGAAGTGCGTTTGGTCTCGACTCTCCGGGCGGAGTAGTTCGCTATCTCGAAGAACAAGGCGTTGGCGTGAAATTTGGGCGCACCCGAATTCCACTTATTCCAGCAGCCGTAGTTTTCGATCTAGGGTTCATCAACTCCGAAGTTCGCCCAACAGGTGATGATGGCTACTCTGCAGCCGCCAGCGCTTCGAAAGATTTTGCGACCGGGAACGTTGGGGCTGGGACGGGTTCAACCGTTGCAAAGCTCCTCGGTGCTCCATCTTCTATTAAGGGCGGTGTCGGGACTGCTTCTGTGAAAATGCCGAACGGTGCGACTGTTGGAGCGCTGATGGTTGTGAACGCAATTGGCGGGATCGTCGATCCTGAGAACGGCGAAATTGTCGCTGGACCCCAAACTCCAGACGGCTTTGCTGATTCGATCGACCTGATGATCGATCGTCCACCAAAGGACCGAGGTTTCTTCCGCAATACCACCATTGGCGTCGTTGTCACTGACGCACCGCTCGACAAAATTGGCGCAACACGCTTGGCCATCGCAGGGCAAGACGGAATTGCGCTCGCAATTAGACCGTCACACACAGCAAACGATGGCGATACGGTCTTTGGTTTATCTACCGGCACACATCCCGATCCGATCCCCGGTGATGTCCTACACGCAGCAGCTTTGAAGGCTGTGACCGGGGCGATTTTGAACGCAATAGATTCAGCCGAATCACTCGGCGGAGTGCTTTCTGCTGCCGACGCAAAAACTGAACTGGCAAAGAAAGGGAATTAGTAATGAGCCCGATCCCTGAACTCAATAAAGAAACTCCAATTGCCGTGATAGCCGCGGGTCGGCTGGGTTCAAGCTTGGCGATTGCACTGGATAACGCCGGTTACAACGTCGCTGCTATATCGAGCAGACAGGCGAGTCATCGTGAGTGGATTGGCTCTCGCGTAGAAAATGCTGTGGTTGTTGAAAACCCTCAGACGGCCGTCAACGTCGCAAACATCATATTCATCACAGCCCCCGACTCGACTATCGAAGAAATCTGTTCAGATATCGAATGGCGAACGCATCAGGCGGTAATTCACTGTGCTGGTGTACTGCCCTTATCTGCATTGGATCGAGCACGAATCGCTGGAGCTGAAACCGCAGCATTTCATCCTCTTCAAACATTTCCTTCTGCCGATTCATCAGAGCGACTAAAGGACGTTTCGTTCGCTACAGAGTCGGTGAATCCTGCCCTTTTCTACTGGCTCAGAATTCTGGCAACTGATCTTGGTGGCTCTGCATTCAAGATCGAATCATCTCAGCGAGCCGCCTATCACGCCTCGGCTGTGATGGCATGTGGACTGCTTGCAGGTCTAACCGGTCTAGCCGCTGAAATGTGGGAGCCACTGGGAATCGATCGTGCCGACGCCCTGAAACGCCTAATTCCTCTTCTGAGAGCGACTGTCGATGCTCTCGATGAAAAAGGATTGCCAGATGCAGTAACCGGACCGTTTGTTCGCGGTGACGTCGAAACAATCACGACTCATTTGAACGCTACAGCTGCTAAATCGCCAGAAACCGGTAACGCTTACGCCGCACTTGCCGAAGCGTCATTGCACATAGCTAAAGAACAGGGCGGGTTATCCGATTCCGCTTATGCACGCATCAAATTGCTGCTTTCTGACGAAAATCAAACCCAGAAAACCTAACGAGAGCCGCACAAACCCTCGAAATGGGTAATAATGAACGGACGCAAGTGAACTAAGGCTTGGCGGCTAGCAAGGTGCAGTCGACCGGGAGCGGAGGTACACGAAATGGCTATACGCCGAATCACAACACACAAGATTCAGCAGATGAAACGCCGTGGCGAGCCGATCCCAATGGTGACGGCATACGACTACACGGCAGCTCGCATTGTTGACGCATCAGGGATTCCAATGATCCTTGTTGGCGACAGTATGGGCCACGTTGTTCTTGGTCACGACTCAACAATTCCAGTAACCGTTGACGATATTGTCGGCGCGTCGGCTGCGGTTGTTCGCGGTACGACCAAACCCCTCATCGTTGCTGACATGCCGTTCCTTAGCTATCAAATCGATGCTGAAACGGCTCTTCGGAACGCAGCACGCCTCATTCAAGAAGGCGGCGCACAGGCAGTCAAACTCGAAGGCGGCAAGACAGTTGCACCTATCGTTCGACGTCTTGCTGATGCTGGGCTAGCGGTTATGGGCCACATTGGTCTTACTCCGCAACATGTAAATCAACTTGGTGGCTACCGAGTTCAAGGAAAGACAGAATCTGCCGCTAACAGCGTTCTTGAAGATGCTTTGGCGCTTCAGGATGCGGGCGCATTCGCAATCGTTCTCGAACTGATTCCAGTCGAACTTGCGAAGAAGATCACCGAGACTCTCGATATTCCGACTATCGGAATTGGTGCGGGTGTTCACTGTGATGGTCAGGTTCAGGTGTTCCACGACATGCTTGGTCTTGATCCTGATTTCAGGCCTCGCCACTCAGGCAAGTACGCCGATCTGGCTCCGATCATCAAGGATGCGCTTGAGCGATATGGCGATGATGTGCGCGAGGGAACGTTCCCGACCGACGCACAATCGTTCTTCTCTGATGAGTCACGAGTGCGCTCTTCTGCCCCTAGCAAAGCTGATTCAGGCGAGTAACTAAATGCGAGTGATTCGCACAGCCGCTGAGATGCGGGAAGTTCGTCGCGGAATATCTGGCTCAGTGGGGCTAGTCGCTACTTTGGGTGGAATTCACGTTGGGCACACTGCCCACTTGGATGCGCTGCGCCCGATGTGCGACGTTCTTGTCGGTTCTCTGTTTTTGAATCCAACTCAGTTCAGCGAGAACGAAGATCTCTCAAAATACCCGGCGAACGAAGCTGCCGATCTCGCAGAGTTTGAAAAGCACGGTGCTGACATCGTGTTTGCCCCGTCGGTGGACGAGATTTACCCTGACGACGAAACTGTTCCGCAGGTCGACCCCGGTCCATTCGCAAAATTGTTAGACGGTGTTCATCGCCCGGGCCATTTCGGTGGGGTCGCTACCGTTGTGAATCGACTTTTCTCGATCATTTCACCGACTAAAGCGACGTTCGGTGAGAAAGATGCTCAGCAGCTTCGAATCATCCAGTATGTGAACGATTCGCTCGGACTCGGCATCGATATTATTCCGATTACCACTGTTCGAGAAGATGATGGTTTAGCTGTAAGTAGTCGGAATACTTACTTGTCTCCTGAAGAACGTCAGGCTGCCACGATTCTGTTCAATGCACTCACAGTCGCAAAGCTGTCGTTCGATTCGGGTGAGCGATCAGGCGAAGTACTGCGCTTTATGCTTTCGTCTGTGTTGGCTGGAGAACCATTGGCAGAAGTGGAATATGCGTCCATAGCCGATGTCGACACGTTCGAAGAGCTTGACTATGTCGAGCATTCTGCACGCGCACTGCTCGCCGTAAAAATCGGAAACGCTCGCTTGATTGACAATTTCCTATTGGCTTAACAGCGTCCGGAAAATACGGTTGGCTGTTTGGCAGGGTTACCTCTACGATTTAGCGCATGAAAATTCTTGTAACAAACGACGACGGATTCGATAACCCCGCGATATGGGCATTGGTGCGTGCGGTTCAGCCGCTCGGTGAAGTGACAGTAGTCGCCCCCGCCGGCAACCAATCAGGTGTCGGCACAGCACTCACACTTCGCACTTCACTGAAGATCAACGAAGCTCCGAGTCGTGTCGATGGGGTCAAGTGCTACGCAGTCAGCGGCACACCAGCCGATTCGGTAGTTTTGGGGCTTGAGCACGTACTGCTCGGTGGCGCCGATATCGTCGTTTCAGGAATTAACCCTGGCTTCAACACAAGCCGCAACGTCTTCATCTCAGGCACGATGGGTGCTGCGATCCAGGCATCTGGAAAAGGCGTGAAAGCCTGCGCATTCTCAATGGATGCCGAAGATAATTTCGAAGACCCAATTGTCAAAAAAGTCATTGAGACGATCGTCGTAGAGGCGTTGAAGCCTGAAACGCAGCATGCGGGTCTCTTCAACGTGAACATCCCTACGTTCAGCGAAACTCCAATTGCAGGTGCAGAAGGCGCAGCCCCGGCTCCTTCCGAGTTTGTGAGCCACATCAATGCTCATAGCGATGGCGGATACGAGATCGTTTCTGGTCTTGCACTGATTATCAACGGTGAAGAACTGCAGCACGGTACCGATGTAGAAACGCTAAGCCGCAACAAGATCGCCATCTCGTCATTGGAAGGTCCTTCGCTCGCCCACCAGCCTCATGACCCCACACTTCAGCGAATGATCGACGCTGCGAACCGCGTTATAGGTTGACGAGTAGCCGCTAAGTATCCAGAATCTCGCCAGTACAGCTAACTTAACCCACTGGTGCGAGGAAAATACGATGCTCTACGAACTACGCGTTTACGAATGTCTGCCCGGACGACTTCCGGCTATCAACGCTCGATTCGCCAATCACACGATCAAGCTGTTCGAAAAGCACGGCATCAAGAACATTGGTTACTGGACTACTGACGTCGGCGAAAGCAATCACGAACTTACCTACATGGTGGCTTTCGAAGATGCGAACCAACGTGCTGCCGCGTGGGATGCATTCCGAAACGACCCCGAATGGGCGAAGGTCACTGAAGAGTCTCACAGAGACGGACTAATCGTGAAGAATGTTCGCAACCAGCTGCTAACGCCAACACCGTACTCGCCAATGCAATAGCTGTTCGATTCACCCCATGAATCGGCAACAGGTGTGCCTGAAAATCACCTAGTGCAGGCGCAATCGAGTTAACAAAAATGCCTAATATTCAACGACTTCAAAATTTATCGGGTCAGGCTCACATCGTGGGCGTTGGCGAATCTAACAAGCTTGGGAAGGTTCCAGATAAGTCACCTCTGGCTCACCATTCAGAAGCTGCGATCAACGCGCTCGACGACGCTGGACTAGAGCTATCGGACGTCGATGCACTGTTCACCGCTGGTTGGTCGACGCTCGATGTTGGTGAATATTTAGGCATTCAGCCTCGGTACACCGATAGCACTTCGGTTGGTGGCTCGTCGTTCGTGATTCACGTTGCGCACGCGCTGGCTGCAATTGCAGCCGGATACTGCGAAGTGGCCCTAATCACGCATGGCCAATCGGGTCGATCAGATAGGGCGCCGATCCCTCGTAACCCGGGTGCTCCGATGTCTCAATACGAGGCTCCATACGGAATCATCGGTCCACCAGTGTCGTACGCAATGGCTGCTCGACGATACATGCATCAGTACGGTGAAGATCGAACGCGGCAAGCGATGGCCGAGATTGCGGTTTCGACTCGCAAGTGGGCGAATCTCAACCCGATGGCGTACTTCTACGACAAACCAACGACGTTCGACGATTATCACAACTCAAAATGGGTGGCATGGCCGTTCCATTTGTTGGATTGTTGCTTGGTAACAGACGCCGGTGGGGCGATCGTGATCACTACTCCGGAACGTGCAAAAGATGCCAAGAACGGCAGTGTGAAAATTCTTGGTGCAGGTGAAGGGCATGACCACTCTGGAATCTCGCAAATGCCAGACCTAACGAGAGCGTTTGGTCGAAACACCGGGCCTCAAGCGTTGGAGATGGCAGGTGTCAACCATTCCGATCTCGATCTGGCGATGGTCTACGACTCGTTCACCTACACCGTATTGGTAAGTCTCGAAAATCTTGGCTTCTGCGGCCCCGGAGAAGGGCCCGACTTCGTTGCATCGCAGCGGACAGCACCGGGAGGCGACTTCCCGCTGAACACCAACGGGGGAGGTCTTTCGTACACCCATCCTGGAATGTACGGCATATTCACCGTTATCGAAGCAGCGCGACAACTTCGCGGTCAGGCGGGCGAACGCCAGCTTGATAAGTGCGATCTTGCAGTTGCTCACGGTACCGGTGGACTTTTATCGTCTACGGGAACAGTTGTATTGGGGACCGACTAGATATGACCAACTCAACTCCTAAGCCACAACCCGTTTCGCAGCCTGAGTCAGATCGGTACTGGGATGGACTCAAGAACGAAGAAATCTGGCTTCAGCGTTCGAAGGCAACTGGCAAATTTCAGTTCTACCCACGTAATTTCTCTATCTCCGATCCTGAAACCGGTGAAGAAGGAATCGAGTGGGTTCGAGCCTCTGGCAAGGCTGAAATCTTTACTTTTGCAATTGTCCACGCCGCTCCGCACATGGGATTCGTTGGCGAAGTGCCGTACATCACGGCTCTCGTGCAACTTGAAGAAGATGTGATAGTTCCTACTAACATCGTTGGGGTCGATCCTGAGCCTGAGAATCTTCAAATTGGAATGGCGCTAAAGCCCGTGTTCGAACACAACCCTGATGGCCACACGCTTCTGAAGTTCGAACCAGCATAGTTTTGCGACCGATGCCGAGTTAGAATTGATGATTCGTCGGTCGAATTGTTGACCGACGCATCACGAAACTTCTACTTCGACTCTCGAAAACAGGAACGCTCACGTTGTTATCAGGAATCTCTGGCGAATCGAATCGCCTGCGTAAATTCCGGCGATACCGAACCAAGGGTGCATAAGCACCCCGAATCAGAGCACGTTCCTTTTCATTCCTAATTTTCGTCGAGGTCACTCCCCATCATGGTTAACCACTTTCTAAAACTCAGCGATATCGCGCCTGAAGAAATTCAGCCGATTCTTGATCGCGCAATCGAACTCAAGGCTGGCGCAACGAGCAACGCTCTTGCTGGCAAATCAGTCGCAATCCTCTTTGAGAAACCTTCGCTTCGCACAAAACTATCGTTCTGGGTTGGAGCCGAAAAACTCGGCGGTCACCCCGTTCACTTCTCTCCAGAAGAAGTCGGACTTGGTAAACGAGAGCCGGTAGCCGACGTTGCTCAGGTGATGTCTCGCATGTCCGATGTTGCTGTGATCCGTACGTTCGCGCAGGAAACGATTGAGGAATTCGCAGCCAACGCTTCGATTCCTGTGATCAACGCCCTCACCGACTTGGAACACCCGTGTCAGGCGCTGGCCGATACACAGACCATCACTGAACAGCTCGGCAACGTGAAGGGGGCCAAGGTCGCATTTATTGGCGATGGCAACAACGTCGCTGTAAGTCTCGGGTACGCAGTCGCAGGCCTTGGCGGTCACCTAACCGTGGCTTCGCCTGATGGCTACAAGCTGCCTGCTGAAGATCTTGAAGGTGCGAACACTTATGGTGCTTCTGCTGGTGGATCGGTCACTCAGGTCACAAGCCCGCAAGAAGCCGTAGCAGGTGCCGATATTGTTTACACGGACGTATGGACAAGCATGGGTCAGGAAACTGAAACCGCTAAGCGCCTGGTGGCGTTCGACGGTTACCAGGTGAACCCTGCATTGCTCGATCAGGCTGGGCCAAATGTGAAGTTCATGCACGATCTTCCTGCACACCCCGGTGAAGAGATCTCCGATGGTCTTCTCTACGATTCACGAGCGGTGGCGTTCGATCAGGCGGAAAACCGTCTCTGGGCGCAGGCTGCGCTTATGGAAAAACTGATTTAACGTTCCGGTTCAACTCAATTTCAAAAACGCCGGTAATCTTGCTTACAGCACCTAGCGTGCTTGCAGCATTTAACTGGCAATCAACTTTTATCGTCTCGAGCGCAACCTAACTATGGCTCTCCCAGTAATAGCAATCATCGGCCGACCTAACGTCGGCAAATCGACCCTGTTCAATCGTTTGGCAGGTCGACGAATTGCGATCGTAAGCGATATTGCCGGTACCACCCGCGACCGAGTTTCGATCGACGCTGAATGGGGACGACATCGTTACCTAATCGTCGATACAGCCGGTGTAGAAGATCGTCCGCACGACGAACTTATGTGGGACGACATTCGCGCCCAAGTCGAGATTGCTCTGCATCAGGCCGATGCGATTATCTTCGCGGTAGACGTGAACGACGGCGTCACCGATGCCGACGAAGACGCTGCCGACATGGTTCGGCGCTCAGGTAAGCCAACGGTGCTGGCCGCCAACAAGGCCGACACGCTCGGGCGAGAAGACATGATCTATGAATTCTTCGCTCTAGGACTCGGTGAACCTCATCCCATCAGCGCTTACCACGACACCGGTATTGGCGATCTGATGCAGTCGGTGTTCGAGCAACTGCCCCCATTTGAAGATGACCCAATTGGTAAGAACTCGATTCGAGTCGCAATTGCAGGTCGGCCTAACGCCGGTAAATCAGCGTTGTTCAACGCAATTACTGGCGAGAAGAGAGCAGTGGTTAGTCCTGTTGCGGGTACGACTCGTGACACTGTCGACTCGCTGTTCGACTACGAGGGCACACGGCTTACGTTCCTCGATACCGCAGGTTTGCGAAAACGAGGCAGCGTTGAGCCGGGGATCGAGAAATACAGCACGATTCGATCTATCGGCGCTATCGAGCGTTGTTATGTGGCTGTATTGGTGCTCGACGCAACGGAATTTGTTACGGCTCAGGACCAGCACATCGGTGGATACATCGATGATGCTTCACGAGCCGCCGTCGTAGTGGTCAACAAGTGGGACTTGGCGCCAGAACTCGGGCTAGATCGAGCAGAGGCTATCGAAGCCGTTCGTAACCGATTCAAGTTCATTCCAGAAGTACCTGTTGTGTTCACTTCAGCACTAACCGGCTGGGGAGTAGACAAGCTTCTGCCAACAATTCTGGACGTTTACCACGAGTTCTCGAAGCAGATGCCACGTGCGGAAGTGAGCCGGGTTATCTTCGATGCTATGGGCGAAAATCCGCTGCCAGGATTCGGCAGCCGACGACCTAGAATTTATAAGTGCGTTCAGTCTCGAATGTCTCCACCAACGTTCGAATTCACCGCTCGAAACCCAGAACTAATACACTTCAGCTACCGCAGGTATCTTGAGAACCAACTGCGAGAGCAATTTGGCTTCATGGGTTCTCCGATCAGAATGACCTTCTCAGCCCGACAAGATGAGTGATCCGGTTACAGCAATATTAGTTCTTGCGCTTGCCTATTTTGTGGGAGCGATTCCTTTTGGCGTGATCATCGGCCGAATATTTCGTGGCGTCGATATTCGAAGCTACGGTAGTGGCGGATCGGGTGCTACAAACGTAAATCGAACGCTTGGTCCATGGGCGGGCGGTGGCGTTCTTGCCGCTGATGTTGGTAAAGGACTCGTCGTTACAGCCCTGGCTCGTTACGTTTTCGACGGAGACGGATGGCTCATTGCAGCAGCCGGAACAATAGCTGTTTTGGGACACATGTTTCCGGTCTACATCCGCTTCAAAGGCGGCAAAGGCGTTGCTACCGGGCTCGGTGCATTAGCGATTATTTCCCCAATTGCGGCAGCTATCGCCCTGAGTGGCGTTGTGATCGCAGCTATTACGAGATATGTCTCGCTCGGATCGATTATTGGCAGCAGCGTAAGTCTTGGCCTTCTGTTCATTTTCAGCGTTTTCGAGATGTCAGTATTTGGCATGGATCATGAACTCGCTTACTTACTGTTCGCCGTTCCCGTTCCAATCTTCATCATCTGGAGCCACCGTAAGAACGTCGATCGCCTCGCAAAAGGCGATGAATCCAAGCTGGATAACAAGCCAGCGCCGCGCAGGGCTCAAAGAACACCGTAAACTCTACGTGTGACACAAATAGGCATCATCGGAACCGGGGCGTGGGGCACCACTCTCGGAATACTTCTAGCGCGCACCGGCAACTCAACTTCGCTTTGGTCTCGTAGCAATTCGCGAGCAAGCGAGCTGCAGACTTCACGCGTCAATGAACGATCCGTTCCGGGAGTAGAGTTTCCGGAATCGATGACCGTTTCTAGCTCTCTCGATGAGACTCTGAGCAACGCAGAGCTTGTGATAATCGCTGTGCCTTCGATCACCGTTCGCGAGAATATTAGAAACCTCAAAGACGCCATCCACTCGGATGCATACGTTGTGTGCGCCACCAAAGGCATTGAGATCGCATCCGGTAAGCGGATGTCGCAGGTGATCACAGAAGAACTGCCAGAATTTGCACCAGAGCAAATTGGCGTTCTATCGGGACCTAATCTTTCGCCCGAAATCGCCGCTGGAAACGTCGCAACAGCAACTGTCGCCTTCCCAAACGACGCCATCGCCGAAAAAGTTCAGGCAATTCTTAGCTCAGAACTCTTTCGCGTCTATCGAAGTGAAGATGTAACTGGTGTTGAGCTAGGTGGTGCACTGAAGAACATCATCGCCATTGGCGCAGCATTCATCGATGGGGCAGGGCTTGGCGCGAACGCAAAAGCAGCGTACGTAACCCGGGGCTTGCACGAAATCACCAGACTCGGTGTTGCTATGGGAGCCAAGCCCGATACGTTCGCTGGGCTCAGCGGAATGGGTGATCTGCTAACCACCTGCTACTCGAACCTCAGTCGAAACTATAGATTGGGCATTGGTCTGGCGTCTGGACGCGATCTGGCTTCAGTGCTTGAAGATCTGGGTGAAACTGCAGAAGGCGCACCTACAACTCAGGCTGCGGTGCGATTGGCTCAAGAGCTTGGCATTGATATGCCTATCACCAACGCTACACACGCAGTGCTGTTCGAAAATGTTTCACCAAACGAGGTTATAAAAGACCTGATGGGGCGAACGTTGCAGCCCGAGGTTCGATACTAGAACTTCGCCTGCTGAGATTAATCCCTCAGCCGCCTAGATCGCCTGATTCGTAGAGAATCGCCGACATCACAGCGATGGCTGCTGTCTCGCTTCTGAGAACACGTGCACCGAGCGTGACGAGCTTGGCACCCGCTTCTCGGATAGCCGTTGCTTCTTGCTCGCTGAATCCCCCCGGGGGACCAATAAGTGCGGCGATTGCTGAGTTGTTGTCATTGATCGCTTTTAGCGAAGTGCTCAGTGGTTCCGATTCGTCTGCGATTTCTTCCCACATACAGAACAGCGGCTGATCGGCTATCACCGATCCAACGGCGTCCATGATCGCCATTGGTTCTTCGACAACAGGGACGATTGCTCTACCGCTTTGCTCAGCTGCTTCAACAGCTATCCGCTGCCAACGCTCAAGTCGCTTAGGCGATGGCGAGCCGGTGTTGCCACCCTGAACCCGTTCAGACATCACCGGAATGAATCTCACGGCTCCAAGTTCAGTGCACTTCTGGATTGCGAGTTCGATCCGCTCAGGACGTGCGAGTCCCAGCAACATGGTTACAGCGGTTGAAGGCTCTGGAACTGGTTGAACTGCCGATATCAGCGTAGTTTCGATATCCGTTTTGCCAACGTGTTCGACTTCGACTTCCCACTCGGCACCCGATCCATCGAACAAGCGAACATGTTCACCGGCTTCGACTCGTAAAACAGTCTTCAGCTGGCGTGCTATTTGGCCATCGAGTGAAATCGAACGGTCAGTCGCGTCTATGTCGGGTACATAGAAGCGATGCATTAATTAGATCCCGCTACTCGTGTGATCCGAGTCGCAGTCCAGTCTTCGATCATTCGACTGGACTCAACCGATCCGCCAACAGCCTTGAAAGCTGCGATTACATCGTCGAGTCGAGTTTCCAAGACGCCTGAAGTGATGATCACTCCGTCGTCAGCTACCGAAGCGATCAATGGCTCCGCCAGCATGATCAAGACGTTAGCGGCGATGTTCGCACCCACGACGTCGAATCCGCCATCAGGAACCTGCTCGTGAGGAATCGAGCCTTCGAGAATGGTCGACTGCTTGGAAAACCCAGCTTCTTCAAGATTCGTGATCGAAGAACGAACTGCAGCGTCTTCGATGTCGAGACCAGTAGCGTGCTTGGCCCCTAGGGCGAGCGCAGCGATGGAGAGGACTCCCGAGCCGCAGCCAACGTCCAAGAACCTATCTCCGGGCTTCACGGCCTTCTCTATCTCTTCTAGGCACATAAGAGTGGTGGGGTGATGCCCGGTTCCGAACGCCAATCCCGGCTCAAGCTCGATAACAACGTCGGATGGCTTTGCATCAAACTCTGTTGAACGAGGGACGATCACGAGGTTTTTGCCGACTTTGATCGGGTCGAACTTCTGGTTTCGCCATTCGTCATCGCTTACTTCCAGCTCTTCGATTTCAGGAAGTTCGATGAGGTGGCGAATGAGTCGCACACCCACATCGATAGCCGTCTTGCGACTTTCGGTAGTGGCGTCGATTGGCAGCCAGCCACGGATTGTTACCCATGCTGACGGATCAGGTTTTTCACCTTCATCCGGGTTGTATCCACCCGGTTGCTCAACTGATGCCGAACCCTCCCCATGAATATTGAAAAGGTGAGTGAGCGGCTCGACGTACTCGGGTGGAGCTTTGATGCTGAGCTGTAGCCAGCGCATGATTTGCCTTTTAGTTAACTTTGGCGAACACGAACACGGTAAGACTGAGAACTATTGTCTAGCCGCGGAATGCGTCTTTGAATCGATCGAATATGCCAGCGCCTGATCCCGAACCGTCGCTTACTCGTTCCAGACCAAACGATTCTGCAAGTTGCTGAAGCAATTCGGTCTGGCGTTCGTCTAGATCCTTAGGTGTGACAACTTTTAGCTCAACAAGTTGGTCGCCACGACGACCCGCAGAGTTGAGGTGCGGAATTCCTGCACCCTTGATCCGAATGATCGAACCAGACTGAGTACCGGGCTTAATATCGATATCAGCCGATCCGGTATCAACCGCGTCTTTGAGTGTCTCAACATTGATGATTCCACCGAGAGCGGCCATAGCCATGTTCACTTCGGCAGTCATGATTACATCGTTGCCACGTCGTTTGAACACTCTGTCGCGTTCAACACCGATATGAACGTAAAGATCACCACTTTGGTTGCCATTGCCGCCCGATTCACCTTCACCGTGAATCAGAAGTTTTGTTCCATGTTCAACACCCGGCGGAATCTGAACTTCAATCTTGCGAGATTTTCGTTCGGTTCCACGGCCTGAACACTTAGTGCAAGCAGTTTTTACCTGCTGACCTTCACCCTGACACGTTGGGCAGGCTGTGACCTGTTGGAACTGGCCGAAGAATGTACGCTGTGTTCGGCGTACTTTTCCTTCACCGTGACAAGTTGAACATTCAACAACATCGGTACCGGGTTCGGCACGATTTCCGTGACAGTGATCACAACGCTCCATGCGGTTCATTTCAAGTTCGCGAGGAACACCGAATGCGGCTTCCTTGAATGAAACATTTATCTGGAACTCGAGATCGGCACCACGACCTGAGCCCTGGCGAGTTGATCCGCCAAAGAACGAATCGAAAATATCGCCGAATCCGCCAAAACCTTCGAAACCATCGAAGCCTCGTCCGCCCTGACCGTTAACACCTTCGTGTCCGAACTGGTCGTACTGCGCTTTTCGCTTCGGATCACTTAGGACCTGATAGGCCTCGTTGACCTCTTTGAAGCGGTCGCTGGCATCGGCCTCTTTATTGCGGTCGGGGTGAAATTTGAGCGCCTGCTTACGAAACGCCTTTTTGAGATCTTCAGGCGTGGCGTCTCGTGCTACACCGAGGACTTCGTAATAATCACGTTTGCTGGTTGTCATAGAAAGCGGCACTAACCCCGGAGCGAAAGTCTGTTTAGGTTCACTGTTTTAGTTCGACGCGACGACGCGCACGAACGAATCAATTATAAACCTGAGAAGCGGCTAAACCGAATGTGGGTATGGACCCAAGTACGACGAATATCGAATTCCCGCGTGCGACCCGCGTGCAAAACCGAGTGTAGTGCGAACTAGCCGCCGTAGAACATCATCGTCATCTGATCGAGATGATTCGCCATGTATCGAACGGCTGGGATAGCCGTTTCGTATTCCATGCGGGTAGGTGCCATGACACCGATCATGCCCTCTGCAGTGTCCGAAGTCCCGTAACGGCTGAATACGACAGAGAAGTTTTTGAGCGACTCTTCCGGGTTCTCTTCACCGATCACTACGTTTGCGTTGCCGCGAGGATCGGACACTTCTTCAAATGTTGAAGTTGCGAATGAATCTTCAATAAGCCACGTGGCACCGAGCGACATCGCTGGGTCGGCCATCATTTCAGGCTGTTGAAACAGTTTGCCAATGCCGCTGAACCGTTTCTCTGTGCTTGTAGATGTGTTGTGCTGCTGGAGAGCGGTTACAGCGGAGTTGAACGCCTTGCGCTCGAGTCCGTCGTTGATGTTGGCTCCCCGAGAAGCGAGAGTGTGAGTCGGCACACCAACAATGGCTTCACTGAGCCGATTGCGGGCATGTTCGATCTCAGAGTTAGATACTGTCGAATCGAGATTGATGACCTGCTTATATACGCTCGCCTCTTGCAGCACGATGATTACGACTACCAACATGTCTTGAAGGCGAAGCAGTTCAACGCTCTTTACAGGGGCTGGTGCAGTACGGGGCAGAGTGGTGAACGCCAGAGTGTCCATGAGCCCGGAAAGAATTTCTGAGGCAGAGTCGATCCATTCTTCAACATGCGATCGAACAGAGCTGAATTCTTGGTCGATACGTGCCGAAACGTTCGGGTTCAAAGTTGCTTCGGGATTTAGCGAAGCGACGAAGTGACGGTAGCCACGATCGGACGGAACACCACCTGAAGAGACGTGCGGGCGATGGATAAGACCATCTTCTTCAAGCGCGACCATTTCGTTTCGAATGGTCGCAGGACTGGCTTTGAGATTGGTCGACCGGGCGACTGTGCTCGATGCGACAGGGGACGCGGTCTGAACGTGTTCAGAAACGATGAACTTGAGAATTTCTCGTTTTCTAGCTGTCAGAGTCGGCATACTGTCCCCGATACCTTGCGCAACCTGCGGTGAAAAATATTCACTGATTGGTGACATACACGGTAAGTGATTGAACGTCGTGAAGTTAGCATGCGGTTTTCCCGAGCGTCAACGGGTAATCAGGGTGGCTAGAACGATTGAGTCTATGAATTGCGGATATAGCGGAAAGCGAATCGAGTACGAATGATCCATTTATCGACCCAAGCGTTCGACAATGCGGCTGGATTTATTTCTGAAAATGCACGTCCTGTCGATCGTGCGCAGTTCAATTTCCACTTTGGCGACGGCTCGAAGGATCAGGTAATTGATGAATTGGCAAAGTATCAAAACGCCGACGGAGGCTTTGGTCATGCCATCGAACCCGACATTCGCATGCCGAGTTCGTCACCTTTCTTGGGTACGCTGGCGTTTCAAGTACTGCGTGAGCTTGAGGTTCCCGGCGACGCTCTAATCGTGAAACGGGGGCTTGGCTATTTTGAGCAAACCTTCGATCGTTCGATTGGCGGATGGGACCCTAACGGCCCCGAGGTCGATAAGTACCCACATGCTGTTTGGTGGAACTACTCTCCGGTGGCAGATCGACTTGATCCGCTAGTGCAGGCGAATCCGGGTGCGGAGATCGTTGGCTACCTGAATTTATATCGTGAGCACGTTGATGAGACTTTTCTAGAGGAAGCAACTGCCGCAGTGGTTGGAGCCTTTGAGGCGCTCCCTGTCGACATGGAGTTTCACGCACTCATGTGTTTTATTCGTATGGCAGAGATGGCAGACGAAGAGATCAGGCGCAATCTGCTGCCAAAGATTCGTGAGTCGGCATTGATGGCGATTGGGAACGGCAAGATCGATTGGAACAGCTATGGTGCGCGTGCTTTGGCGTTCGCACCTAGCTCAACTGGTTTACTGGCCGCCGTCTTGGTTGATCGAGTACATCAACAGATCGATTTTGAGATCGGTGATCAATCCAATGACGGTAGTTGGCAGCCCACGTTCTCGTGGGGGCAGTATGAAGACGACTGGCCAACTGCCAAAACTGAGTGGGCTGGCTATTTGACGCTCCGCAATCTGCTGGCATTCAAGAGTTGGGATCGTATTTAGTAGGTCGACCCTTTCTGGTAGTTACTAGATCCATCTGGGGAATTCGAAATGTGGGGGCATGGTCGATTTCGATTCGCCTGACATTCCACTTTGAAATTCGAGCTTGAGCCTGATTTTCATTGACGCTATCGCGAGCGAGTAGTTAAATTGTTTACTGTATTGCGCGCGAGTTAGGGACTTTCCCCAAACTCGCAGCTATGAATGGATCGATTAGAGGAACGTCCGCATGGAAATTCGCTGGCTTGGTAATTCGACTTTTGAAGTCAAATCTTCGGTAGGCGCTGTGATAGTCGACCATCAGGGCGATATTCCGAGTTCCTCGGAACTCGAAGACGAGAACACCGTATTCGTTTACAGCAAGGGTGAACGATCTAGCCACCCCGCTAGCGATTCTCAGGTGCTTTCAGGCCCGGGTGAATACGAAATTGGCGGTCTCAGCGTTCGCGGAGTTGCGACTCCTGCAGACGATCCAGCCATTTCGAAAGACATCAACACGGTGTACATCGTGGATGCTGATGGATTGCAAGTTGCGACTTTAGGCAATCCTGGCTACCAGCCATCTGCGCAATCAGTGCAACAGATCAGCAAAGTCGACATTCTGGTACTCAACACGGAATCGCAAGGCCTCGAGCCTGACGAAATGTCGGCAGTAATCAGAAACCTAGAACCAAAAATGATTGTGCCTTCCGGCTACGATGCCGAAGCAGGTAAGCCCAGCGCTGCGATGCAAAGGCTTTTGACTGAACTCGGTGTGAAAGAGTTCGAAGCTACCACAAAGCTTACCGTGACCAAGAGTGGACTACCGGACGAGCGTGCAGTGGTAGTTCTTCAACAGCGATAGCCCACCGGAAAAATCTATAAGTAAAAAGCCCCTGCAAATTGCAGGGGCTTTTTTGTTGTCATCGAATAGATGAACTTATGGAACAACTTGTTCGCTGATTAGCGAATGTTCTTCTCAAGTCGTCGCCATGCAACCAGTGCCAATGGAGCCAGAAGCAGTGCGATGTTGCCTAAACCGGCAGGACCGCCCTCTCTGGCGCTACAAGAGCCACCAGCGGCTTCATCAGCTACCGCCGTGGCAGAAGCGTTTGCTTCAGCCGTCGCCGTCACGTCAGCAATCGGTGTTGGCGTAGGAGTAGCCGTCGGCACAACTGTCGGCGTCGGTGTCGGAGTAGGCGTACGCGTAGGCTCCGGAGTTGGAGTCGGCGTTAGCGTAGGCGTTGGTGTAGGTGTCTCAGTCGGAACTGGCGTTGGTGTTGGAAGAGGTGGGAATACCAGCAGGAACTGCTGCTTACGCACACCATCTCCGAAAATATCTGATTGCAGAGCTTTCGTTTCGCCAATGTAGAACTCGATTGGACGGCCCGCATAGATTTCCATCAATGGGTCGACAGTCAAGAAATACTCACCGTCGAAGACAGCAGCGAATTGAGTCACATAGTCGTCGATTACACCGTGGATCAATGTTCCATCAGGTGGCGGAATTGAACCTGCCCTAACTCGTCCTTCGTAGAAGGTCGGAGCGAGAATCACAGGAGTTGGGGTTGGTGAAGCTGGAACGATAGTTGGAGTCGGTGTCGACAGTGGTGCGAACGGGAACCTGAGGTTTTGTTCACGTAGCTGCGGCAAACCCCAATCGTAGATTTCGTTTCCAAATTGATCTAGGAAAGAGTATGGGGTTTTCTCATCGGCTTGAACTTGATCGTCAAGCCAGAAAGTCACATCTCTACCGATGAGATCATCTGGAGCGTGAATGAACAATCCCACGAATCCACTATCGGATTGTTCTCCGACAGTAACTGAATTCGAAACCCAGTCATCGATCTTCGCCGTTAGTGTCATTCCATTAGGATTTGCGCCACCTGAGATCACTACTTCACCGTGCAGTGTTATGGCTGAAATCTTTGGGATCTCGCCTTGGGCACTTGCCCGATCACCCATTCCGGCGATCAGACCAGCCAGAACGGCGGTCAAGATTAACATCCCTGCCAATCTAGCTTTCATATTTATACTCTCCGGCGCCCGTGCTCGGTATTAGATATATCTATCAGCAGAACGCCCCCCTCCCGATGATTCGGAAGGGGGGCGCCCATTATTACGTTCTTACTCTTAGCAGCGGTCCTTACGGAACGATGTGTGGGAGCTGTCCGTTGGTCTGTGGGCTAATGAAGACCCAGATTCCGGAACCAATGGTTACGTTGTCTGTATCTACAAGCTCACGGAACTCAGAGTCAACAGTGTCGAATGTGTACGCTCGACCGTTGTTCACGGTGTTGAAGTACGCAGAAGACTTGACTGCATTGTTTGTTCCACCAGCGTCTGGACGTGTAAGGCTTGTGCCCTTGTTCGCAGACTGAGTCTGAGTACGGCTCTGGTCAACCACACCAACCAAGTTCCAACCGTTGCCAGTTGCAATTGTGGTTAGGCCTGGGCGAGCATCGCCAGGTCCAGTTGGTCCCTCAAGAGAGATCTTCTGGTCTTCGAAGTCCGAAGTTTCTACCCAGTAACCTGCACCAGCTAAAACAGTTGACAGGCCAGGAGTGGTCTGTGAAGTGTATGCAGCAGATCCAACCTTAGAAGCAATTCTCCACGGCTGTGAAGGCGTGGTTGCGTCGTAGGCAACAACCTGTTTCACACCAACGTTAGACAGAACAGTGTTGACGTCAGTGTCAAGCGGGTTCGAAGGCAAGGAAACTGCGTTCCAGCCAGCGAAGAACTCAAGTACGAAGTCAGTTCGGTCAGACTTGGTGAAGGTGTTGGTAATTGTGTCCTTGTTACCAGCAGCGTCAGTAACCTTCACAACATACGTGTGCCCTTCGTTAGTCAGAGCAGTTGCAGGCTGGAAGAAGAACTTCTTGCTGTTAGCAGAAGCAATCACACTAGCTGTTACGTCAACATCGTCAAGCGTTGCTTCTGTAACTGTAAGTGTTGACTGATCACTAGAGAAGTCAGTAGTCAGGAACGGGTTCGACTGAGTTGTAGTAGTAGCAGGCGTTGAAGTCGCTGTAGCTACACCAAGGTCGAGCACGTATGTCTTTGTGGTGTCTTTACCAACAGTTGCAGAGTTACCTGCTGAGTCAGTAGCAACAACCTTTACAGCACGGTCACCCGATGCTGAAGTTGACTTTGTGATCACGAGAGACCAAGTGTTTCCACCCTGCGCAACAGCGAGAGCGCCGTTGAATGCCGCAAGAGTTTCGTCTGGGTCTGGAGTGAGGTCAGTAACTGTGATTGCTGGAGGACCCTGAAGGTCTTCGTCAGAAGCAACAGAAACTGTCATCTTGTCCTGAGTTAGTCCATCTGGGTCACTAGCTGCTGAACCACCCGACTGGGTGACTGTAACAACTGGTGCAAGCTTGTCAGCTGCGACGGCAGAACCGGCGTCAGTTGAGTTACCAGCAAGGTCCTGGATTGTGCCCTGGATCTTGACTGTTGGCTTGTTGTCAGAAGGAATTGTTGTGTCGAGGTCGAGGTATACAACGGAATCCTTGACTGTAACGCTGGCAGGAACAAATGTTCCACCTGCACCACTGAAGACAACCTGGAAGTCAGATGCACTGACTGAAGTGTCTTTGATCTTGCCGTCGAAAGTTACCTTGACTGTGTCACGTACGTTTGCCTTGTCAACAGACGGGGAAACCGAAGTGTCAAGACCGATACCGGAGTCAGCAGATGAAATCTGCGGAATTACCTGGTCAATCTTGATTGTGTGAGGCTGTGCTCCGTGTCGACCTGTTCCATCGTTACCGGTGGAAGAGTCGGCGTCAGAGTAACCGTAGTTACCTGCAAGGTCAGCCGCTCGAACCTGGAAGTCAACTGTGTGATCCGGGTTGTTTACGGTTGCATTTGGAAGAACAACAGTCTCTGTGTAAGTGAACGGCAATGATGTAACACCATCGTCAAGTGCACTTACGTCGATGCTCGCAACTTTACCAATGATGGTCGGAAGCGTCAGGTTGTTACCTGCCGGAATGACCATCGCAGCGTTTGCTGAGTCATCATTGTTGTCAATGTTTAGCGAGAATGCGCTTACATCTAGACCAGACTGGTTGTCAGTGACTGTACCCGTGAAGGTTGGAAGTCGGTTCTGAGTTTCCGAGCCTGAAGCTGGTGTACTGATAGTTGCAGTCGGCACAGTAGTGTCGATCTTGTAGCTAGCAGTTCGGTTTACGTTAGTAGCAGTACCTGAGGTAGCAACGTCAACGTAAGCAATGGTGATTGGACCACCGACAGCAGGAATTGTAGCTGGGTTTCCGTTCGTACCAGCAGTAAATGCATCGGTACGTTCTTTAACCTGTACTTCACCCTCAAATCGACCAGTGTTTCGACCAGTTTCTGTGAGAGTTAGAACTGCAGATCCACTAGTGTCTACAACACTCTTGATTGTAGCAGTCGTGGTGTCAATTGCAGACGATGGGTACGCAATACGTGCGTTCGAATCGTCACCAAATGCACCGAAGTCAACCTGAAGGGTGATCAGCGGAGCGTTTGTGCCATCACCAGCGAAGTCAATGGTCACACTCACACCGGTAACAATGTCACCTGTGCTTGTCTGAATAACCTTGATGTCGCTAGCCGTACCAATAATTGGGTTGGCTTTTTCATCGGTGAGAGTTACCTGAACTTTGTCACCAGGATCTTTGAAGTCTGCTCCAAAGACTGAGACAACGTCAGTGCCAGTGCCTGTCAGGTCGTAACCTGCATCAGCGTTGTTGGCAGTACCGGTGTCCGATGTGATGTTCGTTGTCGCATTAAGGTCTGCGTCAATGATTGTCACAATAAATCGATCGGAATTTGCAACGATGTCTCGTGCAGATGTTCCAGTCGAAGCGTTAGAGGCATAAGTCCCATACACCGTGGTAGCAGATGTTCGACCATCAACAGCCGTTGAAGGCTCTGTGGTTAAACCGGAGGCTTTGTTGGTGACATACACCTTGCCGTCCGCTGCTGCACTGGCGGAGTGAGAGAGGCCTACAACAGCTACCGCAACCAACGCAATAAGCGTAAGTCCGGATAGCAATTTAACTGATAGCTTCACAGCTTCAGTCCCCCTTGCATCCGCGTTATCACCCACAACAATGGCAGAAGGCTAAAAGAAAATTCTTCCGCCATTGCCAGGTGGTATGAAACCCGGAGATCTCCATACTTGTACCTCCCGCAAATGCGGAAGGGTTGCCGGTTCCATTAATTCTGTCCAGTCCAATTACCAGCCAACCGGCGCGCGCGGTAACGGACTTCGGGACAAACCAAGATGATTTAATCACCGTAGTGAATACGATGTCAACCCATTCGGTATAGACCCTTCGACGATTTATACGAATCTTTATGGTTTACACGCATCCGTTACCGGATACGCCCATAAGAGCGATACAAACCTGTTCTCACGAACTATAAAGAGCCTATTGAACGAGAGTCAACGAGTCCCGTAACAATATAAAGCCAGTTTGCGTTACCAAAGAATTACATCTAAACAGTGTGATACTTCGGATATACGCAAACTGGCTTTGGTTGAACTAGACCTTTTCAGGCTTGGTGATCGATCCCAAGAACTCTTCGTTCGTCTGGGTTCGAGACATTCGTTCGAGGATTCGCTCTGCTGCTTCAGTTGGGCTGTTCGAGTCTTGGCCGATGATTCCCATCATGCGGCGAAGTAGCCAAACCTGCTTGAGAGTCGCATCGTCCTGAAGTAGTTCCTCGTGACGAGTACCACTACGTTCGATGTCGATTGCTGGCCACAGTCGGCGTTCAGCCATTCTGCGGTCGAGATGCAATTCCATGTTGCCGGTACCTTTGAACTCTTCATAAATGAGATCGTCCAAACGTGAACCGGTGTCGATCAAGGCTGTTGCGATGATCGTAAGGCTGCCTGCCTCTTCACAGTTACGTGCTGCACCAAAGAAGTGCTTAGGTGGGTACAGGGCGTTAGGGTCCATACCACCAGAAAGGGTCTTACCACTCGAAGGAACGGAAAGGTTGTACGCACGTGCGAGCCTGGTAAGGCTGTCGAGCAGTACTACTACGTTCTCGCCACTTTCAACTAGGCGGCGCGCTCTGTCGAGGGCTACCTCTGCTGTGCGGCAGTGATCTTCAATTGGCTCGTCGAAGGTAGAACTGAATACCTCACCTTTAATGGTGCGGCGCATGTCAGTTACTTCTTCTGGTCGTTCACCAATCAGTGAAACGATGATGTAAATCTCGGGATGGTTCTCGGTGATACCAGCAGCAATCTGCTTAAGGAGCATCGTCTTACCGGCTTTAGGCGGCGCAACGATGAGTGCTCGTTGGCCCTTGCCGACCGGGGCAACCATGTCGATCATTCGGGTAGACATCTGCTTAGGAGTTGTCTCGAGTTTGATCTGGTCGTTCGGGTACACAGAAGTGAACTGGTCGAACTTGGGTCGCTTAGCTGCCGATTCAGGGTCGTAGCCGTTTACCAGCTCTACCCGAATAAGCCCGAAGTACTTTTCGCCTTCGGTTGGTGGTCGAACCTGTCCAGCGACCATGTCGCCCTGGCGAAGTCCGAATCGTCGAACCTGGCTCTGCGATACATAAATATCTTCTGTACCACCGCGTTTGCCTGGTGTGCGGAGGAAGCCGTAGCCGTCTCCTAGAAGATCGAGAATG
>Ga0233439_10000919_pt1 | contig 40055 bp, 32 predicted proteins | sample SI_123_September_6_FD_182713 | JGI IMG/M metagenome (GOLD analysis project Ga0233439, IMG submission 182713) | Seawater microbial communities from Saanich Inlet, British Columbia, Canada - SI_123_September2016_100_MG | ecosystem: Environmental > Aquatic > Marine > Inlet | place: Canada: British... | reverse complement strand
CTCTTTCTACCTGTTCTTTGGACACCACAATTTCAATGACTTCTTTTTCTACTTCAACTGAAACCCCCAAAATCCCAAGGCGTTCTCTTATGCCCATGCCGCGAGCAAAATAAACGGTGGCTCCCTGTGCGCCGGCCTCGCGTGCGGCTTGGATGATGTCATCTGCCACTCCTCGTTGTACGATACAGGTAATCAACACAATATCTGTTAAGACCGTAATTTCTCTTTGAATCATGCGACTCCCTCCTGGCCTTTTAAAATTTCTATACGGTGTATGTCCGCTTGTCGTTTTTTAAATTGAACCCAAATACCAGTAATCAAAACAGACAGGATGGGGCAGATGGATGCCATAGATAAAATGCCGAAACCTTCGATGGCACTGACGGCGTTGCCAAAACCCAAACCCATAGCCAGCACAAGCGGAACGGTCACCGGTCCGGTGGTCACACCTGCGCTATCCCACGCCACGTTCACAAACTCCTCTGTGGAAAAAGCGGTAAGCACGACCCCTAATGTGTAACCGGGTAAAAGAAGATAGGCAATGGGTATTTCGAAAATTATTTTCAGGACTCCGAGGCTGATTCCGAATCCAACACCGATGGAAACGGCATACATGAGCATGCTTTTTTTAAACGCTCCGTTAGTAAGGTTTTCCACGGTTTGACCTAAAGCATTTAATGCGGGCTCCGCCAGGGTGGCTCCGAAACCGAGTATCCAGGCAAAGAATACGGCAATAAAAACTCCGACGGCATAAACGTACAAAGGAGAGCCTTCAACATTTTCTATCGGCGCAAATGCTGCAGGCACAAAACTACCTGACTGGCTTCCCAATTTAGCCAGACCATAGCTCAACCCAATATTAAATATGATCATTCCTAGAACAGAAAGACAAAGCCCATAAAAAAGAATTCCGGGTTCAGGAATCTTTTCCTTTAATAGCACCTTTAGAACCAGAAATAAAAATAGCACCAGAGGAACGATGGATTGGACCCCCGAAATAATTTCCACATAGGGTGTTTGCTGCAACCAGCCTCCACTCGATTGCGTTACCACGACCTGAGCGGCCTGGATGATGGCCTCGGGGCTGACCGTCGAGGCAACATAGATTGCGAGACCCATAACGCCGATGATGGGAAAAAGAGAAGCAAGCGTCACAATTCCAAATCCAGAAAGGGAGGAGTTGCCTTTTCCTGCGGCGGAGGCAATTCCAATTCCAAGCGAAAGCACTAAGGGTACGGTAACCGGCCCTGTAGTCACTGCCCCGCAATCCCAGGCAAGGCCCAGAATTTTGTTCAATTCCGGATCAAACATGCAAAAGACAGTCAAGGCAAGGGTGGGAATCAAAGTTATAAAGATCATTGGCTTAAGGCTCCAGCCGTTTAGAAAACGTAAGGTGCCGAGAACAGCTGCCAATCCCACGCCCATTCCTACTACCAGAACCAGAGCGCCTGTCCAGTTGTTCAACAAAGTATAAAGATAAGGGGCTTTGTTCACATCCACAATGGAACCGACTGCTTGCAGTGCTCCGATTGCCGGTTCGGCAAACGTCACACCAATACCCAATAAAAAAGCAATCAATAGCACCACGCCCAACTTGGATTTTTTAGGCAGCGTGTGTCCTATAATCTCGCCGAACGGCATCAACCCTAATTTCAATCCTTCCATAAAAATCATCAGCCCCAAAATGACGGCGATCAATCCGGCAGAAATCACCCAATGATCAAGAACACTCTGGCGAAGAATAAGGATCTGGAAAAGAAAAAGGTATGCAGCCAATGGAACGACGGCTTTTATCTGATTGACCAGGCGGGTTCCAACATAGGGCCCTAGAAGGCGATAAATATCGATGCCGCGTAGTTGAAGTTTTGCAGGTTGGTAAGGGATCTCGTTACCCGCTTCATCGAGTTTTACCGGCGGGGTAAGAGCATTATAGGAAATATAGTTCTGTTTAAGGCTGACTTCCCTTACGAAATCTCCAAACCGTATTCCCTGGGTCATGCGCTAGACCTGTGAATTTATCAGACTCTTCTAATTTATGAGATATTTTTCAAATTAGCAAGAATCAAAATATTCCCTCAAATTTGATTTTTTAATTTTTTTCGTGCGCTAATTTTATATAGACGGTTGACGAACGAATATTGCCAAACTATCTTAAAAGTATAAGGTAAACCTGCACTACAGGAGATCCCTTGGATCCTATCTGGTTACCCGTATTAGGTTTAAGTGGTTTGTTAGGGCTGGCTGCCCTGATGTATCCCGCTTCCCATCGTCTTAATATCCCATATACCGTCTTATTGGCAGTAATAGGCTGTTTCCTGGGTTATTCCGCGGAATGGGGAATGGACCTGCAGCATATGGGTATCCTTCACGATTTTCTGGCCAGCCTGAGTTCGTTCCGTATTTCTTCAGACGCTGTTCTTTTCATTTTTCTTCCTGTTTTGGTTTTTGAAGCCGCATTGGGAATCGACTCGCATCGGCTGATGGATGACATCGGTCCTATTCTTCTGCTTGCGATCATCGGACTTCTAATTTCAGCTTTCCTGGTGGGTTATGCGCTGCACTGGATATCAGGTGTTTCGCTGATTGTTTGCCTGCTATTGGGAGCCATTGTGTCGGCCACCGATCCGGTGGCAGTCATGGCTATCTTTAAAGAGTTGCAGGCTCCGAAAAGATTGTCGGTGCTGGTGGAAGGCGAAAGCCTTTTTAACGATGCGACCGCAATCGTTCTATTTGGAATTTTAACTGCCATGTTGACAGGAGATTCCGATTTAAATATTTTTTCTGGAGTGCAATCTTTTTTCAAAGTGTTCCTATTCGGAATTCTTGTCGGATTGGTAATGGGCTACAGTTTCTGTACCGTAATGTCGCGAATGGGAAAGTATCCGCTCGTTCAGATCACGCTCACCTTGTCGCTGGCTTATTTTTCTTTCATTCTTGCAGAACATTATCTCCATGTTTCAGGGGTCATGGCGGTAGTCGGTGCGGCTCTGGTTGTGGGTTCGTTTGGTCATGCCACCCTTTCTCCCGAAACCTGGAAGAAATTGCATGAGACCTGGGACCATTTTGCTTTCTGGGCGAACTCCGTCATCTTTGTTCTGGTGGGAATGGTGGTTCCCAAAATAATGGAAAATATCAGCCTGGTTGAAGGGCTTTTGCTTGCCATACTTGTTCTGGCAGCCTTCGTGGCACGCGCACTAATCCTTTTTGGCATGCTTCCCTTGTTTGAAAGAAGACCGGGTGCTGCAAAAATCAACAATGCTTATAAAGGGGTCATGCTATGGGGTGGACTTAGAGGTGCCGTTTCTTTGGCGCTGGCGTTATCCGTTATGGAAAACGCATCATTCGCTGAAGAAATACAAAGGTTCATTGGAGTTCTGGTCACAGGCTTTGTTTTATTCACACTTCTATTTAACGCCACAACAATGGGAGCCGTGCTGAAACTGTTCGGATTAGATCAGCTTGATCCTGTTGATCAAATTATTAAAAGCAGAGCCCTGAAACATTCGTTGACTAAAATTCAAAATTCCCTGAGAAGCAAGGCTCGCGATTACGACATTAAACCTGAATTGCACGATGAAATCTTGAAGCACTACCGGAAGGATGAAGAGAAGGTAGATGTTTTACTGTCTCAGTCGAAAGAGCTCTCTGAAGAGGATTGGATTCGAGTAGGCTTTTTTGATTTATGCGCACTTGAGAAAACGGCGTATTTGAAACTATTTGAGGAAGGTTATATATCAACCTATATTGTCCGTCGTCTTTTAGCACAGGTGGAAGACATGCAGGATGGTTTGCAAACTGAGAATGCCGGTTATCAGAAATCTTCAAAAAAAATTCTGCAATTTAACTGGCGATTTCAATTTGCGCTCTTCCTTCACCGCAAGTTTGGCTATAGCAAGATGCTTTCAACGCACCTGGCAGACCGCTTCGAAATTCTTCTTTCAGTCCAAACCGTGATGAAGGAAAGTTTATTAGTCTTCATCTCAAAAATGGAATTGCTGATTGGAGAAAAGGCGGGAAAAACTTTAAAGGATTTTATCGAAGACAGGTTAGAAAACACCGAGCAGGCTTTGCAAATGCTAAAACTCCAGTACCCGGATTATTTTCAAATATTGCAAAAACGTTATTTAAATCATGTTGCGCTGAGGCTTCAGGAATCGGATTACGAACAACTGCGCGAGGAGACGGTTATCAGTGGAGAGGTTTTTAAAAATCTGGAAGAAGATTTGCAGGTACGGATTCAAAAAATCCAACCCCGTCCCACTCTGGACCTTCACCAGGACCCCGAAGAACTGGTGCGCGGTGTTCCTCTTTTTTCAAGTATCCCCCCTGATCGGTTAAGCCATATATCGCGGCTTTTAAAACCCATGCTGACCGTTCCCGGAGAACTGATTGTCAAGCAGGGGGACATTGGCCATGCCATGTATTTTATTGCCTCCGGTTGTGTGGAAGTCGAGATGCCACCCACACCCGTTCGTTTGGGAAGTGGAGATTTTTTTGGGGAGATAGCATTGATCAAAAAATATCCCAGAACTTTTTCGGTAAAATCTTTAGGGTTCTCCGATCTGCTTGTTCTCAGTGATTCTGATTTTAATTTGTTTTTAGAAAACAATCTTGAAATTCGAAAGATTTTATCCGAAACAGCTGACAAGAGAATTGAAATGGATGGCTTGAGCTGAAATTCAAAATTCAAGGAAGGTTTCTTACTGCGCGAACACCACCTTTTGTGCATTTGTCCAAAGTGCGAACAAAAGGCATGCCGGTGACAAAATAAGCGGTACGGGCGCAGCAGTTCCCATGCTCGGACGACCAGTACCAGTAGGCTGCACCATCCGCAAACAAATCTGATAAAGCCAGCGGGTATTCCGGGTCATGGTCCATCGCCATGACGTTTGACTCGGTGTTGTCGTATATCTTTCCATATTCCCAAACCTCAGGCATTCGCCAGTCGGCGTGTCCGCCTATAGTGAGACTCTCCACATATTTTTTGGAATCGACCCAGTTCAAACATTTTCCTAGATCGGCAAAGCTGTCTTTTTGGGTCCACATCAATTTCGATTTAGTTTCAGTGATAGTTCCATCTCCATTGTCTATCAGGTTGAGTCGTGAGGAAGGTGGTGGCGGCGGTACATAGGGAGGGGCGACGTAAGGATCTCTGGGGACATAGAAATTCCGTTCAGCGTTTGTGGTGTTTGGTAATGTCGTCACCATTGTGATTAGGATGAGACTACTTAAGAGGAATCTGGAATGTCTATAGTTTTTCATGGATTAAAAAGAAAGCATCCTATTTTTATGACTCCGTTTCCCTGATGGTTTTAAGGGGTTTATTATTTATGACATCAAGGCTGCTTAAAATTCCTGTGGTAACAGTAAGGATAACGCCAAAACAAAATGCCCCTAAAATAATTCCGGGTTGTAAATGCCAGGCGGATTTGATCATGTATTTCATGATAGCCCATGAGAACCCTTGCGCCAGAAGAATACCGACCAGCGCTGAGATGACTCCGATAGTCGCATATTCAAAACCAAGAATAGAAGTCACCATTTTTCTTTTAGCTCCGAGAATTTTTAATACAGCCGATTCACGTAAACGCCGGTACTTGGTTGAGGCAATAGAACCGGAGAGTATAAACAGACCGGCTGCGATGGCAAAGCCAGACATAAAGTCTACCAATGTTGTTAATTTGGAAACGGTGGACTCAACGGTTTTGACGATGTCACGGGTACTGAGGGCGGTAATATTGGGCAATGCTTTTACAACGGCATGTTGCAGTTGCAATTCCTTTTCGTCAGGAACGTGAACGGTGGCGACATAGGTAATGGGTGCGCCAGCCAGTGCGCCCGGTGAAAAGATCATATAAAAATTGGTCCGCATATTTCGCCAGTTTACACTGCGAATGCTGGTGACTTTTGCCGATACGGGTATGCCTTGAATGTCAATCGACAACTGGGATCCTATTTTCGCACCTAATCTTTTTGCCGCATCTTGTTCCAGAGAAACTTCGGCGTTTTTCGCTCGTTCCTTATCCCACCACTGGCCTTCAATTATTTCATTATCTTTTGGAGGAGGCCCTTCCATGTAAGTTAAGGCAAATTCACGGTTGATGAACCACTCCTCGCGCTGTTTGTCTTTGTATTGCCAATTAGCAATAAGATTCTCATCGATACTATGTAGACGTGAGCGCACCAGTGGTGTCACGCTTCGTTCGGCCTCTGGAGCGATTCGGTCCAGTACTTGAGTGAAGGTTTCTTTCTGGCCTCTTTGGATATCGATGAAAAAATAATTGGGAGGATTCATCTCTGTATTTTTATTCAACATAGCCAGTGTGTCCATTTGCACCAGCCTCACGGTGAGAATCAGCATGATGCCCATTCCCAGACAAGTGATGATCGAGGCTGCCTGATTGTTCGGTCGCTTTAGGTTAGACATTCCATATCGTCTGGCTATGGAACCTGATTGGGGCAGTGCCTTAAGTATTCTTAAGAGTAGTAACGATGCCAATGCGAACACAATTATAGATATTCCAAGTGAAGCGAGGAAAACCAGTCCACGTTTTATAGATTCTGCCTGCCAGCAGATCATGGCTGCAAGGCCGAGCCCTAGAGTTGCCCCTGCCATCCATCTTTCTTTTCGCGTTCCAGAGGTGAGTTCTTCTTCTTCGAAGTTGCGGCGAAACAATCGTAAAGGGCGTGTCCGAACGGCTCTTAACAAGGGCCAAAGGCAAAATAGAAGTGTTGTTGCAACGCCTAACAGGATTGACTGCAAAGCAGGAATCCAATAAAAAGACGGTTCGAGTTGATAGTTGATCAGGCCTTCCATCTTGGAAGGTAACAAGTAGGTGAGAAAAAAACCTAGTGTGACTCCCAACAAACTACCCAGGATCCCCAGAGCCAAGGCTTGTAAAAGATAGACTTTTAAAAGAGTGCGGGAAGATGCGCCGAGACAATTCATAATCGCCACGGTATCGAGTTTTTGCGCCATGAAAGTGCGAACGATCATGGCCACCCCGATACCCCCCATAAGAAGCGCGATAACACCGAGCGCACCCAGGTATTGCCCCATTCTTTCTATGGAATTGGAAAGCGACGATTGCATATCTTTATAAGTTCGAATGGATAAGGTTTTGTCGGGTAAGCCTCGTTCAAGAAGTGCCAGTGCTTTTTCCAGTTCAATGCTGTCAGGGAGTTTTATTAAAGTGCGGTGCTTGATCCTGCTTCCAGGCTGAATAAGATCGGCTTTATCGAGCATGGCCCGGGATATGAATAGACGCGGCCCAATGCTAAAGGCGCGGGAGATGCGATCGGGCTCAGATACAATGGTACCTGTGATTTTTAATTTTGTTTTTCCAAGAGAAAATTCATCGCCAATGCTCAATCCGGTTTTTATTAGGAATGAAGATTCAACCACTGCGCCGTTCTCCTTGAGTAATTCCTGTAAAGGCAAGTCGGGGTCGTTTTTAAAATCTCCATAAAAGGGATATTGCGGCCCGGATAGAGGAATGGATTTAAGCTCCGTTATCATGGAGCCGGATTTTTCTGGCGAATCCAGGTTTTCGAATTGTGCCATGCCGTGCAGTTCTTTAAGGAATAAAAACTCGGTTCCTGCGGGCAATATTTTTTTCTGATAGGCAAGGTCTTCTTCGCCCTGTTGCCAACTGCCTTTAATGGCGATGTCGGCTGCCAGCAATCCTTTGGCCTGGCCCTGAATTGTTGCCTGCACCATATTGGAGAAACTTTTAACGGTCATTACCGCACCGACACCGATGGCAATGCAGAGAATAAAAAAGGACATGCGTTTCCACGCACCTCGCGACTCAGCAAAAATTAGTGAGATCAATTGCTTGAAATTGAGCTGGGAGGGATTCATGAAATTTCTTTTTTTCGGTCGGAGATAATTTTCCCATCTTCCAGTGTTAGGATACGCTGGCTTTGGTCGGCTACCTGAGGTTCATGGGTGACAAGGACGATCGTGGCTTGTTTTACCCGGTGCAGTTCATGAATCAACTCGATAATACGATCACTATTTTTTGAATCGAGATTGCCGGTGGGTTCATCTGCAAGAATAATATCGGGCTCGTTGACGAAAGCGCGCGCAAGGGAAAGGCGTTGCTGTTCGCCTCCAGATAATTGCGCTGGGTAATGATGTTGTCTATCTCCTAAACCCACCATGCCTAGCAAATCTTCTGACTTCTTGGCCGCGCCGGGAGTGCCATTGAGCTCTGCTGACAGCACAACATTTTCCAGCGCAGTCAGGGTGGGGATGAGATGGAAATTTTGGAAGATGAAACCGAATCTTTTCCCACGCAGAACGGCAAGTTCGTCTTCGTTGAGTTTCGTGATATCCTGCCCATCTATATTGATGGTTCCACCTGTCGGCGAATCGAGTCCTGCGATCAGACTGAGTAACGTGGTTTTGCCACTCCCAGAATGACCGGTGATCGCTATGAACTGTCCGGTTGGAATCGTGAGGTCGATAGATTTTAATATTTCTACTTTATGACCACCGCCATGCAGAGTTTTTATTAATCCAGATATTTCAATCAATGTCTTTTTCGGGTTGAGATTTATAAATTAACTGGATATTGCATAAGTGCTTCTCTTGTGTGGATTGGAAAGAGTTATTAAAACACCCTCACCCCAACCCTCTCCCCTCAAGGGAGAGGGAGTGAAAAGTTCCTTCTCCCCTGGAGGGAGAAGGCTAGGATGAGGGGGTAAATGATTTTTTCCACCCATAATTTGCAACACTCATGCAGTATTCGGTTTAGGCTTATTGTATTACAAAAATATGCGAACCATTTTATTAAACTTTTGTCGAATTTCTAGTTATGTTCTGGCAGGATTACTGATTATTCTGGGCGAAAGCCCGAGTTACGCTGTCGAAAAAACAAATTCGATGGCGGGTGCTAAACAGGAGAAACTTGTGGTACTTGCGTTTGGGGATAGTTTAACAGCTGGGTTTGGTGTTGATGAAGAATATAGTTTTCCTTCACGTATCCAGGTGAAAATTGATAACGAGAATTTAGATTATAAAGTTGTCAATGCTGGCATCAGTGGAGACACAACCGCAGGCGGTGTTGCCCGTATCAACTGGTTGATGAAACACAAACCCAAGATCGTAATACTTGCTTTGGGAGCCAACGATGGTTTGAGGGGGCTATCCGTGGATGAGATGTATACTAATCTTGAAACTATGATTCAAGTCTTCCATGAACATAACGCTCAGGTTTTGTTTGCGGGTATGAAGGCTTTGCCCAATTATGGAGAAGATTATGCGAAAAAGTTTGAATCAGTATTCCCGGAGTTAGCGAAGAAATATAACCTCGTCTATCTGCCTTTTTTGTTGGAGGGGGTAGCCGGTGTCCGGGAACATACCCGCCCCGATGGGTTGCACCCTACCGCGTCTGGTTATAAAGTTGTTGCTGATCTAGTCTGGCGATATCTACAACCGATGTTGAAAAAATAATAGTTAAGATTTTAATGGGGTCATCCATTGCAATATTTTTTCGTAGCAGTTTCCAGATTTTAAAACTTCCATAGCCAAATCAAACCCTTCCTGTGGTGTTTTGAAAATATCCGCAAGATGGGTCAGGCAGGCCGCTTGACTTGCTATTTGTGTGGCTGCTGGTCCTTCCCCGGATTTTAAGGCGCGCTCCCCCAGTTGCGCAATGGTTTCCCGCTTCGATTCTATTTCCTTTAAAGCCTCGTGAGATTCCAGAATTTGTTTTGCGGTTCCTTCCTGAAACATTTCTGAATACTTTAAGGAACGACTCTGGGTTTCTTTGTTTCCATCTTGAATAAAAACTTTGGCTTCTTTATGCACGCCGAACAGGGTCGTGCCTTCCATCCCATTTCCAACAATGACTCGGTCGAACTGACTGCGTTTCCCTATTTCGGTTAGGGAGACTTCGTAGCCGCGATGAAAATAAGTGGTGGCGATAAAACTTTGACCGTCTGCCTGAAGCGGCATCAGAATTTTTTCAAGTGTTGCCAGCATCGGTCGTTTGACAATTTCAGATCGAATCGACCGCAGGTTTTCCAAGGCAGGAAGGGCATCGCCAGTATTAATGTACCCAAAGTGAGAATCTTGTATTTGTTTTATCCGTTTCTCGCCGTTACCAGATTGTGCGACCTGATAATGGTTGACCAGTAAATCTTCGAAGGTGATACCAAACTTGGGGGGTAATGGTAAAGCGGAATGACCGTAAGCGGGAAGTCCTAACTCGGCAATCACCGGGATCGCGTAAAATCCAAAATAGGGGATGCGCTGAAATCCATCAAACGGGTCAGCGATTTGCAGGAGTTTATTGAGAGCGATTTTTTTTGGGGTGATTCTTTTTTGTAAAGCCCGCCAATAGCCGATATTTTCGGGGACAGTTTCAATTTTCATGCGGGCAGCGATTAGGAAAACGCCCATTCGCACCTGAGAAACTTCTTCATCCAGAATCAGCGATAAGGCATCTTCTGCTTCTTCTTCGGTGAGGTCCTTGCTCAATTTGGGACCGGCGGCTATCTTTTGCAGATAGGCCTGCATTCTATTCTCAGGCGACATTTCAGTCATTGATGCGGGAATCCTTTTTAAGTCGGGTCTATTTGGAGTATGATAAAGGTTCTATTTTTAAACCCAAATTTTTTCGAGAATTAATGTCAGTTTCCTGTCCAACGGATCATACCATTTCCGATAGATCAGTGCCGAATCAAGCCATCCGGATACTCTTAGTTTACCCCAATACACGGGAAGTGGCTCTTGCCAACCTGGGTTTCCAGCAGGTTTATTCTTTATTGAATTCCATCGAGGGAATTGAGTGCGATCGCTATGCATTGCCCGCCGACTGGAAACCGGAAATGGAAACACTGAGTCAGCTCGATTTGAGATCTATGGACATGAATCGGCTGCCTAAAGATTTCGATATGATCGCATTTTCGATTTCCTTCGAACCTGATTATTTGAACACTGTAATTGCGTTGAAGTACTTCAATATCCCTCTAGATAGGGAGAAGCGGGATGCCTCCTATCCGATGATTGTTGCAGGTGGATCGGCAATTTTTATCAATCCCGAACCTTTGGCAGATTGCATGGATGTGTTGTTCATCGGTGAAGGCGAAGGTATGGCAAATCAGTTTTTTGATAAGTTTCTTGAAATTGAAGATAAGAAAAATTTCCTGGAACAGGCGGCAAAAATTCCTGGAATCTATGTTCCTGAGTTTTTTAATTTGAAAATGGAATCAGGTTTGCAGACAGGTGTTTCCACAACCATTGATATTCCTTCACGCGTGACCCGTCATTGGGTGGCAGAAGAAGAATCTCTTTGCACGCACTCTGTGGTTCATGGCGAAGATTCCACGTTTAAGGATATGGCTTTGATGGAGGTCACTCGAGGTTGCATATGGGCTTGCCGCTTCTGCACGGCGGGGTTTATCTATCGACCGCCTCGCCTCCCCAATTTGGATAAAACCTATGATTCTATGTCACAGCTTCTTGAAGGTCAGGGAAAGACAGCGCAAACAATCGGTTTGGTAGGGCCTTCAGTAACGGATCATCCGCAACTTCCAGCACTGGCGAAAAGAATTACCGATGAAGGCAAGACCCTTTCGTTTTCATCATTGCGAATGGAAACTCTTACAGATGAGTTGGTTGACCTTATTCTACAGAGCGGACAAAAAACTTTAACAGTAGCCGTGGACGGTCCTTCTGAAAGAATGCGCGACGTGATCAACAAAGCGGCGACCGATGATTTTATCGTAGAAAAATGTGGCTTTCTTACTCGCAAAGGTATTTTGCATTTAAAAATTTATTCCATCATTGGGTTACCTCATGAAACCGATGATGATATCGAGCAGTTCATTCGGCTGGTCGAACGGGTTCAAGACGTTTATGTAGACGAGTGTCGGAAGCATGGGCGCATCGGCCGAATAACGATCAGTTTGAGTCCACTGGTCCCGAAACCGGGAACCCCGTTTCAGTGGCATCCTATGGAAGAAGTGAAAAGTTTAAAGAAAAAGTTTGCCCGAGTTCGCAAAGCATTGGGGAAACTCCCACATCTTAAAATGAGTTTCGGTTCCCCCAATGAAGCTTATCTCCAAACTTACCTTTCCCGTGGTGATCGCAGTGTGCAAGAGTTTTTTAAGACTTACCTGAATAATGGGCACGATGCAAAAGGTGCTTTAAATAAACATTCGGTGGACTCCTTCGTGTACCGCCAGTACGGTAAAGAAGATTATCTTCCCTGGGACATCGTCGATCATGGTTATCGCAACGGATTTTTATGGGATGATTACCAGCGCGGTCTAATGGCCGGGCGCACTCCCGTCTGCGATACCGCCACCTGCCACGTCTGCGGCATCTGCTAACCGGGCAACGCCCGGTGGTAATAGGTCTATACCCGTAAAGCTAAAAAAATCGCTACGCTTCTAGATTTTAATTTTCTCCTCTGCGTTCACCTGTGTTTGTAGTATCCAACATTTGCCTTCATGCCCGGAATGGGTAAATCTGTGGTTAAATACCTGCATGTTATTTGATATTGAAAAGATGAATAAACTTCCACCGGAAGCGCGATTTTTTGATGTGAATGGACTCTGGTATTTTTTCAACGGCTGGGTTGTTCGCATGCTTTATCCCACACCGGTGACCCCTAACCAGATTACGTTTTTGTCACTGGTGTTCGGTTTGCTTTCGGTGGGGTTTTATGTTTCGGGTAGATCGGATGCATTGCTGTGGGGCGCCGTTTTTCTTTATGGAAAAGTGGTTCTGGATAATGTGGATGGAAACCTGGCGCGAGTCCGCGGTACTTCCTCCCGGTTCGGAAGGTTTTTAGACTCGCTTGCCGACTTTCTTGTTACGGTTTTGGTTTATATAGCCATTTCTTATTATCTTGTGCAATCCACTGGCGATAGTGGGTTCTGGTTTTTGGGATTGTTTGGGTTGTTCACTGGTTTTATGCAAAGCACATTTTTTGTCTTTTATCTGGTGAGTTACACTTCGCGCGTGGGTTCTTATGACAAGAATAGGGTGGATGAAAGTATTACCAAAGAAGATCAGGCGGCAGCAGAAGAAGATGTATCACTTGTATGGGATTTAAGATTGCAGAAACTTTTTGCCCTGGGTTATGGCTGGCAAGACCGGTTGGTTGAAGGGTTGGATTCTGCTTGCCGTAAACTCGCGGGCGTTCCCGAAACAGAAGAGGCGTTGAAGGTCTGGTATGGAGACCGAATTTTCCTGACAGCGATCAGCCCTTTTTGTCTTTGTACGAATAATGTGATGCTGGCGATTTTTTCATTGTTCGGTCAGGTAGAACTATTTTTAGTACTGCTAATTTCCCTGATGAATTTTTATTGGGTCGGCCTGCTGGTCTGGAAAGTTTCTCGTGAAAGAATTTCCAAAAGTGGGTAGAGGGTGAATAGAGAAAAGCATTTGTCTTCTTTCGGCCATAAACGGATATTCCGTTAAAGAAAATCACCTTAGTTTTTTCCTCGTATCTCATATTTTCCGGACGTCAAAAGCCCATTAAATGATTGTTTTGGCAATGTAAGTGGTCCAATACATTCAATCAATAAACTTGCCTTTAAATGATTGTTTTGGCAATGTAAGTGGTCCAATACATTCAATCAATAAACTTGCCTTAAACAACTTTTAGCATATTTTACTTGCAAAAGTGTTTTAAGTGGATTAGCATTTGTCCTGTTCCATATGAATCCGGGCTCTAGGCTTGGTGGGGGGGGGCTAATAAACCCACTGTGTTTGGCAGAAATTATTGGTTTTATGCCTCTCAGAGCAACCCAGGGTTCAAATTATCTTATTCTATATTTAACTCAAGGGAGCAGTGACATGAAAACATCGATGAAGAGTATTGGGTATTTATTTGTTTGTTTGGGGTTTGTGGCATGCACGACGACGTCTGGATATTCAGAAAAAACAGAAAGCAAGCTTAACGATGCGAATATCGCCGCGATCGTGGTCGGAGCCAACAAAATCGATATCTCCGCCGCCCAAATTGCTCTGGGTAAATCCATCAATGGCGAAATAAAGGAATTTGCCCAGCGTATGGCTACAGATCATCAAGCGGTTTTGGATTCGGCTGTCAAACTCGTTACCCGGTTGGGCGTCACCCCGCAAAATAATGATCTGGTACACGCTTTAGGGAAACAGTCCATGGAACATGAGGCAAAGCTGAAAACGCTATCCGGCGGGGCATTCGATAAAGTTTATATCGATCATGAAGTTGCCTACCACGAAGCCGTCATCGGTGTCATAAAGGATCAACTCATTCCAAACGCTACAAACGGGGAATTGAAAGACATGCTGGTTTCGGTCGTACCGGCGTTTGAAGCACATCTCGCTCACAGTAAGATGGTTCAAGGAAAAATATAGTGGGGGAGTACTCTCCGCGAATCGAAAAAAGGTGGGCAGAGTATGCAAAATTTATTTTGATGCTCTGTTCCCTTTCGGTCGTCTCTTGCGTGAACTCTGACGTGAAGAAGAATCTTGATCGACAACCTCAGGTGCACGAGGTGGAAATAAAAAAGTTTAGATTCAAGCCCGCGACCTTGATTATCCATACTGGAGATTCAGTGCGGTGGGTCAACAGGGATATTGTTCCGCATCGCGTGGCGGACTCACGCCGGAAGAAATGGGAGTCCCACGATATGGGGCCGAAAGATGCATTCAGCCAGACCATACGGGTTTCGACCTCCTATGTTTGCCTGCTTCATCCCAGCATGAAGGCGAATATTGTCATACTAAAAGATTGACCGGAGGAGGTTGGGACGAAAATTATAAAAAGCCCAACTCCCAATGTACGCTACTTTATTTTGAACTTACAAACATCCCCATCCCGGACCATGCATTCTTCGTGTTCTATTTCCTTATCGAGGAGTGATTCTAGCAACGCGCAATCAAGCTGACAGACTTCTTCAAAGTCTTGCGCCAAATGATGGTAGATACAATTGTGTGCTTTCAGAACAGGAAGTTCCTCTCCATCCTTCAATTCCAATTCGGTCTTATAACCCAAGGTTTGCATTATATTTGAAACTTCCTGCATTTTTTCAATTAAACTCAATCCCTGCAGTTTGGGTTTCAAGTTCTGAGCAAGACCTTTGCCAATTTCTTTCAATTTTTCTTCAAAACCAGGGCTTCCTAGTTGATCTTTTATAGATTTCAGCAGCAATTCAGCAAGCCAGGAGTATTGTTTGGGGAAAAGCTCGATCCCATTTTTGCTAAGAACATAGACTTGGCCCGGACGGCCGCCTGTATTTGTCAGGTTTCCCTTTTCTATATATCCACCCTGTTTCAGGGTCAATGCGTGTTGTTGCACCGCAGTTCGAGTGATTCCAAGTTTACTTGCCAGCTCATCAATAGTGAGTCCGTTCTTTTGAAATAAAAGCGCCTCAAGTAAAGCATGCTGGCGTTGTCCGAATCCGTAAAACATATGCCTGGCCTTTTTTTTTGTATTAGTTGTATTTAATTTGCAGTATACCAGTTTTACTCGCCATAGACTCTATTTAGGGAGAGGTTGCACTGCCAGGAATCCACTTGCGAAAGATAGTTGCTACCCTCCAAGTTCGCTTTGGGTAGGAAGCAGTCATAAAGTAAGCCATTCAAATTGAATCATAGCATAAGGGGTATTGGTTTTTTTTTGGCTGGGAGGAATTGATTTTGCAGGAAAATTTAAATATAAAAATCTGCCTCGACGGCTAGTCGTGCCTCGACGGTTAGTCGCTAGTCGGGTAGGTCTTGTTTGAGGGGTTTTTCGTAGCCGACCAATTCTACATAACCTTTTCCGGTTACTGGTTTTCCTGCCACGCTTCCTTTTACTGAAACGCTACCTTCCCAATAAGAACCTGAAATGGATCTCAGGTTATAGAGTTCTTGATCTGAAAAATCCGGGATAATTTTTAAATGGGTATCTGATTCGGGTAAATCGATTTCCCAGAGGGCCGGGTAGGTGGCATTTGTTTTGTCACTGGTCCATGTGCTTTTTGGGGAGATTGAAAAATTATCCAGAGTCAGGTGATGGGAATTTTGGTCGGCGGCAATAAATGTTCCACTGGAGTGAGGATCGATATTGCCGTCTTTTTGCCGCAACTGGTAGAGCATGATCTCGGTCTGGTTGTCGAGTTTAAGTGAAAACCAATCCCATCCCACCAGCGATGGATTCAATGGATTACTGGAAAATTCCCGATCCATCCAACTGGTTCCTGTTACTTTAAAATTTTCGCCTTTAATAAAGACGGAGCCTTCGGTTTTCATTCGAGTGAAGGAAAAATAATGCGAGGCGTTTCCTTTGTCACTGCCTTTAACGCTGATGCCGTTTTTACCGTGAAAGACTCTTTTTTTAATGGGTGTCAGGTTTAGCTCGATTCCGGTAGCGTTTTCCTGTGCAATAATTTTTTGGGTGTTTCCGTCGGCGGTCAAGCTCCAATCGGAATTCCATATCTTAAAGCGGTCGGATTCTGCACCGGCATTTTTTATTCCTTTGCGATTGATGCGCTCGAAGAAGTGGAAATTTTTGTTTTGAATGTCTGAGACGGTCATATGGGCAAAATAGATGTGGTCGACTTTCCATTTTGAAGGATTGTCGATGGGCTGGTCGCCCTCAAGTCCCACTCTGAAAAAGGTCATTTGGTAGCCAAAACGCCGCCCGGTTTCAGATTCAAGGTTTCCTGTGTAATACCACCACTCAATTCGAAAATCGTCGTGAGAAAAATCATCACGGGGAAACTGGTAGGTGTAGCCGGGCATTGCAGCCTGGAATTTGGGCTCCGGCTGGCCCGATTTTTGTCCATGCGCGGGGCCGGCAAAAAGAGTGAGGATCAGCAGGAATAATATCAGGGCTTGGCGCATGAAGTTCTTCTCAAGATTTTTTCTAAAAATACCGTCAAGATTAAAGTAACAATAGCCCAAAAAAGCGGTGAAAATGGGTTTATTTTTGGTAGAGGTTAGCAGAGATACTTTGGGAGTTCAATCGGGCTTATGTCTGGTTTTACAATGTAATACGGGGTATACTGGGTGGCGATAAAATTAGGCCAAGGCGATAATTGTTTGTCCCTGTGGCCATCTTACCCGATTCTGCATTTTATATTGGTCTCTCCGAATAATCTCAATAAACCGTTTGTCATCTTAAGCTGAAAGTAATTATGCGAGTATTAGTTACAGGTGCTGCAGGTATGTACGGAATTCACCTGGTAGATGAATTGGTGAATCGAGAAGATATTGAAGCTGTGATTGGCGTTGATGATTTTTCACGGCAGTTTTTTCAGGATGATCCTTTTATAAAATCTGAGACCTTCGAAAAAAAATTCACTCTCCTTAGAAAAAAATATTACGACCTGACAGCAGAAGAGCTTGATGAGATGAATCTGGATTCCATTGTTCATCTTGCAGCCCATATTTCTATTCCAGAATCGATGGAACAGGCTAATGAGTATTTCCATAATAACGAATGGGGAACATTCCAGTTGATGCAGACTTTGGTGCGCACGAAAAACTGGCCGCTGCTTGTGTATTCGTCTTCGCCGGAGGTTTTTGGCAACCCTATCTACACTCCAATGGATATCAACCACCCCATGCTGCCCAGAAGTATTTATGCGGTGACCAAGCTTGCAGCGGAAAAACACTGCAAGGCGATGAATGAGTGGTACAAGTATCCCGTTATTGTGATTCGAAACTTTAATACTTTTGGCGAGAATCAGGATATTTCTGTCAACGCCGGGGTAATCTCTAAGTTTATTTTGGATGCGCTGAAAGAAGAGCCCATAGTTATTCATGATGAGGGCAGGCAAACTCGTGACTTTCAATATGTGAAGGATGCGGTCCGCGCCTATTCTTTGGTACTCACAAAAAATAAAAAGTTTTCTGGCGAAGTTTTCAATATTGGGACCAACAAGCAAACATCAATTCGTGATCTGGCACACTTGATCAAAGAGTTGACGGGGTCGCGTTCAAAAATTCAGAACCAGCCGGGCAGGTCGGCCGACCTGATGTCGCTGGAAGCGGATTATTCGGTAATAGAACAAAAAACCGGATGGAAGCCAGAATACGATCTTGAAACAGGATTAAAACGGACCATCGAATGGTACAAAAAATGGGTATGAAAGCTTTAGTTACGGGTGGTGCTGGTTTCATTGGCCGCTGGCTGGTGAAGCGACTGCTGGATGAAGGGGTTGAGGTTTTTGTGATCGACAATCTTGAAAACGGCAGGGAAAGTAACCTGGATGAGTTCAAGTCGAATCCCCTTCTTAAAAAAGTGGTCTACGATGATGTGCTGAATGAAAAGGCACTGCACTCTCTCTTTGAGTTTAAGCCGGATGTGGTCTACCATCTCGCGGCACAGATCAATGTTCATGAGAGTCTGGAGAATCCGAAAAAAGCATACGACCTGAATATTACTGGAACGTTTAAAGTTTTGGAAGAATGCCGCGCTTTAGGTTCCCGTGTCATGCTTATGGGAACATGTATGGTCTATGACATGGCCCAGAGTGATAAGCCGATAAGTGAGCAGCATCCTCTCAAACCCTGTTCCCCTTATGCTGCTTCGAAACTTTCTGCTGAGATACTTGCAGAATCGTATTACCACAGTTACGGTTTGCCGGTGGTGACCTGCCGACCTTTCAATACCTATGGGCCGTACCAAAAATATAATATGGAAGGCGGAGTCGTTTCTATTTTTGCAAGGAAAATGCTAAATGGAGAAGACTTGCTTGTATATGGGGATGGGAAGCAAACGCGCGATCTGCTTTATGTTGAGGACTGTACGGATTTTCTTTATAAGGCATCTCTCTGTGAAGAGGCTTGCGGGCAAGTGATCAATGCCGGTCTTGGAAAAGATGTGGCTGTTATTGATCTCGCACGAATGGTTTGTCCGGATGAAAGCCGAATCAAGCTAGTGGAGCATCATCACCCGCAGGCGGAAATCATGAAACTCCTTTGTGATTATTCAAAGGCCAAGTCTATGCTTGGTTGGGAACCAAAAGTAACCCTTGAAGAGGGAATTAAAAAAGTGAAACAGCAAATCCAAGATTCATGCGTATTGGTGTAACGGGAGCATCGGGCTTCATTGGCTCCCATCTTACGGATGCAGTAAAGGGATATGGAGAAGTAGTCACTCTTCCTCGAGGCAAGTCGCTTCCATCATTAGCGCAGCTAAGAAGTTTTGTGTCGGGAGTGGATTTATTTTTTCATTTGGGTGGAGTCAACCGGGGAACCGATGAAGAAATCCTGACCGGAAATGTAACGGGTACCTTGAGGCTGCTGGAAGCGATTCAGAAGCACGGAGAACCATCGGCACGGATCGTGTTTGCGTCATCATCGCAGGTATATCGCTTAAAAAATAATGCCGGGAAAATTTCTGAGTCCCATGCCTTGCAGCCAGAATCGGTATATGGGATTTGTAAAAAATCGGCAGAGGATTTAATTCGTATTTCTGGTGTTTCCCATACAATATTAAGAATGACAAATGTTTATGGACCAAGATGCCGTCCAAATTACAATTCTGTTGTAGCAACCTTATGTCAGAGGGCAAAAAAGAAGCTGCCTCTGCAAATAAACGGAAAAGGTAGGCAAGGTCGCGATTTTAATTATATCGATGATGTTGTGCGAGCTTTTGTGCTTGCTGGCTTTAGTGAAAAACGACACACGGGCAAAGCGTATAATGTAAGCACGGGGAAGGCGACCTCTTTAATGAAGATTGTAGATGCTATCCAGCGAATTGAGAAAAATGTGAAGGTAGAGTTTAATCCGGGTGCAGAAGATCAAATATCATATTGTTGTGATGCTTCAAAATTTATGAGAGATTTTAACTGGAAACCCAAGACATCGCTTTCTCAGGGCATTGAGCAATCCCTGAAAAATTTTGGTAGGGGAAAATAAATGAAAAATATCGAAATTCTTGATTTAGATAAAAAGTCCGATGAAAGAGGTTGGCTGATAGAAGTGCTTGGGGGCGAGCTGCCTGAAGGCTGTAAAGAATTTGGTCAACTGCATGTTTCTGTTGCCTATCCTGGGAAAGTTCGCGGTAACCATTATCATACCCGTAAGGTGGAATGGTTTTGTGTGCCAACGGGCAAAGGTTTGCTATTATTGAAAGATCGAGAAACTGGAGAGACTCGTGAAGTTTTGATGGGGGTAGATGATTTGAAAACAATCAAAATCGAACCCGGTGCCATTCATGCTATCAAGAATATTGGTGAAGGAGATATGGTACTTATAGTGTATTCTAATGAATCGTTTGACCCGGAAGACCCGGATACTTTTTATGAGAAAATATTGGAATAAATTTCAATATCTGCACGATGCTACAGATTAAACAAACTCATTATTGTTGGTTCAGAATTATCCTGCCTGATTAATCTATCCCATGAAAATAACATTTCTCGCCAGTCAATATGCAAGGATAAGCGGAGGCAACCGTGCTTTATTCGAATATGCGAACCGTTTGAAAAAAATGGGGCACACGGTGCGTTGGTTCGTTCTGGCAAAGCCAGCTCGATGGTATCGGGTAGATCACTGGCCCAGATTTTTAAATAAGCAGGTTACTGTTTTGTCTCCTGATGTCATTGACTGGATGGATAACCAAGTTTCCATAGAACTGCTTTCGATCAATGACGAAAGTTTGATCCCCGAATCAGATATTTTACTGTCTACAGCCTGGCAGACAGCAGATTTTTCAGCTTCGTTTCCAGATAGTAAAGGGGAAAAGTTTTACTTCGTTCAACATCATGAAAGCCTGTGGACTCGTGATAAAAGTAAGGCTCAGCAAACGTATCATTTGCCCTTTCGAAAAATGGTGATATCCACATGGCTAAAAGATATTCTTAAAGAGCAGTACCATCAGGAGGTAGAGGCTTTAGTCACCCCCGTCAATCAAGATGTTTTTTTTAGGGAAGAAAAAAATGAGGCTGCGGCTTCACGCGTTTGCATGCTTCACCATGATTATGATTGGAAAGGTTATAAGGATGCAGTTGAGGTAATAAAAAAAGTCCGCTCAGAAAACTGCAAAGTTGAGCTTGTGGTTTTTGGCGAAAAGCTTCAAGACCCCACTCCTTTATATGAAGAAGCAGGTTTTACGTTTGAGTATCATTATCGCCCTACCGGTGAAGCGCTCCGAAAAATTTATTCTTCCTGCGGAACTTTTTTGTGCTCCAGTTGGTATGAAGGTTTGGGGATGCCTGCCATGGAGGCAATGATGTGTGGCACCGCACTTGTGACAACGGATACAGGGGGAAGTCGGGACTATGCCTTAAACGAAGAAACGGCATTGGTTTCGCCACCTAAAAACCCAGAAGCTCTTGCAGAAAATCTTATTCGGATTTTGACGGATGAATCGCTGAGACTCAGATTGACGGAAAATGGTTATCAAAAGATAAAGCAATTTTCATGGGATTCAAATTGCGAACATCTGGTTAATTGTTTTGAAAATTCGTTGGCGCATAAAAAATGAATAGAAAGTTTTCTAAAAAAAGAATAATTATTTTTTCAGCGATACCCATTTTATTTTTTCTTTTTATTTTGGAGTTTGGGGTCCGGATTTTCTGGGAATTTGAACCTAACCGAGTTCTTTGTTACCACCCGGTGATGGGCCGATCTTATTGTCCTGAAACAAAAGGATTTCTCACGGAAAATAAGATAAAGATGCATGTGGAAGTCAATGCAGATGGATTGCTTGGGAAGCCATATCCTGTAGAGCGTGTGCCTGGGAAGTACCGTATCGCATTATTAGGAGACTCTTTCACATCGGCAGAAGCAGTGGCGCCGGAATTGAAATTTGCGGGTGTATGGGAAAAGGATTTGTCCGGCAAAGTTCCGGGAGGAGTCGAGGTGATTAATTTTGGAGTTGGTGGGACAGGTACCTGGCAGCAGATGCAAATGTTCTATGTTAAAGCTCGAAAATACAAACCGGACCTTACGGTCGTTGCTTTTTGTTGGTGTAATGATGTTGGAAATAATATTGATAAATTCAAAAGCGGAGACATGAGCCCTCTCTTGGGTGAATATGAGGTGGGTTTGTTTAAATTGTTTCAGGCAAAGCGCAAAAACTTTAATAAATGGCTCTGGAATAATAGCGCTTTATATCAATTTACCCGGACGAAATATAACCACCTTGAACATTATTTTAAAAGAATGTTTTTGCCGGATTATATGAAGACAGCACCGGAGGTTAAGGATGCACCGAAAAATAAAAAAGCAGGTGTAAAAGAAAAACCCACAGTACCCCCAGAGTATAAGGAAGATACAGTTTCTATTTTTGATGATTTGTTCTTTTTTGACTCGGAAGGTTGGGGGTTAACAAGAAAACTTTTTGTGAAGCTCAATCAAGAGGTTCAATCTAATGGGGGCAAACTCGCGGTAATCCATTTTGGAGGCGCTCATCAGTATCGTAACTTTCCTGTGTTGCCCTTAAAACAATTCGACAATTTCTTGGGATCTCAGGGCATTGATCACTTTAATGCTTTTGATTTGTTTGTGAAAATTGATGATGAGTTTTTAATGCAAAATTTTATTCCTAATGATGGCCATTTCAGTGAAAATGGTCATAGACATTTTGCAGAGTTTTCTTCCAACTTTCTGCTCAGCTTGGTTAATAAGAGCAAAGATTGATTATTGGCCTATTTTTGATGTGCCTTAATAGCCTTCCCTTATCAAAATTTCTTGAGTAAAACGGCAAATGAAAAAAGTTTCCGTCATTATTGTTAATTGGAACGGAAAAGATGTTCTTTCCGGATGCCTACGATCATTGTCAGGTCAGGATTACGATAATTTTGAAGTCCTGGTGGTTGATAATGGATCTGAAGATGGATCTCAAGCTCTGGTAAAAAATGAGTTCCTCTCGGTAAAATTAATCGAAAATGAAGAAAACCTGGGATTTGGCCCGGCAGTGAACAAGGGTTTCGAGCAGGCCGAGGGTGATTATTTGTTATTCTTGAATAACGATTTGGTGTTGCAGCCGGATTGCATTCGTCAGCTGGCAGTATTGCTGGATTCGGATTCTACGGTGGGTGCTGCAATCCCTAAAATTCTATATTACCCGGACGATGATTCCTTAAAAGAGGCAGCAAAAATTAATTCGTATGGAGTGCTTGTCAATTATACCGGAGTTGCTTGCCCCAATTTAATTGGGCAGTTGGATGATCCAAGCCTGTCTTTGACAGAGTCTGCGTGTGGAGGAATTTTTATGTTCCCGCGCAAGGTATATGAAGAAGTCGGCGGGTTTGATGAAGATTTATTCTTATACCACGAAGATCATGACCTCTCTTGGCGGATCAGAATGATGGGTTGGAAACTTTTGGTGACACCAGACTCTGTTTGTAATCATCATTACAATTTTAACAAGGGTGTTTTAAAATTTTACAGGTCTGAAAAAAACAGGCTTCATATTTTATTGAAAAACTTTGAATGTAAAACTCTATGGTTGATCGCCCCAGCAGTCGTATTGGTTGAGTTGGCGCAAATTGTTCATTCTATTTTTCATGGATGGTTTTTTCTTAAGTTAAAGAGCTATTTGGAAATTGCCGAACAATCCATAAAAATAAGTAGAAAAAGAAGAAAAATTCAGTCCACTAGAAAAGTTGCGGATAAAGAAATTATCAAGCTATATCAGGCTACAATAGCAGTAACTGGATTGAAAAACCCATTGGTGGATTATTGTTTGAATCCTATTCTTAGAGTATATTGGGTAGTTATTCGTAGGTGGATTTAATCGTTTTCACCCGAATGGAACAGCTTCTTCACTACTTCCCGCCTGTGTAGAAAAATTTTTTCCAAATCCTTTCTGATAAACCAATGAGCAATGACATCACCCGGAACCCAGCCAGGGAGTTTATAGAGTACTCTATCTCTAATAAGCGTCCCGCCATTTTTTTCATAAAACTCGTGCGTGTGGTGCCAATAATGGTAGGGCCCTTTTGTTTGCATGTCTGAAAAGCGGACTCCTGGAATAATCTCTGTGATTTTGGATTGCCAGCGGACGGGAATTCCTCTAATTTTCAGGCTGTAATCGAGAAGCGTTCCCTCTCGAAGGGACGGCGACGTTACTTTAAGAATTTTGAATTGCAGGAAGTCTGGGGTCAGTTTTTCCAGATTTTTTGGATCGGTGAAAAATTCAAAAACTTTATCAAGGGGTTGTGGAACCCATTGTTCATTTCTCAATGCGTGTCCGGGCTGATCGCAGATAATTTTTAATGCAATTTTTAAATTTGGGTAAATAAATTTGTAACCCAAACCTTTTACAATGTTTGAGGAAACTTTTTGACTATTGATTAGTATCTGAGACATTTCTCCTAGTAACAATTTTAGTGCCCAGCCAGGAACAGGAAGTATCCCGGGTTTTTTAAGTGTTCCGGCTAAAGTGGATGTGAAATCCCGGTTGGTAACGGGGTTTGGGCTTACAGCATTTATGGCGCCTTCATAGGATGGGTTTTCTAGAGCCTCGACTATCAGACCGGAAAGGTCGCGAACATGAATCCAGCTCATCCACTGATTGCCGTTCCCAATATTCCCACCTAATCCCAGTTTGAAAATGGGCAATAATTTTTCCATTGCACCACCATCGAACCCCAACACCATTCCTATGCGGAAAGCAACGGTACGTATATTCAGATCTTTTGCTTTAAAGGTTTCTTGTTCCCAGTCTGAGCAAACTTTGGCAAGGAACTCCTTTCCGAAGGGCGATGATTCATCCGGTGCAATAGGGTTTTCATAAATTCCAATTGCGGAAGCAGAAATCCAGCTTTTTATCGGATGAGATTTCTTCCGAAAATAATCGACGAGATTGCGGGTGGATAATATTCTTGAGTCGTAGATTGTTTGTTTTCTTTTTGAGGTCCAGCGCCCACTGGCAATACTTTCTCCACAAAGGTTGATCACCGAATCAATACCATCATCAATATGAATTGAGTTTCCGTTCCATTCAATTATTTTGCAGTCGATGGGAAGCTTAACTTGGGCAGATTTAGCATCTCGGGTCAGGATGATAATCTCGTGACCTTTTTCTGCAAGTAAGGGCAGCAGTGTTTTGCCTACAAATCCAGTTGCGCCGGTGACAAGAATTTTCATATATTTGTTTTAGCTTTTTGAATAATTGAAGTTTAAAATAGTTCAGAACTTATAGTAGTTGACATGTAAAAAATAATCTGTACCGTTAGATTTTTAATTACTATTTATTAAGGAAATTCTCATGGCATATGAAAACGCTCCGATGTTTGTTGATGAAACTCCAGGAATCAAAACCTACTGTACTTGTGGGGAATCTGCTAATAAGCCTTATTGCGATGGATCTCACAGCGCGAAGGCAACAGGAAAAACTCCAAAAGAATTCATAGTAGAAGAGGCTAGACGTTTTGCAATTTGTGACTGTGGTAAAACGGGAAATTCTCCTATTTGTGATGGTACTCACTCCAAGGGTTAAGTTTAAAGCTAGTTTCTTCAGTTTTCGCATAAATTGATGATTCCGGTTGGTTCCTTTTGACTTAGGAAATGGCCGGTTTATCAATTCTTTCCTTATTCTTCAAGATGTATACAATTCTGCACTCGGTTATAGGAAACTGCAACATGCTTTAATTTTCTATGAGCCCTTTTTTCAGATCATTTGAACACAAACCGTTGTTTAATTGATTTTTGCAAGGTTTATTCTAACCGTAAGCGGTTTTGGCAAAACCTTTGCAATATCGATGGTATAGCCATTTCATATTGTAGGAGGTGCGAGCCATGTTTTTCGATGTGAAAGTTTTAGATGCCCGAGGGCAGACAAAAAAGATTGTCTCTGGGCAAGAGTTAAGCAAATTGCATTGGAAGAGGTTTCAGTCGAAAGAGGAAAATAAAACTTTAACAAGAGCTAAACAACCGAAGGTTCCTGGGTGGGTAAAAAAGAGGTTGGATTTGGAATTCAGGGATATCCCATGAAAAAAGGGCCAGATATTTGATCGATCGTTGCCTCTTTCCAGATAGATGAAAAAAGTCTTTCGTTAAAGTTTAAAGATCAAGTCGAAATCAGGCTGTTATAAATCTCAAGCATTTCACTGTTATTTCTTTTAAAAGGAAATTGTTCAGCAAGTTCCCTTCCATTTTCGCCCATGGTCTCTCGGGTTGATGGGTCAAATAGAAAATTAATTTTTTCAGCAATTTCTTCGGGGTGGTAAGGGTTTTCAACAACAAGCCCGTTTTTTTTGTGATCAATAATATTTGCAGCGCCACAATATTTAGTTGTGATAACGGGTAGACCCGTTGCCAAAGCTTCCAAGTTGGCATTGCCGAAAGGTTCGTAAATCGATGGGAGTATAAAAATATCTGCAGCTGCATAATATTTTTCAATTTCCGGGTCCGGTGCCTTAGCAATGATTTGGTTGCGTTTTTCAGTTGGCGCATACTTCAAGAACTTTCCAAAGTTCCCCTTTCCCATTAAAAGTAAATGCCAGTCCTTATCTTTTAAATGTTTGGTGGATTGAAGTAGAAATTTTAAGCCCTTCCTTTCGAATCCAGAGCCAACAAACAATATTAAAACTGAGCTTTCTGGAATTCCCAGCTGTTTTCTGATTTTTTCACGGTATGAAATTTTGTTGCTGGGATGAAACCGTTTGAGATCTACACCATTGTATACAACAGAAATATTATCAGCAGGGCATTTGTAATTTTCTAATATATCTTCTTTTACCATCTGAGAAATGGCTATTATCTTTTTACACTGACCCGATTCGAAAATATTTTTTTCCAGATTGAGAATTAATCTGTGAAAGGGGTTTAGAAAAAGAAAAAGTTTTTTTATCGGAGAAATTTGCTTTCCTCTTTGATGAAGCCATTTTATATGGCAACCATCTCCTGCCCGATAGACATCTTGACTCCAGGTCTTTTCGTGGCTCTGCACAATGTCGAAATTTTCTTCGCGTATTTCTTTTGCCACTGTCCTGGCAAAAGAAAGGGTTCTGAAAAAGGAGTTGAAGTTCAGGGTGGCTACAAAATGGTGGTGAATATTTTTGTGATGGGAAGGGGTCCAGCGATTGGCGAAAATATGGACCTCATGTCCTGATTCAGCAAGTTGATGGATGAACCCATCCGCAAATTGTTCTGCGCCACCATAAAGAACAAACTTTTGTCTAATAATGGCAATTTTCATTTCAAAGTTTGAAAAAATTATTCAATTAGATTAATGATTCAATGCTTTTTCATAAATGGATATGGTTTCATCTATCATTCGATCAATTCCCAATTCCTTTTGGCAAAATGCAAAACCCTTTTCTGCAACTTGGGTTCTAATATTAGGATTCTCAATTAACCTTACTATTCCATTTGCCAGGTCAATCGAATTTTTGGGTTCCACCAGAATTCCTCTTTCTCCCTGCCCAAGCATTTCTGGTACAGAGCCAACCCGAGTTGCAACGAGGGGAATTTTCATGGCGAACGCCTGGGGAATGACTTGAGGGGTTCCCTCCCCGGCAAAGGATGCTAAAACTTGAATATCCAGACCAGCCATTATTTCGGGAATGTCATCTCGATGCCCTAATAGAGTGACAATATTCTCAAGGCCTAGAGATTTGGCGATGGACTTTGTTTGCTCAAAACCAGGTCCTCTCCCAACAAAAACAAATTTTGTTTCAGGATATTTTTTTAGAACAATTGGAGCGGCCTCTAATAAGTAGTCATAACCCTTCCATCCACGAATTACTCCAATTTTTCCGATCAAGGGTTGACCTGATTTTACTCCCAGCTCTTCTCTGATTTTTGAGCCGTCTGTTTTAAAATCAAAACGTCGGAAATCTACACCCGCAGAAACAGATTTTACATTTTCAGGCTTAACACCGGAAACAGCTAAGACAACGTTAGAAATAGCCTCACCACTGGTAATGATTTTTTTGGCAATCCAGGAATACAACAAGTTATTTGGAAAGACACCATTGATGGGTATTGAAATGTGACGACTACGAACAACAGGCACACCAAGTAATTTTGCAGTAGACCCCGCCAGCCAGCTATCTATTGAGCTGTGGGTATGGATAATATCCGGCTTTGCTTTTTTGAGAATTCTCAGAAAAGAATAAATAGAAAACGGATTTGCCGGGCTTTTCATTGGCAAAGGGTAACAACAAAAACTGGAGGAAGTAATTGTTTGGCTTTTTTTCCAGAGAAAGCTTTCTGGTTGGCAAACCAGAGAGACTCGATGGCCTCTTTCCAGTAATAATTGGCTTTCCTGGAATACTCGAATTTCCTGCCCGCCCCAACCTGTAGCCGATTCGGAGTGAAGAATATGAAGCGATTTCAATAAGAAACCTTAATTATATTGTGAACGTTTTTTGATTGCAGCCGCTGGCTAATTTAGCATAACTCCCCCAGTGTTGTCGATGCTGGTTGAGTTTTCCTGTTTTTTAATATTTTTCGATAGGGGGGCAGTTTTCAGAAGTTATTTTTTTCTACACTTCCAAACAAGATCTCTTCCAAACCACGCAATAGAAAGAAAAGCCGATTTTCCACGGCAACTGGTCAGCTCTTCAATCACAAATTCTTTTTCAAGATATTGCCTCAGTAGCATTACATTGTAGGCGCGTAAATGAGTTTGATCATAATCAATAAGCCGTCCTTTTAAAACCCGTAACCTATTTTTGAGATGGTAAGAGTTGGGGACAGAACCGATGAATAATCCATTCGGTTTTAGAATACGCGATACTTCGGCAACGGTAATTTCTGGATAGGGTAGGTGTTCCAACACTTCTCCTGCCACAACAACATCAAATGATGATGCAGACAATGGAATTTGAAGGCTAAAGTCGGCCCATTTGGTTTCTATGTTCAAATTTTTGCGACAAGCTTCTAGAGCCTGTTTGTCTATATCCAGACCAGTGACATCATTTTCTTGAATGAAATGCCGAGTCAATATGCCGTCTCGACAACCCATGTCCAAAACCTTTTTATTTTTCCCCATCCACTTTTTGAATAATTGCGAACGTTTTTCCTCTGATACCGATTGATTTCTTCGGTTTCCACTGAGATGGTGTTTGGAATAAAAATCGGCAAGAATCCGAATATCCCGATCGGGTTTTTCGGATTCTGCATCAGGTTTTAAAGGGGATGATCCTTCTTTTTCTTCCACAATCAGTACTCCAATTATTTATCCAAAAATTCGGGGCAAATTTTTTGGATACTTTTAATTACATCATCAGGGGAAATCAATTCTTTGCATTCTGGCTTACCATCCCAGCAAACCTGTTTCATTGTTTTTGAAGTGCAAGGCCAGCAATCAATGTCTTTGTGCAGAACAACACTTTTTTTCCCGAGAGGTTTCCAGATTCTATAATCGGTTAGCCCGAACAATGCCGCAACCGGTATCCCCATTGCAGAGGCAGCATGCATATAACCCCCATTATGACATACTACAAATTTAGCGGAAGCGGTGATTCCAAGTAGCACAGAAAATTCGGTTGATATGAAAGTATATGGAACATTCTTTGGCAGGCACTGAATCAATTTTTCGGCTTGTTCCCGTTCGTCAGGACCGCAGGTTAAAATAATTCCCAGGTTGAACCGGGTAAAAAAATATTCTGCAATTTCAGCAAATTTTTCGAATTGCCATTGGTCGTATTTTCGGGCTCCCGGATGAATAATGCAATAGGGTTTTTCAGGGGAAAAATCATTGGCGATCAATAAATCACGGCCGCTTTTTCGCCATGCTTCGGTGGCATGAACAACGGGCTGAGGATTTTCCAGGGGTACCCCCATTTTTTTAATCAAAGCAACTTGATAGTCCAGGGGAAGAGCGGGCTTTAAATCTGAAAAATTTATTTTAGTATTGTAGAGAAACGAGCGTTTCGCAAAAATATTTCCAATTTTGTAACGAGCGCGGGAAAGAAAACACATAACAGCTCCTCGTGTTCCCTCGTGCATTTCGATAGCCACATCGTATCGGGTAAAAATAAGATTTAAATAGAATTTAAACTGTTCAAGAAAAGAGGTCTTTTTAAAACAGAGAACTTCGTCAACATCAGGATGGTTTTTGACTATTTCGTAGGATGCAGACTCAACTAACACGGTGAGGTGAGCATTTGGAAGATGCTTTTTTATAGGGCCATAAACCGCTGTGTTGTAAACAACATCGCCAATCGACCTGAGTTTGATCAGGAGAATTTTTGCGTCAGGCTTAATGTGGTCTTTTATTCGAAATTCCAAAATCTAGATCCTGAATCAAGGGTGGGTGGTGGTTAAATTTTTAATTTGTAAGGCCAGTTCTTTTTGCATAACTTTAATGTCATAAAATTCCTGGCAACGTTTTCGTGCATTTTGACCTTTAAGTAGAGCTTCTTCTTGGTTCGCAAAAATATATTCAATGGTTTTTGCAAGCTGATCTGGGTTCCCTGGTTCAATGAAATAGCCATGTCCCCCCAAAACTTCCGGAATATCTGATATGGGAGTGGTTATGATAGGTTTGGCCATTGCCATTGCATCGAAAAGTTTTGCGGGTATCTGTCCTTCAGTATCAGTGGTTTGTCTCTGTGGAATGACAAGAATATCAGCTGCGGCAAGATGTTCCGGTAATTCCTTGAAAGGTATTTTAGGGAAAACCATTACCTTATCCTGATTAGATTTCATGTTGTCGATATGCGATTGAACGGAAGAGTCAGTTCCAATTAATACCAATTTCACAACAGGGTCATTAATTTTTTCTATTGCCATAAATAGTTCTTGAATTCCCTTGTGAGCTCTTGGAGTTCCCAGGAACATTACAACTCGTTTGTCTTTTAGTCCTAGTTTGATTTTTATGTTTTCCGAGTCGAGCTTGTTCGGATCAAGCATAGATGTGTCTCGACAATGAGGAATCAAAGAACCAGAAAATTTATTTTGAAGAAAGCGATTGCTTACAATAATTGAATCTGCAAAACCGGTAAAACGTTCCATAAGCCAAGTATAAGGTAACCCATTAGGGTTGGAAAAGTTTAAGAAGCGACCGACTTTTCCCCAAAATCCCGAGTGGTATAAAAAACCCAGTTCCCAATCATCAATGTCAACGAGGACAGGGATTTTTGAAGTCCATTTTTTTATCAATGCAATTCCAAAGCTTGTAGGTCGTAATTTGCAGGCGATAAGTATATCTGCATCAATATCCTTAATCATTTTTCGTATTGTGGAAAAAAAGAAGGGATACCTTTTCCAATTATAGAGACGAATGGGGAAGCCCATTTCTTTCATTGGAAACCAAATTTCCCCGGACCTGGAAGGGCCAATTATTTCTACCTCATGTTGCGGAGTGAGAGCCATTGCTAATAGCCCTGCTCGGCCCAGTGAATTATTGGAAAGATCAAAACACAATATACAAATTTTCACAGTTTTCTAAATATTTGGATTAATTTCAAGTTTGCGGGAAGAGATTTTTAAAGATTGTATATTCGTTGTCAACGGCCAGCCAGGTGTCGGACTAAGAAACATTTTTCCCTTTGTTATTCGGCGGATAAAAAGTGTAGGGATGTCAAAGGGGCCTAACTTGAGATGTTCAAACTCAGGCCAGATTTTTTTACCCGGATCAACTAGTATAGTGATTTTTGTTTCTCCCTCCACAACTTGATCCTGGGAAATAGAATATTTGGCTTTAATAGTAAGAGAATCCTTAGAACCTTTTACATTTATATTTCCTTTTCCCTTCATGGCAATTGCTGCGGCTTCTTCAAGATCAGCAAAATGGATGGTTCCACGAGGGGTCAGTCTTTCAAGATCGAAAAGTATGAATCGCCCATTTAAAAGCAGATCATAAATATTGATTTGAACATTTTCGAATAATAATTCGAAATCAGTGATTTTTACTTTATTACTTACAGCGGAGGCGGCTTTTATGTGGATGGAATTATACCGCCCGTAATATATGTCCTCTGGGTTTTCTGTTGGGGAAATTGTGATAGTCATATTAACACCATTTTTAACCCCATATATAGGATAGTTGGCTAGTGCAACTTTCAACTTTTCTTCTATTAGTTTTAAATCTGTCACTCCTGTTAGGTCTTTTGCGGGTTCCATGTCAAATTTGTAGACAATACCTTTATTTCCATCGGGGAGGGGATAGCTGCGAAATAGTTTAAAAGTTTTTGTTAGAGCGGGGTCCTTCATGAGAAGGTTTCTTGCATTAACCGCGTTTGCAGATTGATAGCTAAAATCGCCTGATCGGGTTATAAAAAAATCCGTCATTTCACCTACATTTCTTTTTACGCCTTTCATTGCGATGGGCAAATCTCTAAAAGCTGCAAAGTCTCTAAATGCTCCCCTTTGAAAGTATGCAAAGTTTGCCAGGGTTCGAACTGAAACGAAATCTCCTTTTTTCGGTTTTGCCTCCTCGATAATATCGTCGAGAATAGGATTGATGGGCCAGGACTGCGTAATGGGGATATTTTTATCACCAAGCGAAAGCTGAGGAATATGACCGGGGATAAAACCTGCGAAGACTGCCGTTCCTAGTGCTGTGATTCCCGTGACTGAGTAAAGAAATTTTCGAAGAGCAATGGTTTTTACCTGAGTTAAAACCACCGCGGTGATCAATGCCATGGCCGGCAATGTAGACATGGTATATCGCGCACCCTTATTATCTACAAAGGTGAAAACAACTATTGGGAGAATGGCCCAGGCAAACAATGTCCAATTGAATCGGTCTTTTTTGAATAAATAAAAAATAAAACTGATTATAGATATCACTAACATTGGCATTCCCATTTGTCGAATCATTGCCGTAAGATAAAAAAACCAGACGGGAAGATTCCATGACATATCTCCTTTCAGGATGACTCCCGGAAAAGCAAATTTAGACATCCCTATTAAAATATTTATCAGGTTATGGGAGTACCATGGAAAGCAAATTAAAACCGATATGCATGTAAGCGAAACCAGATTTATTGCCTTTTGCGTAGAAAGAGACGCGTGAGGAAAATTTTTTACCAGTGCCCCAATTAATAGAAATTCCAGGACAAGTGGGACCCACCGCAGTTCACCAATAATGAGAATGGAAAATGGAATTATTAATAACGCAACAATCATTCCCAAATAGTACGTCCACTGAATAGCCCTGTCCCAGAAGCCAATTTTATTTCCCCAAAGACCTACTAATACCGCTGGTAAGGTATAAATGAAAAAAGTCCATTTGACCATTAGACCCGCTGCGTAAGCGAGGCTGAAAAATAGAGAATATTTCCTGTTCTCGAAGTTATCTGATTTTAGAAAAAGATAATAAGTAAGAGTTGTCATAGAAGTGAGCATGACACTGATAATGTATTCCCGTGACATGCTGACGATTAGAGGATAACAAGAGACAAGAAACGCAGCGATTAGCCCCGTATTTCTGGTATATAAAATCTTGCCTATCCCATAAGTGGAAAGAACCATAATCACCATATAAATGGAATTACCAATGACCCCTGTGTCCAATGTAAAACCAAAAATCAATGATAGAGGAATCAAGGATAAATGATAAAAGGGAGGATAAAAGGGCTCCACGTTTAACATATCCAACCACCAGTCCTTCGAGCCAGAAGTCAGGGCTTCCCAGTAATTATGAGTTCTAAAAAGGTGAAGCCCCTGGTCATAGGAGGGAGGCCGAATATCAAGAAGCATCCATATTACGTTTCCACCAACAATCCACAAACCAATGGCGAGTAAAAATAAATGATGAAAGCCGACTCGAGGTCGAGACGTAACGAGGTGTTTTTCTTGGGATAAGTTATTCGGATTTGATTCAGACAATGGGCGGTTCCAGTGAATTAAATGTTAAGTTTTCTAGGATTGGGAGGGCTAAAAATTAAAAGTATAAATTAGATTAAGTGTATAATATTTATCAGTTTAGCGGCATTTTATCTTTAGTTAGAGCTTATTTTTTTTAATCCACTCCTGCCTATGCCAAGCCTTCAAATTTCCCCCTCCATAAAACCAGCAGAGAAACTATTTTTATGCCTTTGGATGGTTTTTTGCTTTTTGGTGTTGACTTATAAGCTTGGAGAAGTTCCCCCTTATCATGCGGACGAAAATTTTTATGTGGAATCGTCCCTGCGTATGGTGGAGTCGGGGGACTATATTACCCCTGTCTACCATGACAAAAAGCGTTTTGCAAAACCCATTTTATATTATTGGATGGTTGCATCATCCTATGAACTTTTTGGTGTAAGCTTATCCTCTGCACGTTTACCATCCGTTATTTTTGGAACATTAAGTATTGGTTTGGTTTTTTTGCTGGCTTTCCGTTTATTCGATAGCAGGGTGGGCATGTTCAGTGCTTTGATCTTGCCATCAATTTACCTTCATTTCCAGATTTCTCGATGGTCTACGACAGATATGGCGTTGAGTTTTTTCATTCTTCTAGCTTTGTATTTTTTTGTGCTTTCATTCAAAACAGAGTTTAAGGAAAATGCTTATGCCTATCTTTTTTATCTTTCAATGGGTTTGGGATTTATGGTTAAGGGGCCGCCAGCAATCCTAATCCCATGTTTAATTGTTTTGGGATTTTTAATTGCTATAAGAAAGAAAAATTGGTTTAGGGATTTACGTGTTGCACAAGGACTTTTCATTCTTGCAGTAATGATTTTACCTTGGTTTGTGGCCATGTTCTGGATGCATGGGGAAGAGTTTAAAAATCATATTGTTGGAAACGAGATTAAGAATCGACTAGTCCATAGCACTCCATTTAGTTTTTACTATTTTGGTGTTTTATTTCGTTACCAACTCCCCTGGTCATTATTTTTTCTTTTGGCAGTAATTAAACAATTGGGGTTTTTGGACTATGTAAGTGAAAAGGGAGCAAGTTTATTTAAACGAATAAAGGGATTAGGAAGAAATACTTGGGAGTATGTAAAGCAAATCTTCAAAGAAGGTAATGAGTCTGTTGCAATTTGTTATATATGGATAATTGTTTGTTTGGCTCTGTTTACCCTTCTCAGGGTGGAACATAGTCGTTATATGCTCCCCAGTTGTCCTGCGGTTGCTATTTTGACCGCCCGGCTATTCGCTGAGGTGGAAAAAAGTTCATGGGGGTTAAAAATTTTTGGATTTAAGGGTTCAGTTTTTGCTACTGCATTAATTTTTCTAGTTTTTTCAATTTTAACCGTTGTTGGGATTTTAATTTATGGCTCGGTACCGGAAGGAATCTTTTCCCTGCCAATATTTTTGATTGTGGGTGCTATATCGTTAATTTGGTTTGCAAGAATTAAGTCTGTAAATAAATTGGTGTTTTCATTGGGACTGGTGTTGGTCTTAACATTTGGGTCATTAAGTGGAGATGTTCTTCCTTTTGCAAACCGATATCCAATGAAAAGTTTTGCGAATCATATTACCCGGGAAAAATTTAGTGGCCCTATTGCGGTTTACAAGTTGGGGAGCCATAGGGCGCGGTTAGGAGTTTTAACCGGGCGAACCGTATTAAAGTTGCATTCCCCAGGTGAGTTAAAGAAAATTTTAGAGACGAATCAGAAGATATATCTTGTTATAAAGAAATCGGATTGGGAGCAGGAAAAATTAAACTCAAGTTTGGAAGTTTTAATGACAGATGAAATTGCGAAAAAAACAAGAATCAAAACAATAGAAATAACAGGTTTGTTCGATAGGGAAAAACTGAGGGATATATTAAATTCGACCGAGAAAATTTATTTAATGGGAAATGTGTAGCGCCTTATTTGACGTGAGGTATTTTCATTTCCGAAAAATCGTATTTAACAAAATCTCTGTTTCCAGATGAAGTAAAGAAAGCATATTTTGAGTTCGCCTGGATCAAATAAAAACTTCCCGGAGTTTGTGAGTTTAAAGATTTAAACTGGGATGTTCCTGTTAGCCACATTTTTTTCGGATTGCTTTGCGACTGCATTAGCAACTCTTCTTTTTTGGTGACCGGGGGTTCTAAATCTCTATCAGAGTAAAACAACATTGCATGTTTTGGATTCCAATAAGAGAGTTTAAAGTTTCCTATTTTTATATTTTCCGGAATATTTAGTTTAATAATCGATGCTAGGTGGCGAACTTCTTTACTGCTGCTACCTAAAGTTACCTTTGCCTGAATTGGTGTAGCATTTACAAATAAAGTGGTTAGACAAGCGATTCCCACTAGGCCGGTGATCATTCTTTCCTTCCAGACAGCATCCAACCAATCCGAAAATGTTTTAGCTACGATAATAGATAATGCCGGGAAAATCATAATTGTATATCGGAGGGTATGATTTACACTAGTGCTCATAACTACAAACACCAAAGTCGGCCAGAGAAAAAGCAAAAGAGAATTTTCATCTTTTTCAATGAATCCGTGTTTGGCAAATTGGAACAATCCGATTAGGGCAAAAGGTAACCAGGGCCAATAGTTCCGTATAAAATCCTCAGCGTAGCCCAAAAAATAAAAAGGATTTTCGATAACCCCAAATCCACGGTTAAAAATAAATACCCCAAAATGAGTGCTCGAAAACTCTTGTCTGAATTCTAACCAGTTGATCAAATGCCAGGTGAATCCTAACCCCAAACTCAATAGAGTTCCAATAACTAAAAAGGGATTTACTATTTCTTTCCATTGGCGATTAAAAACCAAGTAAAAAAAGGCAATGGCTAAAGGAAAGATGCCTAGGACGCTTTTTGATAAAATTGCTCCCGCAGTGGCGAGTCCAAAAATCAGGTACCACGGCTTGTGGTTTTTTGCTTTAAGAAATGCAAATAATGCGAGTGTGACAAAAAAAGCAAGCGGAACATCGACCATGGCCCTTCTGGCAGAGTCAATAAAGATTCCTGGGAAAATCAAGATTAAGGGTGCGGCAAAAGAAATCCAAGAATCTTTATATAGATGATCAGCGATGCGAAAAGTCAAAACTACAACGCCCGTGCCAAACAACGCAGAAAAAAAGATTGCAGCGAAACTGGAGACCCCAAATATTTTATATGAAAGAGCCATCATCCAGAAAGGCAGTGGCGGATTGGCAAAATCGGGTGTTCCAGCAAGGGTGACTATCCACAAGTTGCCTGATTCATAAATTTCTTTTGCCTTTTGAGCATAAAAGGCATCATCAAAATTAGTTATGCCTGTGTCCAATTGCCGGCCGAGCATAATCAGTAGGGAAATAAAAACCAAAAAATATATTTGAAAGGTCTTATTGTTCAGTATTGTGTTCAATATTTTTCCAGATTAATTTGTGGGAGTGAGACCTTATTTATAAGGGGTTTAATATTGTAGAAGAAATTTGAAAAGTCTAAAGATACTGGTTCAGTCTTTTTTTATCTTCCTCACTCAGGATGGGACTGTATAAAAAACCGAAAGTTTCAAGACGCCAGACAAGCACATTTAATCCCTTTAGCATATTAAACCAGTAAAACATGGCTTGAACGAAAGACTTTTGGTTTAAATCATTTTTGCAAAGAATAAAATCTATCAATTGTTTGCGGGAGTGGCGAATGAGTTTTTGGTTTCCACGGGTTTTGATAATTTTATATAGTATGAATAGGTTTTTGAGTTTTTGGGTCATCAAGATACGGTAAGAAAGTGAATCAGCGAAAACTTGAGCTGAGTCTTGATCAAGACTGCAGGCCCGTTGTTTTTTCAATTTTATACTAAGAGTTAATTGAAGTAAAGCAAGTGGTTATTCGTACTTTAAATGCCAGAAAGTGTTCATCCAGATTTATGCTAGTATCCCGCAGAAGTTCCATTATCAGTTTTAAAGTAAAGTATATTGGTTGTGGTAAATAGGTAATGTGAATATTAATTTATTAGAATAAATTTTGATATGAAACCTGAAGAAATCAGTGCAAAGGCTTGTGAAAAAGTTGAAATGGATTCTCCTCTTGTCCGAGCGCATTTAAAAGTTCTGGAAGAAATGGTCGGAATTGATAGTCGAAGTTTTGGAGTGAATGAGTTCGAGGGAGACAGAACTGCCCCCACAGATATGAAAGAAATTCTTGAGTGTGCAAAAAAATACTTGCTTGGTATTGGGTTTCCCCAGGTTCAAATAAATGAATCAGATGGCAAACACCCATTCCCCATTTTAATGGCGCAGATCCATATTAATGAGGATAAACCAACACTTCTTTTTTATGCGCATCTGGATAAGCAACCCTATATGGATAACGAAAAATTTGAGAAATGGGGAGGCACGCCCCCAACCAAGTTGAGGTGGAATGAAGACAGAACTCGTGCATTTGGAAGAGGGGCTGCCGATGATTTGAGCGGTGTGGTTTCAATTGGCATGTCAATTGATGCGCTTCTGAAAACGGTTGGAGGTGTCAGTGAAATTTCCAGGCTTCCTTGCAATATTAAAGTGATTTTTGAAACAGAAGAGGAGAGCGGTTCCCATAGTTTGATCGATCAGATTAGCGAGAATAAAACTTTTTTTTCAAATATCGACTGCGTGGTTATAACAGATGTGGTTAATCCCGCTCAAGGTATTCCAGGTTTGACCACTTCATTGCGTGGAATAATCCAAATGGAAATCATTGTTTCGAAAAATTCTGAGAATGTATCCATTGATGAACAAACTGCATTATATAAACTCCTTTCAACACTGGTTCAAGACGATCATTCCCTTGCTATCGAGGAGATTTCAAACTTGGACCAACCCGTCACGGAGATTGAGAGGAAAGGATATTCGTTTGTACCTACTTCAGTGGATGCTCTTAGAGAAACGGCAGGGATTTTGCCGGAGACCCGTCTTACGGTATCTGAGGATATAGCTTCAATATTAATTGCGCAATTACGGACCTCTTTTGCAAACGCTCGTCCGGGCCACCGTATAACAGGGAGTGTTATTTTAGGAACTGCCGGAGCACGTTTAAAATTTTCAGAAACAAATGCTTCAGGTGACTTGATAAAAAAGATTGAAGCTATTCTGAAAGAAAAAAATTCTTACAATTTAAAAATAATGGTCAATGCGGTTAGTGGCTCACCAGCTATTATTGACATTATTTTGCAGTCGTCTTCGAAGGATCCGCACTCAGGAGTCAATGGAGGACCCGTCCCAATTCCAGAAATTCAGTTAGCTCGGATGATCGATCACTTGATTGCTGTGGATGGAACTATGCACGCGGAACTGAAAAAAATCGTTACTGATGATTCTATATTGGTCCAATCGATTTTTGTAGATCAAGGCCTACAACCACGCCTCTATGACGACCCATCTGCAAAGGCATTTGTCGAATTACGACTAGCCCCCGGAAATGGAGATAAACTTTCTGCTGAAAAACTAAAAAAATATCTTTTGCAAAATATTGCCCCTGGGTTTGAACTAAAAATAAATGAGGATAAGGGCGCCTCCCCCTGGATGACGGGAATATCTCACCCTGTTTTCCCTTTGATGCTTGAATCACTCGAGAAGGGATTTAACCAGAAATCTTGTTTGTATGGATGTGGGGGCACTATTCCATTTGTTGAAAAATTAATGCAAGCTCTGGGAGATGTGCAACCTTTATGCTTGGGTGCTTATGATCCAGATGCAAAAATGCATGAACCCGGGGAAAGTCTATCGATTCCCGATTTGCTGGGTTGCACGCGATCAATAATCCATATGGTTTCCAGAATAAATGAGGTGTATTGACCTCAATAGCTTCAAACACATATAGAGACTGCTATCCGTGGTGATTTTTTTTGATTTCAAATCGCTTAGGAATCCAGAGTTTTTTTTTGCGAGACATGGAAGTTTTTGATTTTTTTAAAGTTATTTATTCGAAATTAAGTGTCACTTGCGGATTTTAAATTTTACTTTTTAATTGAGAAAAACTTGATTTCATTTGATGGGCAATAGGTTTATAATTCCTTTCAAGCTATCAGAAAAAAAGTTTTTAATTCCTCCCCTTACTTTATGAAATTTGGGGCCATAGGTAGGCTGGCCTTTTTGGGGAGATTTTCTATTTGTAATACTTGAGGTTAAAGTGGCTGAGGAAAAAGAGGGGAGATTTAGAGAGATTGACATCGGCTTTCTTGCCAAAGGGGGTGATGAGTCCTTCGATATTTTTTATCAAACGGAAAGCTTTGGAACCATTAAGTAGTCGTCCCTGAAAAATTCGATAGAGCCCATATATAAAGGGTGAAGATGGGTTTTGAGTGTTGTAAAATTGCCGGAAGTTGTTGAATATCTTTCAAAACCCGGTGATTTTATGCAAGCAAAACCTC
>Ga0233439_10000917_pt1 | contig 40083 bp, 36 predicted proteins | sample SI_123_September_6_FD_182713 | JGI IMG/M metagenome (GOLD analysis project Ga0233439, IMG submission 182713) | Seawater microbial communities from Saanich Inlet, British Columbia, Canada - SI_123_September2016_100_MG | ecosystem: Environmental > Aquatic > Marine > Inlet | place: Canada: British... | reverse complement strand
CGGATATGGGAAGCTCTCCACGAGAGTGAGCCAAGGATCTACATCGCTAGAAACCACGGCGGTTTAGCAGCAAATATGGCAAACGTACGTGATGGAGAAGAGAAAGTTATCGTCCAGCGCTTAGTCGCTGTGCTCACGAACTAACCCAACCGGGCGCTCGATCCGACAATTCGTCTGTGAAGCCGGAAATATTTCGCGTAACTTCTGCGGCTCCGTTGCTATCAACGGTCGCTAGTTCTAGCACTTCCAAAGAGAAAAATAATCCCTGTGGAAATGAATTTTCTCATTCGACGGGCGGCACAACCAAGACAGGGTGTCCAGAGGTCCGAATCACCTTATCGGTCACACTGCCAACTACAAGCCGTTTGAAGCCGCTCTGACCTCTTGTACCGATCACGATCATCGTGCTGGAGTTCTCGTCAGCAATCTTCGTCAAGGTGCTTGCGGGGCTTCCAGTCGGCATTCGCATCGCAGCCGAAATTCCAGCCAGTTCGGCTTGCTCAACAAATGGCGCAAGATACTCACCTGCCAAATCTGACGCCCGACTATATGAAACGGGACTCGTGTAGTAAATTCCAGCGTCGCCCATTGCGCTGTGATAAGCCATGCTGCTTACTCGAACGAACAACAGGGTCGAGCCCATTTTCGCTGCGATAGTGCTAGCGAGTGGAATAACCGCCTCCGAAATCTCCGAACCATCCAGCGGAACGAGAACCACATCAGGCTTCACTGGAACGGTCTCTGAAACATCCTCGGGGCGTACCGTCAATACAGGTAATTTTGAATGAGTAATCACTCGATCGGTAACGCTACCGAGCACACCTCGCACCAGCAATGATTCACGATGAGTTGCCATCGTAATTAGATCAACACCTTGCTGCTCGGCAACATCAAGAATCTCTTCTTCGGGTGTGCCGATGGTCACCATCGCTCGAACCTTAAACCCGCGATTCGCAAGCCGATTTGCCACGTCATTTACATAGTTGTTCGCCTGTTGGGCCACCTGCTCGATTAACTGTGTGCCATATCCGCTCAGTTCTTCGAGGTTAGGAGCGGTAGGGGAGGTTGATATCGTGCCACCAAATGCAATGCCAACCGCCGACTCATCTGCCCCTGTTGCAGAATCGAGGCGGTGATCACCCCGTGCCGGGCGGTCGCGTCCTGCACCCTCACCCGCCCGATCTATCTTCTCCGGATCAACAACCATTAGAAGAATGAAATCCGAGTCGAACGATTCAGCTATACCTTCAGCCCATCCTGCAATTTTTTCGGCATTGGCCGATCCGTCAAGTGGTATTAGTACTTTGTTGAGCATTAGAACTGGTCCTTTCGCTCAGTAACCGAAATTACGAGAATCTGAACACACATTTCCTCTTCACCATATTTTCGTCTAATTAGCGATGAAAATGAACTGATATTCGTGGTGTGTTCATGAAATCTGAACCTGATCGTATGAAGCAAAATTATTCACAGACCAAGATCGGCTCGAATGACCGAATTGTCGGCTTATATACAGCGACCGATCATGTATTCGGTCGGCCGAGTCGTGTAGCGATCGCTCAGTTCTGACAAAACCAATCTCTAGCACTAACGACGCTGATTCATCACGTTCACCTCATATTTAGGGCAGCGAAAACGCGTCAATAAATCCAATCGCTCGGTTAGCATCCCGTCTGTTTAGTCTAAACACCCAGTACGGATCAGTCAGATACTAGGTAATTCAATGTCGTTGTTTCAATCGTTGATAAGCAGTTCGATTGGCAAAATCATGGCTGCGACTATTGGGATCGCTTTGTTAGCGACCGCGGGCTGTTCAGAATCTCTCGATACGATCGATGAAGTCCCTGAACAACCGGTAGTCGACCAGTTCACTCCATATACAAATGTCGGACCGGGCATGGGGGAACTATCTGAGATATATAACCGCTATCCAGGCGTTGCAATATTCGATTTTGACCGCGACGGCGATCTTGATTATTACGTGACGCAAGCGGAAATAAATGCGCCGCTTGAAGTTGCGATGGGTGGAGCGAACCGACTGTTTCGCAACGACGGGAGAGATGTGTTTGCTGAAGTTGCTGAGCTGGCCGGCGTGACTGCTTCGATCCACAACAGCACTGCCGTAGCAGCTTGCGATGTCAATAATGATGGGTATCAGGATTTATACATAGGTGCGCAGGGGCGGATCGGCGACGAGCTTGATATCGGATCGGTCGACGAAGTGCCTGATCTGAGAGAAGTGATACAGGATCGTCTGTATGTAAACAACGGTGACGGAACGTTTACCGATGTAACGAAATCAGCGTTTGGGTCTCGTGCCAACATCCGGTCGGCAGGTTCGATTGCATGTGGAGACATCGATGGCGATGGCTGGCTGGATATCTATATTGGTAATCGGGGTGACGTCGACTTTGTGCGGTTCGACACACCTTCTCACGGCGGTCACTACAACATTATGTATCGCAATAATGGTGATCTGACGTTCACTGATATCACTATAGATTCGGGTTTGCTCGCTCCCCAAATTGTGATGCGTGATACCCAAGGATTCCCGATTACATTCGACTTTCCCGGTACGGATATGAAGTTCGAAGGATTTGATCCTACGATTGTGGATGCCAACGGAAATTTTGCATCGGATCCGGCAGGGCAGACGTGGGCCACTTTGTTTTTCGATCACGATAACGATGGCGATCTCGATTTATGGGTGGCAGATGATGGCGACCGGATGAAGGTTTATCGTAACGATTCGATTGGCGAAGAAATCGCATTCCTCAATATCGCTCACGAAATGAGTGTCGATAAATCGGGCGCGTGGATGGGATACGCGGTTGGTGATTTCGATGGTGATGTTGATCTGGATATATTCGTTACGAACATTGGCTTCAACAGCATCGTTCGAGGTCGCCCTAGTACGGCTGGTGGCGATTGCACATACGCTCACCAGTTCGATTGGGGAACTTGCTTCCACTACTTGCTTCGAAACGACGGAGTTCGGGAGATCGAAGGAATAGGAACTGTAGGCGTTTTCCTTGATGTTGCCAGCAGCACTCAGATTGAGCCGAGTGCTGCGCTACCGCCGGAGTCGCTTATTCCTGCGAATATCGAAAGTTTCTGGCAAGTACCGACCGGTTTAGCAGCTTATGACTTCGGATTCGGAACTGCGTTCTTCGATCTTGAAAACGACGGTGATCAAGATCTCTACTGGCTAGGGGCGATTATCGCTGGCGGAATGGGCCCGGGCGGAATGTTGTTCCCTGGATTCGGCAGAATGTTAGAGAACGTGGACGATGGCATGTTCAAAGACATTACCGTGGAGTCGCACTTAGTCGATTCACGGGATGTTGATTACTCCAAAACGGACCTTTCCGATCCGGGATTTGATCGAATTGCCCAGCGTCTTGGACCAGAGTTTCACGAAAACGGGAAGGGGCTGGCGAAAGGCGATCTGAACGGTGATGGTTTCATAGATTTGATCGGTACAAACAGCAGCGGCTCCATCTTCAACGAAACTGGAGGAACATCGGTTGTTTCCGGCCCATTAATGGTCTGGATGAATGGTGGCGGTGAAAATTCCTGGATAACGCTTCGCTTGAAAGGAAGGATGGCCGTGGATGGTACCGGTTCGAACGCAGATGCCATCGGAGCAGTGGTAACTATCACTTCTGAGGATTCGGATGGTCAGCCCCTGCAGCAGATTCAAACGGTTCTTGGATCATCAACTTTTCTCTCGATGAATTCGCTTGATCTAACGTTTGGCGTTGGTGCCGCCGACTCAGTGGAGGTAGTCGAAATTACGTGGCCGAGTGGAGTCAAGCAGACGCTAACTGACACGAAGGTGAACGAGTTGCTAGAAGTGACAGAGCCGAAAAGCTAACCGATTAATAACATGCCCGCCGTTCCATATTGGAGCGGCGGGCATGTTATTAGCCTTATTCAACAGCCCAGTTGGCTGTCATTCCTGCCTAGTCATCGTCGTCATCGTCATCGTCTCCACCGCGATGATATGGAGGCTCCGCCAACTTTTTGGCTCGGAGAGCGTATTCCCATGGTTCTGTCAGAACTCAGCGTCGGGGCAGAATAGCATCATTCCTCATTTGCTGAGGAGATCCTGTTTATGTCCTGCCCACACTGCCTTTCTACGTCCGTATCCAAGAGAAAACATCGAACCTCGCTTGGCTACCAGACTTTCAATTGCCGAGACTGCGATAAGCGTTTCAACGAACGTTCAGGCACACCTTTCAACGATCTCCAATTCCCGAACGACATCGTGCTAATGGCAGTGCTCTGGCGTCTGAGATACAAGCTCGGATTTCGTGATGTCGCTGAACTAATGTTGCAGAGAGGATTCGAAGTCAGCTACGAAACGATACGGGTTTGGGAGTTCAGGTTTGCACCGTTGGTCAGCAAGAATCTTCGTGCAAAACGTCGAGGTGTGGCAGGTCGTTCCTGGTATCTGGACGAGACATACATCAAAGTCGGCGGTCGGTGGCGTTATCTCTACAGAGCCATAGATCGAGAAGGAAACCTGCTCGATTCGATGCTGAGTGAGCACCGAGATAAGGATGCCGCACGACGTTTCTTGCGACGCCTGATCGACAATGCAGTACGGAAACCGTTACGGATGACGACGGACAAACATCCTGCCTACACGAAGGCAATTCGTTGGATCGTCGGACGTAAAGTCTTGCATCGACATAATCAGTATTTGAACAACCGAATGGAGCAGAATCATCGAGGAATCAAGCAGCGTTACTATCCGATGCTGGGCTTCGCCAAGTTTGAATCCGCGAGTCGGTTCTGCACAGCATTCGACGAACTACGAAATTATTTGAGAGCCCCGAGAGTTAGTAACCAACGGATATCAGCATCGAACCGAAGAGAGATATTCACCGAGAAATGGTCGACTCTAATGACCGAGCTGTCGGCTTAAATACAGGGGACGAAGTTGTGTTTAGGTCGATCATATTTCGACTGGAGCACTGAGTTCTGACAGAACCGACGCGAACCGGCCTCATCCTTACGAATGAGGCCGGTTGCTTTGTGTTCTTGGTGGAGACGGGGGAGAGTCGAACTCCCCGTCCAGAAAGGTTTCCGGTTTGACTTCTACGAGTGTAGCCGTCGGTTTTTTTCTCGTCGTCGCTCCCGCCCCGTCGGCGTAGCAAGTGCGGCGACCAGCTAGTGGAGCCTTAGTTGTTTGTCACTAGCTACCCAAACAACGCATCCCGGCAGTTTGTCTTTCATTCTTACCCCGCCAGGCTGGGGGTGAGAGGAAAGTCGCTACCCTTTAGGCAGCGAGGGCGTATTCACGTTCGCCGTTTACGTTTTTGCCGCTTTTTACGTGGTGCACGGCGCCACGACCCGCGATCGAGCGGTGATCTCCCTGTCGAAACCACGCGTCCCCAAGTACAGCCTCAAGTCTATAGCGTTCGGCATTACGAGTGAATGGTGATTAATACGAAGAGTAGCGAAGATTGAATGGAGTAGGATCAGCCGTAATGCAAGGGGGTTGCATTGAATAATGTCTTTTTGGTAATACTTGCGCCAATCGAGCTTGCACTGTTGTTCTGGTTGCTCGAAATCAATTCCCGACACGCGTAAAGTGAATAAAATACACCTAGCGAGACGATGCTAAATGGATTGCGGTCGCGTGCCTAGCAATCGGGGTGGGATCAACGATGAACGAGTTAATCCAGAGTCTCGGATAGAAGCAATTCTTGCTAAATCTTCGAACGCATTGCTCGGTCGATCTCGCGTTTGGCGTCACGCTCTTTGATCGTGTTACGTCGGTCGACCTGACGCTTACCTGTGCCAACCCCAAGCAACAGCTTCGCCACTCTATTCCTGATGTAAACCTTCAATGGAACAATAGTCTGGCCATCGCGGTGCGCTTGATCGTCAAGAAACTGTAGCTGTTTCTTCTTCAGCAGAAGCTTACGCGAGCGGGTAGGGTCGTGCTGACCGTGCTCGCCAGCAGGAGCGTAGCCGGGAATGTGAGCGTTCTCGAGCCAAGCTTCGCCGTTCTTAATGTAAACGTAGCCTTCAGCGATGCTCATGCGCCCTTCGCGCGCCGATTTAATTTCGGAGCCGAGTAACACCATTCCCGCTTCGAACGTTTCATTTATGAAATAGTCGTAGCGAGCGCGTCGATTTGTCGATAGTGCGCGTTGTGTGTCGGTTTCAGCCATTATTCAATCTTATGCAATCAAACACGAATCAGCGATGAGGGTTAGTCACAGAAATTAGTGAACATTTCGACTTATCCGATACCTTAGGACTCCAATAATGCCCTCTTGTGAAACGAGAGGGCATTATTGGTTATCACTTAGTGCTGTGATTTTGATCACTTACGGTGCTGCTGAAACCTGTCCCAGTTGGAAATCGAGCTGTTTGATAGCGGCCTGAATCTGAGGATCTCCACCCGCTGCCGTCTGTGAGTTGAGACCCGATCCTGCTTCTCGGTCGAACTCAACTACAACGTCAGGGTCGATTCCGATCTCTTCAATCACCCGGCCGTTCGGAGTGAACCATCGGCCAATCGTCAGGTACACGCCACCACCGTTAGAGAGCCCGCGGAGTAGGTTGACACTGCCTTTGCCGTACGTGTTAGTTCCGATGGCAACTGTGCGACCGTGATCTTGCAATGCGCCGGTGAGAACTTCGGATCCGCTAGCAGAGAAATTATCGACTAGCGTCACGAGTGGAATATCTGGGAAATGTCCGCCTTTTTTGACTTTCCATTCTTCCCGATCTCCCCGTGAATCGACTTCGTAGGTAACCAATCCGTCAGTCAAGAATTCAGAAGCGACGTTCACTGTGGATGACAGTAGGCCGCCAGGGTTGCCTCGCAAGTCGAGAATGATGCCTTTAGCGCCATCGTCGATTAGCTGTTGAACACCTTCTCGAACCTCTTTGGGAGTTTCTGCGGTGAACTGTGATATTCGGATACGACCGTAATCGGTATCGGCAACATCGATAACCGTCACGCTAGGATCATCGATCGTGTCGCGGGTAATAGTTATGTCAACTGGATCGAGACTGCCGACGTGTTCGACGGTCAACACAACATCCGTGCCTTTTTCGCCACGAATCTTGTTTACGGCTTCGAGAACGCTCCATCCAAGAGCATCTTCCCCATCGACGGCGAGAATTCGGTCACCAGCCTTGATACCAGCTTTCTCAGCCGGTGTGTTTGGCAGTGGCTTCGTAATAATTACACCGTTACGGTCAGGCGATGCCTCGACCTGTGCGCCGATACCGCCAAAGTTCCCTTGGAAACCATCTTGGTCAATCTTGAACGTTGAAGGCGAGATATAGGCCGTGTAGCGGTCATCCAAAGCATCCAACATACCGATCACAGCCGCCTCGGCGAGTACTTCTGGATCGATATTTTCTCGAATCACATACTCACGTACTAGGATCGAGTAAGTTTCCCAGACGATTTGCAGGCCATCAGGAACCGCAGCAGGTTCGTTAGCTATAGGCTGGGGCGTCTGTGTCGCTTGCGTGCCGTCTGCGAGTATGACCGGTCCTTCATTCCTAGAAGCCGGGCTTTCGTCATCAGAATTACCGCACGCAGCGGTAACCAATAAAGCTGTGACAGCAATGGCTAGCAGAATGAAGAGCCGAGTTGAATATGAACGTATTGACGGAAATATCATTTTGTTTGTTATGCCGGGAGCTAGAAATCCGGACACGCCGGATTGAAAGTTGAACAGACTAAAATCTGTGAAGCGATGTCTGTAGTTTGAGCTAACTATCTAGATGAGCATACGCTCGTGCCGCAAGCTTAGACGTACGGTTGTGCACGTAAATCGGTCGGTGGGAAAGCGGTAGGTGACAGTAACATCACGATTGAGTGCACTCCTTACTTTACATAACAAGGATAGTGCGACGTTATGTTTTGGTAGTTCTACCCCACCAACTCCGAAGAACGTGAACTAAACCTCGTTGCCGATCAGATCGGCAGCATCTTCGAATTCTTCTTCTACCTGAACTACGCCGACTTCCGCCTCGATAGCGTCCCGTAGGTCTGGAAGTCCCCAGCCTTTTGTTGCTGATGTCGTTATAACTCGGGAAAATTGTGAAACGTCGAGCTGGTCAAGAACGCTCAAACTAAGAGGTTCTTCGGCTGAACCCGCTACGAGGTCGAACTTGTTCAACACCAAGATTCTAGGCGTGTCTTCAATTCCCATGTCGGCGAGTTGGTCAGATACGACCTGCGCTTGCTCCGCTGCGTACGGACTCGAAATATCGACCACTTGAATCAGCAAGTCGGCTTCCAGTGCCTCTTCCAGAGTTGCCCGGAACGCGGCTACGAGTATTGGAGGAAGTTTGTGAACAAATCCAACAGTGTCACTCAACGTCGCTGATGTCCCTGAGGGGAGATAGAGACGTCTCGTTGTCGTATCCAACGTCGAGAACAGTTGATTGCGTTCGATCACACCGGAAGATGTGATCTTGTTGAATAAAGCTGATTTTCCAGCGTTTGTGTACCCAACCAACGAAACGATCTTGGCGTCACCGCCCGTCCGTTGTAGTCGCTGCTGATGTCGCTGGGAAGCGACCTGGGCGATCTCTTTTTTCACCCGTGACAGCTTTCGACGAACCAGACGTCGGTCAGTTTCGATCTGGGTTTCACCCGGACCTCTAGTACCGACTCCGCCACCAAGTCGCTCCAAGTGAGACCACTGACCGGCAAGCCGTGGCAGCAAATACTCGGTCTGCGCTAGTTCGATCTGTAGCCGACCCTCACGAGAACGAGCTCGCTGGGCGAACACATCGAGAATCAGAGCCGTTCGGTCGATCACCTTTACACCGAGCTTGTCTTCCAGCGATTTCTGCTGAGTCGGAGATAGCTCGTCATCGAAAATTACGACATCGACATCTGTGTGCTTCACCATGTGCTGAAGCTCGTCGATCTTCCCTTTACCAACGTACGTCCGCGACGGCTTATTCATCGTCTGTGTGACGCGATCGATTGGATTCGCACCGGCAGCACGTGCCAACTCGGAAAGTTCAGCTAACGAATCCTCGAGCGCCCAGTAATCGCCTTCGCTGCGCACGCTGACTCCCACCAGAATCGCTTTTTCTCGAGCTGGACCTGTGGAATGTGTACGTTTTTTTGCCATATGGGCGATTTTGCTTCCGGCTAATTCCGAGCTAAGAGTTGACTCGAAGCTGCGCCAGCCTACGAAGTCCTTCATCGATCTGATCGTCAGGGATAGTCAGTGAAAGTCGAATGTAACCCTCACCGCCGGGTCCGTATCCATTACCCGGAGTCACAACAACGTTTACCTCGTCCAGCAGCTTCTGTGCGAACTCGGCTGAAGTGTAACCCTCTGGTATTGGAGTCCAGATGTATAGAGCTCCTTTAGGGGCAACAGCCGGAACACCAATCTCGTTCAGTACAGAGACTACCTTGTCGCGACGCTTTTGATATACCGCATTATTGTTATCGACCCATACGGACGGCAGATCTAGCGCAGCGATACCCATCTCTTGATTCGCCTGCGATAAGCCGGAGTCGATATTCGACTTCACACGCATTAACGCATTGACCATCTCAGGGTTTCCAGAAGCAAAGCCCACACGCCAGCCGGTCATATTTGCTGTCTTCGAAAGTGAATGGAATTCCATAGCGATATCCATCGCACCTTCTGCTTGCAACACACTCGGGGCAACGTACCCGTCGTAGGTCACCTCTGTGTACGCAGCATCGTGAAGCAAAGCTATATCGAACTCTTTGCAGTACTTCACCGCTTCATCGAAGAAGCTAAGAGGAGCGATCGCACCTGTTGGATTATTGGGGTAGTTGATCCAGAGAGTTTTTGCCTTTTTCGCAACGTCGGTCGGAATATCGGAAAAGTCGACTAGGTAGCCGTTTTCTTCCTTCAGCGTCACAAAGTGGGTCGTACCACCTGCGAACATCGTGCCGATCTCGTAAACCGGGTATGCAGGGTCGGGACTAATTGAAATGTCGCCGGGATCAATGAAGCACATTGGGGCGTGGGCAATGCCCTCTTTTGCGCCGATTAGGTTGATCACTTCGGTTGCAGGATTAAGCTTCACGCCAAATCGATCGTCGTAGAACTTCGCTACTCGGGCTCGGAACTCGGGAAGACCTTCGGTCTCTGGATATTTGTGGTTCGCTGGCTTTTTTGATCCTGCTACCAGAGCATCCAACACTGGAGATGGAGTCTGCATGTCAGGATCGCCAATACCGAACGAAATTACTTCGATGCCCTCCGCCTTCTTGGCGGCTATCGCTTTGGATATGCCCACAAATAGATAAGGCGGGAGGTTTTCAACGCGTTCAGCAAATTTCATTCGAATTGTTCCGTTGCTTTAGGTGCTATTAGTTCTTTTGAAGGTGTTTGACGATCAATGTCGCAAAGGCAGTTCAATCGTAAACGAGAGAATCGACCGCTGCGACTTGCCCGGTCGATTATTAGTGCTAAGAAATAGTCGAATTAGTCGGGCCAAACGCCTGTGAAAACTTCCACAGCTGGGCCTTCCAAGAATGCCTCGCCTTTTTCGTCCCACGAAATTCGCAACATTCCGCCATCGACAACCACATCTACTGTGTCGTCAACTAAACCGTGAGAACGTGCCGCCGCTGCTGAGGCTGTTGAGCCCGTGCCCGACGACATCGTTTCACCGGCTCCACGTTCAAATATGCGAGCTCGAATCTTCGAGCGACTGATTACGTTCACAATCTCGAAATTGATCCTGTTTGGAAATAACTTGTGACTCTCGACATGAGGCCCTACTTCAACCAGCGGGAAATCTTCGACTGATTCTTCCATAACCACAACTGCGTGCGGGTTTCCAACAGCAAGACAGGTAACTTCGAGTTCACGATCACCAGCTTGAATCGGGAACTTTTTAATGATGTCGAGATCGCCAGTTTGCGTGGTGTCCACAGGAATCTCAGAAGGAACGAACGTCGGTACGCCCATCGCCACTTTGGCAGCGATCATCTTGTCGCCTTCCATAGTTGGCCAAACAGTTCGTACTCCGCCGCCCGTCTCGACTGTCATGCCGTCTTCGGCTGGGAGAGCAATCTTTCGATCTATGACGAATTTCGAGAACAACCTGATGCCGTTCCCGCTCATTTCAGCCTCAGACCCGTCCGGGTTGTAGACCCTCATCCTGATCTGAGCGACTTCGGAGTCCTGTACGAGAACGATTCCGTCCGATCCCACGCCGAAAGCGAGAAGGCTCATTTCTTTCGACAGAGCACCCCAATCGCGATCAACACCGCGACCATCGATGGCGATGTAGTCGTTACCAGCGCCGTGTAATTTTGCGAACTCGACGGTCATTGTCTCTCCTGAAAAGTGGAATCACAGTGTCTGTGCAGCCAACTGATTCTATGGTCGATCAGGCCAAACTGCGAATTTGATATCTCGTTAGAAAATTGGTGTTGTAGTTTGGGGTGATTGATCTTCGACTACGAGTGATATTCATCTGTTGGCGTGCCATCCGTTTACTGCGGAGAGAACCGATTTTGTTGTCTCTAGCGCATCATCCGTCATATCGAACCACTTGATTCGAGTGTCATCTTGTTTGAACCAATTGCTCTGCTGTCGGATCAAACGATTCGTTGCTACCGCGGTAAGCCTTATGGCTTCATCCAGATCATACTGGCCTTCCAGATGGCCGATCACCTGCCGATAGCCAATCCCGCTCAACGCTCTGGTTGTATCTGAGTAGCCGCGTGCGAGCAGTGCTTCGACTTCCTGAACCCATCCGGATTCTTTCATCGCAGTTAAACGATCAACAACGCGAGTGTGAAGGACCGTGCGCTCAACATTCAATCCAACTATGAAATGGTCGAACGGCGGCTCATCTGCTTTCGTACGATTTGAGTCTGTATCGGTTGAATCGCTTCGGGTCCGCTCTATCGCTCGAACCACCCGTCTTGGATTCTTCAGATCAGTAACTTTTGCAACCTCTGGCGCAGTGTCGATGAGTTGTTTCGCTAGCGATTCGATTCCATCTGAACTCAGCTTCGATTCTAGTTCGGCTCGTAACTTCAGGTCAGGTTCAATCTCAGGCACTTCCCAACCCTCGATGATCGCCCATATGTATTGGCCCGATCCGCCAACCAATATCGGCAACTTGCCTCGATTGACGATGTCTGAGATCACCGACCTAACGGTTCCAAGGTACTCACCAAGGCTGAAATGTTCGTCAGGATCGAGAATGTCAATCAAATGGTGAGGAACACCTTTGGTTTCATCAAGCCCGGGCTTGGCAGTTGCAACATCCATTCCTCGATAGAAAAGTCTGGAATCAACGTTCACAACCTCACCATCGAGCTGAAGCGCCAATTCGACTCCAACAGACGTCTTGCCAGTCGCAGTTGCGCCAATCACAGCAACCAGCTTGGGTTTGGATGATGATGTTTGGTGGTTCAAGTGATACCAGCTGACGAATTAGTTTGAGCTAGCCGCTGCGATCAGTTTGGAGAACTCATCGGCTTTCAGGCTTGCACCACCAACGAGAGCACCATCGATATCCGGCTGAGTCAGCAACTCGGAGATATTCCCTGAATTCACACTGCCACCGTACAAAACTCGCACTGAATCGGCTGCATCGGGAGCAAGTTTACGAACGACGTCGCGACACACAGCAGTCATCTCCTGAGCCTGATCCGACGTAGCAGCTTCACCGGTTCCGATCGCCCAGACAGGCTCGTAGGCGATGATCAGAGAATCCCACTGTGAAAACCCTGCAAGGCTCTCTTCAAGTTGTGCCGATACGAATGCGGCGGCCTCGCCTGTTTTTCGAACGCCGAGATCTTCTCCAACGCAAAGAATCGCTACAAGCCCAGCATCAACGGCGGCAATTGCCTTAGAGGCGACATCTGCCGACGTCTCACCGTTCATGGCGCGTCGTTCGGAGTGCCCCACTATTGCGTGGCTGACTAGTCCGTTCAGCATGGAAGTAGAAACTTCGCCAGTAAACGCACCGTTTCCGTTTGCGCTCACGTTTTGTGCCCCTACCCGAACGGAAGAACCGGCTAAAACCTGAGAAATGCTCGTTAGTGAGATGAAAGGCGGGCAGACTATCTTCTCGACACCTGATGCGGAAGCGCTCAGTGCGAGAATTTCTTCGGCGAGTTTGGTTCCCGACTCAACATCGGTGTTCATTTTCCAGTTTCCGGCAATCACCGGCGTTCGATCAGTCATTCGATTTGTCCTACATAACTCGTTCGTGAACAGATAAGAATATTAAGCGTCATCAAGCGCAGCGACACCGGGCAGAATCTTGCCTTCGAGGAATTCGAGCGAAGCACCACCGCCGGTTGATACATGTGTGATCTTGTCGACGAGGCCCAGTGAACCGACAACCTCGGCAGTAGATCCGCCGCCAATTACTGACGTCGCTTTTTTGTTGTCGGCTACGGCGTTTGCCACAGCGACCGAACCCTTAGCGAACTCCGGCCACTCGAACACGCCCATCGGGCCATTCCAAATTATCGTGTCTGCTATGCCGATAATCCGTGCGTATTCCGTTGCAGACCGCGGTCCGATATCAAGAATCAGTCCATCGAGAGGTACTTCGCCGGATTCACATACGGTTGCTGGTGAGTTCTCGTTGAACTCAGGTGCAGTAATCACATCGGCAGGAAGAACTACGTTCGCCCCGCCCGATTCAAGTAACCCTTTTGCAGCAGCTTTATCTTCGTCGCTTACGTCAACCGCACCACCAGATCGACCCTGTGCCACATAAAAGGCAGCGACCATACCGCCGCCCACAAGTATCGTGTCGACTTTCGCAGACAGATGCCGAAGTACTTGAATCTTGTCAGCGACTTTTGCGCCACCCACGATCGCTATCGTGGCTCCAGTGGAACGCTCTAGCGACCGGCCGAGCATCTCTAATTCACGTTCCATCAGCAATCCAGCGTAGGCAGGTAAGTGAGCAGCGACTCCGGCTGTCGAAGCATGCGCACGGTGTGCCGCACCGAATGCATCGTTTACGTATAGATCAGCGAGCGATGCGAGGAACTTGGCAAAATCATCGGTGTTCGCTTCTTCACCCGCCTCGAATCTTAAATTCTCAAGCAGTGCGAATTCACCCGAACTAAGACCTGAAACAACGTTCGCAGGTTGAGCACCACTTGGCCCGCCAGCGTCCGCAACGGGAGCTCCCAGTAATTCCGACAGTCGTTCTCTAACCATCCCGAGCCGCATATCTTCGACTACTTGACCTTTTGGCCGACCGAAATGAGAGCAGATAACAACTTTGGCTCCACCTTCTCTTAAGAGATTCAATGTCGGAAGTGCTGCTCGAATTCGAGAGTCGTCAGATATGACACCGTTTCGGGTCGGCACATTGAAATCGACTCGCACGAGTACGGTCTTGCCGTTTACGTCTATTCCTTGAATTGATCGCTTGTTCATCAGAAGAATATTTTCTACTTCGTACCGACGATCAATTTTGCGCTGTCAGCGAGTAACTTCTTCTGCTCATCCGACAAACCAGCCCGGTTTAGTGCGTCCAACGCTTCATCTACGAGTTCAGCGATCTTGCTTTCTGCGAACGCTCGACTTTCCGTCTCTGCAAGAATGATTGTCACTTCGTCTAAGTCAGCCGGATCCAAAACACGTTTCATGAATATCTCGCCAAGTCGACGACGTGTTGTGGGCGTGCCATTCTCGATCGCGTGCGCGGTAGCAATCGACTTCTTCTTTGACTGCAGTCGTCCACGCTGAACTTCGGTGCGCTCGGTACCCTCTTCAGGCCACTGAGCTTGCAAATCGATGTTCAGGCTCTGTGCAGTGCCGAGTGAACTCCCGAACTTATACAGTGCGTTCAGCACATCGTCGTTGGCAGCTGCGGCGATTCCTCCAAGTTTGGCTGAAACTCCGTACAGAGCACCATGCTTTCGGGCGACCGAAACGATTTCATCGACGCTGACAGCAGCACGTTCTTGATAGGAAATGTCAAGGTATTCCCCTTCGCAAACTTCAAGCGTCGCATTGTCGAGCGATTCCAACGCCATTGAGATATATCGAGGATCTGCCGCAGGACCGCTCGCATTTCGCTGCTCGAATAAAGACATTCTCGCCATAGCGTGTATTCCGTCACCAGCGTTGATCGCCTGAGCTGGCCCCCAGGCCCACCATATCGTTGGGCGCATGTTGCGTTCGGTATTAGCATTCTGCACGTCTTCATGAACAAGCAGGAAGTTGTACAGCATCTCGACTGACACGGCATAAGGCATAGCTGAAACGTTGTTTGCACCTGCAGCCTTTGCGACGCTCAGCACAAGGTGTCCATGCGATCGATCTTGAATAACTGCTGGTTCAGGCTCGCCATTCTGATCGACCCAGCCCAAGTGGTACGCCATCATCTTGTAAAGCGGAAGCTCGCGTAAATCAACGAACTTTTTAAGGGCGATCTCAAACTGGTCTGAATCGTCAGCGGTGAGTCCTGGGAGCGTTCCCGTAAAAGACAATCAAATTCTCCGAAAAGTGCGTGCCAAGATCGCCAGAATTATCCGACTGCTTGGCTATCAAATGAAACAAGAGCCAAACAAGAGTAACCGAGAGCAGTTAGCTGGCGACAATATCGCCAACAATATTCTGAATCGATTCAGCATCAATAGCACCCGTGCGCAACAGAACTATCTCCCCATCAACATACGAAACCACCGTGCTCGGTGCTGTACTGTCGCCACATAGGCCATCGACGCAACCTGCGATGGTGTCGCCGAATATTTGTTCAACGACGATCGCTTCCTTTACAGGATCTCTTCCAGTGAGATTACAACTGGTACCCGTGACCGGAACTCCTGCGAGTTCAATAATTTTTCTGGCAATAGCGTGATCTGGAACCCGAACTCCGACTGTCCCCGTACTGGCAGTAACAACTGTAGGAACATCGCCCGAGGCAGGCAGCACGATCGTCAAAGCTCCCGGCCAGAAATGATCGGCCAGTTTACGAAGTGGCTCTGGAAACTCTCTACACAGTGATTCTGCCATCACTGAATCACGAACTAATAGAGGAACCGGAGTACCGGGATTTCGACCCTTCGTAGCAAACACACGCTCAACGGCATTTGGATTTAGTCCGTCTGCGCCAAGAGCGAAATATGTATCTGTTGGGAACGCAATAACGTCACCGTGTTTGATTGCCTGTACGGCGCTCGCAAGCCCCGAAGCATCGGTTGAAATCAGCATTGTTTAATCTTATCGACCTACGACTCGTGTGAACCGATCGCGATCCGTGAGAAATTTCTCAAATTAACCGTGACTCTAACGACGGGGAGATGTAAATTTATGTATCAGGTTTACACGGACGAGATCACACGACTCGATAATGAGACGTAACGGCTGTCCCGAATGGCATTTCGCTAACCTGTTTTGTCACTGCGAGCGGGGATCCACGCCATGATCGAAAACCCACCAAATGACGATTCGTCTAGCCGAGTATCGACGTCCGACGATATCGAAGTAGGTACTTATCTAGAGATCGCTCAGGCCGATCGTGCTCATGGTGCCAACCCTCCGATCGATGAGCGGATGAAAACGATTGTCATCATCGATTTCGGCTCCCAATATTCACGGCTGATAGCCCGTCGAGTACGAGAGTCAAACACTTATTGTGAAGTAATTGCGCACGATGCTGGCAGAGAGATTCTGGATGACCAAGACGTTATCGGCGTAATTCTGTCTGGCGGTCCAAATAGCGTTTACGAAGACGATGCACCACTTGCTCCGACATGGGTGTTCGAAGCTGGTGTGCCAATTCTAGGCATTTGCTACGGTATGCAGCTAATTGCTCACCAACTCGGCGGGAAAGTGGAACCAGGCACCGAACGTGAATACGGGCACGCCGTAGTTCACAAAGACGGTCCCGACAACATCTTGTTTGACGGTCTGGACACCGAAGTTCCAGTTTGGATGAGCCACGGAGACCGTATCGAGATTCTACCTCCCGGGTTCCGATCGATGGCATACACCGAGAATTCTCCTCTCGCCGTGATGGGTAATGAGGAAGGAACGATGTTCGGGATCCAGTTCCACCCGGAAGTGGTTCACACACCACAAGGTGCCGAGATCCTCAAGAATTTCGTATTCGGGGTTTGCAAGGCTGTAGGCGACTGGACTCCCGCAAACTTCGTATCCGACACAGTCGCTCGGATCAGGGAGCAGGTCGGCGATGGCAAGGTTATTTGTGCATTGTCAGGCGGAGTTGATTCAACGGTCGCCGCTGCCCTCATACACAAAGCTATCGGTGACCGTCTGACTTGCATATTTGTAGACAATGGACTTATGCGAAAAGGTGAGGCAGATCGAGTTCAAAACGTCTTCGCAGCTCAACTTGGCGTGAATCTGATATTTATCGATGGTACAGAGCGATTCTTGAGGGTTCTAAAGGACGTTTCCGACCCCGAAGTAAAACGGAAGGCTATCGGCGCAGAATTTATTAAATTATTCGAAGAAGTTGCGAACGAAATCGGCGAGGTCGACTATCTCGCGCAAGGCACGGTATATCCCGACGTGATCGAAAGTATCAGCACTACTTCATCTGCGTCCCACGTGATCAAATCGCACCACAACGTAGGTGGCTTACCAGAGCATATGGATCTCTCACTTGTTGAACCTCTCAGGTATATGTTCAAGGACGAAGTGCGAAAGGCCGGTCGAGAACTTGGTCTATCCCCCCAGAGCGTAAATCGCCAGCCATTCCCAGGACCTGGTCTCGCCATTCGAATCATGGGCGATGTCACCTACGAAAAACTTGAAATTCTTCGAGAAGTCGACTGGATCGTGATCGATGAGATCAAAAACGACGGTTTGTACGACAAGCTATGGCAGTCGTTCGCTGTCTTGACCAATACGAAAACCGTCGGCGTAATGGGCGATCAACGGACGTATCAGTACGTTGTCGCTATTAGGGCCGTCACAAGCGATGACGCCATGACTGCCGACTGGGCAAGGCTCCCGTACGACACTCTTGCTCGAATCTCGAACCGTATCGTCAACGAGGTCGATGAAGTAAACCGAGTCGTGCTCGACATCACAAGCAAACCGCCCGGAACAATCGAGTGGGAGTAGTTCGGATTGTTTGAGTTGGTGAGTTGGACCAAGCGCGACTGATTCCCCGAGTCGGTTCCATACAGAGACCCAAGTTGAGGCACGATTGAAAGTTCTACTAATTGGATCAGGTGGGCGTGAACACGCAATGGCGTGGAAACTCGCGCAGAGCCCAAAAATCACAAAGTTATTGATCGCGCCCGGCAACGCCGGCACAGCTGAAGTCGGAACGAACGTAAACATCGGAGTTGACGACCATGCCGGCATCATTGAATTTGCAAATAAAGAGAATGTCGATCTAGTTGTCGTAGCGCCCGATCAACCGATCGTCGACGGGTTATGCGATCAACTAAGGTCTGCAGGAATCACAACGTTTGGACCATCGGCTGCTGCTGCCCGAATTGAAGGTTCGAAGATCTGGGCAGACGACCTCATGACCAAATATTCCATTCCAACTGCCCAGTCGGTGGCATTCAGCGATTCCGGGCTAGCGATGGAATACGGCAGATCGAAACCCGCCGGTTCATTGGTTGTTAAGGCCGACGGTCTCGCAGCCGGAAAAGGCGTGATTTTGCCTGAAACAAACGATGATCTCGACACCGCGATCATCGGCATGCTCGATCATGCAGCGTTCGGTGAGTCGTCCTCAAGTATTCTTCTTGCCGAACGTATGACCGGCCCGGAAGCCAGCGTATTCGCGTTCGTCGATGGCGAGCACGTCTCTGCCGAGATTGCCACATGTGATTACAAGCGAATCGGTGAAGGCGATGTGGGCCTCAACACAGGCGGCATGGGCGCATACGGACCGCCCGAATTCTGGAACGCTGAATTAGCCGCAAGGGTGCGTAGTGAAATTCTCGAACCAATTGCGAAGGCGTTAGTTGCCGAGAACAGCTCGTTCTCTGGGGTGATTTACGCCGGACTAATGATTACCGAGTTTGGTCCTAAAATAGTTGAATTCAACTGCAGATTCGGAGATCCAGAAACTCAAATACTTATGCCGATGCTCGAATCTGACCTTCTGGATATTTGCCATGCAGTCGCCGAAAATCGCCTTAGCGAAGAAGGCGTTGTCTGGTCGACGGAACCCCACACGTTTGTGGTCGCAGTATCGGGTGGCTACCCCGGCTCTTACCCCACAGGATTCGAAATCTCAGGAATCGAGAATGCATCAGAGCACGGTGTTGTATTCCATGCCGGAACGAAAACTGACGAAAACGGTGCACTCCTAACGTCTGGCGGTCGTGTGCTTGGCGTGTCATCATCCGGAGATACGATCAAAGATGCTCGAACGTCCGCTTACGCTGGCATCGAAAATATCTCATTTGAAGGCATGCAATATCGACGTGATATTGCTGAACGTGCGGTTCAGGACTAGTTTTGATCACGATCAGCGTTGTATTCGATTTCGACGGTTCTCTTGCAACTTCGTTTGTTGGAGGATTGATGTTCAATGGCTACATTCCAAAGTCGAAGCTCGAAGTTGCGCGTGAGAGATTTCAGTCCAAAACGATTTCACTCCGTGTCTATCAAGAAGAAGTGTTCGACGGTGTTAGTCAAACGCCAGCCGAGATGTCACAAAGAGCAGCAATCGAAGCGGATATTCGTCCGCTAGCTCATGAGTTATGTGAACAAGTTCGGAAAACTGGTGGATCGGTGGCCGTCGCCTCGGCTGGGCTCGATTTCTATATCCGCCCAGTGCTCGACCGAGCCAATCTGGACCAAGTCGATATTCACAGTGGAATTGTGGTTTCCGATCCAACAAATCCACCACCATTTCGATACGATTACCCTTCTGCCGGCGATGCCTGTGAAGGTGATTGGGTTACTTGTAAATGCAAAGTAATCAACGATTTAAAAGATGAAGTCGTCGACAGCGAAGTAATATTCATTGGCGATGGAACTGGCGCAGACGAATGCGCTGCCACAAACGCCGCCGATAAAGTCTTCGCCCGCGGTCGGCTACTTGCATATTGCAAAGAAAACGAAATTCCCGTTACGGAATTCGGTGACGATTTTGGACCGGTACTAAGTTACGTCGAGAACAAGACGTCAGCCAACGGAGCTCAATAGACAGTGATCCCACGATATTCTCGACCCGAAATGAACGCTATATGGTCGGAAGACAACGCCTTCGATCTTTGGCTTCAGGTTGAAATTGCAGCATCCCAAGCATGGACAGACCAAGGTGTCGTCCCCACCGAAGACATGGCAAAGATTCGTAACGCCAAGTTTGACCGTAGCGCATACGACCGCTGGTTCGACGAGACCAAGCACGACATCGTTTCGTTCACTCGTGCCGTTGGCGAAAGTCTCGGTGAAGAAAAGCGCTGGGTGCACCACGGACTAACGTCCAACGATGTGAAAGACACCGCACTCAGCATGCAACTTACGCAATCGTGTGATTTGCTGGACAGAGGAGTAGTCGAACTACTGAACGCGCTCCAAACTCAAGCGGTCAAATACAAGAACACACCTTGCATCGGTCGTTCGCACGGTATTCACGCCGAACCGATGAGCTTCGGAATGAAACTCGCCCTATGGTTCGCCGAAATGAAGCGAAACCGTGAACGCCTAGCTGGTGCACGAAAACGAGTCGCAGTCGGAATGCTCTCCGGTCCCGTCGGTACGTTTGCTTCTGTTCCACCAGTGATCGAAGAATCTGTTTGTGAACAGCTAAATCTCTCCCCCGCTGAAATATCGAATCAAGTGATCCAACGTGATCGACACGCCGAGTACGTACAAGTCCTCGCATTGATCGCGGCGACCCTCGACAAAATGGCAACTGAAATTCGAGGACTTCAACGTACTGAGGTCAGGGAAGTTGAAGAACCGTTTGGCAAGCCCGGTTACGTAACCAAGGGTTCATCGTCGATGCCTCACAAACGCAACCCTGAGCTGTCAGAGCGCATATGCGGTCTTTCACGCCTCATCCGAGGTCATTCGATTACCGCACTCGAGAACGTAGCTCTCTGGCACGAACGCGATATATCGCATTCCTCGGCAGAGCGCATGATCCTTCCCGATTCTTCGCTTGGACTCGACTACATCATGAGTTTGATGACTGGCATCATCACCGACATGGTCGTTCATGAAGATCGAATGATGCAGAATCTCGAATCGACACGAGGGCTCGTCTTCTCACCACGAGTCATGCTGCTACTTGTTGAGAACGGAGTTGACCGCGACGCTGCGTACGACGCAGTTCAACGTAACTCGATGAAATCATGGGACAAAGAACTCGATTTCCGAGATCTTATAAAGACCGATCCGGCAGTTTCCGCCAAGGTCTCTGCCGAAGAACTCGATGATCTGTTCGACTATGACTTCTATCTTGGGCATGTCGATCACATTTATCGACGAGTAGGAATCACGGAGGTCGCAATTGACTGAAGCAGTATTCGAAACTAATCTGCCAGGTCTCCTCTACCGAGGCAAAGTACGAGACACATACGATCTCGGAGATGATCGCCTGCTTATGGTGGCTTCAGATCGGATCTCTGCATTCGACGTTGTGATGAACCAGCCAATTCCCGGGAAAGGAATCATCCTTACCCAGATGTCTTCGTTCTGGTTCGATGTAATTGGCGACGTGATGCCCCATCACGTAATCGCCAATGCTAGTGATGAAGCAGCAATGGCGAACGTTGAGCGAAATGGTGCATTAATTGATCTCTCACCCGAACTCGCCCGTAGATCGATGGTAATCAAAAAGGCTGAACGACTCGACATCGAATGCGTCGTTCGTAACTACATCGCAGGCTCTGCATGGGTCGAGTACGAAGAGTCGGGAACGATGAACGGTCAACCTCTCCCCGCTGGGATGAAGGCAGCCGAACGTTTTTCCGAACCGGTATTCACTCCATCGACCAAGGCGGAATCTGGTCACGATATGCCTATGACACCTGAAGAAGCGAAAAATCTCGTCGGCGATGAAATACACCGTATTCTGGAGCAGAAAAGCCTGGAGGTATTTCAGGTGGCTCATGACTACGCAGGCGAGCGCGGGATGATCCTTGTCGATACAAAATTCGAGTTCGGATTCGTAGATGGTGAACTCACGATAATCGATGAGGTACTCACACCAGATTCGAGCCGATACTGGGATGTCAATGACTGGGCTGCGGGAAATTTCCCACCAGCGTTTGACAAGCAATTCCTGCGGGAGTGGTTGTTAGGCACCGATTGGAATCGAGAACCGCCGCCGCCCACACTGCCCGACGAGATTGTTGAGCAAACTCAGGCTCGATATCTTGAGTCTTATCGACGACTCTCGGGCAAGTCACTGGTACTGTAGATAACTGTTGAAATTACTGACACACATTTAGTGTGACTAATGGGATCGTATGGCAGACATAAAACGCAAAGCAACTACCCGTCCTGAGAGCCGCCGAGGCATGACCAAGGGACAAATTCGTGAAGAACGTAGAAACCGAAGTAAGTCACGAGCGCGCAGAAAACGCACCTTGCTTATGTTCGGTGGAATCTTATTCGCCATCATATTCATCGCTGCGCTTGTTTTACCATCGAACTTCGGCTCACAAAACACCGGCGGCGGAGTCAATTCCGGTGGTTACCTAGCCATCGACACTGACGACGGTCGCGGTCACATTGAAGGAAACACTCCTCACACAGAAGCCTACTCAGTAGTACCCGCAACTTCGGGGCCTCACTGGGCCGGTGCCACAACACCTCTAGGAATCCCTTCTCCTGCACGTTGGGGACGATACGACGCCGTAATTCCTGACGAGATTCTTATTCACAACCTTGAGCATGGCGGAATCGGCCTGCACTACGACTGTGCTGAGGAATGCCCGGAAATCGTGTCTGCTCTCAACGACATAATTCCGCAAAATCCTTCGCAGTACATCATGACTCCTTACCCGGGATTACCAAGCAAAATTGCGATTACAGCGTGGCGCCACCACATCTACCTCGATGAAGTTGATGTAGATGAAATTCGCAAATTTATCGATGAGTATCAGGATCGTGCTCCTGAGCAGGTTTACCAGAACCAGTACTAAAGATTCGCAAACGAATCTCTGAAGTCATACCAGTCAGCAACGAACGACAGAAAGCCCAAAAGCAAAGAATGTTTCTCGCAAAGGTTCATGTATCGCTAAAGCCAACGGTCAACGACCCACAGGGTCTGACGATCGCACGCGCTCTCGATCGATTGGGCTTCGATTCTGTTGACTCGTTGCGGGCTGGTAAGTACTTCGAAGTAAAGATCGAAGGCGATGACAAAGCAGCAGCAGAATCCGACATAAAGTCGATGTGCGAGAAACTGCTTGCGAACCCTGTTATCGAAACATTCACGTTCGAATTGGAAGTCGTTTAGGCTCAACGACTTCGTGCGCACGCGACCTTAGTCGGTCAACGTGCCCTTGGTGCTTGGAATCCCGTCAGGATTGCGTTCGTCAATTCGTGAAGCATCACGCAGTGCTCGTGCAAACGCCTTGAACGATGACTCGATCACGTGGTGTTCGTTCTTCCCTGCTAGCACTCGAATGTGCAGACAGAAACGGCCTTCAACAGCCATCGCTTCAAAGAAGTGGCGTGCCATATCGGCAGGAAACTCCCCGACGTTGTTATCGGAACCCATGTCGATCACAGCGTAACCGCGACCAGAAAGATCGAGCACAGCGTGCGTCAACGCCTCGTCCAACGGACAAGTTCGATCTGCCATTCGCACGATGCCCTTGCGGTCGCCAAGTGCCTGGTCGATTGCTCTACCAAGAACAATCGCTGTGTCCTCGACTGTGTGGTGGGATCCTGTTTCGAGGTCGCCGTTGGCTTCCACTTTTAGATCGATCAAGCCGTGTCGAGCGACTTGACTCAGCATGTGCTTCAAAAAGCCGATAGGGGTATCGACTTCAACTTGGCCAGTTCCATCGAGGTTGACGGTAACGGCGATTTTGCTTTCGCCTGTCTCGCGAACAATAGCTGCTACGCGAGCTTCTTTTTCTGACATGCCTGTGCCCTTGATCTCACAAATGTACGTCACAAACAAAGAGTTGTTTGAACGCTACTAACGATGCTAACTGCCAGTTAGTGAACTAAACAACGATTCTGAGTGCGTCGATTAGCCGGTCTGTCTGCTCTGGTGTGCCTGCGCTGATGCGCAAGGAGTCAACGAGAACGCTCTGGGGGAATCGACGAACAAAGATTCCATGCTTGGCGAGTGCGACATACGCTTCTTCCGCTGTTCGGCGTTCGAACCGGCACAGCAGGAAATTGCCCTTCGACGGATAGTAGGAAATTCCGTCAAGGTCATCAATTGCTTCTTCTAGTCGTTTTCGTTGATCTACAAGGCTGGCAGCACGTTTTAGCAGCTCGTCGCGATGCTTCAGAGCAGCGAGCACAGCGGCTTCACCCGCAACATTGATGTTGTACGGCTGCTTGATGTCCATCAGGTGGCGGACCAAGGTTTCTGATGCGATTGCGTAGCCGACTCGAAGGCCCGCGATCCCAGCCCATTTACTAAATGAACGCAAAATTACTAGGTTTTCGTACTCTTCGAGCAAATGTGAAAGAGAGCTTTGCGCGAACTCGTAGTAGGTCTCGTCTACACAAACCACGATCCCAGTTTCGAGCAGTGCCCGAGCATCCGACTCTGTCAGCAGATTCCCAGTTGGGTTATTCGGCGAAGCGAGGAATACGATGCGAGTCTGAGCATCGATCACTTCGAGCATCGCGGGAATATCGATATCCCAAGTGCTGTTTCGTGGCACTGAAACGATTTTTGCATCGGCCAACCGAGCTGAGAATCCGTACATGCCGAACGTCGGTTCGCAATCAATCACACTTTGACCACGCTCTACGAACAATCGCATCAGTAGATCGATAATCTCATCGCCACCAGCACCCGCAATGATCCGCTCAACAGGCTGCCCTGTGTACTCGCTCAACCCGGCTCGTAATTTTCGTTGTTGCGTATCTGGATATAAGTGCAAATCAAGTGTCGTCAGAGCCTCAGAGACCTTATCGTAAGCGCCGTACGGGTTCTCGTTAGCATTCAGACGAATAACGTCTTCTGGCTTGATACCGGCTTCACGAGCTAGTTCAGCCGACGGGTCGACACCGTGGTACGTAGCGATCTTGGCCATGTGTGCCCGCATGAGTTTTTCGAGTTGTGACATTTTGAATTATTCTGAAGGTTTGAAGGCTATTCGCCGATGATGTGGCGACGTCGGTATTCCGATGCTGCTGCGTGTCCATGCAACCCTTCGAGTTTGGCAAGGAGCTCAGCATCTTTAGACAGTTTCAAGAAAGTATCATCATCGAACGTCAAAACGGGCGTGACACGGACGAAGTTTCGTACCGATAATGCCGATGAGAACCTTGCCGTTCCCGCAGTTGGCATCACGTGAGATGGTCCGGCAACGTAGTCGGCCATTACTTCTGCCGACCACTCGCCAACGAATAATCCGCCTGCACTAGTCACCTTGTCTACAAGATCATCGGCATCGGCAGTCAGAATACAAAGGTGCTCCGGGGCTGCTGCATTCGCGACAGCAATCGCTTCGATAGTTGTGTCTACAACCACTGAGACGCCACGATTCGTGAACGCTGCCTTCGCAATATTGCCTCTCGGCAAATCTTCAAGCTGGCGTTCTATCTCAGCTTCTGTCTTATCAACTATCTCTTCCGACAAAGCGACCAAGATCGGCATGGCAACAGTGTCGTGCTCGGCCTGAGCAATCAAGTCGGAAGCTGTGAATCGAGGGTCCGCTGAATCATCAGCGATAACCAGAGTTTCGGTCGGACCATACAGGCCGTCGATACCGACATCGCCGTACACCAGCTTCTTAGCCGCCGTCACCCACGCACTCCCCGGTCCACAAATAAGATCTACTGACGGTACGGTTTCAGTTCCGTAAGCCAGCGCAGCAATTGCCTGAGCGCCTCCGAGTTTAAAAACGCGTGATGCACCAGCAATTTTCGCTGCGGCTAACACCGCTGGGTGCGGCATTGAATTGCCGGGAGCAGGAGTTGCGACGATTATCTCCTCGACACCGGCAACTTTGGCGGGAACGACTGTCATGATTACGGTCGATGCGAGCGGAGCCGTTCCAGCAGGCACATAGGCTGCGACAGAACCGAGAGGGGTCACTCGTTCGCCGACTTTTCCAGCACCGTCGCTCCAGCTTTTAGGAAGACCCTTGATCTGGAATTTTCGTACGCGGTCGGCAGCAAGTTCGAGTGCGCTTAAAGAGGCAGGATCAAGATTCTTGAACGCTGCATTGATTTCAGATTCAGGTACTTCAAACGTGTCAGGGGAAGAGCCGTCCAAAGCCGTATTAATGCGAGTAAGTCCAGCATCGCCTTCGTTTCGGACGATGTCGATAACCCGGGATGCAAATTCTATGGGCGAGACCTTATCGGCGAATAACCCGCGACCGTCTGACAAAACTGCCTCGACCGGCAAATTTCGTTCACGCTTGAAATAGTAGATTCCTGCCGCTGCGCCGATGACTCGTTTCACAGCTACTCGCCCGATTCTTTAAACGGTTTCAGGTTTTCGACGAGACGATCGTAAGCCTCGCATCCTTCTCTGTAGACGTACTGAACATCGTTCGCAGCAATACCGATGCCACCGAGTTCACGGAAGTGGCTCACAACGCTAGATAGGTCTGTTTTTCGAACCAGAACTTGAACTGTGAACCAGTTGCTCTGCTTGCCAGTGTGCACTGCCGATATCGTTGGTCCATCCAGACCTCCAAGCTCGCGACGACGCATCACCTGTCGTGCAACCTCGTCTTCAGATTCGCCTTGAATATCGCCTGTCACTCGCTGATATTTTTGAGCACGCTGACTTGCCTCGATCTTTTCGAGAATCTGTCGAGCGTGTGCGAGTTTTTCCGGGTCGTTTGCCAAAGCTCGACCATTGCCAACGATGACCGATTGCGATTCGATCACGGTACCGTCGACCAAAATCCGTAGCCCGTTCTCACGTAGAGTCGTACCGGTTGCTGTGATATCGGCAATGATGTCGGCATAGCCCATCACCGGAGCCGCTTCGAGTCCACCTGAGACGTGAATCATCGAAACGTAGTTCACGCCGTTCTCGTTCAAGAAACGTTTCACGAGCCGTTCATATTTGCAAGCGATTCGGAGATCACGCCCCTTGGCTCGGAACTCCAGAGCGATATCAGCAAGATCAGCCATGCTGGTCACGTCGAGCCACGCATCAGGAACTGCGATCACAAGTTTTGAACGACCGAAACCGAGCCCATCGTGCAACAGCACAGTGTCGCCCCGTTCGAGCCGTGATTCGTAGTATCGGTCGAGTCCTACAACGCCAATGTCAGCACTTCCGCCGTCAATCTCGATCGTAATATCAGACTGTCGCTGAAACAGTACATCCACACCCGGCAAAGACGGAATGTCTGCCGTGTAACGTCGAGAATTAGCGCGTCTAACTGAAAGACCGCACTCATCCAACAGCTTAGAAGTACCTTCGAATAACGCTCCGCTAGATGGCAAGGCAAAACGCAAATTACTCATTACGCTCCCTGCCCTTCGCTTGGTTCGCTAGAACTTTGAAAATCGATGGCGGCTCGCTGTCCGCTCGCTCGAAGAACTTTAGCTTTAGCTACCGCTGAGGCGATAGATTCGCCTGAATCCGGTGAAATCAGCGTAGTAGTTTGGGAAGAGTCGACACTCGACTCGATCACGGCTATCACCGCATCAAGGTTGTATGCGAACCCTAGTGAAGGAACGTCGTAATCGTAGCCGAGAGCTCGGGTAAGGCCATCGTATCGACCTCCGCCACCAAGCGTCTCTGATCGATCATTGGCTAGATAAATATCGAATAGCATCCCGGTGTAGTAGGCAATTCCTCTTGCCATGCCGAAGTCGATGCTCAAACGATCACTTGAAACTCCCTCGATTTCAGCGGATTCCAGAATTTCACTCAAATTTGAAATCAAATTGACTGAGACTCCCGCTGAAGAAAGAACTGCTTCGCCTTGTTCGAGGGCGCTGGAAGCTGAACCACTGACCTGTGAAAGTTTCGCCAGCATCTCAAGTGCTCTCTTAAAATCTTCTGGATTGTCGACTTGTGACATCTTTCGAGAGAGTCTTGCAACAATTTCGGCCGGTGTTCGCATTCCGGTGTTTTTACCGAACTGCACACCCATTCCTTCAGCCAAAACCTGCTCGATTGTGGAAGCGATGCGTTCACGATCAGCCGCCGCCTTGGCATCGTCGACTACCACTTCGGTAATAAATCCGAGCGCAGTCGCCTTATTTGAAACCTCTTCGACTTCACCGTTCTTTAGTTCACCGATGCTGTTGATAAGAAATAACTTAGCTCGTTCTGAAAGATTGAACTCTGCGAGAGCATCGAGCACAACCCCAACGTGCCCAACAACTACCCGTCCGCCAGTAATACCCAGTGCTTCGAGACCCTCAAGGGCCATAGCGATAATTTCACCATCGGCTGATGGAGCAGGAGCGCCGATCATTTCGGCACCGAGTTGAGTGAACTGACGAGTTTTGTCGCCATCCTCATCTTCAGGGCTGGCATACCTGAAAACAGGACCGTCGTACATGATCCGAATCTGACCGTCGCTCGGCGTAGTGTTAGCCACTTGCCTGAGGATTGCCGAAGTAAATTCAGGTCGAAGACTAACGTCTAGCCCCCCCGGCTCAGAGAATCCGTAGAGCTTCGATGAGAGAGCTCCTCCAGATTTCCGAATGTAGAGTTCGGTTTGCTCCAGAATAGGAGTCTCGGCTCGGTCGTATCCGCGTAGACCAAAAACTCCGCGCAACGTTGTAATCGCAGCGTCGCGCCCTGCCAGAGCAGTCGAACCTATGTCTTGCATATTGGGGAGCCGACGAATGGGCTCGAATTGAGAAGTCATCGTGCTGTTAATTATGAGCGATTGCTCTGTTGATTTTCGACTCAGAACGGCTAATTCTAATCGAGTTTCCCTAAACTGCCCTACTACTAAGACCGTGAACCGTGTAATTTGTTGATCTCGGCATGTCGGGTACGGAACGATTATTCCGTTGGCGAGGTGCCGAGTTATGGGCGTTCACACCGAACTCGGACTCGTCGGAGCCTGTTGGTGAGCCGAATAGCCAGCGTACGAATTCTAACCAGAAGCTAGAATCCCCAAACTCGAGCAGCCGTCTTACCCAGTACCCAATCGATGTCATCGCCGTTCGCAAATGCCGGGTGACTACGAACACCTTCGAGACTATTCCCGTAGCCCTCACGTCCCGCACTGGGCGGATAATCACTTCCCCACATCATGCGGTCGGCGCCGAACGCTTCATGAGCCATTTCGAAAAGAGGTGGAATATTGTCGAAGCGGAAATCAGGCAGAAGAATCGGCGGTCGAGAAGTAATTTCGCCTAGACCCGGAACCTTGATCGTAGTGTTGGGTCGCTGTGCGCATTCGAGTGCCGACTCGTAATCGGTGTACGGAGCATCCGTGATGCCGACACCTGCCAAGTGCTCAATTACGATTTGAGTATCTGGGCAATCGTCGATGATCCTCTTGAAGCTGTCACTGGCAAACCTTTTGTCATCACCAATCGAACTGATCACCAAGCCTAACGACCCCGCTTTACGCCAGATATCCGTCACATCAGGCAAAGCATTGAATGCTCCGTCTGGCGCTATTCGCACCCCCGCAGCGCCTTGCTCTGCCAGCGTTTCGAGAGTTCCGAGCGGGTCTGGGTCTGCCGGATCGACCATTACGACCACCTTGAACCGATCTCCGCGTTTCGCAGCTTCGTCGAACAAGTAGTCGTTGTCGTAGGTGCCACCGTGCTGAATCAGCACCGCACCATCGACACCCGCTTGGTTCATTTCGAACTCAAGAGATTCAATAGGAAGAAACCAGTTTTTGCCTGCATGGCAATGGGTGTCGATAATCATGCGATAGCTCGTTGTGCTTTATGGATGTCGTAACGGTGGATGAATGCGATTCGCCAGACTAAGTAGCAATTTCCATTCCTGATGTACCGACGCCTGAACCTTCAGAAAGCACGAGAGTGTCGATTTCTTTACGGAGATCATCCGGCATCTCCCAGTCGCCACCAAGGTTTTCAGTCGCTTCGGCGGGCGTTACTGAACCAGCGAGTGCAACGCTAATAGCATCGTTCGCAAGCACCCAAGCAATTGCTAGCTGAGGAATCGTCTTGCCGTGATCGCCAGCGATTACCTTCAGCTTCTCGACTACTGCAACGTTGGCGGCAAGGTTTTCAGGTCCCCATGAGCTAATACCGAAGTTGGCTCCACTACGGCGCCAGTCGTCATCACCGAACGTCTTGTCGGCTGTCCACGTTCCCGTAAGCAATCCGTGTGAAAGTGATCCGTAAGCCATGATTCCCATGCCGTTCTTCTTAACGAAAGGCATCACGTCGGCTTCAGGTCGGCGGTCGAATATGTGGTAGCCAATCTGGTTTGTGATAATCGGGCTTGTCTCTCGACTCTCAGCCATCATTTCGACAGAGAAGTTGGAAACACCGGTGTGGCGAATTTTTCCAGCCTTCTTTGCCTGTTCAAGAGCTTCCATAGGTTCCGAGAACGCACGATCGTGATCGGGCCAGTGAATCAGAAACAGGTCGATGTAGTCGGTCTGCAAACGTTGGAGACTTTCGTCGATGGATGCCAACAGACGCTTTGGGTCTGAGTCTGAAACGGTCGCCGCACGACGATCTGGATTATCTCGAACCCATTCACGTGCTCCTTTTGTGACGAGAACGACGTCCTCGCGGATGCCCTTGAGCGCTTTGCCCATTAGCGTTTCACCGTACCCCCAACCGTAAACGGCTGCGGTGTCGAACAGAGTGATGCCGTTCTCGTACGATGTTCGGGCTGCTGCAATAGCTTGGTCATCGTCAAAATCGCCGTACATACCTCGACCCATCGGCCATCCGCCATAGCCGATAACTGAAGTTTCGAGCCCTGAGTCGCCAAACATTCGCTTACGCATTGTCGATCCTGTCTGTTCTGATTAGTGTTTCGCTATATAAATTGTCGTCACAACGGCGACCGCTATGTAAGCGATTCGCCATCGTACCTATTCAAATGTCACATTACCGTTCGGATCCACCCTGCTCACGGTGCCAGATCCAGTGAAAGGACCGGCGGTGATTGTCACTGAAACCGTCGCTCCAGCTCCGATATTCAAAGCACTGCCATTTTCTTGGGCTTGCTTTATACCGCCATTTCCGAAGCTTGTGCAGGGTTCTAAGCCCGCGTTGTAACACCTTCCGTACCACGGATAGCCGTACCCGCCGCCAAAGTTACGCCAGTACCACAGGTACTTAAACGTCTCGACTGGATAGCTGACCGCCCAGCCAATATTCGTCTCCTCGTTGAGCAGAGCGTACCAGCCCTCCGACATCTCAGTCATGTACGCCATGTCGAGCGAACGATCCTCTTTCGGCGGAATACGACTGAAGTCGAGAACAGAACCGTCTTTGGCGTTCATGTTAGGCCAGTCCCCAGTGAAATCAGGCTCCAACTTCGAATTTGGATCGATGCTTTCGGGGTGGCTCAATAGCTTAGATTCAGGAACAAATAGCCTGGATTTATCGGAAAGCACCGGTGGTCCGATGGCGATGTGCTCTAGCCAAACGACATCAAGATCTTCTTCGCCTTCGTTTGTAACCGACTCTTCGACTTTTAGTGTTGGCGAACCCGAAACCAGAGTTAGTGTCTTCGATACCTTCATGGGCATGCGAACGCTCTTCGCACTGAATCGCACACTCACTGATTCAGGAGTGTCTGTCACCACCTCTGTGTCCCACGGAATCAAGTTCACATCGCCGTGAATGCCGAAATCGGCGCCGTAAACCTGATCCGAATATCCGCCATGCGGAACAACGGTCTGCCAACCACCCTCGTAGAAATCGAGCCAAATAGAACTTGGGTCTCCTGTTGGGGGGACGGTTTTACTGGGATCGCGTACACCCCACGGTGTCTTCCACATGAAGTCGGTATCAGTCGGCTTATGAACGAAGCTGTAGATGTCAGCTCCCTTGTCGGCAAGCACCGTAATTCGTACTAGTTCGTTCTCAAGAACAACGGTCTTTAGCCCGCGATACGTCCAAGCATCGGAAATCCTACAGCCCGTCGTTCGCTCGTCTTGATAGTGCATTCTGTAGAAGCCTCTCTACGATCCGGGCTGGATTACGATTCGGTAAATATCTTTATTCGGATCGAGCATTCTCTGGAATCCGTCTTCCATAGCTCGACTCAACGGAACTATCTCAGAAATGAGCGGCTTCACATTGATGCTGCCGTTGCCGACCAACTCAACCGCCGCTTCGAGATCACCAGGTGAAGTAGCGACTGATCCGATCACTGTGATCTCAGGTCCGACCACGTTGTTGAAGTTAATCTCCGGAGTTGTCGAATAGATTCCAAGTAGCAACGTCGTGCCGCCTCGGCGCGTCCATTCGATCGCCATGCAAGGCGTTTCCTTCGCCCCGGCGGTTTCGACAACGATGTCGGGGCCGATTCCGCCCGTAAGTTCCAATAACTCAGCCGCTGCCACAGCTTCATCGCGGGAACTAACGGTCTCATCGGCTCCAAGTTCGGTAGCAAGCGCCAGACTTTGATCTCGCACGTCGATGGCGATCACTCGTGCACCTGCTGCCTTGAACGCTTGAACTGTGAGCAATCCGACCGTGCCGCAGCCGAGCACGGCTACGTTGTCTCCCGGTCGAACTCCTGAACGGCGCACACCATGAACTGCCACTGTTGCTGGCTCAAGGAGAGGTCCTTCTGCATCCGAGATGCTGTCGGGCATCGGTACTAATTTGTCTGCAGGCCAGACCATAAATTCAGCGAGTCCGCCGTCTGCCATGAAACCCGCAACTGCCATGTTCGGACAAACGGCCTGCTGACCTCTCATGCACCAAAAACAGGTCCCGCAAGTGAGAACGGTATTGATAGCGACTCGATCACCAACAGCAACGTTATCGACACCCTCTCCCAGTTCGGCGACGGTTCCTGCGGTTTCGTGTCCCAGAACAAGTGGGGTCTGCTTGCCGGTCATCGCGTTGGGTGATCCGTGCTGCACCCACAACGGTCCGTACTGCCATTCTTCAATATCGGTAGCGCAGATTGACGTTCCGGTAATCCGTAACTTCGCCTCGCCGGGACCCGGATTTGGCTCGGTGATCTCTTCGAGTCTTACGTCTTTGTTGTCGTGATAAACGATTGCTTGCATATGTGTATCGGTGAGTGTGGCGTTAGTTGAGTTCGATTTCGACGGAATTCTACACGCAGCACAATCGTCCGCAATCGCCCTCGTTGTGATGAATTCAACAAGATAGAAGTGCTAACATCTCGCCGCGAAATCAATTCAGGTAGGCGCGAATTATGCTTTCCTATCAGTCCGTCGAGACATCACAACAGCTATCAATCAGGAGAATGAAATGAGAGCCAGTCCGAAGATCACCAAAGTCTCGGTCACGACCTACGAGCATGAGCTCGAAAACGTTGGCAAGGACTACAACACGTTCAACATGGTTTACGAAGCTGGTTCGAAATTGAAGCAGTCGGGAACCGTACTCCAGATCCACACCGATCAAGGAATAGTCGGCGAATATCCTGAAATCGGGCGTGCAATAGGCGACGTTCAAACGGTCGCTGAATACCTGATCGGTAAAGATGCGCTTTCACGCGAGAAAATCTACAACGACACCAAACGCGGACTCCGACACGGAGCAATGCTAGGCGTTGGTGTGATCGATATCGCACTCTGGGACATTGCTGGTAAGTTCTACGATGAACCTCTCTATCGTCTTCTCGGAGGCGAAAAGAAAGCTCTCCCCGCCTACGCATCGACACTTCACGGCGACGAGAACGGCGGGCTCGCCACGCCTGAAGACTTCGCTGATTTCGCCGAACAGTGCTATGAAATGGGCTACCGATCTTTCAAAGTCCACGGTTGGGGACTTGCTGGAAGCAATATTCAACGTGAAGTCGACAATGTATTGAATCTCGGCAAGCAATTCGCTGGTCGACTCGATCTACTGATCGACCCTGCCTGCGAGGTCAAGAACTTTGGCGACGCTTTGAGGCTTGGGCGAGCATGTGACGAAGCGAACTTCTTCTGGTGGGAAGATCCGTATCAGGACGGCGGAGTTTCGCAGTTCGCCCATCGCAAGCTTCGTCAAATGGTCAAAACACCGATTTTGCAGACCGAGCACATTCGACTACTCGAACAGCACGTCGATTTCATCGTTGCCGAGGGTACTGACTATGTACGCGCTGGCGCTCATGAAGACGGTGGAGTGACCGGTGCAATGAAAATCGCCCACGCTTCAGAAGGGTTCGGACTCGATGTTGAACTTCACGGTCCTGGCCCGGTTCACCGACACATCATGTCGTCGATTCGCAATACGAACTTCTTCGAACTAGGACTCGTTCACCCGAAGGTGAAGACCACTAAAGCCCCGGTCTACCTTGGTTACAACGACGATCTCGACGGAATTGATAGCGATGGCAACGTCTTTGCCCCCGACGGACCGGGCATCGGTGTACCTCTCGACTGGGATTGGATCCGAGCGCACCAGACCGATGCCGGTGTTCTCGCCGAAGCGTAACGGCAAATAAGCAATCGATAACCAAAAACGGGTAGAAGTCAGAGTATATTTTCTGACTTCCGCCCGTTTTTTGTTTTATGAACTATTAGTTAACAGTCACGTCGCCTTCTGGCGAAATCCTCGACACTCCAGTTGTGCTTTCGTATACAACGGCTCGAACAGTCGCACTGCGAGTCTCACCCGGCTTGAAAATAATCGAAGTCCGTTGATCGGAGCTCGGCTCGGGTATTCCCGCGCTCAAGCTAGTAAATGGTTCAAGTCCCACGTTGTACGTTCTGCCGTACCACGGGTAGCCCGATGCCCCGCCGAACACTTGCCAATACCAAAGATATTTGAACGTATCTACTGGGTATGCAAGCCCAAATCCAACCCCACGATCGGGATTGGTCACGGCGTACCAGCCTTCTTTTTGGTTCTTGAAGACTGAATAATCTTGCACGCGATCCGATTTTGGAGGAAAGCTGGTCAAATCGACTTCGTTCCCATCAGGATCGAGAGCCGTTGGCCATTTGCCAACATGACCATCCAATAAGCGATCGCCACCTCGCTCGGGAACAAAGTGATCTGCAGGCGCCATGTCTAGTCGACAATTCGGAGTCACAAACGGATCGCCCAAAGCAACGTGCTGCCCCCATTGAGCTTCGGCATCTTCTTCGGCTTGATTGGTCAGCGTATCGGTCACAGTGAGTACCGGACTCCCGGATTCGAGTGAGACTACCTTTTCGATCCAAAATGGAGTGCGAACGGTTCGTACCGTGAACTTCGCACTAACCTTTTCTGGGGAATCTTCAACGATCACAGCATCCCATGGCATAAGGGTTGCCTCAGTATGCTGCCCTAGGTCTGCATTCGCGTAGGTTTGAGGTGGCCCACCGGTCGGTGCAATCGTTTGCCACCCACCGATATATGCATCATGCCAAATGTTGTCGCCATTTCCCGTTGGCGGTGTCGAGAGGCTTTGATTCCTGACCGACCAAGGCGTTCTCCACATGAACTCAGTGTCTGTCTTCTTGTGAGTCAACTCAAAAACATCTGCACCCTTGTCTGCAATGATCGAAACACGCAGCAATTCGTTTTCAAGAACAACAGTCTTTAATCCTCTGTATGTCCATGAATCAGATATTCGACATCCAGTAGTCCGTTCGTCTTGATAATGCATAAAGTTCCTTATTATTAGCAGGGGGATTATGGGCGATTTATTCAGGAATTGTGTCAACCCTGTAGTTCGAGTAATTGCACTTGATCTCATCATACGATTTAGGTGCAAACTCCGTCGATCTTTGAAAGAATCAAGTGTATGGTTCAGTAAATTCGATCTGCTTGCAGATGAATCGTAAACTTTTCACTCAGAGGTAATTTGCAATTGGCCCGAATACTAGTCGTCGATGATAGCCCGGATGTACGTCTTGCCCTCGCCACAATTTTGGAAGACGCCGGACACGACATTATCGAAGCTGAAGACGGCGATCAAGTATTTGATCTTGCAGTAGCTGAATCGCCAAACCTCGTCTTACTCGACGTAATGATGCCTCGTGTGAACGGCTTCGACGCCCTTGCCACACTGAAGGCCGATACCCGTACCAGCCCAATCCCAGTAATCATGGTCACCGCTAAAGGTCGACCAGAAGACATGGCGATGGCTCGCTCACTCGGTGCTGTTGAATACATCACTAAGCCCTGGGCCGACGGCGACGTTGAACTCCGAGTTGACTGGGCGCTGGCTGCCGACCACGAACAGAAAAGCCGCTAGTTTTTCGACTGAATCGACTTTTCTATGACCGGTTCCGCGGTTGTACTCGTTCTAATCGCTGCCGCCTGCCACGCTTCGTGGAACTTATTGGTTCGTAAATCTGACGTCCCTGAAATCACGAATTGGTTCATGGCGTTTCTCGGTGGGATAATCTCACTCCCGTTTGCCGTCTTCTACCTTCTGACCGAGGCGCCACCCGCAATAGGCTGGGTGTTTATATTCGGCACGATCGTTCTCCATATCGGGTACTTTTTCACTCTCGGTAAAGCGTACAAGCACGGCGATCTATCTGTTGTTTACCCAGTCGCTCGGGGACTCGGGCTCGCGCTCATTCCCGTATTTGGCGTACTGATTCTCAATGAATCTGTGTCACTCCAAGCCGTGGCTGGAATATTGGCGATCTTTTTGGGCGTATTAGTGGTGGGCTCGTCTTCCGGAGCTGGTCTTCGAATATGGCTAAGCCCTCGATCACTATTGGCAGATCGCGGAGTGGCTTTTGCGGTAGCTACCGGACTATTGATCGCCAGCTATTCGAACTGGGATAAACAAGGCGTTGAGTACGTCGAACCACTTCTGTACATGTTCATGGTTCAACTAGGCGGATCGCTTGGTGTTCTACCGATTCTTCGTAGGACATACTCGAATTCTGACTTCTCTAAAGAACTGAAATCAGGCTGGAAAATCGGAGTTTTCGGTGGTTTACTTCAGTTCACATCGTACGGACTAGTACTGACTGCGTTCAGGCTCGCGCCAGTTAGCTACGTAGGGCCATTCCGAGAACTGGCAATCGTGTTCGGAGTCCTTTTCGCAGCGCTGATACTCAAAGAATCAGTCGGCAGGAACCGGATCATTGGTGCCACAGCAATCGGAGTCGGTGCGATTGTAGTCGCCCTAGCACCCTAGAAGCCCAGCAACCAACTGAGGCGACATGGCGATTCACTTGCTAATACTTCGCTAGCCCTAAACGTCGTGTAATTAGAAGTAACTACGCCAAACAAATTGACGCTGAACATTCTCACCCATACTATTAATAACTAGTTCTACTCCCTCAGAGATTTTGATTTCAATAAAAGAATCTCTCAGGTTGTCGGTGAATCAACGAGCTTCGGATCAGAGGCTGCTGTTGTCACTCCCGGCCGGGCTGCCGGAAGTGATGTATGCAACTCCTTCCGTTGAGAGGTCTAGTTTAGAAATTGACAAACGTCCAGTCCCTGCGCTGCAAAGAGTGCGGTCGTGACTACCCACAAGAGCCGATCTATGTCTGCGACTTTTGTTTTGGTCCGCTAGAAGTCAACTATGACTACGACGCGATCGCTAAAAACATAAGCCGAGAATCGATCCAAGACGGTCCGCTGACCATCTGGCGATACGACGAGCTTCTGCCAGCCAGCAGAGACAACGCCGTCAACATCGGTGCCGGGATGACCCCACTGCTCAAAGCCGACAACCTCGGTAAGGAGCTCGGGCTCAATAATCTTTGGATCAAAAATGACGCGGCAAACCCGACTCACTCCTTCAAGGATCGTGTCGTATCTGTTGCGTCGACCAAAGCCGTTGAATTCGATTTCGACACCATTGCCTGCGCGTCTACCGGAAACCTCGCTGGAGCAACCGCTGCTCACGGAGCCAAGGCAGGAATGAACACGATGGTGTTTATCCCGTCTGATCTCGAACGCGGCAAGATCCTCGGTGCTGCGATATTCGGATCAGTAGTTCTCGTAAACGGCAACTACGACGACGTGAACCGCCTCTGCTCAGAGCTTGGCGACGACCGCCGATGGGCGTTCGTGAATATCAACATGCGCCCGTACTACTCAGAAGGTAGTAAGTCGATCGGCTATGAACTTGCCGAACAACTCGGTTGGCACGCCCCTAAACATATCGTCGTACCAGTAGCTTCTGGATCACTCTTCACAAAGGTCTACAAGGGCCTGCAAGAGTTCGCTCAGCTTGGTCTTATCGACAGCGCCGACACGAAAATGCACATCGCACAGCCGTTCGGTTGTTCTCCCGTTGCGAAGGCCTTCGTTGAAGGTCAGGCTCACCCGAAACCCGTAGTTCCCGACACTATCGCCAAGTCACTTGCTATCGGATCACCAGCCGACGGCATGTACAGCGTTGGTATTGCCAACAAGACTGGCGGATCTGGAACAATTGTTCCCGAAAGCGAAATCGCTGAAGGCATGAAACTGTTGGCCGAAACTGAAGGTATCTTCACCGAAACTGCCGGTGGTGTTGTCATTTCAACACTTCGCCGACTTGCGCGTGAAGGTGTAATCGGTCCCGACGAAGAAACTGTTGTACTTATCACGGGTACGGGCCTCAAGACCCTTGAAGCAATCGCAGATTCAGTCGAAACTGTGACTATCGATCCGACGGTTCGTTCGTTTGACGAAGTCGTAACAGGAGCGCCAGTTTCATAATGCCTTTCCGAAGAGTCAAGTTCACTTTCAAAACCGAGAGAATTCAAAGTCCGGTGATTTACGAACTCGGACACAAGTTCGATGTTGTAACTAATATCCGGCGCGCTGACATCGATTCCGAGAATGGCTGGGTCATTTTAGAAATCGAAGGCGCGGTAGATGAAATTGAACGTGGCTTGGAGTGGGCACGAGAACAGGGATCAGACGTAAGCTCTTTGGACGGCGACATCCTCGCCGGCTAGCGTGCTTGTACTGAACTAATCAATACGACACTAATTTGCAACGAAATTGGCAAATTAGCGTCTAACATGTTTGTAGATATAAATTGGGTCGTAGATTCGAAATCATATGGCTCTCGAGAAAACAGGAAATCTGATGTCCATAACAGTAAAAATTCCAACACCGCTCAGGAAACTGACCAACGGTGAGACAAGTGTGACGGTCGAGGGCGCAACCGTTGGTGCAATCGTAGATTCACTTCAGGCGGCATACCCCGGGATACAGGAACGCCTGATCGATGATGAGGGCGCCCTACGCCACTTCGTAAACATCTACCTCGATGGTGAAGATGTTCGTTACCTCGATGGTTTGAACAGTGCCGTTAGCGATAACGCTGAACTGAGCATTGTTCCTGCCGTCGCCGGCGGACTCAAGTAGTTCGACGAACCGGGCATTCACTGACCGGCACGAAATAGAAACTCAATTCACCCTGCTAGGTTAATCTTGGCAGGGTGAATTCGTTAATCGAGAACGCTGAGAATCGCTTCTCGAACGATATCGTCAGGTACGTCGCGGCGAGTAGTCGCCTTGCCGGGCCCCTCAAGCAGCACCCAACGAATCGTTCCGCCACGAGATTTTTTATCGCTCTTTGTAGCGTCGATAAGTTCATCAACGTCGAGCCTAGGAGCCCTCACTGGAAGATCGTAGCTCTCGAGCACCCTGCGTTGACGATCAACCAGCTCTGTGTCGATCATGCCAAGCTTCTCAGCGATTCCCGCGGCGACCATCATGCCTATAGCTACAGCCTCACCGTGCAAGTACGTTCCGTAGCCGGAAACCTTCTCGATCGCATGCCCCACGGTATGCCCGTAGTTCAGCAATACTCGTTTATCGCCAGTTTCAAATTCGTCAGCCGAAACGATCTCACCCTTTATCGCAACACTTCGTCGAATTGCCTCGACAGGCTCATCACCGTCGAGCGCTTTCATCTGTGGAGCCAACCGCTCGAAAGTGTCGAGCAATTGGGCATCCAGAATGAATCCGTGCT
>Ga0233439_10000913_pt1 | contig 40205 bp, 34 predicted proteins | sample SI_123_September_6_FD_182713 | JGI IMG/M metagenome (GOLD analysis project Ga0233439, IMG submission 182713) | Seawater microbial communities from Saanich Inlet, British Columbia, Canada - SI_123_September2016_100_MG | ecosystem: Environmental > Aquatic > Marine > Inlet | place: Canada: British... | reverse complement strand
CTCCCTCCTGAATATGGATTACATACAGGATAGAAAGCTTAACGTGAGTGGGACACTTTTACTCCGCCACAACAAAAAATATATCAACGGCTCACTGGTACATTATTGCTCCGCCGTTCTCAGAAATGGGAAATCAATTGCGATTTGTAAAAAATGTAATGGAAGAAACTATATTGATAGATTAATTTTGAAAAAATAAAAATAATTTTACCCAGAGGGCAAGAGGTATTTAGTTAATACAGAGGCCGGGTTGGTACCATTTTTGGTGCTTTCTCGGCCTTTTTTTATGGTCTTTATTTGGAATTAAAATCGAGTGAAAAAATGAAACTAAATGGTGTGAGATTTAATGAAGAGACCTTTTTATGAACAAAGCCCCAAGATATGCTGAGTACCGCGCTACTGCCCGGAACGCAAGCAGGTCTTGGGGCTTGGCACGGTATAGGGTAAACACCGTGCTTAGTATGCATATGAGTAATTTTAACTTTGGAGTTATTATTTTTTTAATTGTTATTGATGAGGATTGATTATGGGATTGGATAAATTGAATCTGACTATTTATGAGCCTCCTGATACAGGACTATTGGAGGAGGTTGCCTATATCCAGGAAAAAGACAGGAATAAAATTTATAAGTATTTTTGTAATCTTGGCCCGATCCAGTTCATGTGGAAGCCTCACAAGTATGGCCCTGAGATGAATGAGAAAATGGCTTATACCAAGGTTGATTGCAGTCCCAAGTATTTCTCCTGCTTTCAGGAGTTAATGGATTGCGTACAAAAATACTTCCTAGCCTCAAACCTTATATCCCTTAATCGCTTCACCATTTCTCGTGTGGATGTGAAGGCAGATATTGAAAATATTCCTCTCGATATTGTTCTGGCTCGTTTGTTCTTGAAAGGATCAAGAAGAGACAGCCTGAGAACCAGTTATGGAAGCATCTATCTGGGTAAAGACCCAATGACTCGAATTTACGACAAGTTGAATGAGCTTAAACACAGAGAGAAAGAGGGTGCTGATTTAACGGAGTGGGAGAAACAAGTTTTGAAAGATGAAAAACATATTACTCGTTTTGAAGTAGAAATCAAAAGACCGGGTTTGGATTTGGAACAATTAGTAAAAGATCCTGAGTCATTGGTCTCCTATCTTGAGAGATTAGAATTCTATGACTTCGAAGATGATGAAAACGTAACCGCTACTGGAGGGCTCCAGTTCCTCCTTAGAAACACGACAAGATCATTCCGCAAGGCTCTGGATGCATTCAGAACCGAAGACCTTAAACAGCAAATCAGAGAGAAATATTTAGCAGGTGTAGCAACTTGGTTTGATAACAAATCAAGAATTATTGACGATGTGCCATTTTAAATTAGGAGAATGAACATGAAGAAAAGAATTAGTTTAAAAGCCTCTTTGAAAAAAATTTTGAATGAATTAAGAGGCTATGGAATCAAAATTCAACTAATCAGAGGGGATATGGAAAATTCTAAAAGTTTTGAAGAACTTGATTGTGAAATTATTTTTAATTATCTCACCAGAGTTGTTCCGGGTTCTATGTTGAGTGTTCATTGTGGCTGTGAAGAGTTCTTTGAAGACTCTGAAGATGACAATGAATTTTAAAGAAAATAATTATCCCTCCTGCCCAAGCGGCGAGCGGTAATTATTTCAACTTTGCTTTTAGGTTTTTAGTAAGGAAAATATAACTAAACAATTTTTATTATGAACAATGATTTCTTAACAATTAAAAAGCTGGCTGAATATATCAGCGTAAAACCAAAAACTCTCTATCACTGGGCGCAACATGGGAAAATTCCTGCCTATAAATTGAATGGGGTTCTACTCTTTGACCTCGTTGAAATAGTTGGATTAATTAAGAAGGGTTTGATTCAGCCTAAAAACCCTTTTAGACGATCAAAGAAAATGCTTGGTAATAGCCTCATTCTTTCGGATAATCCGTCTGACAGCGACCAAGAGACGCTTCTTGATAAAAGGAGTTCGCATGTATAAACGTGGAAATGTCTATTGGTGCAAATTTACCAAACCCGGACGAAAGAAAGCTTTATTCTTCAGTCTGGGTAAGGATCGCAAAAAGGCCAAGCTTGAAGAGGCCAACCTTCGAAGGAAGTTTGAAGAAGGTAAGCTCTTTGACATTCAGAATAGTAAGAGAATCACTATCCAATCTCTATTGGAAAGGTACGTGGTTAATGTTTCTCAACTGAGAGTGATTAAAGGTCAAAAGAAACAGGCCACTGTTGATAATGAAGGGTATCTCATCAACACTCTTAATCGCTTTTTCGGCCATCTGTTTCTAGCTGAAGTGACTTCACTTCATTTAGAGGACTATGAAAGAAAACGATATGAAGAAAATGTTTCAGAAATAGCTGTTCACCATGAGCTTTGTTTATTGAAAGCCGCTTATCGGTGGGCAGTGGAACGTTGGGATCTTCTTGATAGAACCCCTTTTGCAAAATATGATTTGCCTAATGGGGATAAACAAAGAGTACGTTTTCTTGAGGAGTGGGAAGAAAAGGAACTTGACCTCGCGTTATCCAAACCTGAAAACCGGTTTCTACGCCAGTTTGTGACCATCTTCCATGAAACTTTGATTCGCCCTATCAACTTGTGCGAATTAGAACTTGCCCAGCTTAACTTAGAGGAACGTTTTATCCATCTTGGAAAAACTAAAAATGGTGAACCGAACCTTGTTCCATTAAGTGGCAACGCCTATCAAGTTTTCAAAGAAGTATTACAAGACCGCGTTACCAATAAGGTTATGAATATTCAATTTGCCAATCTAGTCTTTATAAATCGAGGCAAGCCCATCAATACCAATATTATGGGCAGATGGTTTAAAGAAGTTGTGAGGGGCAAAAAAAGGTTTATTCGCCAGAAGGACGGAACAGAGGTAAAGGTTTTCGTTGGTGGTACAAAGATCAACGATCTACGGTTATATGATATGAAGCATGATCGTATGACTCGTGAGAGGCGAAAGGGAGCGACTTTATCAGACTTGGCAGAGATTGCAGGTCAAGAAGATATCCGCTCTACTCGACGCTATGCCCACCAGCAATTGGAAACCAAAAGAAGGATCGTCAAAAACTTTCAGCCTATTTTTGGAAAGACTGGAGAAGCTTCAAAGTAGTTTGGCTACAGTCCAAAGAAAAAGGGCCTAGTCAATTCGACTAAGCCCTTTCAAAACAAAATGGAGCTGGCGGGGATCGAACCCGCGACCTCTTGAATGCCATTCAAGCACGCTCCCAGCTGCGCCACAGCCCCAAAAACCTATATTCTCTCCAAAGGATTGATATTAACGATTATATTGACTCTGTCAAGTGCTAATCCTTTCACCATTTTCCGGCTATTGCCTTGCCGCACTTTCTCTATATAATATAAAAGAAACTTTTCATTATTTTCTGTGACTGACCGTACAAAAATGATATCCCCTTCCCGCTAACCGATCGGACACCGTGCTTAAAAAACTAAAACGTCGCATTCGCAATGTTTTTATAACCGGGCTGTTAATAACCCTGCCCATTGCGCTGACTTATTTCATTTTACAGTTTCTTTTCAAGAACCTCGATGCGCTATCCCCTGTATTTACAAAAATCCTCATCGATTTGGGAGCCCCTATTCCTGAAGGTTATCGCATACCCGCGCTCGGATTAGTCATCACCTTATTGATCGTTCTTGCTGTTGGCTGGTTCACAACAAACTTTTTTGGTAAACGCTTAATACACCTTGGGGAAAGTATTGTAGAAAGAATCCCTTACGTCCGCAGAATCTATAAAGGCTCAAAGCAGGTAGTACAATCCATTGCCCACGCCGACACCAGTGCGTTCCGCAAAGTGGTATTACTGGAGTTCCCGCGAAGGGGGATGCTCGCAATCGGATTTGTCACTGGCGAATCGCGTGGCGAAGTGCAGGAATATACTCGTGAAGATGTGCTCAATGTTTTTGTACCCACCATGCCGAATCCCACATCCGGGTTCTTAGTCTTTGCTCCACCTGAAGAGCTCACCGAAGTTGATATGAGCATCGAGGACGGAATCAAATATGTGGTTTCAGGTGGAATCGTAAGTACGGAAGGACTGAAACTTGCCAAAACAGAGGACATCACGATTGACCTTCCCAAATGAGAGTTCCCTCAACATCCTGTATCTCGATAATCACTTAATCGCAGTTTGCAAACCGGCAGGCGTTCTCACTCAAGCTAATGACTCAGGATCAGAGTCGTTGATGGACCAAGTTAAAGCCTGGCTCAAGAAAGAATACAGCAAGCCAGGAAACGTTTTTCTTGGGTTGATTCATAGACTCGACCGAAATGTTTCAGGAGTGGTTTTATTTGCGCGCACCTCAAAAGGTGCATCACGGCTGTCTATGCAGTTTCGTGAAAAGACCACACAAAAACTCTATCGCGCTGTGGTGGAAGGAAAACCTAACCCTGCACATTCCACCCTTACGCATCATCTTCGGAAAGAAAGATCCCTAAAATCCACAGTTTTTAAACGTCCGGGGAAAGATACGAAACTGGCCGAGTTGGAATATAAAATACTGGAAAATTATGAAAGCTCAAGCCTTCTCGAAATAACACTTCACACAGGAAGGTTTCACCAAATACGTGCACAACTTTCCTTCATCGGTCATCCTATTTTGGGAGATAAAAAATATGGAGCCGCAACAGACCTTCCCGATAGAAAAATCGCTCTTTATGCGCATCGGCTAAATTTCCAACATCCGACCAGTAAAGAAGAACTTTGTGTTGAATCCCCTCCCCCACCCAACTGGCCACCCACTAGCGTGGGGGGCGACTGAAAATAGTTTATTGTAGAATGACAGGGTTAACCAAGTTTAAGGTTATTATCCTCCCCTGTAAATGGACCACTAGTGTAGGGAGGACAGTTCGCTATAACTCATTAAACCAAACAAGCCTTTGCCCGATTGTTTAGCCTTACGAGTGTTGACTCATTGCCTCTGAGGGTTGCCCGGGATTGGACTGCAACGAGTCTTTTACGAGGTCCTCTTTCGTAGTGTGGAATCCCATATCGATAAAGAGAGAGATCAATACCGGCACCAGAAATAATGTAAAAAAAGTAGATATACTCAGCCCGCCTATTAATGCAGTTCCCATCCCTCTATATAATTCGGTTCCGGCACCTTCTCCAAACGCCAGGGGAATCATCCCGAAAACACTTGATATAACGGTCATCATAATTGGACGGAGTCGGGTCTCACAAGAAACCAGCAAAGCCTGTCGCTCTTCCATCCCCGCCTTAATATTATTTAGCATCTGATGGACAATGAGAATGGCATTATTGACTACGATACCCGCAAGAATAACGACTCCTAACTGAGTGAGAATATCGAACGTAATCCAGTTCCAACCTTCGGCCATCGCCTGCGCGTTGGGAATGTTCCATTCCTCTAAAATACTTTTTATGTTTCCCCGCTGATACAAATTGTTCCAGGTAATCCCAAGGAAAGATCCAGAAACCGCCAGCACCACAGTGAGCATTACAATAAAAGGCCTGAGAAAAGACGAGAACAAGGCAACGAGAAGAAGATAAATAAATCCTAATGCATAGGCAAAGCTGTTCCTCAACGATTTTTCAGTGGAAGCCAACTCATCAGCAGAGCCACCAATGCGCAATCCGAATTCCTCATTCAGGGTAAGGCGGGTGGGAGCTAAAACTATTTCATCCACGCGATCAATCACCGTTTGCATAGGCATATCTTTTCGAACCTGAACACGAAGTTTGATCGCCCGTTCAGTTCCGATGTGATCGATTCTTGCGGGTCCAGCGTCTATCTTAATATCTGCTAAATGCCCAAGATGCGTCATCAAACCTTCGTCTGTCCAAACAGGAAGGGAGCGATAATCTTCCAATGCCAGTTTTCGATTATCCTTTTTTTGTACCAGAACAAAATCTATCGGTTCACCTCGGTCGTTAAATTCACCCAAGTATTTTCCTGCGTTGAGAGATTCGATAATATCGCCAATTTCCTGCATGCCCATATCGAGACGCGCAGCATCTTCTCTTCTCGGTATAAAACGAAGTTCGGGATTTCCAAATTTAAATTCAGGTCGCACCGAATGAACTCCATCAGTTCCTGAAATTTTTCCGATCAAACCTAATGCAATATCTTTTAGCTTAAGAATATCGGGTCCGGTGATTTCCACCTCAAATGTTTTATCTGCGGAACGGAAAATAGGACGTTGCACAGCAAAGGCAAAACGGTATCCGGGAATAGCAAAAATCTGTTGGCCCATTTCATTGGCTTTCACAGCCATTTTCACTTCACCGCGTTGCCCCTGCGCTAATTCCTTTTCAATAATGGCCCCTCCTCCGTTAAAGCGATTTGAAAAGACCAGAAAATTTCGATTCACATCTTCCATAGCCACAACCTGCTTTTCAAATTCAGCCAGATACTTCATATTTGTTTCTGCCGGTGTGCCCGCCACAGGCTCGATCAACATGAACACCATGTTGGTGTTTCCATACGGTAGATAATCTTTTTTTGGCAACGTCTGACCGCTGTACCACAGCATCCAGCACACGCCTGCGAGAATTCCAATGCGAAACAGAATACTGAGTGGAGAATGACGCAGAATGCGCTCCATTAATCCTGAATAAGCATTACCAATGCCCCTACCCACCATCACCACAGGTCGAAATAAGGTTCGGTGAAAAAATCCGGGTCGATATTCTTCACCCGGTTTAAGCCGAATCAATAAAGTTGCCAACATGGGTATAACGGTTATCGAAACCAATAATGAGAGAGCGATACAGCCGCTGATAGTGATAGCGATATCACGAAACATTTGTCCGGCTTCTTCTTCGATAAAAACAATGGGAATAAACACAGCCAATGTAGTCAAGGTGGAGGCCAGGACGGCTCCCCACACTTCTGACGCGCCATCGTAGGCGGCCTTGAAAGCCCCCTTTCTCATAGTCAAATGGCGGTAAATATTTTCCAACACCACAATCGAGTTATCGACCACCATGCCCACGGCAAAAGCCATGCCTGCCAAAGAAATAATATTGATGCTGCGGTCAAATATTTTCAAAACAATGAAAACCGATATCAAACTAACCGGAATACTGATCGCCACGATCAGCAAAGATCGTGCAGACCCCAGAAAAACCAGCAATACCGCAACGGCAAGGATGGCACCCAACCCTAAATTCGATTTCACCAGGCGCATGGCTTCATCGATATAATCCACATCCTTGTAAACAATTTTTAATTTAAGAGGAATACCACGATTCAATAGCTCCTTATTTAATTCATCGACACGTTGAGCCGCCAGGTTACAAGTCTCCACAACATTTGCACCCGCTTTGCGAATGACCCCAAAGGCATTCGACAAATTTCCACTGATACGGACCAAAGAATCTGTTCGCTGATAACCATCTATTACAGTCGCAAAATCACGCACTCTAATGGTCTTGTTCCCATCACGTTTCACCACGGTATCGAGAATATCGTTTGAGCTCAGAAATTCACCGAGTCCGCGGACGGTATAAGCCCGATTGTCTTCATCATGAAATCCAGCACGTGTGTTTTGATTTTCTTCCGACAGGCGATCGATCACTTCCTTGTAAGTCAGATGTAAACGCGCCATGCTATATGGATCGAACTCGACCCGCATTTCCCGATCTTCACCTCCGAAATGCCAGACATCGGCAATTCCCTTCACCCGCCTTAGAGAAGGAACAATGATATCTTCGCCAACCTTGTACATGTAATTTTGGTCGAGGTTTGGCATCTTCTCGTCAGGCTTATCAAATACAATCCACATGATAGGGCTGGAATTATCACTCGATATCGAACGCAAGGTAGGCTTATCTGCATTAATGGGAAGATCTTTTACCTGCTGCAACTTGTTATTCACATCCAGTACGGCAAGATCCTTATCAATGCCCCAATCGAACTCTAAATTGATCGTGCTCAATCCATGTTGGCTGGTAGAAGTCATCTTCTTCATCCCTTCTACGGATTCAAGCTGATCTTCAAGTCGCCGGGTGATATTGCGCTCCACTTCATTGGGAGACAACCCGAGATATTCGGTCTTAACTTCGATTTCCGGTTTGTCTACCGTGGGAGTCAATTGTCGAGGCAGAGTTTGAAAGCACAAGGCACCCACCACCAATGCCATAACAATTATGACCGTAACCGTGTGATAGTTACGGATAGACTGGTCTATGAGTTTCATCAGGTTTCTGGATTTTCTTCAGGAGTTTTGGAAGACTTGCCTTTTTTTTCCGCAGAGCTAAAAGGAGTTTCTGCTTTCGGTTCCGGATTAGTGATAAATACATTTACTCCCGGGAACACAGCCCCCGATCCTCTTAGAATCAAATCAGCATCTGAGTTCAACTGACGGGTGAAGTCCTTGATTTCGACGAAATCATCATGTTCTTTGAAAGCTTTCACAGGGACCAAATGTGCTTTCTTATCTTTGACAATATAAACAACGGTTCCCTGCTCAGAGATCACTAAAGAAACAGCAGGAACGTGAAGGACATTTTTGCGGACACCAAAACTCAGTGTGCTTTCAAGAGTCAAGCCAGGAAACATTGCAGGGTTGGGATCTGGCAGATCAATTTGCACTTTAATATTTCCTGAGTAAATATTCGCATCGGGAATCACTCGCACCAACCGAGCCAGATTATTCTTATACTTGAATTTGAGACCCAACTCTTTTGCGAAAAATTTTGCAGCGTTTATTTTTTTTAATTTATTACGATAACTCTGCGGCACCTCAAGAACCGCTTTCAACCGCGACGAACCAATCATCCGCACAATTGCAGTTCCCGGATCGGCAATAGCACCCCGCTCAATTTCCTTGGCAATAATGACACCTTCAAACGGGGCCACGATATTTACCTTAGAAAGATTTAATTCTGCAACCGCAACCTGCTTGCGGATGGAGTGCATTTCCGATTCCAGTTTTTCAATGTCTTCCGTGCGAGACTTCATACTCGCGGATTTTTCAGCCTGGCTGGCTATTAAAGATTCCTTCGCCTGGCGTAACTTATCTTGTGCAGAATCAAGAGCAGATTGCGCTAAAACTTTTTGTTCGACTAATTTTTCTGTTCTCTCCATCTCAATTTTTGCAAGATCTAAAGAACTTTGGGCTGCACGGGTTTGGGCATCCAGCCGATCCTTGTCTTCCTGACGCAGGCCTCCCTGCGCTTTCTTGTATTCTTTTTGTGAGGCGGAAAGGTCGGCACGCAATCTTTCCAAAGTTAATTCATATTCTCTAGGATCAATTTGTGCAACCAAGTCACCCGCCTTAATATTCATACCCTCTTCCACAGCAATCCGAGCTACCTTGCCACGGATTTCCGAGGTGATTGTAACCCTTTGCTCCGCTTGAATATTACCGACCGAGCGCACCTCGTCTGCAATATCCATGTAGACCACTTTGCCGATCTGCACTGGAAGCGAGAATTTCTTTTTCTCTACTTTTGTAGTTTCTTCTTCTTTTGATACACAGGAAGAAGAAACTAAAACAAGCAGAAGCAAGGCCAATGTGTATTTGAATTTTCTGATATAATTCTCCACCATCATTTACTTTTAAATGGGTTTCTTTTTAATATTATAGCAATAGAAGGTTTTTAAACGCAGACATGAATTCTTCCTATCCTTCCGACGATTTTGAATATCAATTGCTGGACACAGGCTCTTTTCAAAAACTCGAACAGTTCGGTCCGCATCGGTTTTGTCGTCCCGCACCGCAGGCCCTTTGGCCAAAATCCCTTCCAGCGTCCGAATGGAAAAAAGCCGAAGGGGAATATAAATACTTCAAAGGCAAAGATACCGGCGGCGAATGGAAATTACCTTCCCCATTGCCTGAAAATGGATGGCAAATCAAGTTTCGCCATCTGGTTTTCAAAGTGCAACCGACCGGATTCGGCCATATCGGGCTTTTCCCCGAACAAGCCCCCAATTGGCTTTGGATAATAGACCAGCTTAAACTGCTTAACGGCAAGGAAATCAAAGTACTTAACGTTTTTGGGTACACCGGTGCAAGCACCCTTGCGGCAGCATCTGCCGGTGCTCAGGTCACCCATTTAGATGCCTCCAAAGGCTCCGTCAACTGGGCCCGAGAAAACCTGGAACTATCTGGCCTGGGAGACAAACCGGTTCGCTGGATCGTCGAAGATGCTATGAAATACATGCAAAGAGAACACCGTCGCGGCAATAAATATGACGCGATCATCATGGATCCGCCCTCTTTCGGGCGCGGTCCCAAAGGGGAGGTTTGGCAGATTGAGGATAAACTCTCCGAATTTATGGAAGCCTGTCAGAATATCCTCAGCGATTCCCCGGCTTTCCTGCTTTTCACCACGCACTCGCCGGGATTTTCATCGCTTACGCTTGAAAATATGCTGAAGACCTATCTGCCTGCCACTCATAAGGGTCAATTCGAAACCGGAGAAATGTTCATTCCCGATACCTCCACCGGACTCAACCTTCCCAACGGATTCTACTGCCAGTGGTCCGGGCAACGCCCGGAGGTAATAGGTCAAAACCAGTAAAGCGAAACCATTCCCTCAAGCTTCTAGAAATGGCCTTTTAAAATTTCCCCCTGAGAAGGAGATACCCCGAGATTCTTCGGTAAACTCAGGATGATGTTTCGAGAAGTTCTCAAATTTGTCATTCTGAATACAGTGAAAAATTTCCCTTGGGGGGAGCTTGGGAGGGGGGTTGTTTTGGTCGCCTTTTAATATTTTTTCTTCTTCCCAAACCCGCTGATAAATCCCCTATTGTATTTGCTGATATAGAAAATCCAAATTTATGGCTTGTCTAGATTTTTATGGTATGACAAAAGTATCCCTAGTCTAAACTTTTATTACTTTTAGGAGGGATTGCCATGAAAGCGCTCGATGCCAGGAAAAGGTGGAAGACAACTTTATTACTTATTCTATTCTTGTTTATATGGGTTGCACCAATACAAGCCCATACCCTGCATGTCACCGGAGACACCTTCAATATTTCAAACCAAGCCAACCGCATCAATGGCTCGGGTATGGATATCATTGTCCGTGACACCAATGGAACCCGACAGGGTTTCGCACAGTTTGACCTCACAACATTACCAACAGGTATTACCAGTGCCGATGTAGACAAAGCCACCCTGCGATTATTTGTCCGGGATGTTTCTTCACCGGGAAACGTGGACCTGCATCTGGTAACCAGTACCTGGGATGAATCGACTTTAAGTTTTAACAGCAGTCCTGCTTTCGATGCGACTCCCTTCGCAGCCGATGTAGCTTTTGCTTCCGCCGATGAAGAAAAATTTATTACTCTTGATATCACAACACAGTTGAAAAACTGGATCGATACTCCCACCACAAATTTTGGTATTGCTCTCATACCCGATGGGGTCAACGTGAGGTTCGCCAGCAAAGAAAACCGTGGCACCAGTCATCCCATAGAACTGGAAGTCGCGTTGATTGGTAACGAGGGCCCGCAAGGACCCGTCGGTCCACAAGGCATACAAGGTATCGCCGGAACGAATGGTGCGACAGGTGCAACCGGAGCCACCGGTGCAACCGGCCCACAGGGGATTCAAGGACTGACAGGACCGCAAGGCCCACAAGGCGATCAAGGTATTCAGGGCGTTGCGGGAGCGAATGGCGTTGATGGCACCAACGGAATAAACGGAGTCGACGGTGCTGATGGTGCAACGGGACCGCAGGGCCCCCAAGGCGATCAGGGCATTCAGGGGATCGCCGGGACCAATGGGACGAATGGCGTTGATGGCATCAATGGAACAAACGGAGTCGACGGCGCTGATGGCGCAACAGGACCGCAAGGCGATCAAGGAATTCAAGGGATCGCCGGAGCCGACGGTGCTGATGGCGCAACAGGACCGCAAGGTATTCAAGGGGTAGCGGGTACAAACGGCACCAATGGCGTGGATGGTGCAACAGGTGCCGCCGGCCCACAAGGCCCTATTGGCGAAAGTGCGAAGGACGATGCTGATGGTGTTGAGATCACTTTCACTCGTGAGTTTCAATACGATCCGGGTACGGGACCTGTACCTGCAATAGACTTAAATGGAACAGCCTTGAAAATAAATCCCACCGACCCCACCATCACTTTAGGAGGTCAAGCCCGCACGGTACTGGCAACCGGTGACATACCCAACACCACGCCACAATTGCAACAAGTGGTCATAGACATGCCCGGAACACTGCTATCCGGCAATCACAAATTGAAATTGACCAATACACAAGGCGATTCGGAAGTATTCATTTCTCTAAATGAAATCACTCTTCCCGATGGTAGCACCTGGACTCAAGTATCTCCAGCAGCAGGCTGGTCAGCAAGGTACGGGATGGGATTATTAAATTACAATGATAAACTTTGGGTAATATCTGGTTCTGTTGGCACTTATTCCTATGGAAATGACGTTTGGTCTTCAACGGATGGAAGTAACTGGACTCAAGTCAACAGTAATGTGAGTTTTGGTGGACGCTACATTCAAAATGCTGCAACCGTTCATAATGGAAAAATGTTTGTCGGCTCTGGATTGGCGGGTGGTGCAGGTGGGTCTGGAATTTACTTTGCCGACATTCATGCGTCCACTGATGGAGTTACCTGGACAACTCAGACAAGCAGCCCTCCCTGGTCTGGTCGCCATGGGGCCGCAATGGTCTCCTACGATGGGAAATTATGGATTATGGGAGGGTGTGGTTTGATTTGTAGTGCCGGGACTATGACAAATGATGTCTGGTACTCTGATGACGATGGCGTGACCTGGACCCAAACAACCGTCAACGGAAGCAGGTGGAGCCCAGGCCAGCCTAATGTCGTAGTTTATGATGATAAAATGTGGGTCGTAGGCGGTAACTTTGGGAGTGATGTCTGGTATAGCACCGATGGCTCTACCTGGACCCAAGCAACAGCAAACGGGGGGTTTCCTAAAACTATCAACGCTATAGTCTTCAATGATAAAATTCTAGTGGTTGGAGGCGGAGAACCACAACACAATGAGGTCTGGTCTTCCTCTGATGGGATAACCTGGACTCAGGAAACCGCAGATGCCGGCTGGTCTGATCGCCAAAATGCAGGAGTAGTAGAATTTAATAATAATATTTATGTGTTGGGTGGTCTAAATACTGGCCGCCTAAATGATGTTTGGAAAACCACCAAATAACAAAATTATTAATTTTGTTATTTGGTCTATTGAGGGATGGCTGTGCAAACAGCCATCCCTTTTTCATTGCGAGTGAAACAAAAAACCTGTGATGACGTAAAAACTAATGCTATCTCTCCCCCTTAATAAAGAGCTGAGGTATAATGTCTTAAATTTTTTAATCAATATTAGAAAGTTTAAACATGGCCTTTTATAAATATATAAAATCTCACGCGGAAAAAAATCCCGATTCCGCTGCAATCATTGAAGGGGACTGCACGGTTACTTACGAGGAGCTTTGCGAACAGGTGGAATCTTTTGCTGCCGCTCTGTCTGAATTACCTCTCAATCCAAAAAGTAAAGTCGGTCTGCTGTGCTTGAACCAAAAAGAACACCTTGTTGCAATGTTTGGTTGTTTATTAAAAGGGATTCCTCTCATTCCTTTCAATTTCCTTTTGAAACCGGAAGACCTGGCCTTCATTACCCAGGACGCGGGTATCGATACCCTGATAGTCGATTCTGCTTTTGTGAAACCGGAGGTCAGCCCGTTCTTTAAGTTTTTTTCAAATAAAATTCTTATTGGCCCTGCTGACACCGATCAGGTTGGCGAAGGAACCTTGCGTTTCGAAGATTTTTTAAAGTCTGGCAATAAAGAGAACTCTCAAAAAAAACACGCACGGGAACCAGGAATACCGGATGTGATTCTTTACACCTCAGGCACTACCGCCAAACCCAAAGGCGTGATGTTAAACGAGGACCAATTTGATGAAAATTGCACCGGGTTTTTAGAGCATTTGCATATCACGTCTGAAGACAGCGCTATCGTGGCCCTGCCTTTATTTCATTCTTTCGGGAATATCATGGCACTGGTTTTTTGCAGGGTCGGTGCGACATTGATTCTTCTCAAACAGTTTCAGCCAAAATCAATACTGGCTTCTATCGCAGAACATAAGGCAACCTTTCTTCCTCTTGTCCCCACGATTTATTCTTTTCTGGTGGACCTTTATGCGCGTGGTGGTTATGACGTTTCTTCATTGCACACTTGTATTTCCGGCGGTGCCGCTTTGCCTAAAGCTCTCCTCAATAAAGTTGAAGAAGTTTTAGGGGTCACTGTCATAGAGGGGTATGGGCTCACTGAAACTTCTCCTGTGATTGCAGTCAACACCATGAAGGACGGGAGTGTTCCCGGCTCGGTCGGACCGGTGCTGCCCAATGTTGATGTGATAATTGTTGACGATTCGGGAAATACCTTAGCCCATGAACAGGTCGGAGAAATTCTTGTTCGCGGCAAAACGGTAATGAGTGGCTATTGGAAACGTCACGAAGAAACACAAGAAACGATTCAATCCGATGGCTGGCTAAAAACCGGAGACCTCGGTCACCTGGATAGTAAGGGGCTACTCTATATTTCCGCCGGAAGAAAAAAGGATATTATCATTCGTGCGGGAGAAAATGTATCTCCTCTGGCGATCGAAAACGCATTGATGGCTCACCCTGCACCGGCAGAAGTTGCGGCGGTGGGCATTGCCGATGAACGGGTTGGAGAAAAAGTTAAAGTCTGCGTTGTATTGCGGGAAGGTGCTAATGCCACTGAACAGGAACTTAAAGAATTCTGCCGAAAAAACCTACCCGCATTCATGGCCCCCGATATGATCGAGTTCCATGAATCATTTCCTAAAACTGCAACAGGTAAAATTATTAAGGCCCAACTTTAGGGGCTGGGCTAGAATATTTCTTGAGTGCTTTCTTTACAAAAGGCACCCCCCCTCAGTCCCCCCATTATTACCCCTTCTACCCGTGCCGGGCACGAACACTTAGGAAGAATATAACGCAGGCGGAAGTTCTTTCTCTCCCACCGGGCGTGGCCCGGCGTCAGCGGGCGCAGCGAAAACCGAAAAGATCAATCCGGTAATCTACTACGAAACCTTTTCTAGCTGCAGACCGTTGACTGTCTGCGTTGCTTGCCCAGGCTCCTCCACGCAGAACTTTTCGAATCCCTCCGCCTTTTCGGTCCGTAGGATTGGTGCGTTTCGGTCCTGTTGGATTATCTCTGGGGCTTTTCATATAATATTTGTCATCCATCCAATCCGAGGTCCATTCGTATACATTTCCTGCCATATCATGAAGTCCCCAAGGATTGGCTGGAAAAGAACCCACGGGAGCGGTGTGGGAAAATCCATCAGTAACATTTTTCGCACTAATATTCATGTCACAGGTACTATCGCATAGGTTGGATTTACCGGTTTCAAACTCATCTCCCCAGTAATATTCAGTGGTTGTTCCGGCGCGGGCGGCATACTCCCACTCTGCTTCAGTGAGCAAACGCTTATTGGATTTTTCACAGTACTCTTTGGCTTCATGCCAGGTCACCCTTTCAGCGGGTCGATCGGCCCCTTTAAAACGTGCTGGATTATGCCCCATAACAGCTTGAAACTGACTTTGGTTGACTTCGTGTTTATCAATTTTATAGTCTTTCAAGCAGACTTCGTGGACAGGCCTTTCGGAAGCAGCCCCTTGATTGCTGCCCATTTTAAAACAGCCGCCTTTCACCGCTACCATCTCAACCGGTCCTTTTTTTTCAGCCATGCTAATTAATATATCTTCTACCTTTACATGTAGATCATTTACATATTCATAAATCCGGCGCGGAATGCCCTTGTATTTAAGAGTTGCCTCAGGATGAGGAATGAGAAGCATTTTCCCGGTATTTAAATTAAACAGCCGATAGTGCAGAACAGGCTTGGGTGCTTCACCATCGACATAGTTTCTCATATTATTCCGACCATCATCTGGCGGAAACACATTCTCATCAACGATCTCGGCTTCAAATGTTTGCCCATCCCCAAGAGTTACCATGACAATATTTCTTTTTATAATCTTCATAGCCAGAATGCGGTCAACAAGCTGACTGGTTTCCCTGTATTTTTTCAATTGGAATTTTGTTTCTGCCAAACCGCGCATAATGCGCCAGCTATCGGGATCCGTTTTTAGAGCGGAGGAATAATGCTTTTCCGCTTCTTCCATTTTCCCCTGCTTAAAAGCAGCATCTCCTTTGGAAGTTTCTTCCTGGACGCTGGCGAAAACAGAAACTGGAAACAAAACTAATGTGATAATGCCCCACCTGAGTAATTGCTGTTTAGACAAAAAACTAAAGCACATGACAAATAAACTCCTGAAAACTTTATACGATGAATTGATAAATATTATGCAGATGAATTATTGCAGTATATACATCCTGAGATATTTTTGCTAATTTCCCTTTTTATCTTGTGGTTTTTTTTCAGAGGGGGGGGTGGGGGTTTCATCCTGCTGGTTTTTTTGTTTCTTCAAGTCGCCCCATTCAGAGTCGAGTTTCTTCTTTTTATTATGGCGTTCCCGTTTGGGGAAATAATCTATTTCATCAATCATTATTGGTTTTCCTCATTGGCTTTATTCTCAACCATAGACTTGATTCGATCTATGACCGGACCTTGCACACCAAGCTGAATGGCTCGATTCAAGTGTTCCAGGCCTTTTTTATTCTCGTTAAGACTGGAGTATATCATAGCCAGATTAGCATGCCCGACACCGTAATTCGGGTCTATATTAACGGCATGGATCAACATTTTTATCGCTTCCGGTCTTCTATCCAGAGTCGCCAGAACATGCGCCAACGAATCGTAAGCATATTTATTCATGGGCCAACTCCTAATGGCCGCGCGTAGAATTTTTTCAGCTTCAACTCCGCTCCCCATTCTTTTCAAGTTATTTCCCAGCATGGTTAACGCAGGACTGAATCCAGGATTAAATTTTATCGCCATGCGAAAATACTTATTCGCTTCCTGAAGGTTTCCCTGCCCCTGCCAGATTTGCCCTATTCTGAAATAAGGTTTCCAGGCACGAGGGATATACTGCGAGGCCTCTGTGTAAGCTATGCGTGCAGCATCCAATTCGCCTCCTTTAAAAAGAGATTCCGCACTTTTCGCTGTCTCAAGGTATTTCAATCGAGACTGGACTTCCGATTCGGATTTTGTAGGAGCGGCAAAGGCTACCAGAACCATCAAGATAAGACTGACAACCAAACTTTTTACTACAACGAATTTAGGGGTTAGAAGTTTTGAAAATATACCTGAATCTTTAAACGCTTTATGAAATAAGAAAATTACAAATATGAGGGACAGTAATTGAAAAAATGGGAATAATAGAAGATACATTCCATCCAAATAATCCCAGGAATTGGGATGAGGGAGGGAAAGCACTTTAAAAAAACTACTGGAGCGAACCAGATATTCCGGGCGACTAAAAAACACATCCAATGAAGAGCCAAGGGCCTTCAGGGTAAACTGCGGATGGTTATATGGCAACAGTACCTTATATTGAATAAGCATTGAAAACTGGGCCAGGACAGCTAGAAGACACACGACAACAGACCCTGGCTTGACTTTTCTTTGATTGCTTCCTGCAAACCGCTGAAGGAGGCACCCCAAACCCAGGGCAAATACTGGAAGGGCAGAAATCAAATGGCGGTGACCGTAGGAAGCTGAATCTTCTGGATATAAAATGATGATGCCAAAAATTCCCGCAAGATATGCAAGCAAACCGGGTCGAAGGTCTCCAGGCAAACCATCTTTAAAAAAAAGTCCTATCACACCCAAAACAGCAAGCGGCATAGAAAACAATAATCCCCACCTTGCATCGAAAAACAGGGAATAAGTTTTTTCAATAAGAGGAACTAAAGTAATGGTTGTCAAACCTTCTCCGGCGAATTTCATATGCCGTGTGGGGAATGGGACTCCATTTAATTGACACCAACTATAAATCTGCGGCAACATTGTCAGCAAAAATAAACCACCCAAAGTACCCGCTAAAATAGAAAACCTTTTCACAGCTTCGGCAGGGCTTGCTTTCCAGTCCTTTCGCAATTCCCACAACAAGTCCATCGCAAACAAAGCAAAGAATGAAACATTGATCACGCGTGTCAAACACAGTAAGCCCAGCACTACCCCGATCACTGCATAATGAATAGGATTTTTGGATTGGCGAAAACGAATCCAAATATAAATCAGGACAGCGGACAGGAAAAACTCAGAGGTGTGCGCCATTCGTTGCCGGATAAACGAAAAATAAATCAGCGGAGAGGCAAGCCAAATTGAGAGGCTTGTCAGCATACTTACACGCTTTCGAACAAAAATTCGTAGAGTGCGGTAAACAAAAATCAAACCTGCAAAAAGGTAAGTCGCTGAGGCAACAGCGGTGGAAATATAATAGGGAACTGAGTAACCATCTGTTGTGACCGGGTAACCCAGGCTCTGATATAAAGTTGCCAGGGCATGCCCTATCAGGAAAAACGGAAGGAACAGGATAGCTTGGCCCATCTGCCAATTGTTGAAAACATAGCCAGTTGGATTTATTTTCTCTGCATGTGCGTAACCCTGTTCATTAAAAAAATCGAGATCACCATCAATGAACGTGGAGCGCAAGAAAGCGTAATAACCAGCATCATCACCGCCATCGATAGTCGCAGTGGAGTAAAACCCCGTATGGACATTAGGCGGAATCCATGAATTAAAAACGCCGAGTGGAGTGAGCCACAGAAAGGTGAAAAAGAAAATCCCACCGAAATAGAGAGCACTGCGTTTAGACATTACTTTTTCCTGATTTTATCTGGAATGAACTGAAAAGATTCTGAGTTTTTGAGGAAAAAATATTTACTTGCTGGAAACCGGTTGCGTTTCTAATACCAACCCTTTTTCAACCAGTTGCCGGTGAGCATCTTTAACTTTGGAAACAGCCTTTTGCCCATCGCTCCAGACGATTAGATCATTTAGTCCTTCTTTTAGTGAGAACTTCGGCTGGAACCCCAACTTACTTATTTTTGAGATGTCTGCATAGCAGTCTCGAATATCACCATTTCGGAATTTATAAATTACATCGGGTTGAAATGATTTCCCGCAGAGTTCGATGAGAGTTTCTGCGAGATCCAGAATGGATGAAGGTTTTCCCGTTCCAATGTTAAAGATACCATAATCTGCTGCTGACTCGCCCAACAAAAGAAGCTTGCCTCGCACCAGATCTTTAACATGGATAAAATCTCGCCGTTGATTTCCATCTTCATATATCAAAGGCGGGGTATCATTTTTTATTGCAGAACAAAAAATCGCTGCCGCTCCGGTGTAAGGATTATTCAAAGATTGACGAGGACCGTAACAATTGAAGTATCTACAGGCCACCGTGGGAATATTATGTGCGCGACCAATCATAAGCGAATAAACTTCCTGGTCTTTTTTACTTTGCGCGTAAACCGAAGTGCAATCGAGTTCTTTATCCTCATCGGTGGGAATGGGCGATACCGGCAAATCGCATTGCGGACAGAGCATTTCCCATTGTCCTTCGGCTAATTGTGAGTCGGGTCTGGGTTTTGGGGAAATTTTTCCATGCTCTTCACAGCGATAACAACCCTCGCCATAAAGGCTCATGGAACTGGCTATCAGAACTTTTTCCACCTCATGCTTCTCGTTTACAAGAATATCCCAAAGGACCCCTGTCCCCTGAACATTAGTGGAAATATATTGATCGATGGAGTACATGGATTGACCCACTCCGACCTCAGCCGCATCGTGAATTATGAGGTCAATATCTTTTATCGATTGGTATAAATGGTCACGATCTCGAATGTCTCCCTTTACAAATTCTGCCTCTGGATGCAAATATTCGGGTTTTTCAGCGCCTTCTCCGTGAACCTGAGGATTGAGATTGTCATAGACCCGGACTTTGTATCCCTGGGCAATCAACTCATCGACCGTATGTGAACCTATAAACCCAGCCCCACCTGTTACCAAAACCCTTTTACCCATTTAATTCCCCTCTCCAGCCCACGGCTTTCGGTTTTTTTCAACGGGATACAGCATTTCCCATATCATCTTATCCCATTCGGCATATAAGGGAAAGTACTTGAGGAGTAGAAACACAAATTGGCCTTCGCAACCCCATTGAAATCCAGTGGAAATTGGGCAATAATCAGGAGTTAGAGAGTGAATTTGTCAAGTCCTTCCTTTTAGCAACAACCGGCATGCAAAGTGGACCTTTCCTGCATTATTGTTAATTATAATAGTAGCGAACCTTTAAAAGATTGCTTGGAGTCTATTTACGAAACCATTCAGGAAATAGAATGTGAGGTAATCGTTATTGATAACAGTGAGGACGATCCCGGCTTGCAAATTCTTAAAGAGTCTTATCCGAAGGCTCAGTTCATTTTTAATCCTTCAAACGTAGGATTTTCTAAGGCCAATAATCAGGCCGCCAAAATAGCACGGGGGGATTTTTTAATATTTTTGAATCCAGACACCATTTTATCCAACCAAGCCATCCACTCTATGCATGGTTATTTTTGTTCCCATCCGCAGATCGGGGCGCTGGGGCCCAAAGTATTGAATCCAGATGGAAGTTTGCAGTATTCTTGCAGACGGTATCCCACCGTGTGGACCGGCCTGTTCAATCGATACTCACTTCTTTCACGGTTATTTCCAGAAAACCATTTTACCAGTCGATATTTGATGCTGGATTTTGATCATAATGAAACGCGGCAGGTTGACTGGCTCTCTGGATGTTGTTTAATGGTGTCAAAAAATACTTTTGAAGAAGTTGATGGGTTTGATGAAAACTATTTTTTATTTAATGAAGATGTAGATTTATGTCGGATGATCAATCAAACTGGCAAAGAAGTCATCTATTTTCCTTATGCTAATATCATTCATCGGGTATCTACCAGCAACAGCAAGGCATCTACCAAAGTAATCGTTCAAAGACATTTGGGAATGATGCATTATTTCAAAAAGCACTACAAAGAAAACTTATTGATTCGTGGAACAATCAATTTTTTTATTTTTGTTCGATGCCTTTTGCAACTATTAATAAACTTTTTCAAATGAAATTTGAATCTCTAATCATTCCAGGCGAAATCTATCTTATTGGATATTTCCTGGCTTTTGCATTGTCTTTCAGCACAACTTTGTTCTTAATTAAAGTTCCGTTAAATTTTACCTTCAATCGGTTTTCAACCTCAGAGGGAGGAAATGTTAAATCGTTTGGAGGGTTTCCTGTTGTTTTGTCATTTCTAATAACGCTTTGGTTTTTCCAATTAACAGGAATGGTTGATTCTGGAAATACTCCTTTAGTTATTATTATTTCTGTTGGTGCAGTTGTGATGATGCTTCTTGGCTTTTATGATGACATAACTCACTGCACACCTCGGATAAAATTGGTAGTTGAAATCCTTCTAGCCTGCATACTTTATTATTGTGGTTTTCAAATTGAACGCATAGGTGATCTGATTGAACTGGGTAATTTCTCAATTTTACTAACGATCCTCTGGATCGTTGGCATTACTAATGCCATAAACCTAATTGATGGAATGGATGGTTTAGCTCCGGGAATTATTTTCTTTTCCTGCCTAACTCTAATATTTGTTTATCTGGATCGTGAAATCATCGGGGCTTCCTTTCTTGCCGTTATTTTGGCGGGAAGCGTTCTAGGGTTTTTTATTTTCAACTTTCCTCCAGCAAAAATAATTCTTGGAGACACAGGCAGTCTACCCCTGGGGCTACTTGTTTCAATGATAACCCTTCTCCCTTTAAACCAGGGATACACTGACGAAATTTACTACCTCATCCCAGTAATCACCCTTTTGATACCCATTCTGGACACTTCTTTCGCATTTTTTCGAAGAGTCGCAAAAGGCATCAGCCCCTTCCTCAAAGACGCGGATCATTTTCACCATCGACTTGGGAAACTTGGCATAACACCCGTTAAGGCCATATCTATACTTTTTTTAATTGGCCTTTATTTCGATATAACCGCAATGGTGACGGTTTATTATATTGGCCTGATACCCAAACTAATCCCAATATACTTTGTATTTATAGTCATCAACATTTCTGTATTGATAACCATTTTAAGACAAAGAGAAAAAAAGCATCGTAATGAGTGACTCAGAAATACCGAAAAAGTCTTTTTTATATTTAGGTATCGTCTTATCGCTTTTGATCTTTTTTTCAAATATAAACACTCTAAATGCTCCTCTCAATTTTGATGACCAGGCGGTAATACAGCAAATAGAGAATTACCCCGGTTACTACTACAAGATTTACCCCTTTTATCAGAGGCATCTATTTCACCTTAGCGTGAGCATTAACCATTCCCAAAGCGGTACAGACCCACTTGGATATCATTTAGTCAATATTTCACTCCACCTCCTCACCTCCTTCGTTTTATTTCTGATTGTATTTTTCACTCTGGACAATGGAACTCAATGGCGAGGCAAGCACGCTTTCAGCATAGCCGGATTGACGGCTATTTTATTTGCAACCAATCCCTTAACAACTGAAACCGTAACTTACATTTCGGGAAGAACAAGTGGGATGGCAGGTTTTTTTTACTTATTGGCAATTCTATTTTTTATTCTTGGAAGCTTAAAAAAATATTCGAACAAAGTTTTACAGATCCCTCTATATGCCCTGGCCCTTATCATATTTTTGGCCGCCGTCCTCAGCAAGGAAACAAGCTTAACCTTACCCGCAATTATTATTTTGTACGACTTATGCTTTATTAAGAATAGCCTGTGGGCTCCTCTTAAAAGCCGCCTGGTCTATTTTTACCTGCCCTTTTTAATTCCCATATTCGCCGTACTTATTTTTCAGCCTTCCATGCTATGGATGGCGGCAAACTGGTTGGAAAAGGTGGATTTCAATTACCCCATTCTTCAGGCGCAGGTTATAGGTTACGCAATAAAACTATGCTTTTTCCCTATCAACCTTGTATTTGACTACGATTTCCCCAACAACTGGTTTGCAAGTGGTTCGTTTAAATGGTTATCCGTTTTACTCTGGTTAGCATTTATAGTGATTGTTTTAAAAAACATTAAAAAATTATCTCCCATACTTCCGTTCTCTATATTTTGGTTCATCATTACAATATCCCTCACCAACAGTTTTTTACCGCGAGCAGATTTACTAAGTGAAAGAAACCTGTACCTCCCCAGCATGGGTCCGACAATATTAATTTCATGCACTTTTTACCATTTCTTCTTTAGGCAACAGTCAACCTACTTTAGACAAGGGCTTACCTTGATTTTGTTGATTGTGATTTTTCAGGGGTCATTAATTATCAAGAGAAACGCCACCTACCGGACCAACGTGCACCTTTGGGAAGACACGCTGAAAAAATCTCCGTCCGATTTAAAAGTTTTGCACAATCTTAGCCACTTTTATCTGGAGAACAAAGAAAACGATAAAGCATTAGTCACCCTAATAAAACTTTCAAGGTCGAATGCATCCTCGTTTTACAAATCTTTTGCCCACAGCAATCTGGGGAGTATTCACGCTCAGAACAAGAATTTTGATTTCGCAGAAAAAGAATTTAACAAAGCAATCCAACTGGACGCCACTGTTCCCTTGGGCTATCTCAACCTTGGTACTTATTACGCATCCAGAGGCTGGTATCAAAAAGCTAAAATCACATTGGGAATGGCACGAGACCGCTTTAAAAAATATCGCTGGGGCTATCCGATGCCTGCAGGTTTGAATTTAAACCTGGCACGGGTCAATTTTGAATTAGGATTGTTTTCAGAAGCAGAAAAGGATTTAAAACAATTTCTTGATGAAATACCTAATGAGCCCAAGGGCTTACTGCTTTCAGGAAAGATTTATCAACAACTGGGGGAAACCAATCTGGCCATTGATTCTTACAGAAAAATTAAAGGGTCTGCGGAAATAGAGGCCAAAGCATCCAACAACCTGGGGCTGATTTACCTAAGCTTAAATCAACCCGGAAATGCGCTGCAAGAGTTCGAACAATCACTAAAACTAAACCCCAACCTGCCAGACACTCACTATAATCTTGGTAAGTTAATTATCGAATCAAATGGGGATATTAATTCTGCTCGTACTCATTTGAGCAAAGCACTTTCATTGGCTCATAGTCCGGCCTTAAAAGTACAAATTAATAATCTGTTACAACAGATTTCTTCGTGAACTCATAGCGACCTTTTTCTTTGCGAATAGGGCACTAAAAAACCTCTGTTCATTTTTTTCAAAACAAGTTCGGTTTCCACAACTCGCTCCCGCTGAGTTTTCCTTCGTAAGTCCCACACTCTGGGAAATTCTTTCAAGGCATGCCATTTCGCTTTCAAAACCGGACCGGACTTACCTTTAAGGGAAAACCAAATTACTGCAGCCAGATTGAATAAAATATGTTGAGGGAGGTAATACCAAAATCTGGGCATATTTCGGATATAGGACCAGACCAAATTTCTTTGCCCATGATAAATGGAAAAATCGCTGAAGCGACTGGTGGTGGCAGACCCAACATGCTCTACAACGGCGTTTGGAACATAAAGACAACCATAGCCCTTCAATTGCAAACGAAATCCCAAATCCACATCTTCAAAATATGCGAAAAAGTTTTCATCAAACCCCCCTGCATCAGAAAACACATCTGCTCGAATAAAAGAGGCGGCAGCACAGGGAGAAAAAATTTCCTCCATCTCTCTTCCTATTTTTGAGGAAGGAATGCCATGATCGCGCCTCCATGCAGAACCGCAAACATGATAGATATCTCCTGTTCCATCGACACAGTCACTGCCATACCGAAGCATATGACTGCCGAACGATGTAAATTCGGGAAATTTTTCCGCAGCCTCCGCTAATTTTTCCAACCAATCTGGAGCCGCAAAAGCATCCGGGTTTAAAAATGCGATCCATTCGCAATTCTCGGCCTTTTTAACAGCAAGATTATTGGCAAAAGCAAAACCGGTATTTTCCTCCAGTTTTATAATTTCATATTCCCTAAACTCTTCCTCCACCCTTTGGATCGAGCCATCTGTACTTGCGTTATCAACAATAAGAACCTGAGTCGGCGGCAAAGTTTGAGATTTCAAACTTTGAAGGCATTTTTTAAGGTAATCACCGGCGTTCCAGTTGACGACTACAACGGCTATAGATAGTGAAGAAGGCATTAATATTTGAGTAAGAAATGGTTTCTGTCGATATATCGGTAAAACAAGGAAGGTGCATTATCTTGAAAATACAGGTGCAAACGCTTATACTTCCGAAAAGATGGCATTCCCTGCACTTCATGTTTTAACACCGAATTTTATATAAATGAAAAGATTTTTTATTACAGGCGGCGCCGGATTCATCGGGGGGAACTTTATCCTGAACCTGATGAAATCCAATCCAGAAATAGTTGTCAACTATGACAAGCTCACATACGCTGGGAATCTGGATACATTGTCTTCTGTAGAGAACGACCCGAATTACATATTTGTCCAGGGAGATATTTGCGACAGGGAAAAACTTACACAATTATTTGAAAGCCATAAAATTGACTGCGTGGTCCACTTTGCCGCAGAGTCTCATGTAGACAGGTCTATTGACTCGCCCGGAGATTTTATCCAGACCAATGTCGTAGGGACTTTTGAATTACTGGAAGCCGCACGTTGGTATATAGGAGAGAAAAAAATCCCTAGAAAAGATTTCCGTTTTCTTCATGTTTCTACAGATGAAGTCTATGGTTCCCTTGGAGAAACCGGACTTTTCACTGAAGAAACCCCCTACGCACCCAATTCACCCTACGCAGCTTCGAAAGCTTCATCTGATCATCTAGTGCGTTCGTATCACAAAACTTTTGGCCTGCCTGTGCTAACCACAAATTGTTCTAACAATTATGGGCCTTACCAGTTTCCTGAAAAACTTTTACCTTTAATGATTAACAATGCGCTCAACGGGCAATCGCTTCCAATATACGGCGACGGAAAACAAGTACGGGATTGGTTATTTGTTGAAGACCATTGTAAAGCCATTCTTGAGGTGTTGGGAAAAGGTGAGATCGGACAGGTCTATAATATCGGTGGGCATAATGAAAAAGCCAACTTGGAAGTCGTTCATACCCTTTGTGAAATTTTGGATGAATTGGTACCCGATTCTAAATTTCGTCCGCATAAGAATTTGATTCAGTATGTAACAGACCGGCCCGGTCACGACCGACGCTATGCCATTGATGCAAGTAAAATTCAAAATCAATTGGGCTGGAAACCACAAGAATCCTTTGAAACTGGACTTCGTAAAACCGTTCTCTGGTATCTGGATAATAAAGACTGGGTAAGCCGCGTCATGTCAGGGGCCTATCAAGGAGAACGCCTGGGTCTTACAAAACCCTAAGGGATATTAAATATGATCAATAAAGGAATTATACTTGCGGGAGGTTCAGGAACCCGGCTTTATCCACTAACACAGGTGGTTAGTAAGCAGCTGATGCCGCTTTATGACAAGCCAATGATTTATTATCCATTGAGCACCCTTTTATTGGCCGGTATTCGCGATATATTTGTTATTACAACACCTCAGGATCAGGCTCTATTTGAGGAATTACTTAAAGACGGAAGCCAATGGGGGGTAAATATTACTTATGGGATTCAACCCAGTCCAGATGGCTTAGCGCAAGCCTTCCTAATTGGAAAAGATTTTATCGGCAATGAAGGATGCAGCCTGATTCTTGGCGACAATGTTTTTTATGGAACCGAATTGCCAGACTTAATGGAAACAGCTCAGAAACGTGATAAGGGAGCAACCGTATTCGGTTATTGGGTCAAAGACCCGCAAAACTATGGGGTCGCAGAGTTCGACACCAATAAGAAAGTCGTCGGTGTCGAAGAAAAACCTGACAAGCCCAAATCCCATTACGCCATAACCGGTTTGTACTTTTATGACAATCAGGTGGTCGATATCGCGGGCTCCATCCAACCTTCTGACAGAGGCGAATTGGAGATCACGGATGTGAACCGAGTATACCTACAACAGTCTCAACTATCCGTCGAAAGAATGAGTCGAGGTTTCGCCTGGCTGGATACAGGATCACATGACTCTTTACTAGATGCCTCAAATTTTATTGAAACCATTCAAAAACGCCAGGGCCTCATGGTTTGCTGTCCCGAAGAGATTGCCTTCAGCAAAGGTTGGATATCTGCGGACGATGTAGCGAGACTGGCCCACACTCTGAAAAAAAATGAATACGGTCAATATTTGACACGCATGATTGCCAACGCATAAAAAATTTTACCCACCTGGATTAATATCCGATCTCTTTTGAATCTCTCCATATGAAAATTCTCTTAATAGGAAAAACCGGACAGATTGGTGGAGAACTAAATAGCATTGCCGGAGACCTGGGGTCCCTAGTCACTCTCGAAAGAGAACAAATGGATCTTTCCAAGCCAAATTCTATCGAACCCGCTATTCTAGAAATTCAACCTGACATTATTATCAATGCCGCAGCCTATACAGCGGTAGATAAGGCCGAAGATGAACCTGAACTTGCGATGGCGATAAATGGAGTCGCGCCAGGGATTATGGCAAAAGCAGCAAAAAAGGTGGGAGCGGGTCTAGTACATTATTCTACCGACTATGTTTTTGATGGTCACTCAGACAAACCCTATCGTGAAGAAGACTCTCCCTCCCCTATGAGTGTTTATGGCAAATCTAAACTTGCAGGGGAAAAAGCTATCATTGAAGCAGAAATCCCGCATCTCATTTTAAGAACCAGTTGGGTGTATAGCCTACACGGGAAAAGTTTTCTAAAAACCATAAAAAAACTTTCTATAGAAAAAGACACGCTAAGAATTGTTGACGATCAGATAGGTTCCCCTACCTGGGCCCGCTCTATTGCTTTGGCAACCCACAAAATTCTCGGTCGTTGCTTAAATAAAGAATGGTTAAAAAAACCAAATCCTTCTCTTACAGGAATATTCCATTTGACTTGCCAGGGGAATACAAGCTGGCATGGTTTCGCAAAAGAAATTATAAAATTATCAGAGGAAAATCTAAATACCAAATTGATTCCCATTCCCACATCGGAGTACCCTACCCCTGCGGCACGCCCCCCCTACTCCGTACTTTGTAATGAAAAGGTTAAAAATATTTTCGACATTGAAATGCCACATTGGCTTAATGCCATGAAGGTTTGTTTAAACAAAAAAGACTGAAACTCACCCATTCTGGCTTAATTTTAGTTCCATGAGTGTGATTTCAGGTGGGCAACGAAAACGAACTGGTACACCAGAGGTACCAACCCCAGGCCCAGTAAACCCTGTCATATTTTCAAATTGCCACTCTCCCATCCCCATTTCTTTAGGAGATAATGAATGCAATAACAATGGACCAATAAAGGGAAAATGTATTTGACCATGGTGTGTATGTCCACAAAGGTAAAAATTTACATCTTTACCACTAGCTGACTCGTACAAATCAGGAGTATGAGATAAAAATATTTTAAATGAATTATTCGGAACATTCTCAAAAGCTTTTTCGATGTCATCGAACTTGAAATAAAAGGGATCATCGACACCTACCACATAAAATGGAGAGGACTTTCTTTCTAACTTCATAGATTCGTTCATCAGCACACGAACTCCAATTCTTTCTAACTCGGGAACCAATTCAATAGTATCGTGGTTTCCCAAAACAGCATAAAAACCCAGTGGAGCTTCCACCGCATCAACTATTCTTTTCATCCCTTGAATCGCCGGATCAAGAAATTTGCTTCTCTCGCGTTGGAAATCCCCACCAAACAAACATAAGTCGACCTTTGATTGATTAATCGTGTCAACAATGACGTCGACCAACTCCTGACTTTCCTCAAAATGAAGGTCGCTCATAAAAAGAATTCTTAATCCTTCTAATTCTTTAGGCAACCCGGCCACTTTGAATTCACGGTTCCTTAATTTGACGCTTAGAGCATTATTAAAACCTTGCTCAAACAAACCTATGCCTTTCAAAAAAATCTTCAAAATTAAATGAGGAACTCTCCAAGCCAAGCATCTTAAATACGTTGCTTTAAATTTAAGAGATGGGTTACTCCCCTCTCCTTCAAATAAATATCTTCTACTACGAAGAGGTTTTTTTTTAAGCTTGTTCATTTCTTACAATTCCTTCGGCCATCGTTTGGGTAAATATTAATTTGGGGTTTCTAGCTAGAGATTTAAAAGAACAGAAAAACCAAAATTTTGTTTGAGAAAAATTTAATCTATAATTATCATGGTTCATAGTAATTCTCTAATTTAAAAATTTTCCTGAGGTCTGCAAATAAATGACTACTTCCAAAAGACATTTAATGTTTTTAAAAAAGGACGGGTCAGGAATAGTCGTTGAGGCAATCGATTCTTCTCATTGGGAAAACCTTAAACAGGAAGCCGAGACCAAAGGAATGACCTGCCAACCTTTAAGTATCGAAAATTTTTACCCGGATTATCGTGGATACCGCTATTTTGACTTAAGAAACTCCGTAACTCAGGAATCATTCAGTATTGATTATGTTCTACACACCTGGGAAATGGATAAAAAACATCATGAGGGTCACGAGGGTACAGAAGAATGGTTTATCCATTAAACCTGATACGGCTAATTAAATGGAACAATACTTAATTACACTTAAGTTAAAGCCGGGCGCATCTCTTGCAGACATAAAAAAAGCCTACAAGGCTCAAGTCAAGGTATGGCATCCAGATCGGTTTCCTCTCGAATCCCCACGTTTGCAAAAAAAAGCGCATGATATGTTTGAGAAAATAACCACTGCCTATAAAAAACTCTCTGAGATTTATTTGAAGCGACGATATACCGAATCCTCAGGGTGGAAGGGACAAGCCACAACTTACACCAAAGCTCGTCAAGAGAGGAAAAGAACTCAAACCCCAGAAGATACTTCCGGTGAGACAGAAAAAGTTCCTGGATTTATAACCCACACCTGGCCCAATGGCGATAAATACGAAGGGCAAATGCTTCGAGATCAAATGCATGGAAGAGGAATCTTCACTTGTGCCCAGGGATATGTTTACACAGGCGAATTCAAACACGGCAAACCCAATGGTTTGGGGAAACTTGTCTACGACAATGGCGATAAATATGAAGGTAGTTTTCTAGATGACATGCTGCATGGGCAAGGAAAATACTCCTACGCCAATGGCGATTGCTACCGTGGAGAATTTGCGAACGACTTACCGCATGGACATGGTGTCTATGTCCTGGCCAATGGAAGTGTTTATTCAGGAAAATGGGAAAATGGAAGCCTTGCACCTCAATAGAATCAAGACTTCAGTTCGTCCTCGCATATCTTACAATTGAGATAGGTTCCCAGGTGCTCTTGCCTTCCAGCCTTACTATTTACCCAAGGCCGGGAAATTAGGGGGGGATTGTGCCTGACATGCTGCTTATGCCCGCATTCTAACTGGGCTACCCAAAAAGATTGTTCATCCTGACGAAACCCTGAAATTTTCCTATCCATTTCGTTTCTCAAGGTTCGGGAATTTTATTTTACTAATTGCCTCGGAATACAGTTTCCGCTGCCAGCAAACCCATTTTGGTAGTATCGATAACTATATCCAGATCGTCCTGAGTAATTTTCAAACTATCCAGATAACCTTCCTCAAGAGGATCTTCAAATGCAGTCATAACAGGATGAGTGATTCCATGGTGATTTGCTATCCGATTAGCTGTGCCAACTAACTGATCCAAATTTATCTGTTCGTCAGATGGTGGAGCAGGATCATGATGCGCAAGAGCTGCGGTATTCACTTTTTCGGATATGGCCCACCACTTTTTCATAAATATTGCACCTACCTCACTATGGTCAATTTTGAAATGTTCCTTCTCCAACTCTTCCAAAGGCTGATCGGTGGAGCTTAAATCTTTAAGAGTAAGAAACTTATAATACTCTTCCGGAATCACATTATCTAAAACCAGAATTCCCACATCATGCATAAGGCCGGCAAGAAAAGCCATTTCCCAGTCTTCAGGGTCGGATAATACTTTTTTCGACAAAGACCGCGAAATGAATGCTACGGCCAGTGAATGTTTCCAAAATTCTACCTGATCAAATGCTTTACTTTTACTAAAGGTCCTGGGCAGTTCCAAAGCATAAACAAGATCCATCACCTGTTGCATTCCCAATCTGACAACAGCATCTTGAAGGTTCCTTGTCGTATCTTTTCCTGAACCAAATAAGGCACTATTTGCCAAAGTAATAATACGCCCTGACAATACCGGGTCTGTTTTTAAAAGACGGTAAACATCCTCCACTTCACAATCGGGATCGTTCATCAATTTCTGCAATCCCAACAAAATTTCAGGCAAAGGTGGAAGATCTGGCTTGGTTTTTACAAGTTCAATTATTTTTTTTCGCACCGCATGCCTCATATAGGGAAAAATATCTAGGAACCGTATATTACCAAAGGGTTACCTTCATTTATAGAAAAATGTCATAAATGACCAACCATTCTGCCAATTAAGATTTTAGAGACGTTGAATACAATTCCAAGGCAAAACACTCAAAAACTCCTCGGTTTTCGATAGTTTAGGAATTGGATCAAAGCCCGAGCAACTTATAAAAACAGCATCCTTATTGGAACTTGATTCTTAAGGAATTTAAAAATATGATCATTAAGCAAAATGTTATTAAAAGGATTTAATATACATTCACATTTTTTTTACTTCCTGAAAATCAGAGGCCGCATTTCACATGAAAATATTAGTAACAGGCGCAGCAGGGTTTATAGGCTTTCATACTTCAAAGAAATTGCTTGAAGACGGTTTTGATATTATTGGCCTAGACAACATCAACAATTATTACGATATCAACCTTAAAAAAGATCGATTAAAAATTCTTGAAGGTTTTGCAAATTTCAAATTTCTTGAAAACTCTTTAGAAGACCAGAATGCGATTGAAAGTATCTTTAAAAACGAAAAACCTCAACGTGTCATCCATCTGGCGGCCCAGGCAGGGGTGAGGTATTCCATCCAGCACCCGGAAATTTATATTCAAAGTAATATTGTAGGAACCTTCAATATCCTGGAAGGTTGTCGTCAAAATAATATAGAGCATTTGGTCTATGCTTCGTCCAGCTCGACTTATGGTCTCAGCACCAAATATCCCTTTACAGTCCAGGATAATGTTTGCCACCCCGTTTCATTTTATGGAGCAACCAAAATTGCCAATGAATTAATGGCACATTCCTATTCCCACCTTTATAGAATTCCCACCACCGGCCTAAGATTTTTTACAGTTTATGGTCCTTGGGGACGCCCAGATATGGCTTATTTTTTATTCACCCAAAAGATCCTGCAAGGGACGCCCATTGATGTGTATAACAATGGTGATATGGCAAGAGACTTTACTTATATTGATGATATTGTTGATGGAATAATCCGCATTATAAAAAAAGCACCTATTCCCGACCCCGACTGGGTCAGTGAACATCCCAATCCAGCCACCTCATCTGCTCCCTACCGACTCTATAATATCGGTTCCAACTCTCCAATACAGTTGATGGACTTCATCCATGAAATTGAAAAGAACATTGGAATAAAAGCCAAACTAAATATGATGCCAATGCAGAACGGTGATGTTAAAAAATCTCATGCAGAAATTAACGATTTAAATCAGGATTTTGATTACGCGCCACAATGGAATATTCAAAGAGGGGTGAAAAATTTTGTCGACTGGTATCTGGAGTACTACAAAATTGACCGACCTACTTCATAACTATAAAATAACACCCGCTTTCCCAAAACATTTTAGAACCAATTTTCCAATAAAAATCCACCCTCCTATAAACTGGATTCGATCTTCCTAACCCGCAAATAATTCTTTTTAATATTGTTCACTTTTTTTATTTGATATATAATTTTTATTTTCTAAGTGAAACTCTTCTCCCATAAAAAGCGCATACATCTTTAACAACTTTCCCTATTAATTGGAGCAAGCAATTCAAACTAAAGTCTGGCCCGATGGTCCTGTTTGTTGCTCCTAATTGTTCTAAAATAATTCCATGAGTCCACTTGAATCCACCATGAAACGATCGTTCTATTCCCCAAAGAAATTATTACTTCTGGCATACGACATGCTTTTGTCTACCGGATCAATGATCGCAGCTGCTTTAATTCGATTTGATGGTGTTATTCCCCCTGAATTGGAGACCCTTTTTATACAGCAGTTTTTACCTATCGCAATCAGCATCAGGGGCATTACTTTCGTTTATTTCGGACTTTACTCAGGGCTATGGAGGTATTCCAGTGTCAAAGATTTAGTCCAAATTATTAAAGCTATTTCCATAAGTTCTCTCATTATATTTTTGATGAGCTTTTTAACAAATATCAACGAGAACATGCCTCAATCAATTTTGGCTATTGATTTTTTTATTCTGATGTCTTTAATAAGCTTGGCAAGGCTCGCCTGGCGATTTATATGGGAAAGTAAGAGCATTAAATCAACAGGTGAAAATGCAAGCATCAAAGTGATAATTCTTGGGGCAAACGCAACAGGAATTCAACTCATCAAACATCTAAACCACAATTTCCCGCATTATCACATTCAAGGTTTTATCGACATTGATATGGATAAGATAAATCACACCATTTCCGGGGTACCCGTCTTGGGAAATATAGAAGACCTGGAATTCACCGCCAAGAAAATCGAAACCAATCAAGTTTTAATTGCAGACCCCAGTTTGTCTTTGGAAACTCTGAACGGCATTTTTAATACCTGCAAAAAGATAGGGGTTAAATATAAAAAAGTGGTGTCCGTCTTTGATATTTCTTCAAAGGAATTTCATATAACTAAAATCAGTCACTTCCAGACTGGCGACTTACTGGGGAGAGACCCTGTTCCACTAGACTTGGCATCCATGAAAAATATGATCCGCGATAAAAGAATTCTGGTAACGGGGGCCGGGGGGTCAATTGGATCAGAACTTTGCTATCAAATTAATAGTTTTGACCCTTCCAACCTTATCATGATTGATATCGGTGAAAATTACCTTTACGAGTTGGAAACAAAACTACGCACCCAAAACTCTAAATCAAAAAACCACTTCCTTCTTTGTTCTATAATAAACGAAGAAAAGATGGAGTCCATCTTTGAAGAGTTCAAACCTCAACTGGTGTTTCATGCAGCCGCCCACAAACATGTTCCATTGATGGAGAAAAGCATAGACACCGCCATCATCAATAACGTTCAGGGAACTATAAATCTGCTCAACCTGTCAAAAAAGCATGAGGCTGAAAAATTTGTTCTGGTGTCTACAGATAAAGTCGTCAATCCCTCATCTATCATGGGCATGACAAAACACGTCGCAGAAAAATATGTACAACACATGGCTGGCTGTTCCCAAACCCAGTTTATATGTGTTCGGTTTGGAAATGTACTGGGGAGTAATGGTAGTGTAGCACCATTATTTTGGAAACAAATATTGGAGGGAGGACCGGTTACCATCACAGACCCCCGGATGGAAAGGTTTTTCATGCTAATCTCTGAAGCGGCTCAACTTATTCTGCAATCAACCGTTCTAGGAAAAGGCGGCGAGGTTTTTATGCTGGAAATGGGAAAGCCTGTAAAAATTATTGATCTAGCTAAAAAAATGATTAACTTGGCAGGCTATACACCCGAAGTAGATATTAAAATAGAAATTCTTGGCTCGCGACGAGGAGAAAAATTGACCGAGGAAATCATTGATATTGATGAAACCTTTTTACCTTCCTCACACGAAAAAATTAAAATTCTTAAATCAAATAATCCACCGCCCGCAAATTTACCTGAACTGGTGGATGCCTTAGTTCAAAATGCGCATCATATGACCCAGGAAGAACTGAGGCGCGAATTAGGTATAATGATTACCAATTTGCGAACCAGCGAAAAATCTCTTTCATAAAAGAGAAATTTCAGTCATCTAACAATTAGATAACAAAAACTATATGTATGGAATAATTTTGGCAGGTGGCAGTGGCACCCGATTTTGGCCCGTTAGCCGTGAACAAAGCCCAAAACAACTGCAAAAAATTGTTGGCTCCGAAACTATGGTACAGAGCACTGTGCGGCGATTGTTACCTTTGATTCCCATTGAAAAATTATATCTGGGAACCAACCATCAGCAAGCAATCGAAACACTTCGCCAATTAGAAACCTTCGGATTTTCTGGCAATCACATCATTGCAGAGCCCTGCAACAGAAACACCGCCTTAGCCATCGGTTTGATGGCAAAAGTTCTGGTAGATAAAGACCCCGATGCTGTTATGAGTGTTTTTCCTGCCGATCATGTTATCACTGACTCGGAAAGTTTTATTAAAGTACTCCAAAAAGCAGAAACCCTGGCGCAGAAGGGTTTCCTGGTTACCCTAGGCATCCCTCCCACACGACCCGAAACGGGCTTTGGTTACTTGCAACAAGGTTCCAAAATAGAGGGTTATGAAGGGGTCTGCCATGTAAAACAGTTTGTAGAAAAACCCGATCTTAATACGGCAAAACTATATCTAGAAGAGGGAAATTACTTTTGGAATTGTGGTGTCTTTGTATGGAAGGCTACAACCCTCCTTGAGGAATTACAGCAATATGCTGGAAATATTTATTCACAACTTGAAAATATTTCAGGCTGCCTACAGAATTCAAAAGGGAATAACACTTACCTGGAGCTAAGTGAAAAAGGTCAGGGTCTATTTTCTTCCTTACCCAGCATTTCCATCGACTATGCGGTCATGGAAAAATCCTCAAAAGTAGTCTTAATACCCGCAGACATTGGCTGGAACGATGTCGGTGCCTGGAATGCTCTTGATGATGTTTCGGAGAAGGACTCATCAGGAAATATTATCAATGGAAATGTTCAGGCTCTGGATTGTCAAAACTCAATTATCCAAGGGGAAAATAGACTCATTGCTGTATTAGGATTAAAAAACACGGTAGTTGTCGACAGCCCCGATGCCCTTTTAGTTTGCGCTAAAGAACGTTCTCAGGATGTTAAAAAACTAGTGGAGGCTCTCAATGAAAACGACCGCCCTGAAGGGAAATTACCCGCCACTGTAAAAAGACCCTGGGGATCTTACACCGTATTAGATTCAGGCCCTGGCTATTTATTGAAGAGAATTGATGTTTTGCCTGGAGAAATACTCAGCCTGCAATCTCACCAGCATCGCAGCGAACATTGGACGGTCGCCTCAGGTACAGCGGATGTAGTTTTAGATGAAGAAACCTTTCAACTAAAAGTAAATGACTCTATTACGATACCCAAAAGTTCCAAGCACAGACTTGGGAACCCCTCCTCCGAGTTACTGATAATTTTTGAAGTGCAATTTGGTAAAATATTAGACGAGGCCGACATCTCACGCTATGAGGATCGTTACGGTCGTTGCTAATTGGGTCCATTTTTCAGGCCCTTTCCCCCTAATTCCATCAAGGAAAACGACTAAGAATATCCTCTTCTGAAAGTGGCTTTTTAACTTTCACAATTGCTCCAAACTGATCCGAAAACTCCAATTCAAGATATTCTTTTTCTTTTAATAAATCTCGTATTTCTTTAGGCGGACCGTTGTGTTCGAAATTAAGTTTTTTATCATAACTTTTGAAAACAAAATAGTTAGTCTGGGTATGCGCCAAACCTAATAGCCATCTTTTTGTTCCATCCCCCAACCCCTTAAAAGGAAGGTTCCTATTATAAAAAAGCTGGTTTGTGAATCCTTTTCCATGCAAACCATAGGGCCTAACCCACACAAAAAAGATTTTCTTATTTTCAATATGATCATTGATGTATTGGCTAACTTTTGAAGGCGTAGGATCTGCGTAGCCTGAATAACCATTGAAACCGGCGGTAGGCTTATAAAAAGTGCCCTGGAAAAACAGGAGCGCAATAAACATAAAGGAAAAACAATAAATACTCATTGATGAGGAAGAGTTAAATTTTATTGCTTTAGCATTTTCATTAAATTCAAATTTTGATCTAAAAAAATAAGCAAAATTTGCCAAGGGAAACAAAACCATAAAAGGAATTAGAAGAAGACCGTATCGAATATTTAGCGCTGGATACCATACTCCCATCGGAGAAATAGAAAAGACGAAAATTGAAATCAGAAGTGTGATTGTGAGTATTCTAAGTTTGTCGTCATATTTTCTATACAGAATAAGGCCCACTACCCCAAGCACAATCAAACCTAAAACCATAAAGTTAAAAGGATGTGCACCATAAAATATTGTTTGGAAATCGTTTCCAGGGAGACCGGGGAAAAAAGCATCAAATTTTTTGGGATCGGGTGGGGAAAAAAGAGCGTACAGAGGAGCGGTTTCTTTAGACACTTGACGCGTGGCAGCATCTGTCCCCAATACCAATCTCATATACAAAGGCGCTTGAAGGAGTTGCCAACTCCCAAGAAAAAACATATTTTTAAGCCCCACCTTTTTGAAAAGCAACACAAGTCCCAACAAGGCCATTAGATAAAAGGATTGGGGTTTTATGCTTATCATGCAAAAAAAGTTTATCCCCAAAACATGAGTGCCTTTCGTAATCTCTTTACTAGAGACTTTATCTTGGATATCAACCACCAAACGGATGAAATAATAAAAACTGCTCATGGCTAAAGCGGTAACGGGAAGGTCCGTTTTGCCAAAAGCATGTATCGTCATTGTAATTATGGGGTGGTTTAGTAGAAGAAAAAAAAGCAGAAGCGTGGTGGCCAGCGTCATAAAAGATATTTTCTTACTAGCTTGATTTCCATGAGGTATGGAGTCGATATCTTTTCCTTGAAAAAGAAAAATATAAGTTTTTAAGGCATAAAAAATCAGCAAGAAAAAGAAAAAATAATAATAAATACTAAAAACTGCTTCATTGAGAAGAAAAATATGTCCCCACATTTGGACAAATGCAAAACCTAATAAATAATGAGAATAAAACGCTTTTTGAGTCCACATAGATCCTGATTGAATGATATCTATCAAGGCAGGCATTGATGATGACAGAACATCACTATTTAAAGGATGGACCTCTAAGAGATGAACTCCCATTTTTTTTAAAAGCGGCCAAAACATGTAACTACCAATGATGATACTGCTAACCACGATACCCCAGGGCAAGAGGCTATTTCGCGAAACGGAGGGCAGCTCTAATATAATTTCTGTGTTTGAGTTGATATTTTGTTTTGTCAGGCTATTCACTCTAGACCTAACTAAACCAAAACCAAGGAGGGTTATAAAAATAAGTGTATAAAGATTAAGAAATCCAAAAATACTTAAAACATAGGGATATATAATCAGTAAAAAAATAGCAAGGGGTAGCACATCACTGTTTTCCCGAAAAAAACATTTTCTTATTAAAAAAGCGGTATAGATAACAACAAAGGTGCAAAAACAAAGAAAAAAAACTCTCATTGATCCAACCTATGTTTGTAATTTTTCATTTATTAATGATATACCCTGGCTTAAAAGTTCTTACCTTAATTTCAATACACAATCGATTCCCTCACGCCGTAGCAGGAAGACAAAACACCTTAACATATTGTTTTTTAATGTTGTTACTGATTTTCATTTAATATATACTCGGCCAAGGAGAAGCATAAATTAATTCAGGAGGCCTTTTGGAATCTAAAATCAACCTCGCTCTGGTAGGAGCCGGATACTGGGGCAAAAATTTAGCCAGAGTTTTTCATGAACTTGGCATCCTAAAATACATTTGCGACCCGTCTGAGGAAACCTTACAAAGAAAATCAGAAAAGTATCCTGAAATAAAAACCACAGTTTCATTTGCAGATGTAATTTCCTCTTCCGAAATTAATGCTGTTGCAATTGCCGCTCCCGCAGAAAAACATTACTCTCTAGTCAAAGAAGCCCTTCTGGAAAACAAACATGTCTTCGTTGAAAAACCTTTGGCCATTAAAGTTGAAGAAGGAGAAGAGCTAGTCGAACTAGCTAAGAAACAAAAAAAAGTTTTATTCATAGGTCACATTCTCCATTACCATAGCGCGATCCAAACAATAAAAAGTATGATCGAGAAAGGTGAACTTGGGAAACTTCAATACATATACTCAAATCGACTTAACCTGGGTAAAATCCGCAGGGAAGAAAATATATTATGGTCGTTTGCACCTCATGATATTTCCGTAATTTTATCGCTTGTCGGCCAGGAACCTACAGAGGTATCCGCATCGGGTTCCAACATTCTCCATCCAGAAATAGCGGATACAACCGTGACCAACTTAAAGTTCCCTTCTGGAGTGCAAGCACATGTTTTCGTTTCATGGCTCCATCCCTTCAAAGAACAAAAACTAGTAATTGTTGGAGAACTTGGAATGGTGGTGTTTGACGACACCGCTCCCATCGAGCAGAAACTTGTACTTTATCCGCACCAGATATCCTGGGAAAATGGAATTCCGTTGCCTGATAAAAAAGAAGGCACTCCAATCGATCTAACAGAGCAATGGAAAGAACCTTTAAAAGAGGAAGGACGCGCGTTTATTGATTCCATTCAAGGCAAACCCGCTTTAACCGATGGGGAAGAAGGGTTGCGAGTTTTGAAAGTGTTACAACGTGCGCAAACCAGCATGGACAATAAAACCGATTCTGAGAAAAATTTACCTTATTTTATTCATAACACCAGCGTGGTGGATGAAGGTTGTCAAATTGGAATTGACAGTAAAATTTGGCATTTCTCCCATATACTCAAAAACTCTACCCTTGGTAAAAAAGTTAATGTGGGTCAAAACGTAGTGGTCGGTCCCAATGTGAAAATTGGCAACAATGTTAAAATTCAAAACAATGTTTCTGTGTACGAAGGAGTAACCTTGGAGGACAATGTTTTCTGCGGACCTTCCTGCGTTTTCACCAATGTATATAATCCACGAAGTGCCATACCTAGAATGAAGGAAATTTTACCCACCCTGGTTCGCGAGAATGCGACCCTTGGAGCCAATGCAACCATTGTTTGCGGGATCACTATAGGCAAGTTCTCGTTTATTGGTGCGGGAGCCGTGGTGACCAAAGATGTTCCAGACCACGCACTGATTTATGGAAACCCCGCCAGCCAGCATGGATGGATGTGTGAATGCGGGTGCAAGCTGGATTCCAAACACCATTGCCCCGAATGTGGGAAGTCTTTTGATCTTGGTTGTGAGAACGGCGGAGCAATAATGTACCAGTGAGCCGTTGATATATTTTTTGTTGTGGCGGAGTAAAAGTGTCCCACTCACGTTAAGCTTTCTATCCTGTATGTAATCCATATTCAGGAGGGAGGCG
>Ga0233439_10000907_pt1 | contig 40458 bp, 44 predicted proteins | sample SI_123_September_6_FD_182713 | JGI IMG/M metagenome (GOLD analysis project Ga0233439, IMG submission 182713) | Seawater microbial communities from Saanich Inlet, British Columbia, Canada - SI_123_September2016_100_MG | ecosystem: Environmental > Aquatic > Marine > Inlet | place: Canada: British... | reverse complement strand
GATAACTTTCCTAAAATTGAATTTAGAAGCAAAAATTTAATGATTGAAGGAAATGAAATGACGGGAAAAGAGCCCCTAACAATTGCTGGTCAATCAAAAGAGATTGATGTAAGCTTTAAATTTATCAAAAAAAATGAAAAATACATAGTATCAGCAAGTATTCCTTTAATAATGACAGATTATGGAATCAAACCGCCTACTGCTGTTTTTGGAATGATAAAAACTGGTGATGAAATTAAACTTGAGATACTACTTTCACTTAAAACAAAAAACTAAACAAGATTAATTACCAATCTTGAATTCAGGAAATTTAATAAATCTAAAATATAATGTTTTGGCCACAACAATCATTTGAGAGTCTTAAAACGGCTGTGTTGAGTGCACTCAACAAAAATGCCAGCTTTTATGACCACAATATTATGGGACTTCCAGCTACCTATTTAGATCCACATATATTCCCCGCGGATGCTGATTTTCTTTCAAATGCTCCATTTATTCGATCTTTTATTGAGAATCCAAATCATATTGGACTTCATACTTACGATAAATCTATTCCATCCTTCCATGGGACTCAGCAACTTGAATTAGATTTATTACGAATTTGCGCTGAAGAAATATTTAAAGCTAAACCAAACTCTTACGATGGATATGTTTCGCCCGGTGGAACAGAGTGTAATATTCAAGCGGTGTGGATTTTCAGAGAATATTTCAAGAATAAATTCGGTGCTTTGCAAGATGAAATGGTTATTTTATTTTCTGAAGATACGCATTACTCTCTTTATAAAGTATGTAATATTTTAGGGTTAAAATATAAAGTGTTACCAGTTGATTTTAATGAAAGAAAAATCGATTTAGATATCTTAAATAACCAAATTAAAACCCTGAAAAATTCCGGGTCACTTTATTTTATTATTGTTTTAAATATGGCAACGACCATGTTTGGTTCAGTGGATGATATAGAATCTATTAGTCAAAAATTAAAGGCCCAAGAAATTCAATTTAAAATTCATATTGATGCTGCATTTGGCGGATTCATCTACCCATTTACGAATCCAAAAAGTTTACTTAATTTTGATAATTCGGTTGTCGATTCAATATCTGTTGATGGACATAAAATGCTTCAAGCACCTTATGGAACTGGCATTTTTTTAATTCGAAAAGGGTTTATTGATAATGTATTAACTGAAGAAGCCAGTTATGTTGAAGGATTGGACCATACCTTATGTGGATCACGATCGGGGGCTAATGTTATCGCAACTTGGATGATTTTAAATGTTCATGGCTCTCATGGTATCTTGAAACGAATGAATGAACTCATCGAAAAAACAAATTTTTTATGCGATTCACTAACCCAATTAGGCATACGATTTTTTAGAAATAAGTACATGAATATCGTAACAATACGTTCAGACGATATTTCGAAAGAAATATCTGAAAAATATACACTAGTACCTGAAAAACATGAACAAAATCAAGTTTGGTGGAAAATTGTAGTTATGGAGCACGTGACAATGGATTTAATTCAAAGATTTTTAAAAGATATTTCAATCTATTCAACAAAACATTCTGAAATGAACTCAATATCAATTTGAATCATAAAATTATACTTCAAATCGGAGAGCAAGCAACTCAATAACTGGTTGTGAATGATGTAAAGCTATTATATTAAATAATTTCCACACTAAAAATATTAATAAGCATCCCCTATGTACTCGTTTGGATTATAACACGAATTATTAAAAATATGGATGACTCAAGACAAACTAAAACAATTTCAAAAAAAGGATAAATCTATCTTGGTTTCTGGAAATAACCTTAATAAAATTCATTTCATGCTTTATAGCAAATCAGCAGAATACGCAATTCAGACAATGATTTATTTATCAGAAAATCCTTCAGATAAACCAGTAATGATTGCAACAATCGCAGAATCTTATAATATTCCTTATAATTTTTTGGCTAAAATCGTTCAAACTTTGGTTAAACGCCGCCTTGTTGTTACCAAGCGAGGTCGAAATGGTGGAATCAATCTTGCCCGTAAATCTAATAATATTTATTTGAATGAAATTGTCGATGCTATTGATGGGCCACCTCCGGAAAAAGAATTATGTGCCATTGGCCTTGATCTATGTGATGATGAAACACCTTGCCCCCTCCACAACCAATGGAAACCCATTCGTAAATCAATCAGAGCTATGCTCACCCGCGAAAGCTTAGAAGAGTTAGCACACCGCGTGATTAATAAACGAAAGATCATGCACCCTGATTAATCTTTAAAACAGGCTTCATTAAATAATAAAATATCCCCAAACCGAACAGAAATAAGAATCCTGATAGACCAAACATTCTAGTGGCGATTAAACCACCATTTGGGACACTATATAAAATCGATTCGGGCAGGACAATAGACATGGTTCTGAAAATAACGGATAAATTCATAATAATGGAAAGAATTGCAACCCGATTTGGTTTTTCTAGTTTCATAGCACCCGTCATACCGGGAATCATTCTTAATGCCATACCCATAATTAGTAATGACACAAATCCCGCCAACCACAAATGACGAATTCCATCGATCCCAATTCCCATTTGTATTTTGAACATTAACCCGATTTGGGATAAAATATCCAATATCAATCCTATTAATAGCCAGAAGAAAGCGGGACGGATCAACCATTCAAACCGGCCGAATTCACCATAATCAGGAAACCCTTTCCGCAGTTCTTTTCGATAGGGAACTCTTTCTTTCTTATTTTCAAACGTCCTTGGGTGAGTGAAGTTATTTAATATGTCTAGTTTAAAAATAAACCATATAATTATCATATCTTTTAAAATGCTTAAACTATAAATTAATTCCTGTAACCAATCAATGTAAATGTAGTGATTTATGAGTTTAAAGTTAATGAGAGAAAAAATTACAATAAAATAAATTAGGCTGAATTTTTTAACATTCCATTTGATCGGTGGTAATCTTAAAAAGAGTGGAAGTGCACGTAATCCCACGCCGAAACAAATGGGAAATACAGAAAAAAGAATAAAGAAATCCACCAGAAATATGTGCCAATTATGTATCAAGGAAACTTCATGGCTCGCCATCATATATATCGTTAAAATAAGAGACCCAACTGCATAAACAACCCACCCGATAATATTCATGATTAAAAAGACTCTTATGTCTCTATTAGTCTTAAATAGACTGGGTTGCATACTTCCAACGATAGAAATGAGAAATATAATATAGTCATAAATTCCCATGGCAATTAATGTTGCTGAAATAACCACACCCAAACTCAAAATTCCATACCATATTGAATCATGGAAATATGGTAAAATTGAATGGAAAAAAAATCGAAAGATCAATCCAGAAACCATTAAGCGATAAATCAGTGTTATTTTGTTTTCATCAACAAATTTAAAATGAGCCAAACGAGATAAAAAATGTATTGATACGCCCATGATAAATAGTCCTACCCAGCCAATCAATTGAAGAGAGCCATGAGTTTGAATATAGGCGTGGTAACCAGGACCTAAATCAAATCCAAATCCAATTGAAAACGCGACATGTGTCCCCATATTGATGCCAGCCCAAAAGGCAATTAAAACAGATGCTTTAATAAATTTTGAAGGAAAATCAGGATACATATTTACCAATAAATATGATTAAGTAAGGTCTTATTTAATTATAAAAAGGATAAATATTTCAATCTATTTTTCAAAATAAAATAGCGATCTTATTCTGGAAATTATAAATTCATCTCTATTTTAAATCGAATATCAATTAGACCTAAAATAGCCAGAACAGCCAAATTTACAAACAGCAACGGTGCAAATATGGGAGCATTATATATTATTGTTTCAAAGAAACTGGACATTGGATTGTTTAAAATCGTCTGACTATGAAAAAACAATCCAATCAGTCCAATTATTATTTGAATAATCATTATCCAAATAGAAACATCTATAAATCGAATTGTACTATTTCTCAATAATATTACCCCTAAAAAACTAACAGCAAACGCACTGCTAATGACCGGGACCCATTCATAAAAAATAAAGAATCCATTTTGAGCATGATCACTTAAGGATAAAATAAAATTACCTATAAATCCGCCAAAACCGAAAAAGATTAACCATTGTCCCCACTCTATGGTTTCACAATCTACCATCCTATTCATGACGAGCAATGCACCTATCCCCGTATAGGCTAAAGGGGCAATGAAAGGTGCAGTATAAACAAGACTTCTCAATGTCTGGTATTCAAAGAATGTACTGTGTAAATGCCATATTAATCCTGAAATACCAATTAAAATGGCTAACCCACCTACCAGAAAACTTAAAAAATAATTACTCGGTTTATTAACATTCCAATTCAACCACATTTCTACGGAAAGTAGAATAGGAGCAATGAGAGAGAAATAAAAGGGTATCCACTCTGCATAATGAGAAAAATCATTCGTAGAATGGGCAACATATATATCAATAACTAGAAAACTTAAATTGATAATAATAAAAAAATCAATTAAAAGCGGCGTTGGCCTTAACAACTTTGACATTATCTAATTCTTTTGGTGAGATTTGCTACGAATTGCTTCAGCCATTTCTTCCATTTCAATTGTTTTTAGGAGTAATTCATAATTCCCATGCCATTGTACAAAATCTGCACCACCCATAAAGGCACCATGTTTTGCCGTTCGCCCAGCATAATGCCAAAGATCAAATGCAATAAATTCTATGGGCTCATCAAAAGGCTCAGGAGTTAATAATCCATCTTTTCTAAGATCACTTACAATATTCAGTGCATTTTGTACTTTACCATTGGTTGCAATTACAACCTCCTCCGCCTCTCTATAAAATTTTTCTACATGCGTTTTTGCATGACATTTTAGACATATATTTTTCATTGCTTCTTGACCCAAGTTATAATTAGGCCGCTTTTTTGATATGGGTGAAAATAACCACCAAGATAATCGTTCAGTTACATCATGGGTTATATTCATCCCTTCTAATCCACTCATGTGACACGTAGCACAGGTTGGTACCGACATATCTTTGGTTGATAAAGTTTTTGGATCAGCACCTAAATTTAAATGGGATTTTTGTAATGCATATAAAACGCCATGCTTAGATTCATTGTATATTTCTAATTGAGAATGGTCGGGTCCCATATGGCATTGACCACAGGTTTCAGGTTGTCTGGCAAGCGCAACTGAAGCCGAATGCCGAGCATGACATGCTGTACAAGAGCCAATACTACCATCCGAATTCGGTTTACCCACAGCGTGACAGCCAAGACATCCTTTTTCCATAACACCTGGACCTTCAATGACCGCCAGTTTATTTTCACCTCTATTTACTGATTTTGGGTGAAATTTTTCAGCAAATGCTATTTGTTCTTCTGTAAAATCTGATCTACCAGTAACTGCAGCCCAAGCTGGGGCACCGTGGCGACTTCTAATAAATTGATCATATTCTGTAGTATGGCACTGACTACAGTTTAAAGCAGTTACATTTTTTGCTAGAGTGAATCCTTTATGACCTAATTCTTCTTGTCCGTCTAGGGCTCTATGACATTCATAACAGGTGATATTCTCGCTGGCATGTTTGCTCATAGAATATTGATGAACAATTGCAGACGTTTCTTTTAAATGGCAGGATGCACATTTACCCGTTGCCCGTATATATTCAGGACTCGGCTGTGCTAGTTCTATTTCTGGGCGTGCACGATGAATTAAAAAAGCGGAGAGAATCATTGTCGTAGCAATGATAATTGAAATAAAAACATTTTTAAAAGTCATTTTCCAATTCCCTATAATTAGTAATTGTAATTTTTATATGAACTAAATTTAATACCATATTAAGATATGTTTATCCTATTTCATAATTTTATTCTTAAAATTTTGATAATTATAATCAAGAGTCGTAAACCTAACTATTGACAGATTTTCCTGGCTAATTAAAATTCAATGTTAGCGTTTTAATTATTTATTTCAATGTTCATGAGTCGCTTCTTCCTGGCTGGAGAAACCTTCAAAACGATCTTTCGCAAATACTTGATGACAGCTGACACATCCATCCATCATTTTCCCTGAATAGATTAACGCTAATTCACCATCTTTTTCTTTTGCGGCTATGGCAAGTTTGAGTGCATGATCATGAAATTTTGAATCCATTTCAATAAACCTTTCAGGAAGAATTCGATGTAGATCTGCCATATCTTCTTCTGACAATTCTTGTTTCAAAATAAATGCAGAATGAATATTATGACTGTTTTCAATTACTTTCGCCCAATCTCCTTGTGCGAGATTAGAGACTAATTCCTGATAATTTTTATTGATTGAATACATTTCTTTTACCAATGCAGATTTAGTTGATGGTGTCCACTGTATCACAGGCGATTCTACTTTTATATTTTCTGTTATTTCATGATTATCGTGATTTGAGAAATGATGTTTTACCATCATTCCACCAACGAGCATTGAAACAATTCCAACAATAATTAATATTTTTTTATTCATTATATTTTCCTTTTTTCACCATATAAATAATTTTGACTGTTAAAGTGCTATCTGTCTTTAATTCAAAACTCGATTTGATAAAACTCGGCCCATTGAGTAACCCTAGTTTATTAACATTTGAAAATCCAACACCTTCAATGGGTAAAATAAATCCTTTGTCAATTTCGCCGTTTTTATTTTCATCATGTAAAATATTTACAGCATATCTTCCAGAAGGTAAATTTTCGAATATTGAAATTGCTGTATTATTTTTACCAATAGTCCCAATTTGTTTTTGGTAATATTTTTTAAACTTCTCATCAGGAATCGATCCATCTTTGTTATACAAAACGAATTGGACAACTCCCTTTGAATTTTGAAGTTTTTCTACCTTTATTGTTAGAGAATGGGTGTCGTTTTCAATTGGATAAGCAAATGAGACAAATAAAGCAATTGTGACAAGTCTCCATTTCAGTTTCATTTTAAAAACTGTATTTCACTTTAACATAGACCATGTCATTATCATCGTAATAACCAAACTGTCCTATGTTTTCACTATCTTCATTTTGGATAAATATATTTGCTCCGGCATTGATTTCAAAACCATCTGCTAAATCATATGTTAGACTTGGGCGAATAAGTGCATCTTCATTATTAAGTCCAAAATATCCAAATAATTGGAGTGTGAGCGTTTCTTGCAAAAATGTCCGATTTGCCAAAAATGTCATGGTATTATCCAATTCTTCCTGAATAATAGAATCGTCATAATCCAATATGGCGCGCTGAATAAATTGAGTGCTAAGCCGGGTGGTCCCAATCGAAAAATCCGTCCCAATCAAATAGTGCGCATAATCTTTTTCCAATAAACTTGTTGGCAAATTCAATTGTTCTGGATTTAAAGCAGAAAGTTGTTTTCCCATATAATATGCCCCTTCTCCCCGAAGAATAACACCACCCAATTCCGAACTAAAACTTCCACCCACTAAAGTAAGTTGATGATGAATTGGGATTAACATTAATCCACTTGGTGTAGGATTATCAACAGTAATTATTGGAACAATATGTAAGGTGGGGTCATCATCCCACATGCTTCCAGCCATGATTTCATAATCCAATAAAGATGACATACCTGAGAATTTGACAAAGCCTTCACTGTTTTCTAATCGTCCGGGAATTTCCTTTTGAGATTCATCAATTGTAATGGATAAAGGGAATTCTGGAATACGAGACCAAATAGATGTTTCATCAGGCATTTTTGTGGGTGTAAATGTTGGAATCCAAACCATCTCCACTGTATTATCACCCAAAAAATAATTTGCTTTCAGAGATGTAATTCCGGAGCGGATTTCATCAAAATCTCGAAGAAGGAATTCACCCAAATCTTTTGGAGATACGATATCTGTTATAAACATTCCATCCGCTTTTCCCCAAATAATTTGCTGTTTTCCTATTCGCAAGTCCATGTTGTTGAAATACACATCCATATAAGCTTCTCGAAGTCCTAATCTTACATCTTGGTTTGGAGTTTGAACCAAATATGGATTTGCAAAAAAAGAGACATTATCGTCAACACGTTTTAATTTCAAATCTAATGTATTTTGGTTAATTGAGTAATCATTTGTATCATTGGTTAATACGCCTAGGTAGGAGCGGACATATCCATTGATATCTAAACTTTGGGCAAATAAATTTGTCCCCAGAACCAGAATTAAACTAAAAATGAATAATTGGTTTTTCATTATATTCCCCGTTTCATCATACGTTCTGAAAATTTATTATTTGGAATTCCTTTATCAATTTCAACATTAGAAAATTCCATAATAGTGAATTGATTCCTTTGAATATTATGCATTTTCACTTTGGTCAAAATGATAACATCCCCAAATGATTTTTGAGCATCAACGGTCAGGATTTTTAACAAATCATCATCTTCATCATAAAATTCCTTTTTTAGTCCGATCCAGGTGTCCTTCATCACCCATGTTACCGTCCGTGAATACATATATTCTTCATCCTTAGGTATACTTTCGATGACGATGGTTTCTTTTCCGCCCATGACTTCTTCCCGCAAAATCGTATGTGTATCATCCATTGGATGTCGATCACCCAAATCGTCATAGGTGAAATCGGACCCCATAAAATAATCACCTTTGCTATCGCTGGAGATCCGCTTTACTTTTTTGAGTGCGGGCAAATAAATCCATTGATCATCGCTTTTGGATTCATCATCATAACTCCATGTCATGAAAGATGTATTTTTCACATCAGCCGGGGATAGAAAAAACATGATTTTCTTTTCATCTTTTCCGAAATCTTTCAAATATTGTTTAATCTTCCGGACGCGTTGATTCCCACGCGAATTTTCAATCGTCATGACCAAATTCCCCGTCATATCATTTCCCGTTGGACGATTATAAACATTTTGAATCACTTCAAGCCCGGATAAATCCTGGGCGAAAATCAATCCTGAAATCAGTGCAAATATGGTTAATTTCGATTTGAGTATTTTCATTTTATTCTCCAATATTATTTTTTTTATTCCAAAAAAGTTTTTTCTGTTCAATGATGAGAACCATCACTGTGACTGTTCCCACAAAACTGGTAAACATGTTGAGTGAGACCAAGAATCCCAATTCTCTATTTGGTGGAAATACTGAAAATAGCATTACCATAAACCCTGCAATCACTACAGCAGCATTAAATACAATGGCGCGTCCGCTATGGTGCATGGTGCGTTGAATGGCCAATTCCATATTCTTGGTTTTTCGGGTATTCTCTCGATATCGATCAATAAAATGCACCGCATAATCAATGCCGATTCCGATAGAAATACTGGACATCAATGCTGTTGTTGTGCTTAATGGAATACCTAATAATCCCATTACACCAAAACTGATAGTAGCAGTAATAATGATGGGAACAGTTCCCGTAAGTCCTGCAACTATATTTTTAAACATGAAGCTCAACAATACAGCTACAATAAGGAGTGACATAAGCAAACTGGCTATTTGCCCTTGTAGGATCAAATCAGTGAAGACCAATGCCTTATAACCAGAACCAGCAAAATTCATTTCAATATTATGTTTTTTAAATTGCTCTCGGTAAGATTCGATCCGATCCATGGCAGCGTTGATACTTTTCGAATCATCACTTTTCAATTGGAATGTCACATTCAATTTTTGATAATCATAATCTGTTACTTGCCACAGGTTTTCAGGATCACCGGACATTTCATAGAGTAGCAGATATTGCGCAATTAGATCAGATGTTTCAGGAATAATATTGAATGATTCATCGTCAGCATGCATCACTTTATTCATACGTAATAAATAATCCGTGAGTCCAAAAGATGATCCTACAATTTCAATCGATTCCACATCCGTTTGCATTTTATCCACGATTTCTAACATGGCAGGATTCTTAAAAATATCTTTCTCATTTGATTCTAAAACAAGATTTAAAGTGGATGTACCACCAAAATTCTCGTTAATGAATTTGTCCGTAAGCACAATGTCGCTATTTTTTTCAAACTTGTCTAAAAAGCTAGAATTGATCCATACTTTACTGGTTCCAAAAATGGATAGAACTATAATCACAGCCGTTAGACCAAGGGTCGCCCATTTATATTTTAATAAACCCGTTGCAAATTTATGGGCAAACACAACAGCATGTTCATCATTGGCGCCTTGCACTTTTATTTTTCGAATCTTAGGTAAACCAATAATCATCATTCCTGCGGGAATTAATACCAATGAAAGCACCATGGCAACCAAGACGCCGAATGCAGTAAATACTCCAAAATATTTAATGGGGTAAACTTGAGACGTCAATAGTGAAATAAATCCCACTGCCGTTGTTACCGATGTCATTACAACGGGTCTCCACATTTCGTGAATCATATTTTTGATGGTATCAATTTTTGATGCAGTCGGATTTTCAACCCTAAATAAATCCACATGACTAAATAAATGAATTCCGTCTGCTACACCAATGGCAATGAGCATCACTGGGATAGTTGTGAATACTGCATAAATGGGAATCCCTACCACAGCCAATAATCCGAAAGTCCAGATTGTGCTGAATAGAACCACTATCATGGTCAAAATCGTATTTTTTACACTACGCAGCAATCCTAATAGAATAATGATGATTACACCCAAAACAATAGGAACCATTCGCTTCATATCTGCGGGACCTAAAACCGCCATGGTTCCTTCCACGATTGGCCGACCGGCAACATGGATATTTTCATTCCCTTCATAGGAATGTGCTAATTCAAGAATCTCATTATAAAATTCCTGAGTAAATACATCATCATTAATGCGAGCAATTATGACAGTAACCGTTTCATTTTCTGAAACAAGTCGACCGTAAACCATCTCATTGGAACGAACTTTTTGTTGAAGCTCATCTAATTTATCTTGCGTTTTTGGGATACGTTTATAAAATGCTTTCACATCCATACCATCTTCCGTTCCTACAATATTATCAGCGGTATATAGTGATGTTACATCTTGTTTTTCAATCTCATCTAATTTCTGCAAATCTTTGGTGAGTTTTTTAATTTTGGTTAAAGTACCAGAATTATAAATACCATTTTGATTTTCGACTGCAATGATAATTCCATCTTTAATATCAAACCATTCAGCAGCTTTATCGCTATAAATAAAGGCAGGATGATCTTGGGGCATGTATTTATCTAAATCCGTTTCCATTCGTGTATTGTCTTTCATAGCCGACACAAAGAAAAGTGTGATTCCAATAAAAACTATCATGACCAACGCAGGTCTTTTTAATAATTTTTCAAGTAAGTTAAGCATGTTGTTTCCTTTTATTAGTTAATACTCACTAACGTTAGTGAGTAAAAAATTTTAGACTTTTAGTACCTTTTCGATAGCACCAAGCATTTCATTGACTTCTTTATTAAGATCAAAATCGAAATTCATAATATGCCATTTGCTGACCAAAAAACGAAAGCTTCCAATGACCATAAGTGAAATTTGTTCTGCATTAATATCCACACGAACATCACCGGCGACTTGACCCTTTTCAATCATGGATATCATTTTATTCTGATTCCTTCGCATCATCATCTGAATCGGCTTGGCAAGAATACTATGATTGTTAAATATTTCTTCTGAAAAAATAATGGCTGTTAAAGATGGGTTATTTATGAATCGGTTGGTATGCCCTTGAATCATTTTTTTTATTTTTTCGATGGTTGGATTATTTTCGTCAATCTGAAATAATTCATTATTAGTAGAATCTTTCATTGTTGATATAATCGCAAGAATAATTTCATTCTTGTTCTCGAAATGACGATAAATAGCGGGTTCCGAAATCCCAATCGCTTTAGAGATATTCTTAATCGTTAATCCTTGAATACCTTTATCGGCAATCAATTGGATTGATTCCTGAATAATTTGGTTTTGTCTGTCGCTATAATCGTTCATAATCTTAAAATTTGATGGTGTTTGTTAGTGTTCACTAACTCAATGTTATAATTTTTTTATTTATAAATCAAGGATAAATTTATCATTAGGAAATAAACAAATATCAATCTGAATATCATTTTTGTTCTTTAAATACTTTATTAGATATTTACTATTGAATTAACATATTTGGAAATCATGCATCGAATTTTACTTTTTCTCGGTATTACCTCTCTGTTGGCGATTTTATGGTTCACTTATCAAGAAGCTGGTATCTATTACTTATCTTCTTTAATTGAACGCCCTCGACTCCCCGAACATGCTCATTGGAAACCCAGTGGCCTATATGGGCATGGACTTGGAATCATAGGCAGCAGTATGCTTATTCTTTAATTATGAATTCTCTTTATATCAAAAACATGGTTTGTAGCCGTTGTATTCGAGTGGTCCGAGAAGAATTAACAGGCTTGGGATTGGATGTAGTTGACGTTCAATTAGGAAAAGTAGTTTTAGCCAAACACCCTAAAAATATAGAACCGGTGGAAACTATCCTTAATCAAAACGGTTTTGAATTGCTAGAAGATAAAAATGCTCAAATTGTGGAATCCATTAAAAACCAGATCATTGAGTTGATTTATAGTGAAAATCTGGGCGAAATGAAAACTAATTTATCCCACTATTTGTCAAAACAATTGGGTAGAGATTATTCAGCCTTAAGCAAATTATTTTCAGAGGTTGAAAGTATTACCCTTGAAAAATATTTTATTCTACATAAGGTTGAACGAATTAAAGAATTTATGGTTTATGATGAATTAACCTTGAGTGAAATTGCCTACAAATTAGGGTATAGTTCCGTCCAGCATTTGTCGAACCAATTCAAGAAAACGACCGGATTATCCCCCAGTTATTTTAAAAATGTAAACCCATCACGTCGCCCTATAGATGGTCTGAAATCCGGCGAAACTTTGTAACATTTTTCTTTTTATCTGTAACATATAATCTTCATATTTTTAGAAATTCAACCCACAATTTCTATTATTAATTATGCGAGTTATCCATGAATCAAACAAAATCACTTGAATTAAAAATTACCGGAATGCACTGTGCCGGATGTGTTGGATCCGTTGAGAGCGCCTTAAAAAAAGTAAAGGGCGTGGATGCTGGTACTGCACTAAATGCAGCATTGACTCCAAGATATGTGGCTAAGATACCAACTAAAGCACTAAAGATACCCAGTAACACAATACCATTAGTATTATAGGGCTCTTTAATATTTTTTACTGAAATAAAAATGATACTACCTACTATGATGAGTAAAACCATCATAAAGGGTCCGCCATTTAATAAAGTCTCTAACATCTTAAGTCTCCTTATTTTTCAATTTCATAAGATTTTTACTTATTATTTCGAATATGTCTTTTCTATTCTTGTCATTTTTTTCATCTGTATAGGGCTGGCATTCAAGTAAATCTCCAGGCTGACAGTCCAGAACAATACAGATCTTTTCCAGTGTTTCGAACCTAACGCCTCTCACATTTCCATTTTTTAACATAGATAAATTTGTCAATGAAAGTCCGACGGCTTTTGATAGCTCAGTGAGCGAAATCTTTCTTTTCACTAACATAGCATCTAGATGAATTGTGATAGGCATATTATAGATTCGATAACTTAGTTTATTATTAAGGTGGAACATACTTATTATTAAGTATAATACAAAGTACTTTAAGTATTACTTAAAACTTATATGCAAATGATTAAACTAATTACCCACCCATCGGGTTATGAGACTCACGTAGTCTATTCTATTTTAATTCGCTGGAGGACGATTGGGCGTCGATTTATTATATATTCTTTAATCTAGTCCAGGTTTAAGAATTTACATTTCTTTCCCAGTTTCATCTCGTCAAACTCAGAGTTACAAATTAATCGTTCTCAATCCGTTCATAGATTTCCGGGATGACGAAATAACCTGTATCCACCGGTTCCGCATACAATTCCAAAATTTCAAATCCTACGGTAAATTTTGGATCATCACTTTCTTCGTAAACAAGGAAGTTTATTTTTACAGCATGTCCTTCTATTGGTTCCAAAGTTGTTAAGGAATCCATCTCTTGTATAATCAAATTGGATGAAAACTCTGTATGCTCCACGGTAACCAATTCCCCATCTGGATTAAATTTTGTCTTAATAGCGGTTTCTAAAGAATCTGAAAGATTCATTAAAGGTAATTTGTCCACAAACCATTCTTCAAAAACCATCTTTTTTTCAGAGAAAGAAATAGTCGTAATCCATTTTTTCGTCCTGAAGCCATGAACCAATTCAATTTCTTTCCCACCGATTCTAGTAAACTTCGGCGGTGCATCATTCTCATCATCCTCATCATCGGAGGAAAATGAAAAAGAAACCGACTTTGTATCATCTGAACTGGTATCTGGTTCCTTAAAATAATCTTCAGGAGATTGAAGCCAGTACTCTTCTTCATCCTTGTCATATTTTAGAATTTTTTCTGTGCCATTAATCATTATCTCCCCGGTCTCACCATTCATGAGCCAACGAGCATAGAATCGTTTTGCTTCGATTTTTTCTTCCGCTTTTAAAAAACCGGGTGCAACGGTTTGGTCAAATGTCACTATAAAAGGTCCTAATACAGGAACATCCATTTTCATTTTCCCCACAACTCTGATTTGAAGATTCTGGGAAAAACAGAATGAAATAAGAAACAATGAAAATATATAGTGCCGCATTGATTGATTAGACAAAGAATAGATTAAATGGTTGTCATGAATTCAACAAATTTTAAAGGAAAGTTCAACCAATTCCGGAATAGAAATGACAACATCATCCCCTTTCTCCAGTTTGCCAACTCCTTCCGGTGTGCCGGTAAAGATTAAGTCCCCTGCCTGCAAAGGCACTTCTCCTGCCAATTCGCACATGATTTCCCCCGGATTCCAGATCATATCATTACAGGATCCCATTTGTTTAACTTTTCCATTCACAGTCAAAGTCAAATTGAAACCAGAAAAATCAGTCCGATCACCAATAGGAATGATTTCAGAAACAGGTGCGCTCCCCGCAAAACATTTACTCCTGAACCAGGGTTTTCCTTCGTTTTTTGCTTTCGTTTGCAAATCCCGTCTTGTGAGATCCACGCCAACACCAAATCCGAAAATGGACATATTTTCGCCAACCGCAATCACCAACTCAACTTCATAATTTAAATTTTTAGTATCGGCTGGATAATCAATATCGGTCCCAGGTGTCACTATAGTCCAATTAGGCTTAGAAAAAAATAAAGGTGGTTCTTTGTCATCCACGCCCATTTCTCTGGCATGAGCTGCATAATTCCGTCCCACACAATAAACGTGATTTACGGAAAAACCATTGTCCGATCCTTGAATTGGTAAGGTAATGGATTCAGGTTTAGGAAATTGAAATGTCATTAAATCGTAAAAAGCATGAATCGCATTATATCGTCAAAATCGCTTGCTTCAAATGCTACTCTTTTTGGATCCAAGAGTGTTGCTCCGGGATAATGTGACGCCCGATAAGCAAGTTGTTGCTTAATAAACCTAACTTCCAATGAAAATGAATCAGGATGTGCCCAAATACATTTTTTTAGATTACTTGATAAGGTTACTTTTACTTTTTCCCTTATCGCTTTTCTTGATGTTTCCGGCTGAATATTGATTGTTGAGTCGCCTACGCCAACCATCGTGGCATGCGTTGTTGTATTTGGACTTACATCTTTTACTTCTTCGCACAGACCTGCATCTCCAGAAACAAAAACCAATGGTACCCTATGTTTGGCGGCAATATTACCATGGAGAAAAAACTCAGACGTTTGCTGCCCATTAATAAAAACAGAATCCAGTTTTGATGAAGACATAGTATGCGCTAATGGATTTCCACTTTTCCCAGCCATAGAATGATACCCGACCATAAGGAGAGCATCAAAAGAATCATCTAATTCTTGAACCATTGAATAGGGATGGCCGCTCCAACCTCGAATTAATTTTACATTTTCCGGGAGTTCTTCTGATAAAATATTTCGACCAGAATAGTGAGCGTCTTTCACCCAAATTTCTTTTGCCCCTGCATCATTGGCACCTTTGCAAGCGGATACCACTTCTTTTGTCATTCTTTCTTGGAATTGGGTATATGCCGATGGTTTATTGTGTTCCACTTCATCCCAATGGGTAACTCCTGTAATACCTTCCATATCTGCGCTGATATATATTTTCATAAATTTCCTTTAAAATTTGGAGGTTAAAGCTAATGCGAAAGTCGGTTAATAAAAAAGCCCCTACATTTTTGCAGAGGCTTTTTATGATACTTAATCACTCAATTAAAGTTGCTCAGAGTGATTTGTTAAATAGCTTGAAATACCATCGGGATTTTCGCCCATGGCATCTTTCCCTTCTACCCAACCGGCAGGACATACTTCTCCATGCTTTTGATTGTGAGAAAGCGCATCAATCATTCGAAGCATTTCATCAATATTTCGTCCAAGTGGAAGATCATTGATTACAGCGTGACGGACAGTACCATCTTCATCAATTAAAAAAGATCCACGAAGGGCAACTGCACCTCCAATAGTGGTTTCATATTCTTCTTCTTCCGTCAATACTGTTGCGGGTTCAGCACCAATCAATACATCATAATCCCGGGCAATAGATTTATCTATGTCCGCAATAATTGGGTATTGAACATTACCAATTCCACCATTTTTTACTTCTGTATTTTTCCATGCAAAATGTGCCCATTTTGAATCGACTGAACATCCAATAATTTGCGTATTACGTTTTTCAAATTCAGCTAAACGCTTATCAAATGCAATCAATTCCGTTGGACAAACAAATGTAAAATCCAATGGATAAAAGAAAAGTACAACTTTTTTCCCTTTATAATCAGAAATGCTGATGTCCTTAAATGAGTTATCTGGCATTATGGCGGTTGCCTTAAAATCCGGAGCAGTTTGTGTTACTAACATATTATTTCCTTTATCATAGTTATGTGTTTTTACAATTTTCGCATAATCCAGATATTTTCACTAATTATTTGGACTATTTCGATGTGACGATAAATAGTCGCAGAAACTAAACTTTGATTATATTAGAAAATCCTGACCAATAGCCTCACAGCTTTTATTCCACAATAAATCCTTAGTCTCCCTATTATCATAGAGTTCTTCAAGATCAAATTTTACGACAGGTCCTTTCATATCCATCTTACCAGATCCTGGACCATAAAAATCTCCTGACATCGCATCAGGGTCAGCAATACATTTTATTATACCTATCGCTCCATCTTCCATTGTTTGGCCTCCACCCATCATTTTCCCTGTCATAAAACTTCCCATTCCTCCATCTTTAATTGTGGTACTTTGAAGGTCTGTAATAGCAAGACCTGGATGCGCAATAAGTGCTTTTATATTTGAGTTCTTGGCTTGTAATTTTTCATGTAGACAAGCTGTAAAAGCCGCATTAGCAAGTTTTGTTTGAGAATATCTATACCATCGTGCATTTATTAGAATCATACCTAATAATATTTTATTTAATACCCCTGATCCATTTCCACCTAAACGACCACCCTTTTTCTCAAAATATTTAGCCTCAAGTTTTTTAGCACCAAACCTTGAAATGCTCGAGTGATTTACTATTCTAGCTTCAGATCTTTTTTCTTCTGCCTTTTTTAATGATAGAAATAATTCCTTTGTAAGCAAAAAATGTGATAAATGATTTGTTTGCATTTGTATATCAAAACCATCCATAGTTGGTTGATCTTTAAGTGCCATTACTCCAGCATTATTACATAGAACATCCAACCCATCTTCACATAAGTGATTTATAATTCCCGAGGCTTTCTTTACTGAAGAAAAACTTTGTAAGTCACATTCTACATTAACAAAATCCGCCCCTGAACAAGTATCCATTAGTAAATCATATGATTCTTTTGAACGATCAGATTTTCTATTTAATAATAGTGTCTTGGCACCTTTTTCGGCTACTGTTTTAGCCGCAATGAACCCAGTACCAGATGTTGTACCCGTAATTGCAATCGTCTTACCCTCAAGTGACGGAATTTTTTCCACTTCTTGATCAAAGTACAAGCTTTTTAAATCAGGTTTTTTATAACTATTTTCCATTTTTATTTTTATCCTATATCAGTTAGATTATTTTTTAATTTGTTCAATGTAAGCAATTTTTATTCCAAAAATAATTAGATGCATCAATGTCAAAAATGAATTTATTAAAAGAATTATTTCTGGCTTTTTGGCATAGAATATAATTACCCACCCATCGGGTTATGAGACTAACCTAAGTCCACATATATAAACCCCGATTAAACTCAAAGAATCTCTAATCAGGTTATGAGCAAAAATTTATTAATAAAATGTAAATAGAAAGATTAGGAAGAAAGTAAATCTTCTGACCAAGATTTATGCATTCCTTCATTAATTGTTTCTGAATAGTTATAATTTTTATAATTAATAATGAGCTTAACTGATTCGAGATTCTCTAAAAAGGCGGCTTTTGCAGTAGCATTAAAATTGAATTGAATATAGTGAACTGAGCTAATTTTATTCGATTCTTCTCTACCAATCTCAAATTCAGCATAAACTTTTTGGTTTTCAATTTCAAAATAAACCGCTTTACCTTCTGTAAGTCCTATAAACTGACTCAACACCGGTCGAATTTGAACTTCATCAGTCACTTCAATAAATAGAGTTGCACTCAGTCCATTTAACAAAGGGAGCAACGAATTGTACACATCTATCTCTTCTTGGATTTGATTATCGTGCACCATACGTTCAGCACGCATCATTTCTTGAATTTGGAATTTCATTGTTTTCCGATTTTCAAACGTGATGGTAATATTGGGTCCCAGGGAAATACGACGCTTCTTTTTATAATCCATCAATTCACTGCGATAATCATTTCGAACTTTTTCATATTCTATAATATTCATTAAATCTGATAATACAATTGGTTTCATTTTTTTCCTTAATTTTAACTAAAGCCGTACGCTTTATATAATTCTAAAATGGGATGGCTCGGTGCCACATCCCCTTCACTCGCTTGGGTTAATTGCTGACTTGCCAAACTACAGTCAGAACAAACAATGTCTGCATCCCGCTTATTGATATCATTAACGCAACGTTCTGCCACCTTCATTGATGGTTCAAAATTTTCAGTTTTCATTCCCCAACCACCATCCATGCCGGAACATCGATTTATAAGATTTACTTTTGTATTTGGAATTAATTTTAAAATATCTCGTCCCTTAAATCCCATTTGCTGTGCCTTCAAATGACAACTCACATGATAATTCACTGTACCGATTTCATTTTTGAAATTTGTATTGAGTTTCCCTTGTTTATGGAGATAAATCAGGTATTCTGAAATATCAAATGTATTTTCTGATATTAATTTAATTTTTTCATTCATTTCCAAATAATCCGGATATTCTTTTTTCAAGGTTAAACTACATGTAGGTGGTCCCGTAACCACTATCTTGTATCCATCTTTCACCCATTTACTCAATTCATCCACATTGGGATTCGCTTGTTTTTTAAATCCTTCAAAATCGCCTGGACTTAAATACGGAGCGCCGCAACACTGTTGATTTGGATAAATACATTCAACACCATTATACTCTAATATTTCTACGGCACTCTTACCAAGGCTTACATCATGGGCATTGGTAAAACACGTACCAAAAATGACTACTTTATCTATCGGGTCAGAAATATTTGACTGATGAGATTTAAACCATTTTTCAAACGTGTTGGTTTGGAATTTTGGTAAAATTCGTTTCCGATGAATACCGATGGTTTTTTCCATCATATATCGGATAAAACTAATGCGATTAAAAATGTTTAATATGGGACCAAAAATAGATCCAATTTTCCCCGTAAAATCGGTATTGGATAAAAATTTATCATTAGTACTAACTCCCCGCTCTTTTGTTCGAATAGCTTGAGCCCGGGTCATTAACTTTGGAAAATCTAGTTGAAATTCATGATCCTTCCCTGGCGTGTAAGGGCATATGGGATCACATAATTTGCACTGATAGCATAGGTCAACGACCTCCCATCGTTCTTCTTCAATTAAGTCGGATACTTCACCGCGAAACTCAACTTCTATACTAGCATTCGATGCATGTTCACCTTCTGGGAGATCTAAATAATCACTTCGGTCAATTGTTTTCCCCACCCGGCCTTCCGCCACTGCAATTTCACGTTTTTGTTCACCCGCACTATCAATAGAATTGAATAAAGATGGAAAAGATGGACATAGATTGAAACAAAGTCGGCACCCAATACATACATCATAAATACGGTCCATTTCTTGATACAAAGATCCTTTATCCCAGTAAGTAGGATTGGTAATATCATAAATAGTATTTTGTGTATCGGAATGATTGAGCAATTAAAGTTACTCTTAAGTATTAAAGATTAAGCCGATTATCGGGTTCAACAAAAGAACCCGATAATCAATCAACTGATTTATAAAGAATCGAGTGTTTGCTGAAATTTACCCGCATGAGATTTTTCAGCTCGAGCAAGTGTTTCAAACCATTCTGCAATTTCATCATGGCCTTCTTCACGTGCTGTTGCAGCAAAACCAGGATACATTTCTGTATACTCATATGTTTCGCCAGCTACTGCTGCTTCTAAGTTTATATCTGTAGAACCAATTGGTTTTCCCGTTGCGGGGTCACCTACTTCTGATAAAAACTCTAAGTGCCCAAAGGCATGCCCAGTTTCACCATCAGCTGTATTTTTAAAAACACCTGCAGCTTCCGGATATCCTTCAATATCTGCTTGCCGCGCAAAATACAAATAACGACGATTGGCCTGAGATTCACCAGCAAATGCCGCTTTCAGGTTTTCGTGTGTTTTTGTTCCTTCTAATCCCATTATATTCTCCTTTATTTATTATGTTTATGACATGTACCGATAATCGTCATTACAACATCATCGGGTTCAAACTTATACAGCTTCTTTACAGTCTTACGAATTTGATCATCAAATAATTGCACATCAATCAGATCACCACAAATTTTGCATTTCAGATGATCATGTGGTTCTCTATTCCAATCGTAGCGTGCAATATTTCCATCATATATGGTATTAATTAATTGTGCATCATCCAATTGTTTCAAATTTCGATAAACTGTACCTAAACTAATGTTAGGGATTTTTACCTTCGCCTTTTGAAAAACCCAATCAGCGGTTGGATGAGAATTTGTACCATATACGATTTCTTGTATAGCTTCTCTTTTATGACTATATCGCATAGTTAAGATTAATCATAAATAGTAATAATTCCTATTATTGTTTATTTATTTCCTGAATTCATAAAATTCAGTCGTAAATTTTATGAGATAATTACTAACTATTTAGTGAAGGAAATAATAATGGCAAAATATCAATGTGAACATTGCGGCATGGGTGTCGCAGATATGAAATGTGCAAAATGCGGTGAATCATTAAAACATGATCATATTACGAAAGATGACGGTACAAAAGTAGCAATTGCTAAATGCCCAAGTGGGTGTGGAAAAATTAAATCACCCATGTGTTGTGGAAATGACATGAGTTGCGATTTATAAATCACACCCCTAAAAAAACTAAAATCCCCCTGTATTATGCCGGGGGATTTTTTTTAAGATGATATTTTAATTAATATATATATCTGAAGCACTAATACCATTATGGCAATCAATGTCCGAATTAATTCCATGGTATGATTATGTTTATCGAGCCATCGTTCAAAATTATTTCGTCTTTCACTCATTGATTCTTCCTTATTTTCTTATTCTGAGCTGCCTGAATTAAACCTCGCCCCAAAACACCCGCCAAGACCAATGCTCCGCCAAATTGTGCATTCCCACTCATCAGTTCGCCTAAAAATAAAAATGCAAGAATCGGGTTAAAAACAGGTTCTATCACTGGGTAGATAATGGAATCTAATGCAGAAACGTGCTTAATGGCAGTACTGTATAATATATAAGCTAAGCCCAGTTGAATTACACCAAGATAGGTGACCCTGATCCATGGCCCCATTTCGAAAGTAACATCTTGAAACAAAAAGGGAACACAAATCAAAAATGTTAAAATATTGCCCAACAATACAGAATCTATGGGTCGTCCATTTTTTTGTTTCCGCATAAAAAGTGTAGTTCCTGCAAATCCGAACCCGGCAATTAAGGCTGCAATATTTCCCCAAAAACTGGTGAAGGATAATCCTTCAAAAAAGAAAAGACCCAACCCAACAAGCATGAGAACTATAGTCATCCAATCTTTCTTGCTTGACTTTTCGCCTAAGAAAGAAAGACCAAAAATAGCAACATAAACCGGTGCTGTATATTGAATTAAAATAGCATTTCCTGCTGTGGTCATTTTATTCGCCAATACATAGAATATAACCATGACTGTATAGCAGACAGCACCGCCAACTGTGTATTTCCCAAATCTTAATCGTTCCGGTTTATCATATAAATATATTACGATTGCGGTAATGCCACTCCGAATACCGGCAATCACCAAAGGAGGCCATGGAATCATTTTAACCATAAACCCGCCTGTGCTCCAGAGAATACCTGTCAGGATCAGCAAGCCAATTGCGGAAGATCGTTTCAAACAAGAGCCCGAAAAAATGGCTTCGCAAAATGGCTGATTAACGTCAATAAAATAACGGAGATAATGATGGCAATTGCTGAATCTTGAGAATATCCTGTAACAGTCATTCCCAATGCTGTTCCTGCGGCTGGCGGATGGACTCCATAATTCTTTATTTTTTTTACAACTCTAAATTGCCGGTTTAATAGTAAATAATTTATATTTCCCCTTCGTGAAACTTCGCGATCTTAGCGGCTGAATTACTGAGGTTGATTTGTTTTAAAATTACAATCTGAATACACTCGTTTTATAAACAAAAAACCCTCCACAAACATGTGGAGGGTTTTCCCTTTTTGGTATGAAAAGGGGTTAACTAAAAACCTTTAATAGTTCCTGCTTTTTTATAGATTTGCCAAACAATATGCCATCCCAAAGCAAACATGATCATTAAGACCAACCAATTGGTAGAATCTGTAACACCAAAATTTCCACCAGCGAAAACTGTTGTGTGTTCATTAATCATTGTCCAAATAAGAGGAAAACTCATATAAGTATTATGCTTGGAACGAAGCCCAGCCATTCCGGCATCAGCAGGATCAGGTGCTACGCCATTTTTAATGGCTGTAATAATTCTTTGTTGTGCAGGCCAAATCCGGTACCAAACATTGAAAGCCATATTGGTTCCTAAGAGCGCGCCAATATGAATATTGAAAGCACGATAACTGAATCCTGCATAAAACTTCATAAGGTAAACAACACCAGCAATCAGTAAAAAACTCACAACCGTGATGACTCGTACATCTTTGATTAATCCACTGCTGTATAAATAATCGTAAGCAAATACGGCAACAAAAGTAAGCAATAACATGCCATGGGCAAGGCCAGTTACGTCTGTTCCGACCTCAAACATGTTATTGCCGGCAGATTCACCCATCATGAGGGCTCCATCCCAAAAGATAACATAAAGGAGTACAACCCCCGTTACCCACGTCCAAGCTGCGCCCCAACGAAAAAAGTAAAGTGTTCGTGGCATGATCTCAGGAACGACTTTTTGTTTTGTATCCCCATCCATGGTGGCCACAACATGACCATTAATCCAGTTAAAAAAGTAAAGCAGGCCAATCCAAAGTACGCCAGCTATGATGTGCAACCATTTAAATATCGGGTGTAATGCTTCCATTTTTATTTTCCTTATATCCTTGGTGTTTTTCCAAATTCAAGACTGTGAATTTAGATGAAGTATGAATAGAGGGCAATTTAAAGAGATGAGTTTTATGTACCTGGATATGGAAACAATTTTTCCAAGGATGTTACTTGTCCATACTGATTTCGATATACCACATGATTTCGTTCAAATTGAGAATAATTTTCTAATCCGGCAGCAGCGGCCAATGAATTAAGGCCGGTTCGCATTGTAATTACATAATTCAAAACACGCCATTTTTTCTCATCGATAACTAAAGCTTTTTGGTGTTCAGGGTCAGTCGTTGCTACACCTACAGGACATTTATTTGTATGACATTTTTCAGCACCAATACATCCTACAGAAATCATCATTCCTCTGGCAATGTTCACCAAATCTGCGCCCATTGACATGGCAATGGCAATTTTGTCTGGACTAAATAATTTTCCACTGGCGAAGATTTTAACACGATCACGTACCCCAAACTTTCTTAGTGCATCGTCAGCATATATCAAACCAGATTGGATTGGAAGTCCCATGGTATCAGCCATTTCTTTATACGTTGCGCCTGAACCACCCTCACCACCATCCACAGTAATAAAATCTGGACCACGCCCAGTTTCAGCCATAAAGCTTGCCAATTCATTAGCAGAATCTGGGCCACCCATTACAATTTTAATTCCAACCGGTTTTCCACCATCTTCTCTCATTTTATCTAAAAAATCAAAAAGAGTAGGGAAATCGATGAAACTTTTATGTCGATTGGGTGAATCAATATTTTTCCAAGGAGTTACACCACGGATGGCTGCAATTTCTTCATTTACTTTACTTCCCTCTACATGACCACCACGAATCTTTGCACCTTGCGCCATCTTGAGCTCAAAACATTTTACATGCGGATTCGTTGCTTTCTCTTTGAATTTCTCCCAATTAAAAGTTCCATCTTCATTACGAACGCCAAATAATCCTGGACCGATCTGCATAACCACATCGCCACCACCAATTGTGTGATAGGGTGCTAATCCACCTTCACCCGTATTGACCCAAGATCCAGTTGCCATACCAAGTCCATGACTCATAGCACTAATAGCATTCTGTCCTAACGCACCAAAACTCATGGCACTCATTCCAATGGGACCTCTAACATGCCACGGCTCACGACAATTGGGTCCAATAATAACAGCATCTTCTGGCGTAAGTGTCCATGGCGAAATCTGCACATCTTCCAAATGTTCTTTTCTAGAGAATAATCCCTCTGTGCCCACATATCGTTTTGTTTGAATTTTTGGCTCTAATGTGATATCCATTTCTTCTGATAATTTTGGAAACATTGAATTTCGGAGATACCAACCCGGTTCTGTAAAATCACGTTTTGATCCGAAGGCAATTAGCGTTTTCATATATTTCCCTGAAATAACTATATTTGCAAAATCGGAACGGCTGAATGGTTTGGCTTCTGTATCTCCATCAAACATATATTGTCTTAGTTCTGGCCCCATCATTTCCAAGAAATATCGGATACGACCCAACAAGGGGAAATTCCTTAGTATAGAATGCTGACTTTGACGAGTATCATGAATATACCAAAACAGAAATAGAATAGGCGGTACAGAAATCATGAACAATACAAGGCTCGTTAAAACTGTTAATCCAATATCCTGAAACATAAATTTCTCCTTTTAAATTATTTAACAATCAAAATGGGACAGCTACAATTTTCCATCACATCTAACGGTTTACTGCCGATAAAGAATTTTTTAAGTGGAGAACGAGTTGATGCGCCCATTATAATAATATGATTATTTGTAGCAATTTCCACAATGGTATCTGAAGGGTCTCCGACTTTAAAAATATTTTTTGCATCAATCCCACTTCGCCTTAGAAATTTGGCAGCTCGATGGGCAGCACCCTTATAACCATCCCTGAATTCTTCGTTTTTACTTACCGTTAAAATATCGACTCCAATATTAAATGCTTGAGCAACACGAGCTCCATATTTTATAGCACGACTGGTTCCAGGAGAATCATCAACTGCCAATAAAATTCGATAATCCTGGCTTGGATCAAAATTCTTTACAATAAAAATAGAACTGTCAATGTATTGCACCATATCATGGGCCATTCGACGTTCTCCACTTCCGCCAATTATGGTTACATCATACATTTCTGTTTGAACTTCGTCTCGAAGTTCTGCAATAATGTCTCCATTTCGTAAAATAAGATTTACATTATCGCAAACAGTTCCCTTAAGATATAATTCGCCGCGTCGTCCATCTCTATCCACAAAGGTATTTTTTGGAAACCCTGCTTCAATATGTTGGGGCTCAATAAAATTCTTTTCTGCTAAATAGGAAAATGCCCACTCCAACACCTCAATTCCAGGACGGTCAAAATCCCAAGATTCCATCCTCTCTCGCGCAAGTCCAACAGCTTTGGTTGAAAATTCGCTAATCTTTTCACCCACATCTACAATCGTGGTTGATGCGTTAAAAGCTTTAGCGACCTTGATTCCGACTTGAAGTGTTGGTCCAGAGTATTCTTTACTACTTACTGCGATTAGAATTTTCATTACGATAAGTTTAATTCCATTTTAGTTGATAAACAGCCAATATGTATTGACATAAATAACGAGCAATATCATTGACATAATGCCTACTTTCCAACCCACTTTTAAAAAATCTACAGCCTTCACCATTCCACTGGAATATACAATTGTGCAGGCTGGAGCGGCTACTGCTGTAAAATATCCAAAGGCAGAAGCGATAGCTGTAACTAGCCCTGAGTGCATGGGATCGCTCCCTATATTTAGCGTTACAGGACCTAATACCGCAACTGTGGCAGAACTGGAAAGTACATTTGCCAAAGTTGTTGTCATGAGCACTACAATAGCATCAGAAACAAAAGGAAACGTTTCCATTAATTCCCCAAACAAATTAATAACTTGATTCGCCAACCAATTTGCTGCGCCAGTTGCTTTAATATTAACACCCAGTGATACGGTTGCGCCAAAAAGAATAATTACGCCCCAATGTGTGTTTCTGTTTAAATCTTCCCATCTTACAAATCCTCCAATCATATAGGCCAAAACGCCTGTTAGTGCGATGGTACCCAGCCCTATGGATTCACTAAAGAAAACCCACCCAAGAAAAACCAAAAAGAAAATGAGTGCCGCTACTGTATTTCTACCCGTCATTTTTCTAGATTTGGCAACTTGTATAGCCAGTTTCCGAACACCACTATCTAATTGAGAATATTCAGGAATAAAACTTTTTTGTAGAATCCATGCCACAATCGGTATTTGAATTAGAACCATTGGATAAATTTTAATCATCCAATCAATATATGAAATTGAAAGATTTGCATCCCGAAAATAGCTAATCATAATTGCATTTCTTCCACCGCCTGATGGTGTACCAATCGACCCGACTAGACATCCATAGGCGATTGAGAATAAAAGAACGGCAGAAAGGTTGGAAACTTTGTTCGGGTCACTCGACGTAAAACGGATAAGTGTCATCGCAATGGGAAGCATTATTGCAGCAACCGTATGTTCACCAATAAATGATGATAAAATCGCGGAAATGGCTGTGAACCCAAAAACAATATTTGAAGTTTTATTTCCTGTAAGTTTAATAATGCCTAAGGCGATTCTTGTATCCCATCCTTGTTTCACAATAGCCACGGCGAGCATGAGTGAGCCCATGATGAAAAAGACTGCATCATTCATAAAAGATTCAGCAATCTCATTGGCGGATCCGATACCAAAATACACTTCCATAACGAGTATATACATGGCTATAGCAGGAAGGGGAATCGGCTCAGTTATAATCATCATTAATGCAGTTATGACAATTATGATGGTTCGGTAACCTGTAAGGGTTAGTCCCGCTGGAGATGGGAGAAAAAACAGAATTAATCCAATTACCATGGTGATAAGAAACCATTTTTTCTGGGTAAGCCAGAAAAGAAAATTGGTTAAGGATTGATTTGAAAAGCCTAGCATAAAGATGCGGAATTTAAGAGGTAAAAATTACACGTGAGTACATTCACTTGGTATCCTTGATCCATCTTTTAATATGGCCCATTTCCAGATCGGGACCCGCTTTTTGAGTTCTACAATAAAATAATCCATGGCATCTAACCCTTCCCGGCGATGTTTAGACCAAATAGATATGTGGAGACTGGTTTCACCCACTTCCACTTTTCCAATTCTATGTTGGCAAAATAAATCGTTGATTGGAAACTTATCACAAACTTCATTTGCCAAATTGATCAATTCAGCTTCTACCATCCCTTCATATTGTTCATACTCAAGAGCAAGAATTTCTTCTCCGTGTTCTGTGGCACGAACGCGACCATTAAAAATGAGTTCTGCACCATCTTGGTTTCGATCATCTTCGGATGGGAAAGGTGTAATATGTCCGTTTTTTATTTCTATTTTGATCATATTTAATTGCAACTAAGGCCCAAAGCAGAAAGGTTTATACAATTTTGCGACTTCTGTACCTTTTGTGTCTATTCTATTTCAACCACCCTGAACCGGTGGAATGAAAGCCACTTCATCTCCATCTTTTATGTCAACTTCATCTAGCATGTATTTCTGATTCACGGCGATTCGTAAAGTAACATCGTCCAATTTCCCATTCGCTTTTTCGCGAACCATTTTTTCTAGTTGGACCGTGGTTGTTCCTGAATCTAATTCCATATCTAAGACATCTTCCCCTAAAGCATATTTCACTTGAGAAAAACATTTAATTTTTATTTTCATATTTAATTGCCACAAGGGCTCAAAAACACAATGATATATTTACCATTGTAACTTTTGTGCTTTTTATGGCTATCCATTCTATCCTATTTCAATAATTTCTGTTTGATGATTTTTACCATCATAGATTAATAATTTCCCCAACAAATTGGGTTCAATTCCCACAATCAATTTTACTGCTTCTAATGCTTGTATATTGCCAATAATATTCGGGAGCATACCCAAAACGCCGGCGTCCGCGCAAGTGTCCCCACCCGATGGTGGGTTTGGAAATAGTTCACGATACCCCGGGCTACCATCTACATTTAATACTGCAACCTGACCTTCCCAACGATACAATCCGCCATAAATCATTGGCACATTTGTTTCTTTTGAAAATCGGTCAATCAATTGTCGAGCGTCAATATTGTCAGTGGCATCAATGACAATATCACAATTTCGAATAATATCCAATCCATTTTGTTCATCCAAATAATCTTCCACAATTTTAATTGCCGTCACTGAATTAATTTTCTCTAAACTCTCTTTTGCAGAAATGACTTTTCTTTTCCCAATATCGTCTGCTCCATGCAAAGGCTGGCGATGAAGATTAGACAGTTCTACAATGTCCCCATCTATCAATATCAATTTTCCTACACCAGCAGTTATAAGCGATTGTCCAGCGGGGCATCCCAGTCCCCCCATACCAACGATAGCTACAGTTGCATTCAATATTTTTTTTTGACCATCCATTCCGACTTCCGGCAAAATAGTTTGCCGAGACCATCGACTTAAATCAAGCTTTTTGGATTGAAATTCAATCCATGCTTGTGCACCACCCAATAAACTATATGTATCATTTAAATCATTTTCAATAATCATCCTTTCTGTCACAATTCCAAACTGGCACACCAAAACTTTTTCCCCGACAAGATTGGGCATAATTCCATTTTCAGAAACTATGGTTTCCAATCCATCCATTGGAAATTCAACTCTATGTGTTGCCGGGCGAACATCGATCACATTGAATTCGTTTATTCGATCATAAAGTTCTTTGGGAGTTATAATCATTTTATTGATTTCCACGGTAATAATTTCACACAGATTTTTTCACCTGCATTTAATGATGATTCGCCGGGTTCAGATGATAAAATACAATTTGCCGCTAAAGATGATGTTAACATATGAGAGCCAACTTTGGATGCTGGTTTGCATATCAATTTCCCATTTTCAATCCAGGCATTCCCAAATAAAAAACGTTTTTTAATTTTCTCGCGTGGGAATGACCTTTCCAAAATTCCTGTTACTTTTTTCGATTCATCTTTACCCATCATGGTTTCAAGCACGGGCCAAGCCCATTCCATAAAACCAATATAAGATGATACCGGATTTCCCGGTAATCCAAAAATCAAGGTGGAATTTCCGGTTCCAAAAAAGAGTGGTTTCCCGGGTTTTTGGGCTACTTTCCAAAAATGTTCGGTTACACCCAATTCCAAAAATATTTCTCTGACATAATCATATCGCCCCATTGAAACGCCACCGGAAGAGATTACCATATCACAGGATTCTAATGCTTCCGATAAAAATTTTCGAAGTGACTCTTTATCATCTTTGATTACATTTCGCATGACCAATTCGCCACCAGCTTTTTCTACCAATTCTGCAAACACATATAAATTGGAATTGTAAATCTGTCCTAGTTTTAATGGATTCCCTGGTTCGATCAATTCATTCCCTGTCCCGAAAATGGCAACTCTCGGTTTTTTAGAGACAGTTACTTTTCCATATCCAAATGTGGCACAAGTCCCGATTTCGCTAGGTGTCATTTTTGTGCCTTTCTTAATAAGAATCTCACCTTCTGATATTTCTTCACCCATTCTTCTGATATGTTTTCCGGGTTGAGCTTCAATCATAATTTGGACAGAATAATCATCAGAAAATCCACTTGAATCTTCTACCATTATGATTGTATCTGCACCCATTGGGATTTGTGCGCCAGTCATACATTGAGCGCATTCGCCGGGACCAATTACAACATCCGAAGGCGTACCGGCAGCGCTAACGCTTACCATTTTTAGTGAAACCGGAATTGCTTTTGTTGCTCCTATTGTATCAGAAGCGCGTACGGCAAAACCATCCATGGCTGAATTATCAAATTGTGGAGATGGAAATGTGGCCACAATATTTTCTGCCAAAATTCTGTCCCCGCTATTCTTTAAGGAAACCGTCTCTGACCCTAATAAAAATATGTGTTTTTTAACAATCAGCTTTGCTTCTTGAAAGGGGATCATAGCATTTCCTTTAATAAAAATGAAACCGCAATTAATATGATGATGCCCATAATCCTTTGAATCGTTTTTGGATTATACTTCACTGAACCAAAATACGATCCTGCAAATCCGCCAATTAGAACTGCGCCGATTAAGGGTAACATGAAATCTAAATTAAAGGTACCCGATTGGTATCTTGCCATAATCCCAACCAATGAATTTGCCCAAATGAACATGGCGCCCGCGGCTGCCGCTTCTTTTTCTGTTCCAAGCCCAAACATAATTATTAGCGGAACAAGATATATTCCACCACCAATTCCCACTGCTCCTGCAATAAATCCGAGCGCTGCCCCAATCCCAAAGGTCATAACCCATTTTTGTGTATACGATAATTGATATGAAAGAGTCAATCCATTGATGATATAAATCCGTGCCACCACCAATAATAATGTGCTCATGAGAATAATTTGAAAAATGAATTCCGGTATATCAAGTGAACCGCCAAGATATGCCATGGGGATTGATGTGATGAGAAAGGGACCAACCAAATTTAATCGGCCATATCCATTGCGCCAAAAATTGATCATTCCAATAAAAGTTACGACCAAATTTAGAGTCAATGATGTGGTGGGAATCATGATATAACTCACACCCATTATCGCCATGATGGCAGTATAAGATGAGCCACCACCTAATCCTACCGAAGAGTAGATGAAGGCGACAAAGAGAAATAATATGGGTAATAAATATTCAGTCATTTATGACCACAGAGACATTGAGACACCGAGAAAAACAAATTATAACACCATTCTTTTTATGCCATCTTTTAGAACAGGAACATTGAAATTCATTAACATCCCAACTCGAATTCCTGTCAATTTCATATAAGTTAATAATTGCGCTTCTTGTACAGGGATAAGTGACCCTACTGCTTTTAATTCAATAATCACTTTTTGCTCTACAATTAAATCAATTAGATACCCAGCATCAATTCTAACTCTTTTATACTCTAAGGGTAACTCTATTTGGGATTTGAATAAAACGTCCGATAATTCAAATTCTTTCATTAAACATTTTTCATATGATAATTCAAGTAAACCGGGACCTAAGGCCTTATGGACTTCAATTGCGCATTTAATAATTTTTCTAGTTAATTCTTGTTCTAATAACATTTTAACTCCTTTTGTTTACCACAAAAACATGGAGACAAAGAGAAAATTCTATATGATTTTATTCTTTGTGTCTTCGTGGTTAAAAATCATTAATGTTTTTCTCCACGCATCATATGAAACGAATGAAATATCGTCGGAATCAAAACCTTCAACGCATCTTTTACCGCACCAGTACTTCCCGGTAAACAAATGATAATTGCACCATTCACAACGCCAGCTGTTAACCGTGATAACATGGCCGTTTTTACTTTTCCCCGACCGTAAGCATGAAGCGCCTGTTCAATTCCTGGCAATTTTGAATCAAATATTTCTTCCACAGTTTGGATTGTTAAATCTCTGGGGCCAAGCCCTGTTCCACCCGTTGTCAGGATTAATTCGACTCCTTTATCAATCCATTCATGAATCGTGGGAACTAGTTTATCTGAACCATCTGAAAAAAAATCATGATGATTTACTTCACTCCCCGCTTCAATAAATCCATTCAATAAAATGATACCCGATTTATCTTCACCTTTTCCAGAAGCGATGGAATCACTCAATGTAATAACACCAACTTTTGGCCGATAATCCGTGGCATGGTCTGATTTTCCACCTACTTTTTCTACCAATTTTATTTCGCTAATTACCATGGATTTATCCACGCTTTTGCACATATCATAAATGGTGAGTGCCGCTCCAGAGACAGCGGATAACGCTTCCATTTCCACACCGGTAGCTTCTTTTGTCTTAACCGTGGATTTTATCAAAATAGCATCACCTTCAATTTTAAATTCAATATCCACAAATGATAAATTCAACTGATGGCACATGGGAATCATTTCGGCTGTTTTCTTTGCTGCGTGAATCCCCGCAATTTTTGCGGTTGTGAGTACATTCCCTTTAGGAAGCGCATCGTTCTGGATGGCAGAAATTGTTTCCGGCAGCATTGTAATTTTGCCTTCGGCTTTGGCCATTCTTGCAGTGGTAACTTTGTCCGTCACATCCACCATTTTGACATTTCCATGTTTATCTAAATGTGAAAATTCATTCATAATATTTTTCTCTGTATTTTAAATTTTTCCGCAAAGATTTACAAAATTCCCAAAAAATTAATTTTTAGCCCCCAATTTGTGTCATGGATTCTCGATTATCATTTCCTTGTTTTTGGGCTTCCCAACCATCTTTAAATTTTTTCTTCATTGTACCGTAAATCATTTCTTTAATTATCATATCAGTTTTTCCCGTCCGCATCGCATCCCTTAAATTCGTCTCATCTTGGCTATATAGACAGTTCAATAATTTTCCATCCGCAGTAATTCGGATTCGATTACACTCACCACACAAACTTCGTGAATAGGCAGGAATCACCGCCACTTTTCCTTTATAATCATTCACTCGAAAAATATGATGTTCTGTTCGTGACCCATCAATGGGCTTCAACGCATCAACCTGTTCTTTTATGTCTGCAACAATATGATCCGCCCCATAAAATTTTCCTGTCTTCCAAATCTGGTGAGAATCAAATGGCATGAGTTCAATAAAGCGAACGGTGATGTCATTATTTTTGGTTAATTCCACAAAATCCATGAGTTCATCATCATTGAAATCACGCATTGCTACAATGTTTAATTTGATTGATTGAATGTTGGACGCCAAGGCTTTCTGGAGACTATTCAAAACCATATCTAAACCATCACGGCGTGTGATTTTTTTGAATTTATCAGTATCTAATGTGTCAAGGCTGATATTAATTCCTGATAATCCCGACTTTTCTAATTCTTCAATTCGTTTAGAGAGTAAAAGACCATTTGTGGTTAAATGCACAGATTCTATTCCTTTGCACTGGTGTGCAAACTGAACCAATTCAGACAAATCTTTTCGTAATAAAGGTTCACCACCCGTAAACCGAATTTTGGAGACACCCATTTTAGATGTTAATTTTATCAGTCGGAAAATTTCTTCTGTAGTAAGGAGCTTGTCTTCACTGCGGAAATCAATCCCTTCTTCCGGCATGCAATAGATACAACGAAGATTGCATTGTTCATTAAGAGCTAAACGTAAATAGTTGAAGGATCGACCGAAGCGGTCAATAATGGGTGGCGCGGAATCATCCAGCTCACCATTAATTGGGATGGGTGTAATTATATTTTCTATCATTCTCATTCCAAGTCACCCCGATTTTATATCGGGGATCGGGAGCAAATCTTGACGTTTCCATGAAAACCGTACCGGCCTATAACCCTATCTGCAAATCGGCTGACGTAGGTAATTCGGCTAAAAGAATATTTTTGATTTATTTAATCAAATCAATTTAATTCAGAATTAATAGGTTTCTCGGCGATTTATCTTTCATTTCAGAAAGAATGCAACCGATCTCTTCAATCGCCGTGAGAATTTCTTCTTTAGTATTAAATCGTCCAAGGCTAAACCGAATAGACGAATGTGCCATTTCATTATTTAGTGCGATTGCTTTCAATACATGGGATGGCTCCAAATTAGCTGTGCTGCATGCGGAACCGGTGGAACAGGCGATCCCTTTCATTTTGATAATAAGTGTTTCTGCATCCAATCCCGGAAAACTAATATTAATATTATTCCCCAATCGATATTCCTGACTACCATTCAGTTGCACATCGGGGTGCGCTGTTACAATACCATCAATCAGCATTTTTTGTAAAATGGCCATTTTTTCATTTTCCATGGTATCACAAATCTCGATAGCTTTCCCAAATCCAACAATTTGGTGAACCGGCAGAGTGCCAGATCGAAGGCCGTACTCATGTCCACCACCGGTAATTTGCGTCGTCATTTTTAATTTTGGGCTTTTACCTTTTACGTATAATAATCCTATCCCTTTGGGTCCATATATTTTGTGGGCAGTGGCAGCCAAAAAATCGATTTGCATAGTTTCAACATCAATAAGCAATTTTCCATAAGATTGGGATGCGTCGACCAAAAAGGTTGCTCTTGAATTTCGACAAATGGAACCTATCTCCGCAATAGGTTGAATAGTCCCAATTTCATTATTGGCATGCATAATAGCAACTAAAGCTGTGTTATCTCGAATGGCATTTTTCACATGGGACGGATCAACTCGACCATCCGTGTACACCGGTAAAATAGTAATATCCCAGCCCTTTTTTGCCATGGCATCACATGTATCCAAAACGGCCTTATGCTCTGTTGCCTGTGTAATGATATGACCTATTCCCGAGTTTTGTTCACAAATACCCCGAATAGCAAGATTGATGGATTCCGTGGCTCCACTTGTAAAAACTATTTCTTTGGGGCGAGCATTAATTTCATTCGCTAAAATTTTACGTGAATTTTCAACAGCTTCTTTCGCATGCCGTCCGAAGGAATGGTGAATACTGGAGGCATTCCCAAATTGATCAGATAAATAAGGAATCATTGCATCTTTTACTCTTGAATCAACGGGCGTGGTTGCCTGGTTATCTAAATAAATGGGCTTTATCATCTTATTTTCCCATGGCTTCGCCGGAACCTGAATTCCGGTGCATCACAATTTCGGACATGATGCTTAATGCAATTTCTTCAGCCGTTTGGGCGTTGAGATCCAACCCGGCCGGGGAATGAAAATTCGCCATAAATTCGTCCGCTACATTATTTTCTTTCAAATAATCTAAAATCATTCCCGCCTTCTTTTGGCTGGCAATTACCGCCACAAATGGGATTCCATGATTTAGCGCACTTAGGGATTGATGATGGTCATCCCGATGGTGGGTGGCCAAAATAAAATAATCCACCGATTCATCGATTTCATCAAGATCCAATGGATCCGTAAAGATAAGATCCGCAGAATCATACCGATCTTTTTCATCTTCCTGGGTTTGAATCAATACTTTGAAATTCAAGGTCGCCGCCAATTCGCCCAACACTTCTACTACGCGTCCCATACCGCGGATCAATATTGTTTGGGAGCGATATTGGGGTTCAACAAAAACTGTCATCATACCTCCACATGGTATGCCTAATTGCATATCATCACTGTCTAAGTTTACATTAATTATCCTAGTTTTATTATCCACCAAGGATTCTACAACCGTTTGGCCAACGCGGTTTTCCACACAACCACCGCCGATATAACCGACAATCCGTTTCCCTTTTTCATCATAAATCGCTTTGTCTCCAGGCTTCGCCGATGTGGACCCTTTCACCGCAATAATTGTGGCAATGGCAAAAGACACATTTCCACTTTTTAGATTTTCCATCACCTTAAATATATTTTTATGTGACATTGATCCCTGCCTTTAAACTGTCCTGTGTATCATAATCTTGAAAAATCGCATCGGATTCAATTTCAATTTTAACTACACTCGATGGGTTTTCATGGATGACCTTTTTTGCGCCAAAATCACCGGACAATACCATTAATTCATCTCGGAATTTTGAACCAAAGAAAACAGGATTTCCTTGGCGACCCTTTTTCTCCGGGATGACAATGTTTTCCGAAGATCCATGGTCAATAATTAGATTAATCAATTCGGCTGTGATGAGTGGCATGTCTCCCAATAGTATGAGATATCCATCAACTTGGTGCATTTGACCAACCCCTGCAACAATGGATGAAGCAATCCCAGTTTTCCATTGTTCGTTTTCTATATATTGAACATCTTGGTTTGAAATTAATTTTTTAATATTTTCAGATTGCTGCCCAACGACCACACCAACATGAGATAAATTTGAAGATTGGGCGGTATCCACCACATGAATCAACATAGGTTTACCTAGAAATCGCATCATTAATTTATTTTCATGTCCCATTCGAGATGATTCTCCCGCGGCTAAAATGAGTCCTGCAATCTTCATGATTTAACCATGATTATCTAAAAGATTTCCTAAGGCAATCATGCCATTTTCACTAATATACTCTAACTTGTATTGATAAAATATTAGCCCAATTGAATGGGCAAATTCCGAACTCGATTTCCCGTGGCGGCATAAACCGCATTAACAACCGCCGGGGCGATTGGGGGCAATCCAGGCTCACCAACACCCTTGGGTGCTTTGTCATTTTCCGCCAAATAAACATGAATTTTTGGTGCTTCATTCATTCGAAGCACTTCAAAGTCATCAAAGTTGCTTTGGGTTACGCGCCCATTTTTCATGGTGATTTTAGATTTCAGTGTGGCGGATAAACCAAAAATGATTGCACTGGAAATTTGCGCTTTCACAATGGCAGGATTAATAACGGTACCGCAATCCACGGCGGCAAATACTTCGTGAACTTTTACTTTTTTATTTTCGATTGAAACACGGGCAACCTGTGCCACCCAAGTCCCAAAAGATTTATGACAAGAAATGCCTTGATACGTGGAACCATTTTGAAAATCATACCACCCGGATTTTTCCACTACCATTTTAATCACACCTACATCTCGGGATGAATTTGGTAATAAATCCAATCTGAATTGGACTGGATCTTTTCCTGCTTTTTCCGCTAATTCATCCATGAAACATTCGGTGGCAAATGCATTTTGGGAATTATACACTGACCGCCACCATCCCAAAGGAATTGGTGTTTCCGTCATTTGATAATCCACCTGCATATTGGGTATTTCGTAGGGTAAATGTTTGGCACCTTCCACGGCAATAATATCCGCGTTCTCTTTAAGAGGGAATGGCATTTTTACTATTTGTGTAAATAAAATTGATGGCGCTACAATACGATGTTTAAAGGTCGTTATATTATTGTTTTGATCGAATGCACCAACCATCACATGAACACTGGATGGCCGATAGTAATCGTGCTGCATATCTTCTTCGCGGCTCCAAATCATCTTAACCGGTTTTTTCATTTCATTTGAAATCTCGACCGCTTCACTTACATAATCGTTAAAAGCTCTACGTCCAAAACCACCGCCCAAAAAAGTGACATTCACTTCAACTTGTTTTTTGGATAAACCTGTTATTTTTGAAGCAATTTTCCGAGCGCCATTGGGATCTTGAGTTCCGGCCCAAACTTCGCATTTATCCCTTTGGACATAAGCAGTACAGTTCATGGGTTCCATGGTGGCATGGGCTTGAAGTGGCGATTCATAAAGAGCTTTGATAATATTATTCGAAGATTTAAGTGCGTTTTTTACATTACCTTCTTTGCGGACGACTGATCCTTTTTCTTTGCTGGCTTCTATCAAATCTTTCCTGATTTTTTCATCATCCAGTCCGGCGGCCTCCCCTTCATCCCATTTAATTTTAATTTGTTTGCTCGCTTTAAGACCAGCCCAAGTATTTTTGGTTACAATGGCCAATCCGCTTTCAATTTCAAAGATTTTAATAATATCCGAAATATCACTGACGCTGGCTTTGTTATAAGATTTCAGTTTTCCGCCAAAGACTGGCGAATGAATCACTGTTGCATAAACCATTCCTTCCAATTGAACATCCATGCCAAATTGAGCCGTTCCATTTACTTTAGAAAACGTGTCCGTTCTTTTTATATTTTGGCCGATGATTGAAAAGTCTTTTTTGTCCTTCAAAACTGGTTTTTTAGGCACTTTTTGTTGACTCGCTTTTTCCGCTAAATCACCATATGATAATTCTTTTCCTGTTCTTTTGTTGATGACAATTCCATTTTGGGTTTTGCATTCACTTGTGGAAACGCCCCATTCATCGGATGCAGCCATCACAAGCATTTCCCGTGCTGTCGCCCCGGCTTTTCTCAACTTTTTATATCCACCAGAAACTGAATTACTCCCGCCCGTCATTTGCCAGCCATACTTTTTTCTGTTTGCCGGCGCTTTTTCTATGACAACTTTTGAAAAGTCCAAATCCATTTCTTCAGCGATTATCATTGGCAGAGATGTTAAAACACCTTGACCCATTTCAGATTTTGAAACCAGGATTTTGACCAAATTATCGGGCTGAACCGTGATCCAAACATTGGGTTCAAACAGGGTTGTCGCAACTGGTTTTCCAATTAGTTTATTGGTTGATGGTAAATATAATCCAAGGACGAGCCCTGATCCTGCGGTGGAAATAACTTTAATAAAATCGCGTCTATCCACGGTCACCCCCATTGCTAGCAGCTTTATTTTCGGCTGCGCTTAAAATCGCTTTTTTTATTTGGGGATAAGTACCGCAACGGCAAATATTCATTTTCATGGCCGTATCAATATCGGATTCATTGGGATTCGGATTTCTATCAAGAAAAGCAGATGCTGTCATGATTTGGCCGGACTGGCAGTAACCACATTGGGGCACATCGCCTTCCAGCCATGCTTCTTGAATAGGATGGGGATTATCTTCAGTGAGACCTTCGATAGTTATGATTTCAATGTCGTCTTCAACCATATCTATGGACGTCACACAGGATCGAGTTGCGTCACCATCTAAGTGAATTGTACAAGCGCCGCAGAGTCCACGTCCGCAACCAAATTTCGTACCTGTATATCCCAGCGTATCTCGTATTACCCACAAAAGTGGTGTATCGCCATCCACATTTACAATGCGCTGTTTACCGTTAATATTTAGACTAAATTCACTCATTTTGGCACCATTTGGTTTGTTAATTATTTCGCCTTTTGCCTATTAAAGTTACTATTCTTTTTTAAGATAGAACTGCGCTTTTTGGGGTGTTAAAGGTCGTCCCATCCACAGCGGTCGACGCAAACCATCGGGGTGTGTCTCTCTATCTTTTGCCCATTTGTTCCATTTTTTGAAATGCTCAAATGATTTATTCGTATCTACGAAAACATCACCATATTTCTCGCCGGACTTCGGCACAGATATGCTTACTTTCTGCAGCCAGCAATGGGCACCTGAAATTGGGTCAGGATTTGTAGCGTGGGTAATATTTTGGTGAACACCGCCGTCTCGCCACCAAACACGATTCGTATCTGGATCCTTCGATTCCCACGGTTCAACACCGGTCACCGTACGCATCTGCCATTTTCCATCACCCATATTTTTAATGTCAACTGTATTCGACATGAATCGATTCCCCGCATCTTGCTGACGTCTCCATCTGCCAATATGATGTGAACAAGCCACAACACCCGGTTTGATTGCTTCCGTCACCCAAACTTTATCTACAAACCAACCAATTTCTGTTGTGATTTTGAGTAATTCTCCATTATTCACGCCAAGGCGTTTCGCATCTTTGGTATGAATCCAAATGGGATTTTTATGGGCAATTTCTGTAAGCCATTTAGCATTGGCAGAACGGGAATGAATATGCGTTGGCAATCTAAAATTTGGTAATAATACACACTCATTTTTACTTGTGTCCATCTCGTCTGGATGCACATGACTTTTAATGCGGTATCCCGGCGTGGCATGTTCCGGATAACCAAAGTCTACCATAGTTTGGGAATAAATTTCCTGCCGTTTGGACGGCGTTGGAAATCCCGCATAATTTTTTCCATCAACCTGTAATCCCACAATATCGCCATCTTTTTCAATCTGCCCATTGGACTTCACAGTTACATCACTATCGGCAAATTCTTTTTCATTATTCCGATACACATTATCGTCCACCATAAAAGCGCCAAACTTCCGCATGTATTCTAAAGCAGAAAGACCTTCTTTCTCCGCA
>Ga0233439_10000905_pt1 | contig 40493 bp, 41 predicted proteins | sample SI_123_September_6_FD_182713 | JGI IMG/M metagenome (GOLD analysis project Ga0233439, IMG submission 182713) | Seawater microbial communities from Saanich Inlet, British Columbia, Canada - SI_123_September2016_100_MG | ecosystem: Environmental > Aquatic > Marine > Inlet | place: Canada: British... | reverse complement strand
TCGGCAATTACCATTAGTTGGTGCCTAGTACCCAGCCCTGCCGGAGAACACGGCGGTATTCTTACTCCGCTAACGTAAGACAGTTCCGACGTGATGAATAACCAAAACCCATGAGATTTCTAAAAAGAAAAGGTACTGATACCGAATTTAGGGTAACCCAGCGGTGACCAATTCATCGACCGAACACGTGCCAACCGATTCGAATACTGAATCTACGCCGAAGACATCTGGGCTATCTCAGAAGCGCTACATCGTGACTGTCGCTCTGGCGACGTATTTTTTCTGGATATCGCTTTACCTCTACGTCCCGGTTCTTCCGCTTCACGCTCAGGAACTCGGTGCGAATCTTCAGATGGTCGGAATAGTCATCGCATCTTACGCGATCGGACAACTCGTCCTTCGAATACCCATCGGCGTGGGCTCCGACATCATCGGCAGGAAGCCGTTCGCAGTTCTAGCCCTCGTGCTTAGCGCGGTAGGCGCAATTTGGCTAGCTATATCACCAGATCCATGGTCGTTGTTCGCAGCACGAACCCTCACCGGTGTCGCAGCGGCCGGCTGGGTAGCAATCAGCGTGCTATTCGCCTCATACTACCCGGCGGGAAACACCTCCCGAGCGATGGCGATCATCATGTCGGTGAACACCCTATCACTCGTGACCGCCACTTTTGTCGGAGGTCTCGTAGCCGAATATTTCGGAAATCTCAGCACGTTCTATGGTGCGGCAGGAATCGGATTCGCAGGCGCACTTCTGCTTTTATCAGCCCCTGAACCTCGAATAAAGTCAGCAACTCGGTACTCGTTATCTACGCTACTCGGGATACTCAAAACACCGTTACTGCTTCGCGTGTCGGCAATCGCAATCACACTCCAGTTCGTTACGTTTGGAGTGAACTTTGGGTTCTTGCCGATCCATGCTGAAAATCTCGGCGCATCTAAATCTGAAATCGGCTACATAACAACTGCAGGATTGCTTGCTGCGGTAGTCGGAACCGCAGCCTCAGCCTGGGTATCAAGACGTTGGGGACCGACAGTGGCCGTAATGGCAGCAGCAGTGGTAACGTTCATATCACTGGTGATTATGACGATCACTACTGATCTCGTTGCGCTCGGAGGGCTCCAGACGTTAAACGGGTTCGGTCGAGGAATGATGAACACCGTGCTCATAAGCACGGCGTTGGCTTCCGCACCTGTCGCCATTCGTGCAACAGCGATGGGCTCCTACCAAGCGCTCTACGCTATTGGAATGCTACTTGGGCCTGCGGCTTCGGGTCCCATCGCCGCAGCGTTCGGAATCGAAATGGTTTTCTGGGCGGCAGCCGCAGCGACTTTTATCGGTGGCGCACTGGCTCTTGGAAAACCGCTTCCACGGAATTAGTCCAAATCATCATCTCGGGACTATCATTAGTTCCTCTTTACGCAGTGGAAACTGACGTCAAAGATTTATATGCTCGAACGAATAATCGACTAAAACAGGAGTGAACGATGGCTTCGCAGGACATGCGGCTCGAACGTGATTCGATGGGCGAACTAGAGGTTCCAGCAAACGCTTACTACGGCGGAAACGCTCGACGAGCTGAACTGAATTTCCCGATTAGCAATCTACGACTCGGACGTTCGTTCATCAAGGCAATTGGCCAAATTAAGCAATCCTCAGCCATCGTAAACCTCGAACTCGACGCTCTCGACGAAGACATCGCCAACGCGATCATCGCTTCCGCCGAACGAGTCATAAATGGCGAATTCGACAGCTCGTTCGTTGTCGATATTTTCCAGACTGGCTCTGGCACGTCGACCAACATGAACACCAACGAAGTCATTTCGAACGTCGCAATTGAATCACTTGGCGGTGAACTTGGATCCAGAAATCCAGTTCACCCCAACGATCATGTAAACAAAGGACAGTCATCAAACGACGTTTTCCCGTCTACTATCCACTTGGCTGCTGCCGGGGCGATCAAGGACAACCTGCTTCCTTCGCTGAAGGAACTTGAAGACTCGCTACGCACCAAATCTGAAGACTTCTGGGGAGTCGTCAAAACAGGCCGTACTCACCTTCAGGACGCCACACCGATTCGACTAGGTCAGGAATTCCTTGGCTACGCGGGCCAATTAGAATTTGCCGGTAAACGAGCCGAGAAAGCACTTGCCGAACTCTCAGTCCTCGCCCTTGGTGGAACAGCCGTTGGAACCGGGATTGGTATGCACCCAGAGTTCGCTACACGAGTAATTTCACGATTGCGCGATCTCACCGGTCTCGATCTTTCGGAAACCACGAACCACTTCCAAGCCCAGAGCACTCTCGACGCCGCAGTATCAGCGTCTGGCGAACTAAAATCGATCGCAGTCGGCATGCTAAAGATTGCTAATGACGTTCGATGGCTCGGTTCGGGTCCTCGTGCTGGCATCGGCGAAATCTCGCTGCCAGAAGTCCAGCCCGGATCGTCAATCATGCCAGGCAAGGTAAACCCAGTTATCGCTGAGTCGGTAGCAATGGTCTCGGCTCAGGTAATCGGAAACGATGCGACTATTACGATCGCCGGTCAGTCAGGAAACTTCGAACTAAACGTGATGATGCCAGTGGCAGCCCACAACCTGCTCGAATCGATCGATCTTCTAGCGGCTGCAGCTCGTAACTTCGCCCGACAGTGCATCAACGGCCTAGTTGCAACCAGCAAGGGCCCTGAGATGGTCATGCAAGGTCTAGCGATCTGCACTGCCCTCGCACCGATCATCGGTTACGACGAAGCAGCGCGGCTTGCACACGTAGCGTCCGAAAGCGGCGAAACGATCAAGCAGGTGGCTCTACGAGAAACTGACCTGACAGATGAACAGCTCGACAAGGTTCTTGAGCCACTATCGATGACCGAACCGAAGGCATAGCCTTCCGAAAACTCCCTTCTACAGGGATAACTGAATAGAAAATCACACGAGACCGGTGCATACTGTCGCCGGTCTCGTTGTATTTAACACACCGGTCACATTAGGGAGATTTCGTAAATGGGCGCCGAAGCTAAAGTAAAAGAACTTGGACTCGATCTAACTCACCCATCAGGTCCGGTCGCTAATTATGTGCCCGCTGTCACGGTGGGAAAACTCGTTTACCTTTCGGGTAAAGGACCTAACCGACCCGATGGATCGCAGGTCACTGGCAAGGCCGGGTCAGATCTCACTGTAGATGAAGCCTACGATGCAGCACGACTTTGCGGCATCCAGCTTCTCTCAGCATTGAAAGAACACGTTGGAAGCCTCGACAACGTAAAACAAATCGTTAAATTGCTCGGCATGGTCAACGCCACCCCGGATTTCGCAGATCAGCCTAAAGTCATCAACGGCTGCTCCGACCTATTGGTCTCGATTTTTGGCGAAGAAAATGGCAAACATGCGCGATCTGCCGTGGGCATGGGCAGCCTACCCGGTCAAATCACCGTCGAAATCGAAATGATCGTCGAACTAAACTAGCGCTCAATCACATTCGCTAAATCAGACCACACCAAAAGAACGGATCACCTGTTGCCCGGAACAATCAGCATCAAAACCATCAACCACGTCGGAATTCCAATATGGGATCGACGCGTTGCGCTGAAGTTCTATCGAGATATTCTCGGGCTTCAGGTGATCCCTTCGATGGTCGATTCGCCCAACATCGTTTGGACCAAAACTCTTGATGGAACAATGGTTCACTTGATCGAACCATCCGATGGCGAAAATCTTGGCGATCCCCATATTGCTTTTGAGGTCGACGATTTCGATTCGTCAGTCGAGGCGTTAAGGGCTTCTGGCTACCCAAACATCAGCGACACGGGCGAACGTCACGACGGCCAGAAGTGCATCTTCATCGATGACAACGACGGCAATCGTCTGGAATTCGCTACCGCCAGTAATCTGCGCTCATCGACTCGTGTCGCCGACGCACTTGGCTACACATCAGAATCAGGTACTAACGTCAATTACGATTCCCCGTCAAAGATAAAATTACTCACGATCAATCACGTCGGCTTGGCAGTGAGCGATCGTGCCGGGTGCATGGGCATGTACCGTGATTTGTTGAACATCAATGTGATCCCACACCAGATCGACGGCAACACGTTGAGTTGGACCGAAATGCCCGATGGCTCGATGGTTCACGTTATCGACCCTCCACAGGCGGTTGGGCCACGAGGTGACGGCAGACAGCACGTCGCTTTCGAAGTCACCGATCTGGAAGCGACTGCCGAAGCTCTGGTCGAAGCCAACGTAGAAATCGTTGAAGGTATCGGAACACGACACGACGGTCAGCAGTTCCTGTTCATCTACGACCCAGACGGCAATCGCATTGAGATTGCGACACGTGGCGATCATTCGAACACCCCTCGTACTGCCGACGACAACGGTTACACAAGCGAAAATGGTGTGTTGCTCTAGAAGAGCATTACCTGTCGAAGCATTCAGACACGTATGTTCGTCAATTACTTATTCCGCTGAACCTGCGCGCTCGACACTAGCGAAGTACGACTCTAGGAATCCAATAGCAGCAGCTTCGATCTTTGAATCGGCAATCTTCTTCAACATCCCCGAAGTTTCGATCGACCCTGCCAACTGAACGTTCGTACGTCGTGAATCGTCTCCGAAACTCGTTAGAGTCGCATCGGCTTTGCCCGAAACCCCAGCACCCATCGACTTACCCGACAGCTCGATCATGAAACCGCACAACTCGTCGATGTTCGACAACTGAACATCAGCGTTCACAGTCGGGCGCAAAAAACCCATTCGAATCTTCATCGAAACTCGATAGCTGTTTGATCCCGTTGAAACCACTTTCGCGGTTCCCGGCAAGTGAGGTTCCATAGCCGCTGGATCCGTCAACACACTCCAAACAGTCGACAACGAAGCTTCAACCGTTCGGTCATAATCAAATTTCAATCGAGATGCCTTTTGACCGCTCTAAAGCAGTCGGAACAACTGGGTTTTCAAAAACATGTTCAAGAAGGTCAATTCTATCCGCCAAATCCTCTCCTACATCACCAAGCGGGAATAGGATTGAATGCATATGTCATCGCCCGAGACGCCGCCAGCGCCTGAGTCCCAACCAGTCCGCAGTTCTGTCCGTTCAACCATACGTTCACTCGTATGGTCCGTTTACGCGCCCTCCTTCCTTCTTTCGATGGGTCAGGGCATTCTCATCCCGGTTCTTCCGGGGTTCGCCAAGCAGGAAATGGCGGCGACTATCGGGCTTATCGGTCTAGTAATCGCAGCACGCCACATCGGTACGATGATCTTCGATGTACCAGCAGGAATTCTTGTTGGCCGACTCGGACTTCGCAAAACCATGATCGCAGGCGTCGTCTTATTCGGCGTTTCAGCTGTCTGGGCAGGATTATCCCCTAACTTTTCGTCGCTCATGGCAGCACGAGTTTTAGCCGGAGTCAGTTTCGCTCTTTGGAGTATTTCTCGACACTCCTATATCGCAACCGTAGTTCCAATCGACGTTCGGGGAAGAGCACTTTCACTGTTCGGTGGAATATCTCGCATCGCCACAATACTCGGTCCGCTAATGGGTGGAATCCTTGCCGAGCATGTAGGCATCAGAGTACCGTTCTACGCGCAGGCGGTTGTTGCTGTAATGACACTGGTCATGGTTCTAATCACAACCAAAAATATGATCGAGCCAAAACGCTCTGGCAACCGCCACAACGTGTTCGCTGAACTCGGAGGCGTAGTCACTCGACATCGACGTGACTTCGCAACCGCCGGTATTGCCGCTGTTTCACTACAGTTCCTAAGGGCAGGACGAGAGTTCCTAATACCGGTTTGGGGCGGAGAACTTGGGCTCGGCGAGGCAAAGATCGGTTACATCGCAACCGCATCGTTCGCTATCGATTCAATGCTGTTCCCGTTCGTTGGCTACTCTATGGACAAATGGGGACGGAAATCGACAGGAATACCAGCATTCATCGTACTCGGACTCGCAATTGCACTCATTCCGCTAACAGGCTCCTTTGGCGCGCTGCTGGCAGTGGGACTAATCGCAGGACTCGGCAACGGTCTATCAAGCGGATTCGTGCTCATCATGGGCACTGATCTCGCTCCAAAGGACAATCCGGGTGAATTCTTGGGAGTCTGGCGCCTTATTTCAGACACTGGCGGAGCAAGCGGTCCGATCGCCATCGGCGGGATCGCTCAAATTCTCACGTTGGGCGTGGCATCAGTCGCCACCGCTGGCATAGGAGCATTCGGAGCTTTGATGCTGATATTCGTAGTCAAAGAAACGATGACGAGAACGCCAAGACCCTCGGTCGATACTGATGTACCAAGAGCAAAGTAGCTGAATAATTCGACCACATTTCTCATCCTGAGGCTCTCGAAGGACGCCAAATCATCCAACCACGAGGGGGTGGCAGCTAACCAGAATTCAGAAACCTTTACAGACCTTCGGCAATCAGCAAGGTGTGCAAATCTCGCAAGCACATTGCGTCATCTTCGGGCGCCCTGGCGTCGACCCAGTCCTTCGACTCACCCGACATGCCTTCAACGGCTCCCACAGCGACGATGTCCTTCACCCATTCGTAGCCCTGTTCCACCGATGGGAGAAGGTTCTTGCCCGTCTTTAGCGACAGTGCAGCGATCAACCCATATCCGCCCCAGTTCGAAACGCTGGCAGTGATGAGTTCAGTTGTTGTCGTGACGCAAGGGTCATCTGGCAGATTTTCGATATCGGGAATTACATGCCGCATGTTCCCCATACCAATCTCGTTCCCACCATCGCCAATCCCGACTGTGTACGGGTGTTCATCAAACATATGGTCGATTTTTGCGTTGAACTTCGAAAAATCAACGCCTTTCCAGTTCCGGTACGTCCCGTCACCAAGCAAGCCTGCTCTTTCGATCGACACCATCGCCGACGGTGCGTGCTCCGCCAATAACTTATGACTGAACATGCTCGATTCGTGATGAGTCGTAATCGGAAACTCGATCACCTCATCATCACCAGCAATTGCCCTGACCGCCGCCGAACACAAATCATCCGTTACGTAAGCAACCGTGTTGCCAAGTGATTTCAATGCGTTGCCAATAGCGATAGCGCCGGGAGGGCCGTCTGTTTCAGGCTCACCGGCTCGAAGAATATAAAACCCGGTAGCAATTAAAATCTTGCCGGGGTGATCGAGCAGCAACTGCGCCGACGACTCAAGCCAGCTTTCAGGCATGTGCTCTCGCAACGCCTTCATCCCCCGAATGTCGTCTTGCAGAACAATGTCTTCGATCTTGGTGAATACAGATGATTCAGGCATCAATTACCATGTGCTTTTAGAAAGGTTTAGAACGATTAGTACGATCGCCGGGCTAAAGAACAGCCAAGTCTTCGTCCATTAAATCAGTCACGAACATGTAGCCCGGTGAGTGCGTAATCATCAGCTCTGGTTTCGATGCCATTGCCACCGCTTGCGGAGTCACACCACACGCCCAGAACACAGGAACTTCGTCTTCACTGCCCTGCTCCCACACTTCGCCGAAATCAGGCTTTGTAATGTCAGATATTCCGATTCTTGAAGGATCGCCAATGTGAATCGGCGCACCATGCGTACCCGGGAATCGAGACGTCGCCTGCACAGCGCGAACCACTTTGTCTTGTGGGATCCAACGATGTGAAACCACCACTGGTCCGCCAAAATCGCCCGACTTTGCCGTTTCAATATCCGTAATAAACATCGGCACGTTCTTCTCGGTACCGTAATAAGGCAGATCGATACCGTTCGCCATGAGAGCATGCTCAAACGAGAAGCTACACCCCAGAAGGAATGTAACGAGGTCATCACGCCAGTGCGACTCAAGAGTCTGAGGCTCGTCGACCATCTCACCGTTCTGGTACACACGGTACAAAGGCACGTCGGTACGTATATCCGAACCGGGAGCCGTGAGGGCCGCCTCTACGTCGCCAGCATCGATTACCTCGACGACCGGACATGGCTTAGGGTTTCGCTGACAGAACAATAAAAAATCGAACGCAACTTCTTTGGGCAAAATCGCGACGTTCGCCTGAACATGATGAGGAGCAACACCCGAAGTCGGCTGCAAAAAATTGCCTTCTCGAATGAGCCGTCGGACTTCAGAACCCGTTTGTGGAACTGTGATGTTTGTGGACATACGAGCATCTTAGGTACTCGAATATTCCGGGTCAAACTACAAACACAACCAACTTCGCCCCCATTCACCGCGGAACAGAGTTAACATTTTGGCAATTCAGCGTCTCTGGAGCCCCACAATCCCCATCGACCTGAACACAGGTTGTGGCACTTGCACAACTTCCAACCTGAAACGTTCGACCGAACCCAATAAACAATGAAAATTACTCGAGTTGATCAGTTTGCACCGCGTAACCGCACACGACTGATCCGCATATCTACCGACACCGGAATCGAAGGCTGGGCCGAGAGCACTCTCGAAGGCAAGCCTCAAAGCGTTCCAGCCGCTATCGACGAATTCGCTGAGTACCTCATCGGCAAAGATCCGTTGAGGATCGAACACCACTGGCAGCAGATGTACCGATCCTCGTTCTTCCGAGGCGGTGCACACAACATGTCAGCAATCGCAGCTATAGACGCTGCACTTTGGGACATCTCAGGCAAGCACTACGATGTTCCGAGCTACATGCTCATGGGTGGCAACGTCCGCGACAAGATTCGCGTATACGCTCACTGGGGAATCCGTGATCTTTCCGACGAGGGTCTTGAGCAATCGAGAGACCGTCTCACCATGCTCCAAAAGAGCGGGTACACCGGCTTCAAAGCTGGGCCGGCTGGCACATGGCGCGCCCACGAGCCACCATCACGTATAGATGAGTTCGTAAAAGCCGCTTATATGATGCGAGAGTGGGTCGGCGATGATGTTGAGCTAGCTTTCGACTTTCATGGAAAGATGACACCCGGGCTGGCAACCGAGATCTGTCACGAAATCAAAGGCATGCGACCAATGTTCGTTGAAGAGCCTGTACCACAGGAGAACCCTGACGCGCTCAAGCGAATTCAAGAACAGGTTTCGTTCCCGCTTGCGACAGGCGAACGCCTTCTATCTCGCTGGGAGTTCCGCGAAGTTATCGAAAAACAGGCAGTTTCGCTGCTTCAACCCGACGTTGCCCACTGTGGTGGTCCGTCTGAACTGAAGCGAATCGCCAACTATGCCGAGGTCTACTACCAGCACATCATGCCTCACTGCGCAATCGGACCGTTGGCCCTCGCGGCTTGCATGCTGGTTGACGCAGTAGTTCCGAACTTCCTGATTCAAGAACAGGTCGATGCCGGTCTCGGTGTCGGACTGCTCAAGAAGCCTTGGGAAGTCAAAGATGGCCACATCGATCTCTGGACAACTCCAGGACTCGGTGTCGAACTAGACGAAGCTGAAGCAACCAAGACTTATGACGGTGAAGCCTATGGCTACCACAAGGAACTTGGCGGCGAGTACTACTACGACAACGACGGATCGGTCGCCGACTGGTAAGTCTTACCGGCTAGCTCTATCGAAACAAACGAGCCCCTTCTCCCTCTCAGGGAGAGGGTTGGGGTATGGGTCAAAACGATCAACAGCACACATCCGATTTCCCGAGCGAATGCAGCCGAAGCCGGGGGACATGGTCTGGGTTAGCGCTAAACGTCAGGGCTACACAATCCATCGGCAGCAAACAAATCGCTCGCAATACGCCCACACAAAGTCGTAACATGTGCCCATCAACACCTTCTTTACGGAGACTCTCAGATGAAAATGCGCCCTCTTGGATCGACCGGACTCAACGTTGCTCCAATCGGACTCGGTGCCGCTCAACTCGGCTCCTCCGAGTACGATCACGCTAAAGACGTGGTCTTCAAAGCACTCGATCTCGGGGTGAATTACTTCGACACGGCACGTGGCTACTGGGATTCTGAGATCAAGCTAGGCAAAGCACTCAAGGGCGAGCGCGAAAACGTAATCGTTTCATCGAAGACAACCGGAAAGACCAAAGCAGAGGCTGCTCAGCACATCGATGAGTCACTTGCTAGGCTCCAGACCGACTACATCGATAACTATCATCTCCACGCCTTAAGCGATCTCGACGATGTTGATGTTCGAATGGGCGGACCGCTTGAAGCGCTTCTCGAAGCACGCGAAGCCGGGAAAATACGCCACATTGGCGTCACGGGTCACACGTTCCCATCGGTGCTTATCGCTGCCTTAAAGCGATTCAAGTTCGATACTTTCCTCGTGCCTTTGAACATCGTCGAGCGCGAGCCGCTTGCCGAACTCATTCCACTCGCACTAGAAACCAAGCTCGGCGTAACGATCATGAAACCGGTCGCCACGGGACTTCTCCCAGCTCCCCTTGCGCTGAAATGGCTCATGAACCAGCCAATAGCAGTCGCCGTACCAGGAGCCACTACTGCTGCCGAAATGGAACAGAACGTAAGCATTGGCGCACTCGACGACTACACACTCTCAGCTTCTGAAGAAGCAGAGGTCGCAAAGTGGGCTCTTGATCTAGCAACTGATCGCTGCCGCATCTGCATGGAATGCATGCCCTGCCCTTCGGATATCGGAATCCCCGGCACGCTCGGCACCGACGTTATGTACAACCACTACCGCTCGATGGGATCAGTAAAGTTCGCCGAGTTCCCTTGGGAATTGTCACGGGTTGAAGACGAGTGGAAAGACCGCGAAGCAACTATCGCCAAGATCGACGATCACGCCGCCTGTGATTCGTGCATGCAGTGCGAGTCACGCTGCCCATACGGACTTCCAATCGTATCGATGCTCCGAACCATGTCGCCAAATATGAAAGACATGCTCGACATCTGGTCAAAGCAAGGCTCGAAAGTTTAGCCCTGCTCCGACCCTGAGACCCTAGGAAACCGTCGGCCGAGTGCCGCTCCACGGTCGAGCGATTTCGAACGCTCGACTGCCCCGGTAAACGGTCGCATCGTCGTCATACGCACCAATGATCTGCAAGCCAACCGGCATGCCGACCTCGCCAAATCCAACCGGAATCGAAGATGCCGGGTTGAACGAGGAATTGAAGACCATTGTGAAAGGTATAGCTCCGTAGTTAATTCCTGCCATCTCGTCGTCATTGCTCTTGGTGCCAATCTGCGAAGGCGGGTTTAAATGCGGCCAAGCAACTGCAGCATTAGTCGGCGCGAGCACGAGGTCGTAGTCTTCAAATAGCTGGTGCATTTTCAGTTGAAGATTCTGCACGTCTCGTAGCGCCGCCGAAACATCAGCGCCAGTAAGCGTTTTGCCATGACTAATCATATCGAGTGTGTAAGGCATCAGGTCTTCAGGTCGCTCTTCGGCGAGATGACCGTACATTGCGACCTGCCCTGCGGTCCAGAGCGTCCACCAAGCGTCACGTGGTATCGGGTCGAACTTGATATCCACCGGTTCGACGTTCGCACCAAGCTCGCTAAATGCCGACCATGATTCCTCCACCGCAGCAGAAACGTCGAGGTTCACATCTGAAATTCCGAGCGTCATCGTCGTGCCGATTCGCATACCTTTGACGCCGTCTTCGAGGTGCGCCAAATAGTCGGGGACTTCAGCCTTCACAGAGCCGGGATCGCGGGCATCGAACCCGGCAAGAGCCTGGTTCAAGATCGCCGAATCGCGCACATCGTTCGACATCGGGCCACTCGTTCCAGCCGAGTTGTAAGCCGGTTTAGCCTGTCCGCCAAATCTAGGGATGCGCCCGTGCGTTGGCTTGTGACCGAATATTCCGCAGAACGAAGCCGGGAGTCGCACAGAGCCCCCGCCGTCAGAACCAGTACCTATCGAACACATACCTGAAGCTATCGCAGCAGCAGTTCCGCCACTTGAACCACCCGGCATTCGCGTCGGGTCCCACGGGTTGTTGCAAGTTGGCGCAACATTAGTGAATGTCTCTTCACGATTGCCGAACTCAGGTGTATTCGTCTTGCCTAAGATCACCGCGCCAGACGCTCGCAGTCGCTCGACAGCAACGGAATCGTAATCAGGTATCCAATCCTCGAAGAACGTGCTTCCAAGAGTTGTACGAAGTCCTTTGGTGACTTCAAGATCCTTAACAGCGATAGGAACACCGTGCAACGGCCCGGGTGCCGATCCGCTGGCAAGTGACTCGTCGGCAGCCTTGGCCGCAGCCAAAGCGCCTTGCTCATCGAGAGTGATGAATGCGTTCAGCTGAGGCTCCAACTCGGCGATGCGGCGTAGTGAAGCCTTGGTCATTTCAACCGACGAAATTTCGCCATCAACAATCATCTGACGCTGTTTGTGCGCCGGGGTAAACATCAACTCACGATCGTTCATATTTCTCGCTACCTGAATCTTTATCTTGCTACCTGTTTCGAACTCAACGTTAGTTGAGCTTTCAAATCCTCTCCTTAGGGAGAGGATTTAGGTGAGGGTTGGTAGAGGTATATTCAAGATGAACGGAACACCCTCTACGCGTCCCGATCCGCTCCCGCTAGGAGAGGGAGTTCTCACCGGCTCAGTCAAAAGCCGCCCCACCGTTCACGTTGATTGCTTGGCCCGTTATTTCCTTCGAGTCGTCTGACGACAAGAACGCCACGCACTTCCCAATGTCCTCAGGAGTCTGTTCTCGACCCAACGGCATAATCGCCTTGATCTGGTCGATGAAAATCTCGTAAGGCGTCATCTCAGCAAAATCTGGATTCAAATCCTTGTGGTTCTGAGCAATCGCCTGCCACATCGGCGTCCACAACCTACCCGGGCAGACAGCGTTCACGTTGATGTTGTACGAACCGAGCTCCATCGCCAGCAAGTGTGTGTACTGAATCGCCGCCGCCTTCGACACCAAATACGGGTGCTGAGCGTTCCCTCGCCCCTTGTCGCCAACGCCACGAGGCTTGCGACCACCGTGTGACGCGATAACAACAATCTTGCCCTGCTCGCGGTCTTTCATGTGCTCTTTCACAGCGTCGGTCGTGTTCGTCATTCCCTGCACGTTCACAGCGAACGTCATATCCCAATCCTGCTTGGTGAAATCTTTGCGTTCGGCGAAACCACGACCACCGATAACACCGGCGTTCGGCACACAAATATCGATGCCGCCGAGTTCAGAGATCGTCCTACCAGCAAAATGATCCAATGATTCGGGATCGGTAACGTCAACCGCTCCCGAAATCGCTTTACCACCAGCGGTGTTGATTGCATTCGCAGTCTCTTCAGCAGCAGCGCCATCGAGATCACACACAGCCACAACGGCTCCCCGTTCAACAAGCACATTTGCGATTCCCACGCCGATGCCGCGTCCTGCGCCAGTTATCAGCGCTACCTTGTCCTGCAGTTGTCCTGCCATCACACTAGCCATAATTCGTAAACTCCTCGGTCCTCTGTTTGTCCTAGAGAAATATGTCCTAAAGAAAACGGCACACATGCCTTTGATGGGCGAATCATAAATCACAGGAATTCCTCTTGCAGACGAATTCGACTGTCATTCTCACGTTCCAACTGTAGAATTTAGTGAGCGTCCGCAGCCTGCGGGCGCATTTTTTATGTGGACACGTCAGCCCGACGTGGACTGCAGGAGCAATTCAAATGGCCAAGCGCACTCTTACCGGCACTTCCCTCGACACCCTTGTTTCACTCGCTAAGCGACGTGGATTCGTATTCCAGAGCTCCGAAATCTACGGGGGACTCTCGAGTGTTTGGGATTACGGCCCCGTTGGAGTTGAACTCAAACGCAACGTAAAAGACGTTTGGTGGAAGTCTATGGTGCGCGAACGTGACGACGTTGTCGGCATGGACGCGTCGATTCTTATGCACCCCGATATCTGGGTGGCGTCAGGTCACGTCGACAGCTTTTCCGACCCGCTCGTCGAATGTCAGGAATGCAACCGTCGATTCCGTCAGGATCAGCTCGATAGCGAAGCCTGCCCAAACTGTGGCGGTGCCTTTGGTGAACCTCGACAGTTCAACCTGATGTTCAAGACATTCTTGGGCCCTGTTGAAGACTCCAGCGCAACCGTATACCTACGACCCGAAACTGCTCAGGCGATTTTTGTGAACTTCGAGAACGTGCAGACCACCTCTCGCAAGAAAATTCCGTTCGGTATCGCACAGCTAGGTAAGTCGTTCCGAAACGAGATCACTCCCGGTAACTTCACATTCCGAACTCGTGAGTTCGAGCAGATGGAACTTGAATTCTTCTGCGAGCCCGGCACCGACGAAGAGTGGCACGACTACTGGATGAACTTCTCAATGGATTGGTTCAAAAAGTACGGCATACGCGGTGAAAAGCTTTTGCTTCGCAACCACGAAGCCGACGAACTCCCTCACTACTCGAAGGCATCTGCCGACGTCGAGTACGAATTCCCCTGGGGTTGGGGTGAGCTCGAAACAATTTCAAACCGAACCGATTTCGACCTGAAAGCCCACGCTGAGAAGAGCGGAAAAGACCTTTCCTACTTCGACGATCAAAAGAAGGAACGATACGTTCCGTTCGTCGTCGAGCCTTCTATGGGTGCCGATCGTTCAGCACTCGCATTCCTCGCTGATGCCTACGACGAAGAGGGCGAAGGCAAGGAAATGCGGGTTGTTCTGCGCTTCCATCCCGACATCGCGCCGTTCCAAGTCGCAGTACTTCCGCTTTCGAAGAAGGACACGTTAAGTCCGACAGCGAAACGCGTACACGACCTGTTACGTCCACACTTCAACACGCAGTACGACGACACACAGAGCATTGGCCGACGCTACCGCCGCCAAGACGAAATCGGCACGCCGTTATGCGTAACAGTCGACTTCGACACTCTTGACGATGATTCAGTCACGATTCGAAACCGAGACACGATGGAGCAGATTCGAATCCCAATTGAAAATCTCGAATCGGCGATACGCGATTTGCTAAACCAAATGCGTGCCGACGCCCAGGGATAGCCAATAAATAGTTCAAACGTTTAGAGGAACAGCCGGCGTTTGGTGTGCGTAGAACTTAACAAGCACCAAACGCTCGGCCTCCTAGACGAGAACACCAAGAACCCGATCGCGCCGTTATCGGCATTAGCACATCAAATCTTTAACTCCTTGCCAATAACTATCATTGGTAAAACCATCTCGATGGACCATATTTCCAACATGACAACCACTACCTCCAACCGCAAGCGCACACTCAACCGCTTATGGCTGCTCACTTTGATCGGCATCGTCGCCATAGCGGCGGTTGCATGTGGCAGCGATGACGACGCCAAATCGATTGCGGAAGTTGCTGCTGGTGGGTCGAACGTAGAAGTTGGAACTGCTCCCGACGTCACTGGCGAGACATTCACACATGGCGATTTCAGTCTCGACCAACACGAAGGCAAACCTGTGTTGATTAACTTCTGGTTCCCATCATGCCCACCCTGCCGAGCTGAAATGCCCGACCTCCAGGCAGCATATGAGAAGTACGGAGACGACGTAGCGTTCATCGGGGTACAGCAACTCGGGCTCGATTCAGGCGCCAACGGGCAAGCATTCCTCCGTGAACTTGGCGTCGACTACCCGAACATGCCCGATCTAAAGTCCACTGTGCAATTCGAGTACGAAGTTTTCTCGTTCCCGAGCACGATCTTTCTAGACAAAAACCACAACATCGCCCGAAAGTGGACTGGCATCATCGGCGAAGAACAACTCGGCGAGCAGCTCGACGCCCTATTGGCTGGTTAGAGACCGAAACACCCGGTCAGCAGCGAACCACCCGCAAGACCTTGATGGCATAATCGCTCCATGTTTGGAGATATAGCAGCCGGCGATTGGATCATGTTGATCGTGCGATGGGCCCACGCAATTGGTGCCGTCGCATGGATCGGGGGAAGCGCGTTCTTCGCCTTCGTGCTTCGCCCTGTCGAAAGAGCGAATCCCGACCTTGTTCGACCAGTATTGAGACCTCTCGGTTCGGTCTATCGCGAACTCGTCGATATTTCGGTGATAGCGATCATTATCACCGGTCTAATTCTGATGTTCGACCGCCTGACCGGCAACGACGCTACAGCAGCGTGGTTCATCGTCCTGGGCGTAAAACTAGCGCTGGCAATCTGGATGTTCTACTTGGTTTGGCACTTTCGGCAGTCTGATTTCGACCCCATTGAACAACCAAAGGGATTCGCCGCTCGCCTATCGTGGCTCATCGGATACAACGCCATGGTGTTCTTCGGCGTCATCGTATTCTTCCTAGCGTCGATCCTGAGAGTCCTCTTCGAAAACTCAATTGCAAGCTAAGCGATCCCGCTAATTCCTGACCTATCCGATTCATCTGACAATTCAGCAATCGTCCGTCCGAACACCGGGTGCACAACATCGGGCGCAATCTGAGCAAGCGGAACCAACACAAACGCACGCTCATGCAATCGAGGGTGCGGAACCGTGACCCCGCTCGCTTCGATCACATTCTCTCCGTGCAAAAGTAAATCGAGATCTAACGTCCGTGAAGCGTTCTTCTCCTCGCGAGCACGGCCTAGCGCATACTCAATTGAAAGCAGATCGGTCACAACGTCTAACGGATCGAGCGTAGTGCTAATCGCCGCAACCTGATTCAGATAACGGGGTTGATATCCCTCCACGCCCCACGGCTTCGTTTCGAAAACAGAACTAAGCGCCGTGATCGGACCGATAGTCGCTAATCGTTCGACCGCGCCCTGAAGATTCCGAATCCGGTCGCCCAGATTGCTCCCCAGCCCGATGTACGCCGTCACAACTCCGCTAGGCATCTGGCGTACCGTCTCTCTGCTGCCGTGTAAGCGCATCACTCATCTTCACAACACTCACCATCTCTCGCATATCATGAACCCGCACGATATCTGCACCACCCTGAATCGCCAAAGCGACCGTGGCTGCCGTTCCGAATCGACGGTCGTCAACCGACTCCCCGGTTACCGCTCCAATAAACGACTTCCTCGACGTACCAATCAACACTGGAAGTGCCAACATGGCCCGCAACTCTGAGATGTTTCGCAGCAAAGCCATAGACTGTGCACCCGACTTAGCGAAGCCAACTCCCGGATCGACGATCACATGCGATCTTTCGACTCCCGCGCTCACCAATTCCTCGATAGAACGCCGTAGATCACCCAAAACATCCTCGACCACATCACCCTGATGCCCGCCTTGTCTGATGTGACTCACGATGATCGGAACCCCAGACTCGGCGAGCATTCCAGACATCGCAGCATCGCCAAGCATAGAAACGTCGTTCACCAACGAAGCACCCGCAGCAACAGCAGCGGCAGCAACAGTCGCCTTTCGAGTATCGATTGAAATTGGCACTTCCAACCGCCCGATCAATCCCTCGATAACCGGAACGACCCGAGCGATTTCGTTCTCAGCTTCTACGGGTTTGGCGTCTGGATAAATACTCACAGGTCGTGTCGACTCACCGCCAATATCGATGATGTCAGCGCCTTCGTCTTCCATCCGTAACGCCTGATCTACCGCCTGCTGCACTTCGCCCGTCGTAGGCAACACGCCATCACCCGAAAACGAATCTGGCGTAGCGTTCACGACTCCCATGACGTACGTGCGCTCTCCCCAAACGAAATCCCGTTCGCCAAGGCGCAGCGTTGATATAGATTTGTGAGGAGAATTAGCCATCGATCGCTTACGCGAATAAAACTGAGTATTGTCACGAATTCAAGTCGATTTTGGTCGAGATAACTTTTTCACAAAATCGACTACTAAATATTAACACTCACCTAGCAGCCAATAACCCCAATTCCAGAGTTGCTGCACAAGTTGACCTAAGTTAAGATTTGTTTGAGCTTTGCGCCCTTTCAAACAGCTGCACGCCGTTTGTTGCAAATTCGAACTACGATCGAAGCAAATCCACTACCTGCGAGGCACTACGATAGCCACCGAATCTTCATCCGACGCCGCGAACGACAAAGTTGAACAGGTACAGCCATCGAAGCTAGACGATCTCAACGCTCGCCGCAAAAAGGCACACCTTGGCGGCGGCGAGAAGCGAATTGAATCTCAACACAAACGTGGAAAACTCACTGCACGAGAACGACTCGTCAGCTTTTTCGACGATGGCAGCTTCTCCGAACTCGATACTTTCGTAACCCATCGATCCACTGATCTCGGTCTCGAAAAGCAGCGTTTAGAAGGCGATGCAGTCGTCACAGGCCACGGCACAGTCGATGGTCGGCAGGTATTCGCATACGCCCAAGACTTCACCGTTCTCGGTGGATCGCTATCACTGGTAGCTGCTCAGAAAATTTCTAAAGTTATGGACCATGCAATGCGCATGGGCGCGCCGATCATCGGCATAAACGACTCGGGTGGAGCACGAATCCAAGAAGGAATCGATTCTCTCGCTGGCTACGGTGAAATCTTCAAGCGCAACACGCTCGCATCAGGAGTCGTTCCGCAAATCACGATCATCGCTGGCCCAGCAGCCGGCGGAGCCGTCTACTCACCTGCCCTAACCGACTTCATCTACATGGTCGAAGGCATCGGACAGATGTACATCACTGGTCCCGACGTGGTGAAATCCGTAACAGGCGAAGAGGTCTCACACGAGGATCTCGGTGGAGCCGCAACTCACGCCTCCCGAAGCGGAGTCGCACATTTCACTGCTGAATCCGAGGAAGCATGCTTCGCTCACGTTCGGCTGCTTCTTTCCTACCTTCCTTCCAATAACGCGGAAGGCGCCCCTGTATCAGAACCGGCTGACTCTCCCGACCGAGCAGACTCGTCACTGCGGGACGTTGTTCCAGAAGCAGCGAACCAGCCGTACGACGTGATGGACGTGATCACGAAAGTGGTCGACAACGGAGATTTCCTACCTGTTCACCACAACTTCGCCCCGAACGTTGTAGTTGGACTCGCTCGCATAGACGGTCGAAGCATCGGCATCGTCGCCAACCAAGCGAACCAGATGGCTGGAATGCTCGACATCGATGCCTCCGACAAAGCTGCTCGGTTCGTTCGATTCTGCGACGCCTTCAATATTCCAATTGTGACTTTGGTCGACGTTCCCGGCTTCATGCCAGGAACCCAGCAGGAATACGGCGGTCTCATCCGCCACGGAGCCAAATTGCTCTACGCTTACGTGGAAGCTACCGTTCCGAAGATTACTGTAATTCTCCGAAAAGCCTACGGCGGTGCCTACATCGTCATGGGCTCGAAGGAAATGCGAACCGACGTAAACCTCGCTTGGCCCGGATCGGAAATCGCCGTGATGGGGCCCGAAGGTGCCATCAACGTTATTGGCCGCCGGGAAATTGCTGCCGCTGATGATGCAGAAGCCAAACGCGCTGAGATGGTTGCCGATTATCGAGATCAGTTTGCAAATCCGTACGTCGCAGCCAACCGTGGCTACCTCGACGACGTTATCGACCCTGCACAAACTCGACCCGAACTCGTGAAAGCACTTCGAATGCTCGAATCGAAGGTCGATAGTCTTCCGCCGAAAAAACACGGAAATATCCCGCTCTAGTAGCCATTTGATGCCAGACAACACTCAAAGTAATACAGGACGAAAATATGCACCCAATACCGTTGGGAAGCAGGAGTTCGTAGATTCGATGAGTCGAATGGCGGCCGAAGTATGGGATTTCCACAATAGATTCGAAATCGGATCGGGTCAGTTTGAGGGTCAAAGCGCAACCGACATCGTCGCAAACCGCACAAGCATCCTCGATGAAGAGTTCAATGAATTAGCGCAAGCAATATCTGAAAAAGAAGGCGACGAAGCCGTTGCTGACGAAACAGCCGACATTCTGTTCGTAGCCATGGGGCATGCAGAAGCAATGGGCCGTCCGGGAATCGATGGGACCGACCGCGTCAGTAACAAAGCTGCCGCGAAGACCAGTGAAACCCATGCGATTCGGCCCGACACCGGAAAAGTATTACCTAGAGAAGGAAAACCTCACAAGTGGCAGTAACGACTCGATAGTTTTGAGTCGCAATACGTTGCAAATACACTTGGTGAGAAGCTGAGAAAGAAATAACTTATGAAGTTCAAAGTAACAGTAGTCGGTGCCGGATTTGTTGGTGCAACAACGGCTCAGCGAGTGTTCGAAACCGGCTATGCCGACGTCGTTCTTGTCGACATTGTTGAAGGCAAGCCTCAGGGCATCGCACTCGACATGCTCGAATCTGGCCCCGTTGTCGGAACCGACGCACAGATCAACGGAACCAACACATATGAAGACACCGCCGACTCCGACGTTGTAGTCGTAACCGCCGGTCTCCCGCGCAAACCCGGCATGAGCCGTGACGACCTCCTGCTCATCAACATGAAAATTGTTGGTTCTGTGACCGCAGAAGTCGCAAAATACTCACCAAACGCAATCCTGATCGTTGTCTCGAACCCGCTCGATGCGATGGTTCAGCACGCATACAAGGTAAGCGGATTCCCTAAGGAACGAGTTATCGGCATGGCCGGTATTCTCGACACCGCACGATTCCGCACTTTCCTCTCGCAGGAACTAAACGCATCAGTCACAAACGTATCTGCCTACGTTCTCGGTGGACACGGCGACACGATGGTTCCTCTAATCGGTTCAACCACAGTTGGTGGCGTTCCAGTAGCAAAACTGATCGAAGCAAACCGACTTGAAGAAATCGTTCAGCGAACTCGAGACGGTGGAGCCGAAATCGTAGGTCTCCTAAAGACCGGATCTGCCTACTACGCTCCTTCAGCAGCCGTCGCTCAGATGGTCGAAGCCGTTCTACTCGACCGCAAGGAGATTCTGCCTTGTGCGGCGTTCCTAGAGGGCGAATATGGCATTGACGGTCTCTACGCCGGAGTTCCAGTGAAGCTCGGAGCTGCAGGAATCGAAGAAATCATCGAAGTCGAACTATCCAACAGCGAAGCCGCAGCCCTAAAGGCATCAGCCGACTCCGTTCAGGAACTAGTCGACATCATGGCAAAAGCGTAAGTGGCATAGCCACGTTTTCTGAGAAATCGAGTTCGTTGATTGAAAAGCTACATCCGTTCTTCTGGAAAATAAGTAGTTGAAATCAAAGTGAGGCGACCTTTAAGGTCGCCTCACTCGTTCTACCGCCCACTGTCACCCTGAATTCATTTTCAGGGTCAAACGCCCAACCACACCTGATAAACACAATAAGAGAACATCCAAATGACCGGCAGGCTCACAGGAAAAACAGCAGTAGTTACAGCTGCGGCACAGGGAATCGGTGAAGCAACGGCACGAGCATTCGCCGCCGAGGGCGCTCAGGTCTGGGCGACCGACGTGAACACCGAAAAACTGGGTGCACTCGATACTGTCGAAGGCATCACGACTCATCGCTGCGACGTCACAAACGAAGCGTCAATCGCCGCTCTATTGGCTCACACTGGTGCTCCGGGTATCTTGTTCAACTGCGCTGGGTACGTTGCTGTGGGAACGATTCTCACTTCAACTGAAAAAGACTGGGATTTCTCTTTTGAACTAAACGTGAAGTCACTTTTCCACATGCTTCGAGCCTATCTTCCACCAATGATCAACAACGGCGGTGGCTCAATCATCAACATGGCGTCTCTTTCGTCTCACCTGCTCGGTGTCCCCGAACGCGCTGCTTACACAGCGACAAAAGCGGCCGTGATAGGAATAACCAAGTCGGTCGCTAAGGACTATCTCACTGACAACATCCGAGTGAATGCCATCGCTCCGGCAACCGTCGAAACACCATCTTTACAAGACAGAATCAACGCCACCGGCGATGCCAAAGCAGCCCGCGCTGCCTTCATCGCCCGACAGCCAATGGGTCGTGTTGGAACGCCCCAAGAGATCGCACATCTGGCCGTCTACCTCGCCTCAGACGAATCGTCATACACCACCGGACAAATCCACGTCATCGATGGAGCTATGAGCCTGTAATAAGTATCAGAATATAATTGGGAACGATCTAATTCGGAAACGAAGCCTCTATTTGTTGTTTCACGTTTCTATAGTCATATTCGTAATCTCCCTGATAGTGCCATCTTTATCCCCCATACCACCGCAGTTGATTTAAGGGGATCTAGTCTCACTGATTTGGCAATCCTCTAACCGGGCGTTGGTTCCGAATACGGTTTCCCATCCTGTGATTTTTCCAGTAACAGTTATCGAGTCTTCGGGCCTGAGGTCGAGAAACGCACTAGCCGCAGAACCAACGAACAAAAAAAGCCCCGAAGATCTCTTCTGGGGCTTTTTCATATCTATACCAAAGGAAAGAACTAAACCCGTGTGGGCAAAGCCTCTGCCTTTCGAACTATTTCTTTGGTCGAAACGATGTGCTTCTGAAGACCCAGAGTCTTCTCGCTCATGCCCATCGCCAACCCAATCAACTGAGGAACGTGGATAACAGGCAAATCTGCCTTATCGCCACGAACCTGCTTACGAGCCTTAGGCTGGTATCCGTCGAGGTTCAAGTGACACAACGGGCAGGGAGTGACCATAGCATCGGCGCCAAGATCCTTCGCAGTACCAGTATGATTCGCAACCATCTTCATCGAGTTCGCCTGATTGATAAATAGAATCGGGAATCCGCAGCAAGCAGTCTTGCCAGCAAAGTCAGTCACATTTCCACCAACAGATTCAATCAAATCTTCGAGAGAAGTCTCACGGGTTGGATTTGCCTTGAACTCAAGCGCATCGGTCGGTCTAACCATGTAGCAACCGTAAAACGGAGCCATGTTCATTCCAGTGAGCTCGCGAGTGAACGTCTCTTTTAGCTTCTCAAGACCAATGTCCTCTATCAAAGCCCACAAAAGGTGCTTCACGGATGTTGTGCCTTTGTACTCAAGTCCCTCTGCTGCGAGGTGCTTGTTCACCTCCGCAAGGTACTCAGGGTCCTTCTTCACACGGTGATTAGCCTGACTCATCACCCCTTGGCAGGTGGAGCACAGAACCATTATCGGCAGCCCCATCTGTTCGGCCATAGCGAAGGTTCGAACATTCAAGATGTCACCCATCTTGAGGTTCTTTTCCTGCAATACACCTGCGCCGGTACAAGCTGCCTTTGTCAATTCAACATGCTCAATTCCGAGCCTATCCATAACGGCGAGTGCGGAATCGTACAGTTCGGGAGCGCCACCTCGGGCGACACATCCAGGATAAAAAGCGTACTTCATTAGGATTCATCCTCCACGCTCTTGTAGAGGTCTTTCACTTTTTGATTGTCTTCAGATTTGTGCGGCATCAACGGTGGCAACTTGCCCTTTCGCATTGCAGCGATTCCAATAGGAGCGAGATCGAGCAATCGCGGAAGGTTTGTCCAACCCGCAGAATCAATCGCCAGACGAGTTTCGTCTAAGCGTCCATTCTTTTTTACAGAGTTATAGAACGATTCAGTATGGTGATACCCAGGGGTATTCGTATTACCTGCTTTGATTGCAGCCTCACGCAACTCCATGATTCTGTCCATAGGCGCAACACCTTTAGGGCAAACATCGACACACTTCATGCAGCGTGTGCAGTCCCACATTCCGCCATCTTCGTCGTTGAGCATCTTCAGACGCTCATCACGTTTACCGTCACGAGGGTCTTCCGTGAAGCGCCATGCTTTCGCAAGCGCAGCGGGTCCGATGAAATTAGCATCGACTTCAAGCACCGTACAGTCAGATACACAGCAACCGCACATGATGCAGTTCATCGAAGTGAGAAGGTTTTCCATCGACGAGTTCGATGCGATGTACTCGCCTTGTGCAGGCACATGGTCAGGTTGCAAGAACGGCTCAACTCGCTTGATCTGCGAGAAGAACGTATCGAGCGATACTACGAGGTCTTTCACAACGTGCTGGTTACCCATCGGCTCAATAATCAACTGCTCACCGTTTGGAGCAACGTCGATCACTCGAGTCTTGCAAACCAGCTTGGCGCTGCCGTTCACCTTCATTCCGCATGATCCGCAGATCGAAGCTCGGCATGCGCAGCGCATTGCCAGAGTTCCGTCATTCTGCTCTCGGACTTCGATTAGAGAGTCCAAAACCGTTGAATCCGGATGAACATCAACTTCATATTCCTGCCACCAGGTCTTACCACCTGAATCAGCGGGGTCGTATCGCTTTACCTTCAGTTTGACGTTGATAGTCTGTTGCTCGGTAGCTTGCTTCGCGTCTGGCATTTAGTAGACCCTCTTTACTGGTTCCCACTGCGTGATTTTCACATCAGAAGTTTCAACACGAACACCGTCCTCGGCTTCATCGTCTTGATACATGAGGGTGTGTTTCAGCCAATTTTCATCATCACGTTCAGTGATGTCGGTTCGGAAGTGCGCTCCGCGGCTCTCTTTACGAGTTAGCGCCCCGGCGACAACAGCCTCGGCACAATCAACCATGAATTCAAGCTCTAGACCGAACATAAGGTCGGTATTGAATACCTTTCCCTTATTTTCGATCGAAAAGCCACCCATTCGAGACTTCACGTTCTTGAGGTTCTCTAGTGCACCTTCCATAGACGCTTGGTCACGGAATACTCCGATGCCCTTCGTCATGCCACGAGCCATATCGTCTCGGACAGTTGCGACTCGCTCGCCTTTCGGTCGGTCAAGCAACGCTTGCAATCGAGCATTCTCGCTTGCGAGATCTTCCTCTGTCTTCGAATGAGCACGAACGCTCTTGATGTACTCAACAGCGTGTACGCCCGACCGTCGACCGAATACGACAGTGTCAAGCAGTGAGTTAGCACCCAAGCGGTTGGCACCGTGAACACTAACGTTTGCACATTCACCAGCTGCGTAAAGACCAGGAACGTTCGTCGCACCATTAACGTCGGTCTTAATACCGCCCATGATGTAGTGCATTCCAGGCTGAACCGGCACTGGCTGTTCTGCCATATCGATTCCTAAGAATTCGACTGATACCTCCTGAAGATATCCGAGTTTCGCCTCGATGTAGGATCGACCCAAATGACGCAGGTCGAGAAGAACGTTTCCGTCGATTCCCCTCCCCTCGTCGATCTCAGTCTGCTCAGCACGAGAAACAACGTCTCGTGAAGCAAGTTCCATATAGTCGGGAGCAGTTTTTTCCATGAACCGTTCGCCAGAAGCATTGAGAAGGTACGCACCCTCACCACGAGCTGCCTCCGACATTAGAATGCCGGTTCGAGCGAGCGTCGTTGGGTGGTACTGGATCATCTCCATATCCATCAACGGAACACCTGCTCGGTAAGCAAGCGAAAGACCATCACCAGTACAGATCAGTGCGTTGGTGGAAGGTTCAAATACACGACCTGCGCCACCGGCTGCCATGATGACTGCCTTGGCCCTTATCGTGTGCATCTCGCCCGTCTTCAGGTCGATTGCGACCACACCACGGCAAGCGCCGTCTTCGATTATGAGCTTAGTGACGAACCACTCTTCGTAAACATTGAGTCCAAGCTTGAGCGACTGCTCGAAGAGGACATGAAGAATGGCTGATCCGGTGATGGCTCCAACGAAGAATGTTCGAGCAACCTTCTGACCACCAAACGCACGTGTGCCGAGTTTGCCGTCTTCTCCACGGCTGAAAATAACTCCCATGCGTTCGAGTTCGAGCACAGCCTCACCGGCTTCACTCGACATAACCTCAACCGCATCTTGGTCGGCTAGGAAGTCACTACCCTTGATCGTGTCGTAGGCGTGCCCTTCCCACTCATCACCACGGTCGGTGAGCGGAGCGTTGATTCCACCCTGAGCAGCGTTTGAGTGGCTGCGCACGGGGTGAACTTTCGAAATAACCGCAACGTCAGCACCTGCACGCGTAACTTCAACAGCAGCCCTGAGCCCGGCGAGTCCTCCACCGATAATCAGAACATCATGCTCATACATAGGCTCGCCTCGCGCTGCGCTCGTTATTTGGTTTAATCATTTTTTTCAGCCCTTGATGTGTTCTGTGTACACATATTGAGCCGACAGCAATGCTGCTATCGACATCTGATCTTCAAGTTCGCCTGATGAAATCAATCGTTGAATGTCTTTGAAATCGACTTCTTCAACAACAATGTCCTCTCCATCATCGGAGGGCAATGGTGCTAATTCGAGTTCAGTTGCAATGTACATGTACGAATACTCAGTTGAGTATCCAGGTGCGACCCAGGAACCACCGATTGAAATTAGTTTTCCGGCTTTGTATCCAACCTCTTCTTGCAATTCCCGGTGGGCAGTTACCTCCGGGCTCTCGCCTACTTCTCTCGTTCCAGCCGATGCTTCTAAAAGAAATCGTTCAGCCGCTTGTCGGTACTGCCGAATAAGTAGAACCTTCCCATCGTCTGTGATGGGAATAAGAACTACCGAACCAGGATGTTCAACAATCTCGCGATCAAACTCAGGGCCATCTTCGATTCGTGCAGTATCCACTCGTAGAGAGATTCTAGTTCCCTCATACTTGCGGTTTACAGACACTGTGGTCGGGCGTTTAGGTCGCAAAACTTAGTTATATTACCGAATTTCCAGCGACTAAATACGCCGTCGAGGTGGACTTTTAACGGAACCTTTTCGCAACTCTAGCCGAGTCGACAAATCTCCCCAGAAATCTGCCGCAGGTTTACGACGCAAGAAAGCTGCGAAATCACCGCTCTGAGTAATCGTGACCATCTCACCTGCACTAAGTGTGTGATCGATGAAACCATCGGCGTTTAAAGTCGCATCTTCATACGCCTCAACAGTAAGCTCAACAGTTGAAGACGACTGCAAAATCGCCCCTCCAAATTGACTCATATGAGAAGCAATCGGTTTTACGAGAAAATCTTTGGAGGTCGGATCCATCACAGGACCACCAAGCGCAAGGCTGTAACCTGTCGAACCGGTAGCGGTCGAAACAACAACGCCATCGCCGCGGTATGTGGCTAGGTGAACACCATCGACAACCGTGCTCACTTCGATCACTCTAAGCGTCGCCCCGCGTGCCAGAGTGACATCGTTCAAGGCAAGTATAGGATCTGAATCTCCGTCCGTACGGGAGATGACAGCTTTGAGCATGAACCGATGTTCGATCCGTGCGTTGCCTTCCAAGTACCAGCCAACTTCGCCGACAGCATCCTCATTTTCGATATCGCTCATGAAGCCGACTCGACCCATATTGATACCGAGAATTGGTATGTCACGAGATGCAGCGGCATGCGCGCCACGAAGAATCGTGCCATCGCCGCCGATAGTCACGATCAAATCTGAGTTGGCGAGTTCCGCTTCACGTTCGTGGAGATCTGATTGAGTAGCCAACCACCAATTGCGACCATCCGGGTAGGCGGTCGTGAGTTTACAGGCGAGTTCGCCCGCTTCAGCAAGTTCGCCGTTGTGAACGATTCCGATGTTGTGATAGCTGGCCATATTGGTAGATAACGGTCCAAAGTGCCGGTTTCGAATCGAAGTTTACATCCCCTAGGACATTTCCCTGACGTGCAAAGAGACCAGATGCCTACTATCCCGTAATCATCGCAGGAACTATCGAGAGTGCCTTTTCGGCAAGATCAAGCATGAGGAACGGCGCAAGGCCGAACACACCAGCTCCGATCGCTGCCAAGCCAGCAGCCACCAAAATCGGCTTATCGGCACTGAACTGGGATTCGTCTACAGCGTCTTCGAACACAATCGCCCGAATCACACGCAGGTAGTAGTAAGCAGCAATAACAGTGTTCATCACACCGATCACCACGAGCCATGTCAGATTAGCGTTTAGCGCCGCGCCGAAGACCACAACCTTTGTCATAAACCCAACGGTCGGCGGCATACCAAGAAGTGACAATAACCCAAATACGAGAAGCCCGGCCAATAGAGGCGATCGCTTCAGCAGACCGTTCAGCCCTGCAATTGAGTCATCGTTTGTTCGCGATGTGATAGCTATCACCGCAAAGAACACAGCCAAATTCGTAAACGCATACCCAGCTAGGTAGTATAAAACGCTCTGCGGACCCGCTCCGGCAGACGTAGCTCCGACCTGATTGGCAGGAACAGAAGCCAGACCAACCAAAATGTAACCCGCCTGAGCAATTGTTGAATAGCCCAACAGTCGTTTGATGTTCGATTGAGATAACGCCAGCGTGTTACCGAGAGTCATCGTTACAGCAGCGAGAATCGCAAAAAGTCCCGACCAGTCTTGCATCAGGTTCGCATCGCCAAATGCAACGTACATGATTCGCATAATCACAGCAAAAGCAGCGGCTTTGGATGCTACCGATAGGAATGCAGCCACAGGAGTCGGAGCTCCCTGATAAACGTCTGGAACCCACATTTGCCAAGGAACGACAGCCATCTTGAAGCCGAACCCAGCAACTATCATGATGACCGATAACAGAACTGCGTAAGAACCGAACGGCACTCCGGGCTCGGTCGGCAGAACGGCGAGCCGTTCCATAATCAAATGAAGGTTCGTGCTTCCGGTGTAACCGTAGATGTAGGCGAATCCGTAAAGCAAAAGCGCACTTGAAATCGCCGAGAGAACAAAGAATTTCGTTCCCGCCTCGACACCCTGCTTAGATCGGTGGATCGCTGCAAGTGCGACGACAGGAAGCGCCGTGAGTTCCAGAGCAACGTAGATCGTAATCAACTCTGTTGCCGAAACCAGAATCATCATGCCCGTCACGGAAAGCAGTACGAGAGAAACGAATTCGCCGCCGTAGTCCTTCATCCGATCACTTGCGATGTATTTTGCCGAAGCGAGAATCGTTCCTGCCATCACCGTGAGCAGAATGAACTTGAAGAAAAGCGAGAATCGATCAGCTTCGAATGTATCGAAAAGTGCCGGACCGGTTGCAGGATCGCCAAACCAACCGTTCCAGAGATTCAGCGTAAGAATCAGAGGAACTACGAGACCAACAAACGCGACAGTCGATACCTTCGCCATACTACGCGTGACAAGATCAACAGATATTACGACCAGTGCCAATAGGGCCATGGCTATTTCAGGGGACAGTACCCAGAAGTCCTGTGCAGTCATTACCTAACCACCGCCTGAATACCAATATCGAACATATCTGTGATCACTGAAGGCCAAATTCCAACTATGAAAATAGGAGCCGCCAACGCAATGACGGGGACCATGTCGACCCAGTTGGCGTCGGTAAGATTGTCGTAAACCTCGTCGGAAATACCGGGGCTAGTAGGACGTGCGCCAAAGAACACTCTCTGAACCATCCAAAGCGTGTAACCGGCAGCGAGTACGACACCGAATGCCGACACTCCCGTTGCCCACGGCCATACAGAGAATGTGCCCAAGAAGATCATGATTTCAGCTACGAATCCCGAAAGCGCCGGAAGCCCTAGCGAACCAAACCCTGCGATCAAGAAGAAGATCGCTATCAAAGGCATCTTCTTCCACAACCCACCAAGGTGAGGAATATGACGTGTGTGAGTGCGGTCGTACGAAAGACCGACCATCAAGAACGCCAGTCCCGTAATAGTACCGTGGGTGAACATCTGTAATGCAGCACCGTTCAAACCGGCCGTCGAAGTCTCGACTGCCGACGAACCGACAGCGGCGACACCCAACATAACGAATCCCATGTGACTTATCGAACTATAAGCAATAAGCCGTTTCATATCCGTTTGGCGAATCGTAATGATTCCGCCATAGATCACTGAAACCGCCGCTACAACCGCCATATACCCGGCAACGTCATGAATCGTAAATCCTTTAGTCTCCTGGAAGAAGCCAAGGCTGATTCGAAGTAGTCCGTACCCAGCCATCTTCAGCAGAACGCCCGCAAGCATTACAGATACAGCAGTCGGAGCGTCGGTATGGGCGTCAGGCAGCCAACTGTGAACAGGCCATAAAGGCAATTTCACTGCGAACGCTATGAAGAAGAATGTGAAAATAAGCGCGGCAGGAACTACAAGATCCGCACCAGCTATTAACTCAGGGATACCCACGATTCCGAGTTCCGGAATCGAAACCATTGCCAATGTGTTCACACCAGGTGTCACGTAGATGGCCAATATGCCGACGAGCATGAACGCTCCACCAGCCAGAGTAAACAAAACAAACTTCATCGCTGAGTAACGAGGACGTCCACTACCCCAAATGGCAATGAGCATGAACATTGGAATCAGTTCAAACTCGAAGAAAATGAAGAACAGCATCAAATCTAGCGAAACGAATACACCTAACACTGACGTCTGAAGCAGCAGCAACCACATGAAGTACTCGCGCAAACGCTTCTTGATTCGCCACGAACCAAGCGCAGCTGCCATTCCGAGAATTCCGGTGAGCAATACAAGTGGTGCGCTCAAACCATCGACACCAATCAGATACGAAGACCGAAGTGCATCGATAGGAATCCAGCGTTCCAAGTAGTCGACCATCTGTACGCCAGCTAAGTCTTGGTCATAGCCAACGAACACCATCACGGTCAATACGAACGTAACGACAGTCGCACCGATCGAGATCCAGCGGATCTGTTGATCAGAGTTTTTGCCGCGTGCGAAGATCGCCACCAACAGCCCAACAGCTGCAGGTAGGAACACCGTTATCGTCAGTAACCCATCAAACACGGGCGACCTCCAATACGGTATTTAGGAAATATTCTGTTTTGCTTGCGCTAAATTCCACGTGCGTTATTAGCCCCATAGCAAGAACGCTGCTACTACTGCGACCACGCCGATGACCATGCCAACTGCGTAAGTCTGTGTCTGACCGTTTTGAACCAGTGCCCCACTCTTTCCGATTCGACTTACCCAATTCGAAAGGTGAACGTTTGCGTTGTCGATCCAGTGCTCATCGAACCATCGCAACGCATCTGCTACATACTTGTAGAAGCCTTTGCGGACGATGATGTTCTCGTACACTTCATCGAAGTAGTACTTGCGGAACATGAGCTTGTAGATCGGCTGGAATCGAGCTCCCATAGTTGTCGGCGAGATCGATCCCTTTACGTACATGAGATAAGCAAGACCAATACCGGCCAACGCCAGAACAGTCGAAATACCAGCGACCATGTAGTTGAATTCAGGTGCAGCACCAGCGTGCTCTGCTGCCGAATGACCACCGTCCGCATCCAAAGGGAACACATCGTGGTTCTCGACAGTCACATAGTGAGCAAATGCGTGCTTGTCGATTCCGCCAACTTCGATTACAGGGTTCGAGAAGAAACCTATACCAATTGCGAGTACCGCAAGAATCATGATCGGGGCAACCATCAACCAAGGCGATTCGCCAAAGTGGGAATGTGCGCTGCCGACTGGAGCTGGATCTCCAGCGACCTCAGCATCCTTCATTTCCTGCTCTCCCCCACCCTTCCACTCGCCGTGGAACGTAAGGAATATGGCTCGAAACATGTAGAAAGCTGTCATTAATGCAGCGACTAGACCAAGTGCCAGAACTATGTCACCGGTGGTTGTGCCGACTTCGGCAGCGTGGCCCAGAATTTCGTCTTTAGACCAGAACCCTGAGAACGGGAATAATCCGGCAAGACTCAAGCTAGCGATAATCATCCCCCAGTAGGTTTTCGGCATGTGCCTCTTCAAGCCGCCCATGTAGTTCATGTTGAACGTACCTGAAGCGTGGTGAACCGAACCCGCGCCCAAAAACAAAGCTGCTTTGAAGAATGCGTGAGTGAACAAATGGAATAGAGCTGGAGCATAAGCACCGACTCCCAAAGCCAGCATCATGTAGCCGAGCTGAGAGATGGTCGAATACGCCAACACACGCTTTATATCGTTCGCCACTAAGCCCATAGTTGCCGCAAATACAGCAGTAAACCCACCGATTAGTGCAACAAGAGTCATGATGTCCGAGTGCTCGAACAGCGGGAAGAACCGTGCGATAAGGAACACACCGGCTGTGACCATCGTCGCCGAATGAATCAAAGCAGATACAGAGGTTGGGCCTTCCATAGCGTCGGGAAGCCAGTTATGCAGTGGGAATTGAGCCGATTTACCAATCGCACCAGCCAGAAGACCAAGTGAAACCCATGTTGCGACTGAAACTGCAATGTGACCGGCTTCAATAGCGTGGTACAACGTCATGATGTCCATGTACGACGAGTCTTGCGAGTAGAGATACAGAATTCCCAGAAGGAATCCGAAGTCACCGAACCTCGTCATCAGGAACGCCTTCTTGGCAGCCGCAGCAGCCGTCGGTCGATCCATCCAGAACCCAATCAACAAGTATGACGAAACACCAACAAGCTCCCAGAAGACAAAAATTTGAATCATGTTATTCGAAAGAACAAGACCCAACATCGACGCTGTGAACAACGCCATGTAAGTGAAGTAGCGGGTGTAGCTCTTATCGCCATGCATGTACGCCTGTCCGTAAATCTGAACAAGCAAGCTGACTCCGCTCACAACTACAAGCATGATCGATGTCAGTTGGTCGATCATCAGACCAAACGTGAGATTCAGACCGCCGATAGCGATCCAATCATGCGATTCAAGATGCAGCGGGCCGTCGGACATCACTGTGCCAAGTGTCATCAGCGACAGAACAAATGATCCGCCAATTGCAGCAACCGTGATGTAACCGGCGTACTTAGAGTTCGATCCTACTAAGGCGCGCACCAACACTCCATTCACCAGCATTGCGGCGATGGGAAGAGCGATTATTAGCCAGGCTAAACCTTCAGTAATCAACAGATAGTCCCTGTTACAGCTTTCTCAAAATTTCGTCGGCAACGTGTTCTCGACCTTTTGGAACCATCACCCGGAACGACGCATCTTCAGCCCAGTCGAGGATATCGCCCTCAGGGATGAGCTTAGTCGGCAGACCTTCTCCTTCGAGTAGGTCTTTCCACATCTGCGCAGAAATTAGGTTTGGTGTCTTCTTGTAGTCAACCCACATAGCTAGTTCTTCATCTCAGAGGCATCGGTAATTTCTACCGATTCCGTTGCTCGATACATTGCGAACACTAGAGCGAAAGCCAACGCAGCCTCACCGGCAGCGACAGCAGTTACAAATATTGCGAACACATGACCAGTCAAAGCAGATCGAATGGCTTCGGCGGTCAAAGGATCGCCGCTCAACAACTCGGCAGCAGGGGTGAATCGGCTAAAACCAACCGCAGCAATCACCACACCGTTGAACATAAGTTCAAGCGACATAATCACCGTTATTAGGCTTCGACGTGAAACTGCCCCATATGCACCGATGGCGAACAATGCGCCTGAAACTAGAAGTACGCTTTCGATTGTCATACCGAAGCACCTCCATTCTTAGTGGCTGGTTCAGGCTCTTCGGTCGATTTTCGCTCACGCATCAATAGCAATCCGCCAATCAACGCGGCGATGAGAAGCAATCCGATGATCTCGAAGGCAAGCATGTACTTGCGAACGAGCATCACACCAATAGCTCCAGTACTATCAACGAATACACCATCGTTTTCGATGACAACGTCGCTGTCGCCGAGAGGCGCATCAGTGAAGATTTCGATTTCATCACCTGTTCCAACCTCAACGAAGCCTTCAGTTAGCGCAGCAATAGCGATGGAATCAGTAATATCGTCCATCGAAGACCACTCTGTGTTGTAAGCAGTAAATGCGAGCGCAGCAAAGATCAGCACGGCCACTACTGCACCAACGAGCCTGCCCTGAGCTGGACGACTTCCTGATGCAATGTCTTGAATGAACATCACTGCGAACGCCATGAGCACAGATATCGCCCCGACGTACACAAGAATCTGCACGACGCCAACAAATTCGGCACTAAGTACGAAATACAAAATTCCTACACCAAGGAACGACCCCGCCAGCGCAATTGCTGCACGAAACACGTCGCGCTGAGTGACTACGATCGCAGCAAGTCCGATCGTCATCGCTGATGCTGCCCAGAACACGATAGTCGTTAGTGTCGAAACCTCCATCATCGGCATCATCGTTCGTCGACCCACTTCCGCTTGAGGTCTTCATCAGACGGACGTTCGTGACGACCGGCATCGTGGAAATCTTCGATCGTTTCTGCAAACGGATCGAATCCTTTTTCCTCGAACTGAGGCCTGTAGAAAGAGCTCGGTCGCTTCGGAGCGTCGAACAAATCTTCCTTCGTGATAATTAGCTCATCACGCACGTACCTCGATCGCTCGAAGCTCGTACCCATGTGCAGAGCGTCGTAAGGACAAGCCTCAACGCAGAGGCCACAGAACATGCAGCGCCCGATATCGATATCAAAGACGTCGAGTTTGTAGCTCTCACCCTCCTGAGCATCGATCTTACCAGGAACGCTAACGATCTCAATAATTCCTAAGGGGCAGTACTTCGCACAGCTAGCACACGCGGTACAGCGGTCTTCAAAAAATGTGAATTCGTTTCCGCGAAATCGAGCCGATTGTTTCACTGCTACAGGAACGGTCGCTAGTCCAGCAATCGCCTTCATCGAATCAGCTGGCTTCTTCACCAAGAACTGGAACGGGTTCATTCCGGCAGCTTTTGCTGCACCAATCAGACCCACGTGGCGATCTGGGTACTGTTCAGTAACCGCAGGTCGCAGGAAGTTCTTTAGCGTAACCATGAAGCCGCGAGGCAAACCAAGACCGATCATTAGTCGCCTCCTTCTGGAGATGGGGCTTGTGCCGATGATGATTCTGCACCTAGAACCGAGGAAGCCGGAATCGACTCGCTACCGACCGGGTAGGAAGGCACATTCGGATCAGGCAGTGGCTGGTCGTACGGTGCAGTACCGAGCAACTTGCTTACCAAATAGATAGATATGATCGCTACAGGCCAGTTGATAGCCGCCATCGCCCACAACTGAGAAGTGGTTGGTTGTGGCCAGATAGCTATCAAGATTGCAGTCACGATGATGTTGATCATGGTCAACTCGAAAAGACCCTTCCAAGCGAATTTCAACACTTGGTCGACACGCAATCGAGGCAGCGTCATTCGGAACCAAATAATGACGAACAACACCGCAATCAGCTTTGCACCGAACCAGAAGTGCGAAGGAATCGGGTCAAACCCCCGCCATCCGCTCAAGAACAACGTGGTGATTATTGCAGATGTACTTATTTCAGCCATGAACTCAGCAAGGAAGAACAGACCAAACTTCATACTGGCATAGTCGTTCAAATAACCGGCAGCAAGTTCCGATTCAGCCTCAGTAAGGTCGAACGGCGCACGCGCCATCTCTGCCATAGCAGCGATGAAGAACACAAAGAACCCAAGCGGCTGCACCAATATAAACGGCACGCCCTGAGCCGCGATGATATCCCCGAGGGACATTGATCCAGCGAGCATGATTACACCAACAACCGCCAAAGCCATCGGTATTTCGTAGCTAATCAACAGTGCGACAGATCGCAACGCCGAAAGAATCGCTATTCGGTTACCTGATGACCATGCGGCAGTTAGAACAGCAAGCGTCGTCAATGAGGTTATCGCCATGATGAACAAGACACCGACGTTCAAATCGGCGACATATGTACCAACACCAAAAGGAATAACAGAGAAAACCAACAACGCCGGAGTAGCGATCAAGATCGGAGCGAGGTTGAATAAAATTCGGTCTGCATCGGCAGGAACAACATCCTCTTTGAACATTGTTTTGACGGCGTCAGCAACCGAGGTAAGCGTTCCGAACGGCCCCCACCTGTTAGGTCCTGTTCGTGACTGGAAACGACCGAACAAACGTCGTTCTCCCCAGATCAATACGATCACACCACCCAGAATACCGTTCACTACCAATCCGATGATCGCCAGCGCTGCTAGCAGGAACGCTAACCATTCCAACCCGCCGGGCAAGAACCCGTCGGAGTAGCCACGGCTAGCACAACTGGAGCTATCACCAGCGAGTACACAATAAATATTTCGCCAGAGCGAGTTATCGAGGAAGGCCTGACCCATTACCGGTCCACCTCGCCCATGTTCAAATCGACGCTACCAAAAGTGACGAACAGGTCACCAAACTGACCACCGATCAACATGTCCCGTAGAAGAGTCAGGTTGATTAGCGAAGAAGCGCGAACGTGCATTCGGTATGGAGCAATTCCACCGTCACTCACAAGATAGAAACCGAGTTCGCCCTTCGAGCCTTCGATAGCAGCGTAAGCATCGCCGACGGGTGGTCGAATCAAGCGTGGAACATCGTCAAATGAAGGCCGAACTTCGCCCGGCTCGATCTGCTCGATGCACTGTCGGATGATCTTGACGCTTTCACGCGCTTCCTGAACCCGCACCCAGTAACGAGCGTAATTATCGGAGGCAGTGTGAAGTTTACGTTCGAAAGAAATACGATCGTAATAGTCGTACGGCGCACGATGTCGCAGATCCCAGTCGACTCCGCTCGCACGTAGCATGGGCCCAGTAATCGAGGCATTAATCAGCAGTTCTTTAGGAAGAACTGCAGTGCCCTTCGTACGTGAGAAAACGATTTCATTTCCGCTCAAGTAGGTTTCCAACTCGTCGATAGTGTTGACGATATCGTTTAGACCACGATCAAGAGCTGGCCAGAACTCGGAAGGCGCGTCCATGAACACTCCGCCGGGGCGCAAGTACGAGTTGGTGATGCGAGCACCACAAAGCATCTCGAACATATCAAGAATATTTTCACGCTCACGCATGGCGTAGATGAGTGGAGTTCCTAGTGCACCAAGATCCTGTAAAAGGAATCCCGTTGCCACCAAGTGACTAGCAATTCGCTGCAACTCACTAGCTATCATTCGCAGCCAAACACCGCGAGGTGAAGGCTCGATGCCCGCTAGCTTCTCAACAGCCAAAATGTAAGCCTGGTTGTTGAGCATCGACGACACGTAATCCATGCGGTCGGTAAGCGTAACGATCTGTGTGTACGTGCGTTCTTCAGCAAGCTTTTCTGAACCGCGGTGTAGATAGCCAAAAACCGGCTCTACATCGACAATTTCTTCACCATCGAACATGACTCGCATACGGAACACACCGTGAGTCGATGGGTGTTGAGGACCAAGGTTAACCGTTACTGGCTGTGTTCGAATCGCCATTACTCGGCACCTTCTTGGCTACCGGCTGCACCAGGAGCCGTCGAAGCAATCGACTGGTCGTAAGTAACGTAGTCCTTACGAAGGGGGTGGCCGGGATAGCCTTCCCACAGCATGATTCGCTTGTGGTTAGGGTGACCATCGAAACGGATGCCGATCAAATCCCAAACTTCACGCTCTTGATAATCAGCCCCTCGCCATATGGGCACAACGCTAGCTATCGAAGCCTCTGTTCTTCCATGCCCAACGCGTGATTTAAGCACAGCTGAAGCGTTCATTGGCAGCGAAGTAAGGTGATATACGACTTCAAAATGATCGATGTAATCGACTGCGGTAAGACTGCTGAGCAGGTCAAATTTAAACTCAGATCGAGTCTTCAAACCTTCGCACACAGTCGAAATAGATTCCGGCTTGAGCCAAACATCGGTACCTGCACTCGACTCTACAGAGCCCGGTGCGAAGGCCTCGATGGCTTCAGCTAACGCGTTTCCACTCCAAACGGTGGTCATTCGTGACCTGCCGCCTGCCCATTAAGGCTGTACCGACGAATCTTATCGTGAAGCTGCATTATGCCGTACAAAAGAGCATCCGGACGTGGAGGACAACCGGGAACGTAAACATCAACCGGCATGATGTGATTCACACCAGGCACAACCGAATAACTCTGGTAGTACGGACCGCCAGAAGTTGCACACACACCCATTGAAATAACCCAGCGCGGCTCAGCCATCTGGTCGTAAAGCCTTCGCAGAGGAACTGCCATCTTCCAAGTCAGAGTTCCAGCCACGATTAGCAGATCAGCCTGTCTCGGAGAAGCTCGCAAGGCCTCCATTCCGAATCGAGCGAGGTCGAAGCGTGCCATCGCAGCACTGATCATCTCGAACGAACAACAAGCAAGACCCGACTGCAGCGGGAATACTGAAGACTTCCGAGCCCAGTTAAGCAAATAGTCGACAGAACTTACGATTACGCTTCGTTTTAGATCGTCGGGAACTTCGAGGACTGGATCGGGAAACGGCTCAAGATGAGTCGACTTCATCTGATTGACAGACTCACCCTCAGTCCGATCAAGGTCGAGAGTAATCGACTGAAGTGCGCCTCTAGGGTCCGCACCAGCAGGTGTGCCGTATGGATCGATCAGTTTTGGGCCGGTCATTGGTTTGTCACCCACTCAAGAGCACCTTTTCGCCATGCGTACACGTACGCGAAAGTCACGATAAGAAGGAAAACCAACACCGCCGTCAGCGCAGCAAATCCGAACTGGCTGCTCATTACGCCGTACTTAACCGCCCACGGAAACAAGAATACAGTTTCAACGTCGAATATCACGAAAAGTAAGGCGTAGTGGTAGTAACGGAAGTTGAAGCGAGCAGGCCGATCGCTGAACGGAGGCATGCCGCCTTCGTAGGCACTTTCCTTTACTGCATTAGGACGAGACGGCCGGATTTTAACGAACTGAGCCATATAACTCATCATCAGCATCCCAATAGGGACGGTTACCGCCGCTACAGCGAAAATGATGAGCAGCGCGTACTGCCTGAAATAATCCTCGAACATCAACTACTAAATTCAGTCCATCAAATACAGGTTAAAGAGCTTCGAAAAAGCCGGTTTGGAGCATAGCAGTCGCCCGTTTTAGCAGCAAGTGAAAAAAAGAACAATCCAAAGAGATCACAGTAGAATCCAACATACTGGAATCGTTGGTTTCATCCAGCAACTAACGAACAACTAATCAAAGACGATCACTCCCCGACCGTCTTCACCACGTGCAAGCGCATCGTAAGCTTCGTTAATTTCGTCCAATTTGTATTTACGAGTCACCATGCCGCCAACGTCGATTCGACCCTGCCTGTAGAACTCCAACAACTTTCCAAACGTCTCATGCGGACTGGCAGAACCGTAGTAGCTACCAACCAGAGTCTTCTGGTTTCGTACAAGGTCTATCAAAGGGATATCAGCCCCCATGCCGTCGGGAGCAAGCCCCACGACAACTGTAGTTCCGCCCTTGCGGGTAGCTTTATAAGCCTGCTCGGTTGTGATCTTGTGACCAAACGTATCGAAAGAAAAGTCGACACCACCGTCGGTCAATTCCTGAATTGCAGCGATCGGGTCTTGCTCTTTCGAGTTGATTACATGGGTTGCACCGAATTTATAAGCGAACTCAAGCTTGTGATCGAAAATATCTACAGCGATGATTTTGCTGGCGTTCATCAGCTGAGCACCCTGAAGGGCGTTCAGACCCACTCCACCCGCTCCGACAACAGCGACTGTCATTCCAGCCCGCATTCCAGCCTGGTTGATTACTCCACCGACTCCGGTAGCGACAGAGCAGCCAATCAATGCAGCGACTTCCATAGGAACGTCGTCGGGCATCGGGTAGCACGCCTGTTGAGGAACTACGATCTTCTCGGCGAATACGCCTAGTTTTGCGAATTGGTGAACTTCAGTGCCATCAGAAGTGTGCAGACGGAACGTTCCATCGTACTGACGCGTACCGGTCTCTCTATTCGTATCGCAGATGTTAGAAAGACCTTCACGACATGATCGACAGTGCCCACAGTTGGCAACGAACGACAGCACACAGCGGTCGCCCAATTTCACAGAACTAACACCCGGTCCAATCGCGTCAACGACACCAGCACCTTCATGACCAAGCACGATCGGCATTGGAGTTGGGTTGTCGCCTGTCATCACATGGTGATCTGACGCACAAATGCCCGCAGCCGACATCTTTACCCGTACTTCTCCAGTCTTCGGTTCCGACTGGTCAAGTTCCACAATTGGCATGGGCTTTTTAGATTCGAATAGAACTGCGGCTTTCAAGAACTCACTCCAGACGAGATACGATGGCAGGACCAATTCACTAAATTGGTTATTTCGAGCATGATTATGGTACTCCGTAAAACGTCATTTTCGACATAAATTAAGAACACCCCTGTGGTGATCACGGGGGTGTTCGTAATTTCTTACTCGTTTACCGCGGGGCTGCTATGCGGTGACGGTGGAGATCATATTTATGACCTTCGCCTTCAATTCTTTCGCATCAGGCAGGGTTGGATACCTGCCCAGTTCATTTTTATCAAACACAACCTCGTCATTGAGAGTCACTTTGAAGACACCGCCATGGCCAGGCGTGAGTGTGATTGCTATGTGCGACCCACCAGCCGCAAAAAGTTCGCTTCCCATCCAGAAAGCCACAGAGTGGTAGCTTCAGGTTACGCAGTATTCGATTTCGGCTCGGACCTTCGCACGTACTTCACCCATATTGATTTCCAACACCCTCTGTTCAACTCGTAGTCACCAGGCACCGTTTCTAGGAAAAACCCAAGAAGCCGTGGCGTTGCCACCTAGTTAGTTTGAATAACGGCGCCAGACTCAAGCATATTTGCGACGGTTGCCTTGAGTTCTTTTACCTCCATGATATGAGGCGAGCGACCCGATTTTTTCTTGTCCCAAAGCACTCGACCATCAACAGTCACTTTAAAAGCACCGCTGTGTCCTGGCTTTAGCGAAATTGCCAGAGCAGGCCCTGCCGCCTGGAACAGTTCACTTACCATGTTCGCCGCTAGGTTGGCATAACCGCATGGCACGCAGTACTCGATTTCAGCTTCCATTTTCCAGTGATCAGACATATCTACCTCTTATATGCTATTGGTATTAAGCGGTCGACGAATCTCTACTTATTCAAATACATCCGTCGATCTAGACCGCAAATCGTATCAGGCGGCGCAAGTGGTGCGC
>Ga0233439_10000903_pt1 | contig 40554 bp, 26 predicted proteins | sample SI_123_September_6_FD_182713 | JGI IMG/M metagenome (GOLD analysis project Ga0233439, IMG submission 182713) | Seawater microbial communities from Saanich Inlet, British Columbia, Canada - SI_123_September2016_100_MG | ecosystem: Environmental > Aquatic > Marine > Inlet | place: Canada: British... | reverse complement strand
TGTGGAGAATATATCCTTTAAAGCAGAAAAGGGCGTAATCCTGGGGTTTCTCGGGCCGAACGGCGCCGGCAAAACCACGACGATGCGGATGCTCACCTGTTACCTGCCCCCGTCACACGGCGAGGCCAAGGTTGCGGGTTTCGATATCGTCGAAGAATCGATGGAAGTGCGCAAGCGCATCGGTTACTTGCCTGAACAGCCGCCGGTCTATCACGATATGACGGTCGGTTCCTATCTGCGCTTTGTCGCCAAGATTAAGGGCGTGCCCGGGCCGAAGCTCAACAGCCGGCTCGACGATACGATGGAAAAAACCGGCATCGCTCACCATCGGGATACGGTCATCGGCCATCTCTCAAAGGGCTATCGGCAGCGCGTCGGCTTAGCGCAGGCGCTGGTGCACGAACCGGAGGTGCTGATTCTCGACGAGCCGACGGTAGGGCTCGACCCGAAGCAGATTATCGAGATCCGCGAAGTGATCAAGGGATTGGGTGGAGACCATACCGTCATCCTAAGTACCCATATCCTGCCTGAAGTCAGTATGACCTGTGGGCAATTGGTGATTATCAATAATGGACGCATCGCCGGCGAGGGCACACCGGAGAGCTTGATGGCCCAGCTTAAGGAGGGCGAGGTCCTGCGTGCACACATTGACGGTCCTCCCGGTGCAGCGGTGCGCGAAATGATCGCTAGGATCGACGGCGTGCTCGATGTCTCTCAGGAACCGGGCAGTGAAGAAGGGGTATTCCTGGTGACCAGCCTGCCGGGACAGGACGTGCGCGACGCGCTGACCCGCCAGGTGGTCGAGGACGGCTTTAGCCTGCGTGAGCTACGGCCTTTGGATATGACCTTGGAAGATATTTTCCTGAGCTTGACCAGTGAGGAGGTTACAGCCTAATATGCGTAATTTTGCCGCCATTTACAGCAAAGAGATGCGTTCCTATTTCGTATCGCCAGTCGCCTATGTGATTGCCGGGGTGTTTCTGTTTCTCTCGGGTTATCTATTTCGCAATATTCTGATGCAGTTCAACCTTTGGTGCCTGCAGTTCGGCCAGCGCGCACAACAGATGGGCGGGCAGATGCCGGCGCTCAATCTCAACGAAATGGTCGTCACCCAATTTTTTGGGGTGATGGACTTCATTTGGCTGCTGGTGATCCCGATGTTGACGATGCGGCTCTTCGCTGAAGAAAAAAAGAACGGCACCATTGAGTTGCTGATGACCTCGCCGATCCGTACCGTCGAGGTCATGTTGGGCAAGTTTTTCGCTTGTTTTTCACTCTATAGCATTATCGTCGGGCTGACACTGGTTTATTTTGTCATCCTCGAAGCCTATGGATCGCCCGACTGGGGGCCTATTTTCACCGGTTACATGGGCTATCTGTTCCTGGGGGCGACCTTTATTTCGGTGGGTATCCTCGCCTCGGCACTGACCGAAAACCAGATCGTCGCGGTGTTACTGACTTTTGGTATGTTGCTGCTATTCTGGTTGATTGACTGGTCGGCCAGTTTCGCCGGTCCGACCGCAGCCAAGATTCTGCATTATCTCTCCTTTATCGAACACCTCGAAGACTTCCAACGTGGAGTAATCGACAGTAAGGACGTGATCTTCTATTTGAGTTTCACTTTCTTCTGTCTATTCCTGACCACGCGGGTAATTGAGTCGCGGAGATGGAGGCGCTAGGATGAAGGGATATACCACACCGCTGGGGCTCGTTGGCGCGGCGCTGATTGTCGCTGGCGGCCTAGCGTATTTGCTTGACCCGGAGAGCGGTTCGGTTGGGCTGATTAATCTCGGGTTGGGTGCGTTATTGGTGGTGGTAACCGGCATCCTCAATCCGGACCTGTTTCGCCTTTACGGCCGTTGGCTCAATGCTTTTTGGGGCGGGATCATGGTCTTTGGGATTGTGGTGATGGTCAACTTTCTCGGCAACCGCTATGCGGACCGTATTGACCTGACCGAAGGGCAACTGCACAGCGTCTCGGATCTGGCGGTCGAAACTCTCAAGGGGTTGGATCGAGAGGTCAGGGCGCTTGCTTTTATGGAGGGGGGCGAACAGGTTGAACTCAAGCTATTGTTGGCCGAACTCGAAACGATCGGCGACCGTTTCAGTTATGAGTTCGTAGATCCCGACCGCGACCCCGTGCGCACAGAGGACTACGGGATTCGCCGCTATAACACCTTAGTATTGGAAAGCGGCGACAAACAGCAAAAAATAACCGAGTTGAAAGAGCGGCAGATAGTCAATGCCCTGCTCAAATTGACGCGAGACCGCCAGGACAAGGTGTATTTGACGGTTGGGCACGGCGAGCGCCGACTAGGTAATGAGCCACAAGCGCTGGGGGTGTTGCAGGCGCGACTCGGGGATATCGATTATTCGGTGGGCGATTCGCTATTTTTGGCCCGTGAACAGGAGGTGCCCGAAGATTGCGCGGTGCTGGTCGTTGCTGGGCCTCGTACGCCTTTTTTCTCCTTGGAGGTCGAGGCGATTCGCGCCTATCTCGCCGAAGGTGGAGCGGTGCTCCTATTGTTGGATCCTCTTTACGAGAGCGGATTGGAGCGGCTACTCAGTGAATGGGGCGTGAGCTTGGGCGATGATTTTGTTATTGATACCAGCGGTATCGGTTCACTTTTCGGTTTGGATTTCACGACGCCGGTTGCGGTCTCTTATGGCGAACACCCCGTCACCGCCAAGCATGGTGGCATGATGACCTTCTTCCAGTTGAGTCGCTCGGTGCAATTCTCGGAAAAGGCAGGGCTTGAGGGGACGCCGCTGGTCATGACGTCTGAGGCAGGTTGGGCCGAGAGCGACCTGAGCGTTCTGGAAAGCCAGGGTGACCACACGGTCAAACTTGACGAGGGCGTCGATCGGCCCGGCCCGGTGAATTTGGCTATGGCGGTGCACGATGCCGCGGGCGGAGGCCGCTTGGTGGTTTTCGGTGATTCGGATTTCACCACGAATCAGTATTTCGATCACCAGGGCAACGGCGACCTTGTGCTTAACGCCTTGAGTTGGTTGGCAGAAGACGAGGGGTTGATATCTATCCGACCCCGCGACCCTGGGTACAATCCGATTGCGCTGACCGAGAGCGATAGCGAATGGATATTTTGGCTCAGTGTGGTACTCTATCCGGCGCTGATCGCACTCATCGGCTTGATGGTTGTTTCGAGCAAGGGGCGCTGGAGTTTGGCGGATTTGAGCGCGGCGGGGTTGGGGGTTGTGATCTCGTTGGGTATTGCCGGTCTCGTCAATTTTATGGGAGATCGCTACAATATTCGCCATGATATGACGGCTGATCAGCTGTTTACTCTTTCGAGTGATACGCATCGACTGATTGAGCCATTGCAAGCCAATGGCCAATATGTCAAAGTCAAAACGTTTATGGGGGAGATGGAGGGTCTACGGTTTCAAGATCTGTTGGAGGAATACGGTTATATTTCCAAAAATTTCACTCATGAATTGATCGATCCCCAGAAGAACCAATTACAAGTCGAACAGAATAACATCCGCGAACGCGGTACCTCGATTGTTGAGGTGATCGTCGATGGGAAAGTCCATAGCGAGCGAATAACCGAGCGAAGCGAGGAAGCCTTGAGCAATGCGATTCTCAAGGCACTTAAAGCAAAAGATCAGAAAGCCTATTTTACCGGCGGGCACGGCGAGGCCGAACTCGACCAAGTGGACGGCGAGGGCTATTCGATTCTCAAAGGGCGGCTCAAAGAGCTGAATTTCGCCGTTGAGAGCGGAATCGCCTTAACGGCTGATGTGCCCGATGATGCCACTTTGTTGGTCGTCTTGGGGCCGAAGGCGCCATTTGCTCCCGCTGAGGTTGAGATCTTGCGTCGTTACCTTGGCGGTGGCGGCAGTGCTCTGTTATTGCTCGATCCGGGTACGGCTACGGGGCTCGAAGGGTTGCTGGATGAGTATTCTATCGAATTGGGGCAGGACTTCGTCGTTGATTTGAGTGGAATGGGTCAACTTTTTGGTGCCGATGTTTCCGTGCCGGTAGTCATCAACTATGGCGACCATCCGATAACTGAACAGCTTTCGGCTGGCACGATGAGTTTCTATCCGCTCGTTCGTTCGGTGCGGCCGGCCGCACATCGCGAAAAGAACCTAGAGATCGAAGCGCTGGTCTATACGCACAAGAGCAGTTGGGGCGAAATGGACTTGAGGCCGATTAAAGGCGAAGGTGGCAAGGTGGAATTCGATCCGCAAGTCGATCTTCGCGGTCCTGTTTCTCTCGCGGTCGCGGTCGCCGCCGATGCGGATACGAGCATGGTCGCGGATGGGCGCTCTCGTTTGGTAGTTTTCGGCGATGCGGGTTTTGCCTCCAACGAATACTTTTCACAACAGGCCAATGGCGAACTGGCCGTCAATAGCATCAACTGGTTGACTGAGGACGAGGACCGTCTCAAGATTGCCGACCGGCAGCCAGCCCATAATCCGATCAATTTAATCGGCAACCAGGGCAGCGTCATCCTCTGGGTCTCGGTGTTTATACTGCCCTTCGCGGTGGCGCTTTCGGGCTTGGTCATGGTGCTTAAACGCGGTTACCAGACTTATGCCGCCGGGTTTGTATCCTGGCTGGTCTATTCCTTTTTGGCCAATGGTTTGTTCTTCTTTGTCAGCGGTGTGGTCGCAACGAGCGAAGGGACGGTACTCGCCGGTGAGTCGAAATTGCTCGCCGCACTGGCATCAGTGGCCATCGGCTACGGCATCCACCGACGCGCGTCCTGGGCTTGGCTACCCGCTTTGGTATTGTCGGCCCTGTGTGCGGGTATGGTTGCGCTGACGATCTTTACCGGCTCGGGTATTGGTTCCTCACTTATCCCCAACGAGACGGTCCAACTGTTTTACGCGGCGATTTTCGTAGTCAACGCAGCGATCCTGTTATGGATCAAAAGAGTTTTTGCAGAGGTGAATTAGGATGAAATTCAAGACCAACGCGATCATCGGTCTGATCTTTCTCGGGCTTCTTGGCTTTGTCTACTTCTATGAAATCATAGGGGGAGATCAACGGCGACAGGAAGCTGAAAAGTCCAAACGGTTGCTCGATTTCACCGAAGGCCATGTGCGACGCTTGGCGTTGGGCCGTGGTGATACGAGCATCGTTTTGCAAAAGGGGACCGATGGCTGGAGATTGAGCTCACCGGTAGTCGACCGGGCCGACCAAGAAGCCGTTGAGCGTTACTTGCGCAATTTAGGTGAATCCGAGCGCGAAAAAACCGTAGTCGACAATGCGTCGGTGACCGGCGCCGAAGCGGCTAAATACGCTCTTGATGCGCCGCGTTTAACGATTGAGCTTGAGACGGAGGATGGCGAAAAACAAGAGGTGAAATGGGGTGCCGACAGCCCAACAGACCGTTTTACCTATGCGCAAATAGGGGGTGCGAACCCGGAGATCTTTGTGGTAAGGGCTTGGCGTTTCGACAACCTCGATAAAAGCCTTTTTGATTTTCGCGATCGCAAGGTGTTGGCTTTCGCCAAAGACGAGGTCGTGGAGTTGCGGCGCAAGGGGCCGGACGGGGAATTCGTCCTGGTGCGAGATCAGGAGACCTGGCAGATGCGTCAGCCGGTATCGGCCTTGGCCGACGGGGACGCGGTCAACGCGCTGCTCAATAAGATCGATACCTCTGAAATCGAAGCCTTCATCGACGAAGGGCCTGATCAGGAGGCGCTGAAGGCCTACGGTTTTGGTCCTCATAAGACCGAACTGACGATGCTTGTCGGTCCCGAGAAGGTGGAGAAACGTTTGGTGATCGGTGGGGACAATGGACAGGGCAGTTTTTACGCGCGCGACGCAAGCCGTCCGCAGGTCTTCCTGCTCGATTCGACGCTTGTCCAGCAGGCCGTTAAAGACGCTAACGCACTGCGCGATAAAAAGCCGCTGCGCTTCGACAAGGATTCGATTACCGAGATCGCTCTGGGCAAACAGGGCAAACAGGTCTTCGCGGCCGCTAAGGACACTGCCGGGATATGGGATCTGACAGACCCGCCCGGAAGGGAGGGCAAATCGTGGAAACTCAATAGCCTATTGGGTGATTTGAACCAACTCGAAGTCGTGGGTTTCGCCGGTGAGGTGCCTGAGGGAGCGGTGCTCACCTTGGTAATCGCCCTGACGGGCGACGGCAAGGACTCGTTGGTCATCAGCGTGCATCAGGTTGACGGGGTCTCGTATTTGCGACAGGAAGGCGACCCTGCGGTATATATCATGGATGCTGAAGACTTCGCCGAATTCGATCTGGGGTTGGAAGATGTAGCACAAGCACCGCCAAAACCGGCTGATAGCGCCGGTGGGGCCGACGGCGGATAATGCGCGTCGGCGGTTTCTTCGCCGCATTGTGTCTGCTGGTCCAGGGGTTAGAAGCCCAAGGGCCGGCGGTCTCGGCACGTTTGGATACCGCGCAAGTCCGGGTCGGGGACCCATTTCGACTAACGCTTACGCTCGATTATGACGAGGCAATGCGTCCGGACTTGCCGGATCTGCCTTCGCTGTTGGAGGAATTCAACCCGCAGTGTTCGGCTTGGAGTCAGCTGGCATCCCCGCAGGGTTTGCAGATGGAACAGCAGTGCCAGTTGCGCCTCTATGACCTTGGCTCCCATCAAGTGCCCTCGTTTGACGTCGTCTTTGTCGCAAGTCAGGACGATACGCTATCCCGTTCGAGCCAACCCCTTGATATAGAAGTCGCCAGTGCCCGACAGGAAGGTGAAGACCAATTACGCGATATCAAGCCACCTTTGCGCATAAGCGGTGGAATTCCTCTATGGGTCGCCGTCGTCGGGGTAGTTTTGGCTATAGTGCTGGTGGGTCTTTTTTGCTATTGGCTATGGCGTCGTCGCCATCGAGCATCGATCCCGGTCGAGGTCGAGTCCAAACCGATAGATTTCGCCGCCGAATTTACTCGTATTGCCGGGCTTGGCCTGCTCGACCGCGGCGAATTCAAAATATATTATTCATTGCTCTCGGAGAATTTGCGCCGATTTCTCGAACTGCGCTTGGAGATCGAGGCGATGGAGCAGACCACTTCAGAATTGGCGGTCGCTATGCGGGGAATCGAAATAGAGAATCGTCTCGCTCAGCAGATCGTCGAATATCTCGGCGTCGCCGATCTAGTGAAATTCGCCCGTTTTCATCCCGATATCGATACGGCCCGGCGTGCACCAGAGGCCGGGTTAACGCTCTTACGCGATGTCGAAGACCTTGTCGCGTCGCAAGCCCGAGCAGCTGAGGACCATGCCGAACATCCGGTTTGAAAATCCGGAGTGGCTGCTGCTACTCCTGTTATTACCTCTATTACTCTTCTCCTATATGCGGGCCCATAGGAGCCGCCAAGGCAGCGTGCAGTTTTCTGACCTGAGCACTTTGCGCCGGGCCGGTTCCTCGTTTTTGGCGAAGCTGAGGCACAGTCTTATCGTGCTCAAGATACTCGGTCTGGGCTGCCTAGTCATGGCAATGGCCCGCCCGCAGGCTGGGCGCGAGGTGCGGGAGATCTCATCGCAGGGCATTGATATCATGTTGACGTTGGACGTATCGTCGAGCATGGAACTAAATGACCTAGGCCAGGGACAGAAGAGCCGTTTGCAAGTGGCCAAGGAGGTCGTCGCTGATTTTATCGGCGGGCGCCACAGTGATCGCATTGGGATGGTAATCTTCGCTGGGGAAAGTTTTACGCAATGCCCGCTGACCTTGGATTACGACGTGTTGTTGGAATTCCTACAAGGCGTTGAGATCGCCGACGAACGGTGGGACGGGACGGCGATCGGGATGGCGCTGATCAATGCCAGCAACAGGTTGCGCGACTCCGAGGCCAAGAGCCAGGTGGCAATTCTACTGACCGATGGCGTCAACAACACCGGTGAGATCGAACCGTTGACAGCGGCTGATGTGGCGGCGGCGGTGGGGATTCGTGTCTATACGATCGGTGTGGGTAGTGACGGCACGATTCGGCGCCCGGTTCAGGGCGTATTCGGGACCCGCTACCAAACCGTGCAAGTCGAGATCGACGAGGAGACGTTGCGGGAGGTAGCCGAGCGCACCGGTGGTAAGTATTTCCGCGCGACGAGCGGGGAAAAACTCGAAGAGATTTACCGTGAGATTGGCGAGCTGGAAGCGACGGAAATCAAATCCGAGGTGCACGTAGATTATTCCGAACGCTTTGCCTTTTTTCTCTGGCCGGGCCTAGCCCTGCTATTGGTGGAGATGCTCTTGGCCAATACCCGTTTCCGCCGTCTGCCCTGAGGTTTTTGATGCGCTTTGCTGCCCTCTACAATTTCTGGCTAATGTTGTTGCTGCCGCTGATGGTTGCTTTCTTCGCTTGGGCTCTGCTGGCTCGGCGTCGGGCACTGAAGCGTTTTGTCCACTGGCCATTGGCACAAAAACTGACCCGCGATTTGAGCCGGGGTCGCCAGTTTTGGAAATACGGGTTGTTGGGGTTGGGAACCTTCTTTCTCATCCTGGCGCTCACGGGTCCGCAATTTGGCGCCAAACTCGATATGGCGCAGCGCAAAGGGATCGACGTGATGTTGGTGCTTGACGTCTCGCGCAGCATGCGAGCGGAAGATGTCAAACCAAGTCGCCTCGCACGGGCTAAATATCAAATTCGCGCACTTTTGGATCTATTAGAAGGCGATCGAGTTGGCTTGGTGGTTTTTGCCGGCAAAGCTTTTGTTCAGTGTCCTTTGACCACCGACTACGGCGCGCTTGAGATGTTTCTGAATATTCTCGATGCGGGTTCGATTTCGGCACAAGGTACCGCGATTGGTGATGCCTTGAGGTTGGCGATACGCACTTTCGACCCGGGCGACTTACAGCACGAGGCCATAATAATTTTCACCGACGGTGAAGATCACAAGGGAAAACCGCTGGAGGCGGCGCGGGAGGCCGCTGAACGGGGGGTGCGGGTTTTTGCCATCGGTTTGGGAACCCCCGACGGCGAACTCATCCCGGAAGTCGACGAAAGCGGTGAGGTTAGTTATCACAAGGATGAGAGTGGCAATTACGTTAAGACCCGTTTGGACGAAGGCATGCTGCAAGCTGTGGCGCTGGAGACGGACGGCGATTATTATCGCAGCACATTGCGCGGGGCCGAGCTTGACGAAATCCATAGTCAGATCGCGCAGATGGAGCAAAAGGAAATAGGCTCAACGCGTTTTACTCGTTATGAAGAACGTTTCCAATGGCCCTTGTTGTTGGCGTTGTGTTGTTTCCTGGCGGAAGCTTTTTTAGGTGATGTGCGGGTTCGGACCCGCGAGTGGAAAGGTCGTTTCGAGTGATGCGGGTTTGCACGAGATGCCTATTGGCAGGTGGCGCGTGGTTGACGCTTACCGGCGCGACCGTGGGCGACCCGGTCGCCGATAAGAGCGCCAAGGCGCACGAACTGTATCAGGGCGGTGAATATGATAAGGCGCTCAATCTTTACCGCGACGCACTAATTGATCGGCCAGAGGCTCCCGAGTTGCATTTTAATGTTGGAGACGCGCTCTTCAAAAGTGGCGATTACGAGAAGGCCTTACAGGAATTTGAACAAGCACTTAAGCTTCCTGGTGATCGTGCCCGAGCGCAAGCCCATTACAATATCGGCAATACACTTTTTCAGCAGCAGGATTATGAAAAGGCAATTGAGGCCTATAAACAGGCGCTGCAATTGCATGCAGCCGATGAGGATACCAAGGTAAATCTCGAATTGGCCTTAGAGCAATTGCAACAGCAGGAACAGCAGGAACAGCAGCAGGATCAAGATCAAAAAGAGCAAGACCAAGAACAAAAAGAACAGGATCAAGAAGATCAACAGGACCAGCAACAACAGCAGCAAGACGAACAGGACCAACAGGACGAACAGGACGAACAGGACCAACAGGACCAACAAGACCAACAGGACCAACAGGACGAACAGGACCAACAACAGCAGCAAGAACAGGAACAAGAGCAACAAGAGCCACAGGACCAACAAGAGCAGCAAGCCCAATCGGGGGACGAGCCGATTAGCCCTGAAGAGGCGCAACAGCTTCTCGATACGCTTGAAGACCGCGAAGAAGAAGCGCAGAAGCGTCGTTTCCGCGCCACGGGCAGAGCGCAGGGCAAGGACTGGTGATGATGCCTCGTGTTTTATGGTTGGCGATCTGGGTCGTCTGTTCGTTCAATACTGCCAGTGCCGCAAATATAGAATTCACAGCCACGGTTGACCGGGTGCGTTTGGGCCGGGCCGAGCCGCTTCGGTTGACTCTCGCGATAATCTCAGATGAAAATATCGGCCATATGCCGGCGCCGGAAATCAGCCTAAAGGATTTCTATGTCGAGGGCCCTTCGGTGAGCACCCGGATGGAGATGGTAAATTTCAACACCAGCTTCACCCGTGAGTTGGTCTATGTCCTGTATGCAAAACGCACCGGGAAAATCAATATCGGGCCGGCGCGTATTGCGGTAGGCGGCCAACAGTACCAGAGCAAGTTGATCCAGGTCGAAGTTGTCAGGGGGGCGAGTCGGCAAAATTCTCGGAACACGGCAAATAATAGTGCGAAGAAGGAGTTCAGACTCGAAGACAATCTATTTGTCTTGGCGCGTTCGGACAATAATCGGGTCTATATCGGACAACAAGTCACCGTGGACTACGATCTCTTTTATCGTTTTCGGTTGCACAATGTGGGTTTCAAGGAGATCCCAAGCTTTGCCGGTTTTTGGGTCAAGGAGCTTTTTGTCGCACAGCAATTGGAATCGCGCAGGGAAACGCTTGAAGGGGTAAATTTCAATGTCGCCCCGCTCAGGCGTGTGGCGCTTTTTCCCACGAGTGCGGGTGACTATGAGGCAGGGGTTCTTGCGGTCTCCTGCGACATACCACAACAACGGGGGCGTCGCGGTAGTTTGCTCGAAGATTTCTTTGCTGGCGACCCGTTCTTTGGCCGTTCGCAATCGGTTGTTTTGCAGAGCGAATCGATACCGATCGAGGTGCTGCCTTTACCCGAGCAGGGGCGCCCGCAGGAATTTTCTGGTGCAGTCGGACGCTTTCGTTTGGATGTGCAGGTTCAGCCGACCCATGTTGCCGCGGGCGATCCGGTGACGCTGCGGGTGGTGATCGAGGGGCAGGGAAATATGGCGGCCGTACAGGCTCCCGATATCGGTGGCGCGGCAGGGGTAACACTCTACGATCCCAAAGTCGAAGAAGAAGAACAGGTCAGTAACGGAATTTATGGTGGCCGGCGCACCTTCGAATATATAATGATACCAGAACAGGGTGGAATGATGGAGATTCCGCCAGTGCGTTTCGCTTATTTCGACCCATATGCCGAGCAATACGAAGTGCTCGAATCCGAGCTAATATTTATACACAGCGAGGGGAGTGTGGAGGAGGTGGAGGCGGAGCGTTATGGCTTGAGTCGCAGGGATATTGAGGCGGTGGGACAGGATATCCGCCATATCAAACCCGATGCAGACGCTCTTGGCACGGATACCGCACTGTACCGCAGTTGGCTGTTTTGGCTGCTGCAAGCAGGGTTGCCCATCGCTTTTTTTGCTCTGCTATTCTGGCAGCGTCATCAACAGAGGCTACAGGGCGATGTGGCTTATGCCCGGCAGCGCCGGGCCAAGGGAGAAGCTGGCCGCAGGCTGCAGCGGGCCGACGAGTTGCTCGCGGTAGGTGATTCCGCGGAATTTTACGCGGCAGTTCAGGCTGCGGTGCTGGAATTTTTGGCCGACCGATTAAATCTTGCGGCCGCGGGGCTAACCAGTGAAGCCTGTGCCGAGGCTTTGGATGAACGTGGGGTCGAAGACGAAACCGTTGTGGCCCTACGGGATCTTTTGGTGCGCTGCGATTACGCGCGTTTCGCACCGACCGGCGTATCTGCCGCTAATATGGCCGAGGCTCGTCGCTTGGCCGGTGATCTGGTCGAGCGGTTAGAGGAGCGGATATGATCTATAAGTGGGCGGTGGCCCTTGTGTTGTGGGCTAGTGCGCTCGGCGCGCAATCGGCTGCAATGGGCCAATACAATGAGGCCAATGCGCACTATCGGGCCGGTGATTTCACCAAAGCTCGCCAAGTCTACCTCAAAGCCGTGTCAACGGATGTTACCGATGCCCGGCTTTTCTACAACCTAGGCAATGCCTGTTTCAAATCCGGCCTATTGGGAGAGGCGATTCTCTGGTATGAACGGGCTGGTCGCTTGGCGCCTGACGATGAAGACATTGAAGCTAATCTGCGCTTTGCCAATCTGGTTAAAAAAGATCGGGAACCCAGCGGCGAGAGCAACGTGTTGCTGCGCTTCGTTACAGCCGCGTATGCATGGCCGAGCTTGGATCATCTCAGCTTATTTTTTGCCCTCGCCTTCTTGGCCCTTTTTATCCTAGGCGTTCAACGATTATTGCGGGGGGCTGGGCTCGGTGCTTTGTGGCTGGCTGGCGTGGTTGTCTGCGTGGGGATGAGCGGTATTTTTGCCGGCTGGCTGGGAACTCGGCTCTATGGCGATTCAGGCAATAGCGAGGCTATCGTCATCGTCGGAGAAGTGATGGCCCGGTCGGGGCCCGATAAAGGGCAGACGGAGGTCTTCACCGCCCACGAGGGCACGAAGGTGCGTCTTGTGCGACAAGAGGGTGAATGGATCCTGGTGCGTCTGGCCAATGGTCTAGGAGGATGGATACAGACCGAGGCCGTCGCACGTATCTAATCGCGGTATTCACGTAGTATTCCATGTGAAAAATCCACAGATAAGGGGTTAAGACTATGAGCAAGCTCAAGGTCGGCATCGTCGGCGTCGGAGGTATCGCCCGCACGCATATTCCGGGATGGCACGCGTCCGAGCACGCCGAGTTGGTCGCGGGTAGCGACATCGGAGAGGATGTTTTAAACCGCTTCGGCGAAGAGAATGGTGTCGATAAGCTACATGCCGATCCAGAGGCGTTATTCAGTGATTCGGATATCGACATTATCGACATCTGTACTCCGAGTATGTACCATGCGCCTTTGGCGATCGCCGCGCTCGAAGCGGGCAAGCACGTGATCTGCGAGAAGCCTCTGGCACCGACGCCTGATGATATCCGCCGGATGATCGAGGCTCGGGACAAGTCGGGGAAAACCCTGATGACCGCGCAGCATTTCCGTTTTCAAGGTTCGTCAAAGGCGATGAAGGATGAATTGGACACCGGGGCCTTGGGCGATATCTACCACGCCCGTAGCTGGATGTTGCGGCGGGCCGGCGCGCCGACTGGCGGCGGCTTTATTATCAAAGAGAATAGTGGTGGCGGCCCCTGTATCGATATTGGCGTGCATATCCTCGATCTGACGCTATGGTTTATGGGCAACCCGGAACCAGTCGCGGTCACGGGTGTAGCCCGCGCCGAATTGGCGCATCAGGAAGGCGTCTTTAGCCAGTGGGGCCGACAGCCCATCCCCGAAAACTTCAATGTCGAGGATTTCGCCGCGGCGTTTGTGCGCTTCGACAATGGGGCGACCTTGATCATCGAAGTGAGTTGGCTCTTGCACCATAATACCCAGGGCGAAGATATGCAGATGTGGCTCTATGGTACCGAGGGTGGGGCGCATTGGCCGAAGTGCGAGATTTACGAGAGTAACAACCAGACCCGCCAGCAATACAATCGCGAGCTCAAGTTGATGCATGCTGGTTTAGAAGCCCATGCGCAAGAGTGTGTGGAATTTGCGGCGGCGGTTGCGGCCGGCAATCCATCGCCAGTGCCGGCCGAGGAGTCGCTGCAGGTGCTCAAAATCCTCGACGGGATTTATCGCAGCCAGGCACAGGGCGGGGAAGTGAAGCTAGACTAAAGAATATAAGACCCGAAGTCCCCGTTGCATGAGCGGTTAGACTTCGGGGAAAATTTTGAGCAAGCCTCCTGATATTTTTACGTAAAAATCGCAGGAGGCTTGCTCAAAATTACCTTTACGAGCTCGGTGGCCCCTATTTTCTTTTTAAGTTATAGGACCAAGCACCTGATCTAGATGTTTTTGCCATGTGCGAAGTAGCTCATCGCGTTGGGACAGGGCCTTGCGTAACTGGGCATTCTCTGTCTCAAGGCGGTGGAGTGCCTCAGTTGAGTCGTTCGCGGTTGGGGTAGCGACCTTAAGGTTGGTTAATTGATTTCTCAGATTCTGGTTCTGGTTTTTCAGGTCGTCGGCTATAGCTTCATTGCGGCGGGATAGATCGTGGAACACCAAGGCTTGCAGCACCGCGTGTTTGAGATCGATATCGTCCCAAGGTTTGTTGAGGTAGCGAAAAATCTGTCCTTCGTTGATACTCTGCATCGCATCTTCAATATCGCTATAGCCGGTGAGCAGTATGCGAATCGCATGTGGGGCTTCGAATTTACTTTGCGCCAGGAATTGAGCACCGGTCATGCCGGGCATCCTCTGATCTGATATAATTATCGATACATCATGTTCCTTGAGAACTTGCAAGCCTTCGGGGCCGCTATTGGCGAGAAGGATTTTGTAGTCATCGTTGCGGAAGGTGCGGTGCAAGGAATTTAATATACTTTTTTCGTCGTCAACAAAAAGCAGAGTGTATTGATAGTTAGTCATATAAAACCTATGCCGATTGGTGCGAAGGAGGACGTGAGTGGATGACTCCGGATGAATTATAGAATGTCAGATCCTGGCAATCTATAGTTAGGCTGTGCGAGTTTTTCCCCATGACAATTCGGATGCCAGAGTATAATGTGCCTTCGACAGTGATTTCACCTTTATCTAGTAGCAGACTCTGTTGCTGCTCCAGAGTGGCTCGTTCGTTAGCCGAAATATCGCGAGTCTCGACTAACTCATATATTTTCTTGATAATTTCGACCATTACTTTCTTTTTGCTTATCGGTGCTTGATGCATCGCAGCTTTGATGCGGGCGGCATCGATTGTCTGCAGGCCCATAGTTCGTAATAGGCGTACGATATTCGATTCGCAAAAGGCAATAGCCTTGTCGAGTTTGGCTATGCGAGCGCTATTTGCTGGGTCGGGATTGATGCCAATTGTGGTGGTAGACGTTGATTGCGAGCCACCAATGTGACAATGGATTGATTGCGAGGCGAATGTTTCGCCTCCGACAATGCTGCCTCCGCGAACGCCCCCTTCTTTATGCACTCTGATGGTGGTACCCGATCGCACTTTCGAGTTAAATATATAACTGCCGACTTCAATATCTCCTTTAGCCATTACTGTAGAATTCTGGATGAACTTGGTCAAGATACTGCCCATCGAGATTACGCCCTGGGCGGTTACTTGTGTCCCTTCGCCGAGTATGCCTTGCGCGGCGATTATGTCTCCACGACAAGATAGAACAGCCCCTGCCTCAATTAGGCCGCCGACACTGATACTTCCTCCAGACTTAACTCTAAAACCAGCGCTTATATTGCCATTTATTTGCACGTCATGGGTTGTATCGATATTGCCGACTTCATAGTCGACATCGCCGTCGACGATAAAGACTTTTTTGATATCGATGGTATCGCTTGTGATATAGATGTTACCATTTATTTCGGCAAAAAAAGCATGTGGTGGATCGCCTTCGCCCCGGACATTTTCGCCGGCTTTAAAGGAGATCTCTTTGCCATCGGTCGTCTCAATATTCTCTCCTATCAGGTTTTTCCCAGGTATGCCCTTTGTCGCACTGATAACTTTGCCAAGGAGTTGGCCTTCCTCGACGCCAACGACTGAATTGCGGTCGCGCAGGTCGATGCTACCATCGGGTAATATTTTACCAGCGTGCTTGCCGATTTGAAATGGATGATCAACCATAGTGTCAGCGCCGGGAATGGGTGGAGTACCCTGGGCGATTAGCACGGCTTCAACTATATCTGCTTGGGGCGGGGTATGGCATAGTACTGAAATAGCAGTCTTATCAATCCCGTGGCTAACTTCTAGTTCCGTCAGAGCTTCAAACAGCCATTCGTCGCACAGCGCAGGGAGGGGAGCTGCCTGTTGTAAATGAATGAAATAAGCAGTCATAAGATCGGGAGCGAGCCATAGGGGGGGGTGGATCGAGAGATGTTGATCCTCTAGGTAAACATACCCGCATATGGTTGCAAAGAATCGGTCGCCAGATTCGCGAACTGGGGCTCCAATTTCGAGCGAGGGGAATCGGCCAGGTGACATGCTGACATTGCCGAATATATCGCGGCCGGGTTCGCCCTGAGTGGAGGTAATACGGCGTGCTAACTCTTCACCGGGCTGGACGAATAAGCCAAGTATTCCAGCGCCAAGGACTTCCTCCAGAGTTGTTCGTTCGAACGTATTATTAAGCTCATGGAAGTCAAGATGAGTGCCTTTGCTCAGGCGGTCTTGAAATGTGTATTCAATTTGTCCGTCTCTTCCAGATACTGGTGGGGTGCCACATGCTATCTGGTGGTTGCCCGTTATTATAGCATCGGGTTTGGCTAGGGCTCGAGCGGTTAGGTCTTGGATGAGGGATGTGTCGATGCCTTCTACTATGAGATACTTTTCACGCAGAGCCTTGAGGATGTCTTCTGCGGTCAAGGTGGTATCTCCACCGAAGCTCATGCGTTTGAGTTTTGCGAACATTCCGTCAGTGGAAATTTCTACGACCATCCAGGTTGATAGATTATTGCCGAAGCTTTTTCGCTCTTCGACTAACGGTCCCTCAAGGTATTCGTCCTCGGGATTTTTGTCGCCGGTCTCTGCCACGAATTTTTCATCGAGGCTCGTAGTTTCTCTTTTGCCACGACTGCTTCGGGTATTATTTTTTTTAGGTCGTCTACGTGTCATGGCTTTATAATAGTTAGAATATCGCCCGATGGATACTTGATCAATTTATTTCCTTAAGTACGTCTTCGAGCTGAACCTTCCAGGAGCTAATGTCTTTGTGAGATTGAGCATCGCTAATTGCCACCGCTGCTTGCAAGGCAAAACTTGCGACCATATGAACCTCTTCTGAGGAGATCGCGTCCTTATTGTCGGAGTTGGAGACATCGATATAGCCCAATAAGTCATCACCGCGCAGGATGGGGATGACTGCAAAAGGTGCTATGGATTTGCTTTTAGTGTCCTTGACATTTACAGGTTTTTTCTGCTCTAAGACTTGAGCGAATGCGTTCTCGTGCAGGGGGGTTTGTTTAATATCTTCCAGAGCAGATTGCGGAACGATCGTTTTTGGAGAATAAACGCCAATGGCCGCTGTTGGTTTCGGCTGACCTCCGTCGAGAAGGTAGATGATAGACTTGTCCATTTCAATGATATCCCCGATGATCTGCAAGACCAATTCTAATGTTTCCTCAAGGGAATTAACACTGAGCATGTGTTGGGCTATACGGTCTTTGCCTTCTAGCTCTTTGATTTTGTAGTGCAGTTCACGGGTGCGCTGGCAAACCGCTTTTTCGAGTCGTGAATTAAAATCCTCTAGCGCTGCATTTTTATGCAGTAGCTCTTCTGTCAGAAAAAGGTTCTGAGCTTCAAGGTCGATCCGCTGAATGGCATCGCGTACTACCATTTTGAGCTCGTCATCGTCCCATGGTTTGGTGATGAAACGGCTGATGCCTCCTTGGTTAATGGCTTGGGTAGCTGCGTTAATATCGGAATAGCCGGTAAGCATAATCCTCATGCTTTGTGGCGAAATTTCCTTGGCCTTCGCTAGGAATTCGGCGCCGATCATTTCGGGCATCCGCTGATCTGATATTATCAGGGAAACCTGATGATCGTTTAGAACCTCGAGCCCTTCCGCCCCACTTTTTGCTATGAAAATTTCATAACCTTCGCGGCGGAACAGGCGACGAAGTGAATTGAGAATATTTTCGTCGTCGTCGACAAAGAGAATGGCATGTTTATTGGGCATGGTCTCATCTCTATTGGTGGAATTAGTTAGTTAGGTGTAATATCCATTTTGTAGTTCTTTCTCAAACCGGGCAATATCAGTGACGCTAATGCCGAGTGCTCTAGTCGTGGAAGGTGCAAGATCGGGGGGGAGGCCGGGGCCGCTTGAACCTATTTTGAGTCGGTGAGTTAAGACATCCGCTAAGTGTACCTGGTGAGTCAGTTGTGGAGCGGTCTTGGCCATAGCAGGCTCATAGTGGTACTGAATTGCTTCAACTATTTTGCTAGGTAAATTCCACCACTCGGCCAGATAACCACCGATCAAGGGATGGTCGGTACCCATTAGCTCGCGCTCTATCTCTACAACATGGGCCTGTCGTTCTATGGTGGTCCTTAGTACGGTGCGATAGCTAGCCTCAGCATATTTTGCTAGTACTAGTTTGCCCATGTCGTGCAGCGTGCCAGCTAACATTGCTGTTTCTTGGCTTTCTTTTTTTTTGCCTGTCTCACGTGCGATGTAGCGGGAGATAGCGCCGCAGGCCAGTGAGTGTTGCCAGAAGGCTTCGAGATTTAAATTGGGTAAATTGGCAGGTCGCATGAGTCGAATTCCGCTAATAGATAACACTAAGTTGCGGATCATTTCTAGCCCGAGGACAAAAATCGCATTGCTTACAGTTTCGATTTCGCGTCTCTGACCAAAGAACGCGGAGTTGGCTATTTGCAAGATACGAGCGGCAATTGGGGGATTCTGGATAATCACCTTGGCTACCGACTCTATCGAAGAGTCGCTGGCCTCTTCTAAGGCTTTTTGCACAGCCAGGTAGGTTCCAGGAAGACTTGGCAATTGTTCCGCTTTATCGATTATGCTATACAGACCTTGTCTCTGTTCTTCCTGGTCTGAAGTTTGAGGCAGCGATTCGCGTAAGATCACCTTGAGTTCGTCGTCATCCCAAGGTTTGGGAATTAACTCGTGAACATCAGCTTCGGAAAAGGCGCGCTGGACCGCTTCTCTTTCTGCGTAGCCAGTTAGGATTAACCTGATTGTATTGGGATATAATTTATGCACCAGTTTAAGAAAAGTAGTTCCGTTCATTTCCGGCATCCGCATGTCAGATACTACTAAGTCGACATGGTGCTTGGAAAGAAGCTCTAGGCCTTCATTGCCGCTTTCGGCTAATAGAATCTCATAGTTCTCTCGGTACAGTAATCGTTTGAGTGAGCGTAGAATACTTCTTTCATCATCGACAAAAAGTAAGGTATGTCTTTGGGCCATTACTATTCCCCTCCGTTAAATGGGGATTAAATCGGTATTGTGCAATTCTTCCTCAAGCTTATCCAGAGCTTCTGGGCGCAAATCTACCATTTTATATGTAGTGGGGGCGATCTCGGTTTCGCGAACCGGTCCACTCGAGCCGAGTGCGAGCCGATGGGCTAGTGCATTGGATCGGTGGATTAAATGCGTCAACTGTGGGGCGGCTTGGGCGCGCTCGAGATCATGATGATGGCGAACGGCATCGACAATTTGGGAGGGCAGGTGCCGCGATTGAGCTAGGTCGCCACTAACCGATGCATGGGGCGTTGCCCGTTTGTTGCACGCTGCTTCAAGCAGTGTAGATTGACCGTGGCCAGTGCTCTCAAGGAATTCCCAATAGGGTTCAGAGGCGTATTGGGCCAAGACTAGTTTGCTAAGGTCATGCATCATTATAGCGAGCATTGCCGTTTGCTTGAGGAAGGTCGCGCCATCCATCTGGGGCATACGCATATCAGAGACGACTAGATCCACTCCTTGCTCTTTGAGTATGGCTAGTCCTTCTATGCCGCTTTGGGCAAAGAGCAGGTTCCAGTTCTCTTTGCCCAAAGCGGCATAGAAGGGAAGAGAGCACGCTGCGTTCGTCGTCGACAAAGAGTATGGCTTTTTTTCAGAAGTAGCGATGGATATAACTCCTTACAATGGTATTTTGGCGGTAAAAGTTGTGCCTTTGCCTTCTTTACTGTTGACCAATAATTGGCCTCTGTGCTGCGTCACGATCGTATTGTAGGCGACGGTTAAGCCCATGCCAGTTCCACTGCCTACGTCTTTGGTGGTAAAGAAGGGTTCAAAGATTCGCTTTTGTATTTCGGACGAAATACCTATTCCATCGTCGGAGATGTCGATGCAGGCGAACCCATTGTCCTGGTAGGTTCGAATTTTAATTTCGCCTCGTTCTTCAATGGCCTGAGCGGCATTTAGTATCATGCTCATAAGAGCCTGGTTGAGTTCACGGGGATAACATAGAACAACGGGAACGTTGCCAAATTCTAGCAATACTTCTGCTTTCTTTGCCAATTCGCCCTGTACGATGTTGAGTGTGCTTGTTAGGCTCTCGTTGAGGTTAACCGACATCTGTTGGTTTTTGTCCACATGAGAGAAGTCTTTAAGGTCGAGAACTATATTGCGCACTCGTTCAACGCCGACGCGTGATTCGGCGATCAATTCATCGATATCGCTAAGGAGAAAACTGAGGTCATAGTCCTCTTTTTGCTGCCTGATCTTGTCTCGAGTTGCTTTGATATTGACATCGTCGTTTTGTTCTATGTGTTCCTCAAGCGAGTTGTATGAGGCGAATAATAAAGACAAATCTTGGATATACTGCTCAAGGGTAGAGAAGTTGCTGAATATAAAAGCGACAGGATTGTTGAGCTCGTGGGCTACACCTGCAGCTAATTGACCGATGGAGGCCATTTTCTCCGATTGGAGCATTTGTGCTTGTTGTTCCTGCATTTTACGATGAGCTAGTTCTAGTTCGTCATTGCTTTGTCGTAGGGCATTTTCGGCTTGCCGTCGATTTGTAATATTACGACCGTAAATATTAAGGTAGTCGTGTTCGCTTACTGGGGTGAGGATTAGTGATAAGATTTGATCTTCGTCGATTATTAATTCTGATTCCTCGCTATCATCTACTGTAAATGCGGAAGTCACTCTTTGGATCCATTCGCTGGGTAATTGGTCACCAACCTCAATTTGCCAGTGTGCTAATAATGGTGAAGCTGAGAGATTGGCATATACGACTAGCCCATTTCGGGTGACTCGCATTATCGGGTTCGGGTTTTCGTCGGGGAAACGGGCGAGGATAGAGATTCGCTCTTGAGCCTGTTGACGTTGGGCCATTTCGTGCTGCAACTCTTCGAGCATTTGGTTAAAGGCCTCGACTAATCGACCGGTCTCGTCTTGGTTGATTAATTTCGCGCGCAAAGTGTAATCGCGTTGGTTCGAAATCACACGTGCCGTATGGGCGAGTTGTGCGATTGGTTCGGATACTAGGGCTTGTAGCTTTGACGACAAGGCGTAGGCTAATAGTGATGAAAAGGCCATGACTAACAAAGCTAAGAGTCCTCCATTGCGCAGTCGGGTATTTAGTGCTTCAGTGTCTGAACGAAGGAAGATTGTACCGAGTCGTTCTTCGTCGTATACGATGGGGTGGAAGATTAGGAGATCACTGTTTGCGAAGTAGTGGCCATCTGCTTGAGGGGTCGGGGGTAATAACGCGGAATCGTTGTCTCGCAAATATTGACTGAAGAGTTTCCCCTGCACATCATAGACTCCGGCTGCTGATATGGCTGGGACGCTTGAGAGTGAACCAAGCAGGAGTTCGGCGGCATTCTTGTCTTCAAAGCTGAGGGTGACGGTACAGTTGGTGCCCATGACGAACGCGGTGGATTTAAGACTGGAAATGGTCGCTTCGCGGTAGGTCAATAGTTCATAGGTTGCAAAGGTTATACTTGCAAGGAGTAAGACGACGATACTCGTCGCTACGCCAGAAATAGTAAGCTTTCGCTTTATGGAGAGATCGCGGAAAGAAAGCACGTAAGATAAATCCTAAGTCTTGGTGAAGAGCCTTTAGATCTCGTTGCTAACTTTGGGCAGTTTCATAATGAAGACAGTGCCTACGTCAATCTCGCTTTCGACTTGTAATTCGCCGCCGTGTTTATCAGCCACGATCTGGTAGCTCATGCTTAAGCCTAACCCCGTGCCCTCGCCGATTTTTTTGGTGGTGAAAAAGGGTTCAAAAATACGTCTCTGCACATCTGGGGGCATGCCTTCCCCAGAATCAGCGATAGAGACGCAGATATAGTTTTCTTCTTCATAGGTGCGGATTTTTATTTCACCTTGTTCTTTGATTGCGTGTCCGGCGTTAACTAGGAGATTCATAAATACTTGGTTGATTTCCTGTGCGTGGCAAAGTACTTCGGGAATGTCGCCGTAGTCCTTGTCCAGAGTGACTTTATACTTGAGCTCATTCCAGACGATGTTTATGGTGCTATCAAGGCCTGCATTGATATTTGCGAATGTTTTATCACCTTGCCCCGAATGGGAGAATTCCTTGAGATTGAGGACTATCTTGCGTACCCGGTTAGCTCCTTCGTGCGATTCTTCGATTAGTTCCTTGATATCGCCCAGCAGGTAGCCAAGATCAAGTTCCTTTTTGGTTTGTTTTAATTTAGTAAGTTGAGCTTGTGCATTTTCTAGATCACTCTTCGCGACCGATTCCTCTAGGCTTTTATAGGTTTCAAGTAGGACTAGAATGTCTTCTACATACTCGCTTAATGTCCCGAGGTTAGAGAAAATGAACCCCATTGGATTGTTAATTTCATGGGCCACTCCAGCGGCTAACTGGCCGATAGAAGCCATCTTTTCAGACTGAAGGAGCTGATTTTCTAACATTTTGTAGGTGGAGAGATCTAGCGCGACGCAAACAATACCGTTGAGTTGATCCTCTGCATCGTACATGGCGGAACTGGAAAAGAGCACGGGGACTTTCTCGCCGTTCTTAGCCCTGTATTTTATCTCCTGTCTGACCAAGGTGTCAATACTCGATAGGGCTTCAATATTGGTTAGATCGATCGAGTCACCTTCGACATTCAGTATCGATAGTGACTTGCCTTCTATATCCTGTAGTTCGTAGCCCAGAAGTTCAAGCGTCGCCTGGTTAACGACTTGGATTGTGCATTGGGCGTCGGTGACGATAAGACACGATTGCATAGAGCGAATGATATTCTGCAAGTAGGCATTGGCCTTCTGTTCTTCCTGGTTGGCCAAAAAGAGTTCGCGGCTTTTGTCTTCTAATATTTTTTCTACTGCGTCTAGCTTAGTTTTATATCGGGTGAGGCGCTTATCTGCTACGACTGGATCCATGACTCAGGCTCCTGTAGCGAAAGTCAGATGGTATTTACAGATTTCTCCGCCATCTCGCTCGGCTATTTCACGGCTATATTTAATCGGTGAGTTAAAATACTCGCCGACGCCCTCGATTAAGCCATCCATAAGATCATATAGTCTGCGACTGGACTCATAATTAATGACTAGATGGTCAGGGTGATTGTCTTCGAAATCGAAACGCGGTGGATTGGCGTCAATATAAAGCTTACGGACTTCTACATGCACTATGTTTTCGACTGTCATTAGAAAAGTCTTGGGATGCTCAAAATCAACAAAGGAAGGTGGGATTTTTTTTACAAGGTTAGGAAAAGACCATTTGCCAAATGATCTCAATGCGTCGGGGAGGGGAATGTCGAGTTTAGTAATCGCTTTGTTCAGCAATTCCATCAGATCCTCATCCGGGTAGGTCCCTGGGCCAACAAATGGCTCCTCGGTTATGAAATTGCAATCACTGAATATCTCCTCGAATGTTTCTTCATCTGATATTTCAATGATGAACTCTTCGACAAGATCAAATATGACCCCTTTCATTCTGAGCCTTTCATCGTCTTGGTATCTCCATTATATCGATTTGTTAGGTGGGTTATTGGGGCGAATAACTCTTCATTGTCATAGGGTTTTGCCATCGTATCATCTGCTCCCTCATCACGTGATTTGATAAATATTATAGCTATATTTCGACAATAATAAGGCATAGAACTCACTTTAGGATGTGACTATAACCTAAATATAAAGAAAATATGACTTTAACAAGAGTAAGTTTAATGGTTGGTGAAAATGGTTAAAGAGGCGCTTATGTGAAGGAGATGTTTTTATATTACGAAATTAGTATTTAGGCAGGTTATTGCCTATCCATTGCACTATTCCACGAGTTTGCTTTGAAATTAAACTATTCCCATCGAGGTGTAAGTCAGCGTTGTGAGAGGTTGGTTTTATAAACCTATCATACATCGGTCTTACGTGCTCTATGTATTGTGTGTGGATAGTCGCAGCGGAACGTCCCCGTTCAGCTGCGTCTCTTGCTATACGACGGTTGAGACATGTAGTGTCATCAGTATCAATGAAAATTCGCAAGCTATACAGGGTGTTAATCTCAGGCCAGTAAAGGGCGAAGAGGCCTTCGACAATTATAAAGATAGTCGGTTCGATGTGTTCTGTTGTTGCTTGACGGGCATGAGTCGCAAAGTCGTAGACCGGGATTGTGACAGGGTGACCCGCTGATAGCAGCCCTAAGTCGCGGGAGAGTAGAGGGTAGTCGAGGGCTTCGGGGTTGTCGAAATTGAAATTGGCTTTTTCGGTCGGGGAAAGCGGAGAAAGATCGCGGTAGTAGGAATCCATGGAAAGAACTGTCGCGGAGCCGTGTAAGAACGTGAGCAATGCGCGGGCTAGGGTCGTCTTGCCGGAGCAGGACGGACCGGCGATGGCGATGAGCCGGGGGATGCCCTCAGCTTTGGAACCAGGTGGCAATGGTCTCGCAGTCGAGCGCGTTTGGCACGTCTTTGGCGCGCAGCCAGCCCTTGCGGGCTATGCCGATGCCATAGGGGAGGTTGTCGAGGCCACCGGTGCTGTGGGCATCGGTGTTGACGGTGATTTGCACACCGTGGTCGCGGGCTTTTTTGACGTGGCGCCAGTCAATGTCGAGACGGGCCGGGTGTGCGTTGATCTCGATGGCAACCCCACAGCGGGCAGCCGCTTCGATGATCTGGTCGACATCGACGTCGTACCCTTCGCGGTCGAGCAGCAGGCGGCCGGTCAAGTGCCCGACGATCGTCGCGCAAGGGTGTTCGATGGCGCGGATTATGCGGGCGGTCATTTTTGCACGGTCGAGGTTGAATTGCGAGTGCACCGAGACGACGATATACTCGAATTGTTCAAGTATATCGTCGGTGTAGTCCAATGAACCGTCACCGAGGATGTCCGATTCTATGCCTTTAAAAATGCGGAAGGGGGCGAGCTTTTCGTTGAGTCGGTCGATTTCGTCCCACTGGCGCTTGACCGCGTCGACGTTGAGGCCGCCAGCATATGCGGCAGCCTGGCTGTGGTCGGCCATGCCTAAGTAGTCGTAGCCGCGTTCCCGCACGGCAAGAGCCATTGCCTCTATGGAATCGGCGCCGTCCGAATAAGTCGAGTGCACGTGGAGCATGCCGCGAATATCGGCTGCGGTGAGCAATTCGGGCAGCGCGTTTTCTGCGGCGGCCTCGATCTCCCCGAGCCCTTCGCGCAGTTCTGGCGGGATATAGGCCAGGCCCATGGCAGCAAAAAATGCTGTCTCATCGACGCATTCAATGCGTTCTTCACCACGGTATAGGCCGTATTCGTTGATCTTGAGCCCTTGTCGCTGGGCTCTGGCCCTTAGGGCGACATTGTGTTCCTTGCTGCCGGTGAAGTGGTGGAGGATATAGGGGAATTCGTCGTAGGTGACGACCCGTAAGTCGACTTGTATCCCGTTGTTGAGCCGCACGGAGGATTTGGTTTCGCCCTGGGCCGTGATCTCGGCTACGGCTGGGTGCGCGACGAAGGCGTCGGAAATGACTTGCGGTTCGTTGGCACTGACGACAAAATCGACGTCTTTGACCGTCTCTTTCGCCCGCCGTAGCGATCCGGCGACTTCAATGCACTGGGTTTGCGGCAGCGCCTGCAATGTGTCGAAGAGCGTTTGCGTGCTCTCGCGTGCGACATCGGCGCGAAAACGGCCCTGGTGCGCGCGGATATACTCGATGCCCTTGAGAATGTTCTGCTGGGTTTTTTTGCCAAAACCCTTGAGCTCGGCGAGTTTACCGTCTCCGCATGCCAGCGCCAGGGCGTCGAGGTCTTCAATGCCCAGCGCCTCTCGGATGGCGATGATTTTGCGTGGGCCGAGGCCGGGGACCCGTAACATATCGAGCAGGCCGTCGGGCACCGATGCCCGCAACTCTTCATAGGCTGTGGCGGTGCCCGTGTCGGCGAATTCAAGCACCAGTTCGCCGACACTCTTGCCGATGCCTTTGACCTCGCCCAGAGTGCCGGCGGCGATTAGGGCATCGAGTGGGGTTTCCAGCATTTCCAGGATGCGCACGGCATTGGTATAGGCGCGGACGCGAAAGGAATTGGCGCCGCTCAATTCGAGCAGTACGCCGTATTCTTCTATAAATATCGCTGCTGCTTTGGCCGAGGCCATTAGCCTTGCTCCTGCATATGATGGAGAATTTGCGCGACCAAGTCCTCATTGCCGGCGGCCAGACCGCCGTTTATTAATGGATCCCTTTGATTGTATGTGCGCACCTGGCCGCTGCGTTCGAGCATATGGCCGCCGGCCTCACGGACGAGTAGGTCGCCCGCGCAGATATCCCACTCGTTCTTGGGTTGCACGCTGAAATTGAGGTCGCAGGCTCCAGCCGCGGCCAACGCCAATTTATAGGCGACGCTGCCGACGGGGCGGATTTCGCCGAGGTGAGGTTTGTAGGCGTCGATTTCGCCGCGTTTGACCTCGCTGCGGCTGACGGTCGCTACGGCCTTGTCCAGGGTTTGCAGTTCACTGCAGAATACGCGTTGGCCGTTGAGGAAGGTGCCACCGTCTTTTATCGCCGCGTATAATTGGTCCTGGGCGGGGTTGAAAATAACGGCAAGGGTCGGTGCGCCGGCCTCGACGAGCGCCACGGCGACTACATACTCGGGTAGGCCCTCAACGAATTCACGTGTGCCATCGATCGGGTCGACAATCCAGACCGCCTCTCTTTCGAGGCGTTGATGGTCGTCAACAGTCTCTTCTGACAGCCAGCCGCAGTCGGGGCGAAGGGCCAATAGAGCTTTTTTGAGGTAGGCGTCAGCGGCGAGGTCGGCGGTGGTCAGTGGGTCGCCGTTGCCCTTGTCTTCGATCTCGTATTGGCCGCCGAAATACTGCAGGGTCAGGGCACCGGCTTCCCGAGTCGCGGCGATCGTTTCTTCGAGTAGTTTCTTCATATCGGGGTTGAAAATAGGGACTGATGTCGAGGGGGGCAATTGTGTTGATGGTGATAAAGGCAAAAAAAAGCCCCCACATCCTTGTGGGGTTTTTTTTCGACGTCCCTGTCCTGAGGAGCATGAGGCTACACGTGATCCGCGCAGTGCTCCAATAATATGATTATCGGCAGTTTGGCCCGAGGCTCCAGTCTTTAGATTCCCGATGCCTTCTTGACATATAATGGCGGGACTTGTAGATTGAAAAAAAGATCCGATCTCCTTTTAAATCAACGATTTCAAACGAGGTTTGAAGATGCTGCAAAGGGCGTTGTTGGCACTGGTGGTCTTGCTCGTTCAGGCGCAGATTGCCGGGGCGGCAATGGAAGTCGAACAAGTGCGGGAGCTATTGCAGAAGTTGCAGGATGATGAAGTGTGGGGAGAAGCGGTATTTGCCGACGGGCGCGTGCGCTCATTTCGCGTCGTGGCGCAGGCGGAAGAGTCGGTCGAAGTCGTTGAGGTCGTTGGTGCGCTGCAGGAACGACCGGCTACCTACGGGCTAAATGACTTTCGTTCGTTGCGCGAGCTAGGTGAATACCGAATCCAGCCGCGTCGCGCTGCTTTCCAACCGCAAAAATCCGCTCTTGTCGCCTATGTGCTTGAAGCCGTCGTGCCGGGCGCGGGCTATTTTTATATTGGGCAAAACAAGCAGGGCTTGGCGTTACTGGGGTTGACCGCGCTTGCTGCGGGTACGGCCTTTGCCACGGGAGAAGACGGGGCGGCCGGTTGGGTGCCGATCTCTGTATGGATCAAGATTTCTTCGCTGACAAATTTGCGCGATCAGGTGAGTGCAATCAATGCATCGGGTATGCAGGCGAGCATGGAACTGGGGGCCTTACAGGGGCGGGAAGATACGGTACCCGCGCTGCGATTGAATCTGGTTTTTTAGCCGCGTAGTGTGTTAAAAAGATTAAACCGGCCCCGATTACGGGGCCGGTTTTTTTTATGCCTTAGCTATTTTGCTACGGTTGCTCCAGGCTTTAATATCCATCGCTAGGCTGAGGAAGGTCGGCACCAGAAATAGGGTAAATAGAGTCGACATTAACAACCCGCCGATAACTACGCTGCCCAAGCCGCGATAGAGTTCGGAGCCGGCTCCGGGAAATATGACCAGCGGTAACATGCCGAGGGCGCTGGTGACTACCGACATAAAGATCGGACGCACGCGGCTGGATACGGCGTCGCGAATGGCCTCCTTTGCGGGTAGCTCGGGGGTTTCGCGCAGGACATTGAGCGTTTGATGCACGATGAGGATGGCGTTATTGACGACTACGCCGATTAGGATGACGAAGCCGAGCATGGTGAGGATATCGAGAGGCTGGTAGGCTAGGGTCATATTGACGACTTCTAACCCAAGGATACCGCCGGCCAGGGCGGGCGGTACGCTGAGCATAATGACGAAGGGGAAGAGGAAACTTTCAAAGAGCGAGGCCAGCAGCAGGTAGGTGATGACCAGGGCCAGGAGAAAATTCCACTGCAGGGCTTCGCGGGTGCGTTTGAGGTCGTCGGCGGATCCAGAGAGCCGGATCGCATAGGGGGGGCGCAATTCGCCAGAATCGTTCAGCGGTTGGATAATCTGGGTCTGTATGTCGTCGAGCGCGGTTTCCAGCGCGACGGTTTCTGGCGGGATCACCTGGATGGTAATCGCGCGGCTGCGCTCCTTGTGGCTGATTTGCTCGGGGCCGGTGGTCACTTCGATGCGCGCTACTCCGTTGAGTGGGACGACTTGGCCGCGCGGTGTATAAATGGGCAGAGCGCCGATATCTTGGGTGCGGAACCAGTCATCTTCACCACGTAAGACGAGGTCGATTTCCTCACCCTGATGCTGGTAGCCGCCGATCAGGGCCCCATCCATTAGCGCGTTTACCGTCAAGCCAATACCCCGAGCGGTAAGCCCCAAGTCGGCGGCGCGGACACGGTCTGGGTGGATACGGACCTCTGGGTTGCCCAGGTCGAGGCTAGGAATTGGACGGGACTGGGCACCGGGCACAACTTGGCTGACTTGGCCGAAGATGCGGCCTCCCAAGCCGATAAGGCGGCCGAGGTCGGGGCCGGTTATCTCGATGTCGATGGCGCGGCCGCTGCCGCCGCCGCGTTGGAAAAGGCTCGATTGTTGCACGATGGCGAAAGTACCGGGCACGCCGCCGAAGACCGGGCCTTGGATAATGGGGATCAACTCTTTGACCCGGTCCGGATCGGCGGAGCTCACCCCCATAAAGGCCGAACGGCCAAAGGCGACAAAAAACATATTGTCGACCGCTGGGCCTTCCAGGTTTTGCGCTTGCGGGCTGTCGGGGGTTTCGGCGGCTTCCCAGTGGGGGCGCAATACGTCTTCGATCGTCTGCCCGATCTGGATTAGCTCGTCGAGGTTATAACCCGGTGGCGGCAGAATGATGCCAAAGACCAAGTTGCGGTTGCCGGTGGGCAGGTATTCGGATTTGGGCAGGAAAGCCCAGGCGATACCTAACGACAGGCCGATCAGCACGATTACCACACCCAAGCGCAAACCGGTGCTGCCGCTGATGCGAAAGACGCTATTGGCGATAAACGAGCGGACGTGATTGCCAATAGCATCTAAAGGTGAATCACTTTTCTGCTTGCCACCGAGAATCTTGTTGGCGAGGCTGGGAATGACCGATACGGCGACGACCAGGCTGAGTACCACGGAGCAAGAGACGGCGATGGCGATATCGCGGAAAAGTTGGCCGGCTTCGTCTTCGATGAATACGATCGGTAGGAAGATCGCGACGGTGGTCAGCGTGCTGGCCAGCAGCGCCCCCCATACCTCCGAAGCCCCGTCAAAAGCGGCTTGGGCGCGGGATTTTCCTTGTTGGCGGTGGCGGAAGATATTTTCGAGCGCGACGATGGCGTTGTCGACGACCATGCCGATGGCGAAGCTCATGCCCGCCAGGCTGATCACGTTTATGTTGCGGCCCAAAAGCGACATCGCTAAAAAAGTGCCGACGATCGAGATCGGGATGGCAGTGGCGATAATGGCGACGGTACTGAAGCTGCGTAAGAAGGCAAACAGTACCGCGACAGCTAAGCCGCCGCCGACGAGGATATTGGAGCGCACTAGGCCGATAGCGCTCTTAATATAGTCGGTCTCGTCGTAGACCTGTTTGAGAAAGAGATTTTCACGGGCGAGTGGGCCGCTGTTGAGTTCGTCTATCGTTTGGCGTATGCCGTCCATCACTTCGAGTACGTTGGCGCCGGTTTCGCGCTGGGCGTTGATCGCGATGGCGGGGCGGCCCTTCTGGCGTACGGCGGCCCCTGCGCGCACATAACCGAGTTTGGTCCGCGCGATCTCGTCAATGGTGACCCGCGTGCCATCGCCGCCGCGGATGACGACCTTTTCGACGTCGGTCGGATCGTGGAATTGGCCGACGGTGCGCACTATATAGCGGCGCTTGCCCTCATCAAAGGCACCGGCGCTGATATTGGCGTTCTCGCGGGTGAGGGCTGTAGTCATGTCTTGTACGGTGAGCTGGCGGGCGGCCAGCGCTTGCGGGTCGACGATGACCTGTAATTCGCGGTCATAACCGCCGTAGACGCTGCTCTGGGCGACGCCGGGCACGCGTTCGATGGCGGTCTTGATTACGTCTTCGGCGAAGTCGCGGTAGAGTTCGACATCGAGTTCGTCGTGATCGGGCAATGCATCGAGAATAAGCCAGGTGATGGCGCCGCCCGGCCCTGTGCCCCCGGCCGAGATTACTGGGCGTTCGGCGTCGAGCGGGTAGCCGAAGACCTGGTTGAGCTTGTTGGAGACTTTGAGCAGTACGGCGTCGGGGTCGATGCCGACACTGAATTCGAGGGTCACGACCCCGCGGCTGTCATTGCTGTCGCTGGTCATCTGCACCAAGCCCTCGACGCTCTTGAGCTGTTCTTCCTGGCGCTGGATGATCTCCTGCTCGATTTCCTCTGGGCTCGCGCCTGGCCAGAGGGTGGTGACGGTGATGATCGGGCGATCGACGTCGGGGGTGAGCTGGACGGGGATGCGGAAAAGCGATAGCAGGCCGAAGAGCGCGATAAAGAGCACTCCGACGATAACGCTTACCGGTTTTTTAATAGCGGAGTCGACGATTTTCATGGCGGATCCGTTATTGGTGTTTGCGGATAATGCGGATGGCTTGGCCGTCCCGCAGTCGTTCGTTGCCGCGGACGACTGCTAGATCGCCGGCTTGCAAGTCACCACTCACCGCGACAAAACCCTGGTGGGCGAGGCCAGTTTGAACGGGGCGGCTAATCGCTTTGCCGTCGCGTGCAAGATAGACCACCTGGCCCATTGGGCCGGAGACTAAGGCGTCTTTGTGCACGAGTATGGATTCCCGTTCCTTGGCGATGCGGAATTGTACCCGAGCCGACATATTGCTGCGCATCATGCCGTCGGGGTTGGCCGTCTGAACGACGACGGGGAACGTGCGCGATTCCTGGTAGCCTTCGGCGAGAATGGCGATAATACGGCCCTTTACGGGTGCCCCGCCGAGGGCATCGACGGAAATTTCGGTTTCGGCGCCCAGTTGCAAGTGCGAAACGTGTTGTTCGGGAACATTTACATAGACACGGACAGTATCGGTGTATATGACCCGTGCGATATCACCGCCGCGGGACACCCATTGACCTACCGAAGTGAAGGTTTGGATGATGTGTCCGGGGAAAGGGGCGCGGATCGAGAGATTGTCGACTTGCGCCTTGAGCCCGCTTAATTTGGCACGGGCGCGGGCGAGTTCATAGGCGTCATCGCGCAGGGCCTGTTCGGAGACGGTGTCGGTTTCGCGCAGCTTGATGCTCTGGCGGTGGTTCGCCTGCCGCAGCGCGAAATCGGCTTCTGCCTCGGCGAGGGCGGCGGCGAGTTCATCGTTTTTGAGCAAGAATAGGGGGTCACCGCGTTTTACGGTCTGTCCGGAATCGATAAACCGTTGCACGGTGAGTCCTTCGGTCTCGGTGGCGACCAGGCTTGCGCGCCGCGGTTGGATGCGGCCGAGAACTGAAAACTCCTCGGCAAAGGGTTTTGTGAGGACTTCGGCGACGATAACGGGGGTCGGTGGGCGTTCTTGTGCGGAGAGGTCGGACGATAACAGGCTCGGGCTACAGAGCAGGATGGCCAACAACAGGCGGTTAGACGGCATGGAAGCTTCTCCTAGGTGGGATGTGCACCGCCTAAATGTAGGGGCTGGCCGGGGCTAGGACAATGGGTTTACTCCCAGACGATCACTTCGATACGCCGGTTAAGTTTTTTGTTTTCGGGGGTGTCGTTGGGCACGATCGGTTGGTTTTCGCCGTAGCCCCTGGCCTCCATCATGCCGTCGGTGATGAAGGGGTAGGTGTTGATTAGGAATTTGACGACTTCGTTGGCGCGTTTATTGGAGAGGGTTTGATTATTCGTGTCGTCGCCGTCGGAGTCGGTGTGTCCTTCGATAATAATTTTGCCGGGGGAGAAATTCTCAATGAATTGAGCCACTTTGGTGAACTCGGCACCCGCGTTAGCGGCGAGGGAGAAATCGCCCGGATTAAACAGCACGCCCGAATCGATGATCAGCCGCGGCACGACGAGATCGCCCTTGAGCGGTACCTTGAACTTTATTATAGGCAGGTTGATTCTTTCGCCTTTGGCAAAAGTCCCCATCGAAGAGCCGTTTTGCGACTCGGTGATGGTTATCGTGCCGATAAAGATTCGCATGCCGCGCGCCAGGGAGGGGTGGACCTTCTTTTCGCGGTAGACATTGAGTATGTCCCCGCGATTAATGCTGACTTCCTGGCCCTTGTCTATATAGTATAGGCGCTGACCGCCGTCACCGGGGCGCAATTCGCCGGTATCGTTGGGGCGGAGGACGGCGAGGATCCGCGGCGGATCAAACTTTTTTTTGGTGGTTGTGGCCGGTGGGGCTTGGGCTGAAGCGTGTTGGCAACAATATAGGCCGAGTAAAAAGGCGAGCAATGGAAGTCGTAAAACTTGCATAATAGTTGAATCCGAACGTTAGGGTAAACGGGCGCCTATATGAAAATACCATAAAAAGGGGGGAGCGGCCTACCCTATTTATCGGCACAGGCCGCAAATTCTTGGCCCAATGCTATTACAGCCAGGTTGATCTGACGCACAGTCCGATTGTATTATTCACTGTATAATAAGCTTAGCAGAACTTTTCAGGACGTATTCCCCGGATAGGGCGATGCAACAGACAAAAAAAAATAATTGGTGGAGATGGGGATTGGGCGCTTGGTTTTTGTTGGTCGGTGCCGGCGAGGCCCAACTCATATCGACAGTCACTGGTAACGGCAACGGCTCTTATCTCGGCGATGGCTTTGCAGTGATGGCCGCCAGTGTTAATAAGCCGCATAAGATCTCGTTGGATAAAGACGGCAATATCTACATTGCCGATTCCGACAATAATGTTATCCGCAAGATTGATATATCCGGCATTATAACTACGTACGCTGGGACGGGTGCGGCCGGCTATAACGGCGATGGGACCGCGACGGCCGCTCAACTCAACACCCCCAAAGGCGTGTGGGTTGACAGTACCGGTGATGTTTTTATCGCCGATACCGGAAATCATATTATCCGCAAGGTCAATATATCGGGAATCATGTCGACCGTGGCCGGTGTCGCGAGTATCTCGGGAACGACCGGTGATGGTAGTACGGCGACCTCCGCCCGGCTAACTTCGCCCAATGGTATTTGGGGCACTCCCAACGGCGATCTCTATATCGCCGACTGGGGCAACCACGCGATCCGCAAACTGGATAAGGCGAACGGGAACCTGACGACGGTGGCGGGGACGCTCGGCAGTAACGGGGCAGCGGGCGATGGCGGTGCCGCGACTTTAGCGTCCCTCTACGGCCCTTTCGATGTTTTTGTCGATTCGACAAACAATATTTATATCGCCGATGCGCAGAACAATAAGATTCGCAAGATCGACGGCACGACGGGGATAATCACGACGGTGGCCGGGACGGGGGCCGCGAGTTTCTCCGGTGATAAGGGGGCGGCGACTTCCGCGACCCTAAACCACCCCTATGGCGTCCGCGTGACGGCAGGCGGGGATATCGTGATCGCCGATGAAGCGAATCAGCGTATACGCGTCGTCGACGGGCTGACCCAGATCATCAACACGGTCGCCGGGACGGGGACCAACGGCTATAACGGCGACGACATCCAAGGCGGCAAGGCGCAGTTGTGGGATCCCCAGGGCGTCGACTTCGATGCGAAGGGAAATCTCTATATCGCCGACTCCAGCAACAACCGGGTGCGCAAGCTAAACGCCCGGGTCTGGGCTGATACGCTAAAACCGGCCGCACATCGACACAACGCACCAAGAGACACGGTGCTGGCCGGTGTTATGAGCCGGGCACTTGTGGCGGCGGTCGACACCAATTTCGCTGTCTACGGGATGCAGACGGGAAAAAAGGCCGGTGCGCACAGCGGCGGCAATACGACCTCGTTGGTTTTTGACCCGACGGTAGAATTCAAACCTGGCGAAAAGGTGATGGCGGTTTTTACCGATACGCTAGTCAGCGTTGACGGGGTGCGCTTCAGCTTACCGCAGGTATGGACTTTTCGGACAGCGGCGGGGGTCGGACCTGCAGTATTTCCTTCATTGGGAAGGAGCCTCGGCACGGGCAGCGACGCGACCTTGGACCTGGCGGTGGGCGATGCCGATGGCGACGGTGATTTGGATTTGCTGGTGGGCAATACTGGTGGGCAGGACGCGGTCTGGCTGGACGGCGACGCGAGCCCTTCCTTTGGCGCCGAATCGTCGAATGTGGGGTTGAGCTCGGGGGCTACAAATTCTGTCGCTTTTGGCGATGTCGACCATGATGGGGACCTCGACGTGGCGACCGGTGACAATGGCGGTCAGAATTTTGTCCATTTAAATAATGGTTCGGGAATATTTGCGTTTTCCGATACTTCGATTGTCGGACCGGCGTCAAGTGCGACGAGAGCTTTGGCCTTTGGCGACGTCAACGGCGATGGGCACTTGGATCTCGCCGTGGGTAATAATGCCGCCGATGATTTCATCTACCTCAATAATGGTCTAGGGAAATTTGCCCAGGGGGATACGTCGAAGGTCGGCCTAACTACCGCGACTACGCATGGTATGGCCTTCGTCGATGTCGATATAGACGGCGACCTAGACCTGGCGGTGGCCGGTATTTCCGTGCAGGACGTGGTTTATCTCAACGACGGTATCGGCAAATACGCCATTGATGATTCGTCGCATTTCGGCGTCAACGCCAGTATGACCAATCATCTCGATGTAGGAGATGTGGATGCCGACGGCGATGCGGATATTGCGGTGGCGCTCGAAGGGGCGTCGAATGTCGTCTACCTCAATGACGGCACAGGAAAATACGCGCTTGCCGACGGCAACACTTTTGGTCTTGGATCTGGGCTTACGGAAGCCGTGCACTTTGGCGATATCGACGGGGACGGTGATCTCGACGTGTGGGCGGGCAATCGCACCGGTCAGAATGCGGCCTATATCAACAGTGGCACGGGGACCTTCTCCACCGCCAAGAATTTTGGCACAGGCTCAGACGATACTAGGGCGTTGGCCGTGGCCGATTGGGACGGCGACCTGGATCTCGACGTGGCGACTGGCAACAGTGCCGAGAGCAATGTGGTTTACCTAAACGCGACGCTTTACGAATCCATGCGCTCGTTCGGGCCTGTTGGGACGATCAGTCTGCCGCCTCTTGGCAGCGCCAAGTTTTTTGGCCTCGGTATGGTGGGCAATGGCAGTGGTTCGCTCGACACATTGGCATTGACGCTTTCTGATCTGACGACCGCGACGGGAATGGCCGCCAGCAGTATTGATACGGTCGCGCTCTATGTCAGTGCGGATTCGATCCTGAACCCGGCCGCCGATACGCTACTAGCCTGGTTGCCCGGGACATCGATAGGTATTGGCACAACCTTCAAATTGGCACTGAGCTCGCCGCATACACCCGTTGACGGCACGGAGAGCTTCTATCTGGTCAAGGTCAAGGTGGATACCCTCGTTGGTGACAAACACTCGTTCAAGGTGGGCTTAGCCGCCGGCGGCGTGCATGTCACGGATGGTTATCGGGGGGTGGCGCTGGAGGCCAATGATACCAATAAAGTTGAGATCGAGGTCACCGCGACTAAATTGGCGTTTACCACGGCACCGCGGGATACGGCGGTGGTTGATGGGACGGATGAAGTGGTAAGCGGCGAGGTTTTTTCGACCCAGCCTGTTGCGGAGTCACAGGATATTTATGGCAATACAGACAAGGATTTTGCCGAGACGGTAATTGCCAGCATAAGTTCGGGCTCTGGCACTATAGGTGGGGCGACGCTCAAGACATTGGTAAACGGCAGGGCCAGTTTTGCCGGAAATTCACTGCTCTACAATGCGACCACCGACGGCGAAGCGTTTACCTTAATGGTCGATGACGAGCCCGGGGGGGTGGATCTGACGCTTGCGACGATCGTCTTGAGCGCTGATGTCGTGGCCAGTAGACTGGCTTTTGCAAGGGAACCGTCGGCATTGGTTGATCCCGGCAGCAACTTCGCCGTGGATTCGGTCTTTGTCGTAGCCCAAGACGTTGCTGGCCTGAGCGACACCGATTTTACCGCGAAAATCCGCCTGAGGGCCGTGAGCGCCGAAGATACCAGTGCGGTGGTCGATACCTTGCACGCCGAGCCGGCTGATTCGCTCAATGCGTCGAACGGGCTGGGTATCTGGACTAGCCTGACACTGCCTTTCGCCGACCTGTTCAAGCTCAAGGCCACCAGCGACAAATTGCAGGCAGGGTTGAGCAAGACCGTGGCGATGCCCGGCGGATTGACCGTCGGCGGAGCGGATTCGCTGGTCGCGAAAAATGCTCTCGTGAATTTGGCGGGCAAGGGAGGGGCGGATCTGGTCTTCAATGCTATTGCGTTGCGTGCCGAGGGTGAACGTATGGTGCTGCAGTCGATTGGCGTGACCCCAATATTTAGTGGTCTGCTTGGTGATGAATTGCGCAATATCGACTTAATTTTCGATGCAAATGCTGATGGTAAAGTCGACAGTAGTGAACAATCCGTATTGGCGTCTGTGGTCAATGACGAGGGGAGTGGGGTAGCGTTGACGCTGGCGATCATAGATACCTTGCCAGCTGATACGCTCAGGCACTATTTGGTCGTTGCGGATTTGGACCAGACGGTGCGCGCCACCGATGTGCTCAGAATCGACGTCACTGATATTGTCGTTGGTCGTGGTTTGGCTACTGGTGTGCCGCCGGCCGTGCCGGTGCGAATCGTGTCCGGCCGCGACCACATGGTAACAGGCACGGTGGATATACTCTCGGTGTCGCTGGAGAACCCGCGCGTGAGTCAGACGGGTAAGGTGACGATTATCTTTGATGTCGTCAGTGACTTGGCGGTAGGAGATGAGTTGGTTATCGATTTTCCTCTGGGTTTTGGTGTGTCTGGGACTACAGTCGATGTGGCGACTTCTCTACCTAGCGGTGTAGACCCGAGTAAGAGCGGCGAATCGGCGGGGCAGACGGTGGTATTGGAACTGGCGGTGGCGGAAACGAAGGGGCGCTACCAGGTTGTGATCGATGGCTTGCAAAATCCCGCAACCTTTCAGGGCGCAGTACCTGTGGTTGTACGCACCCGGATAAACGATAATAGTACGATAGATGATCCCGATCCGGCGCCGCCGGGCTTGGAGTTATTGGTGGCAGGCCGAGTGGAATTGAGCGCGGTGGAATTGCTCGGAGGTGTCGGGCTGCAAGGTCGTTTAACGGTGTCGTTGCAGACCGCTACAGCGCTTGTGGCCGGGGATGAAATCGTTTTGGTCTTTCCGGCGGACTTTGGCATTGGTAGCGCGACGGTCGACGAGGCTAGCCAGACGCCATCGGGTACAGACCCGGTCATCGCCGCCGTCGATACAATTCAACAACAAATGGTTTTTGCTTTGCAGGAGAATGAGGCAGCCGGTGCGATGTCGTTGGTCATCGACGGGCTCCATTTACCGGATGTTGCAGAAAAAGAACTTTTCGTCGTCGCGCATACCCGACGAGAGAACGGGGATATTGTCGATTTGGCCGATGAGGCTCCGGCTGGTTTCTCCTTGTCCGGGCGTTTGCAGTTGCAGGCTGGAAATCAACTAACAAATGCGCTTGAGGGATTGGCCGGATCGGGAGGCGCCGATGTGGTGTTGGCCTCTTTCACCCTACAGGCTGTTGGCGAAGATATTCCCTTACTCGCCCTTGAATTACTGCCGCGGCTTTCTGGAATTGGCATTGGGGAATTGACGGGAATCGATGTAGTCTTGGATGCGGATGCGGATGGTGTCTTTGATATAGGGGAAGCTTCGGTGACCGCGGGAGCGGTCGGCGACGGTGGGGATAGAGTTGCATTGGAGGTGGTTTTGGTGGGGCAGCGATTGTATGCTGATAGCTCTCAGTCCTATTTGGTGGTCGCCGATATTTCAGCGATAATTAGCTCAACTGACCAGGTGCGGATCGATGTGCTTGGGTTGGGGGTTGGCCCCGGCGTGATCAGTGAGGTCGATCCGGTGGTATCGGGGGGACCGGTGTTCGGATTCACGCATGCTGCGACGGGGAATGTCGCCATGAATTCCGTGCAATTGGAAAATCGCCAAACCGGTGGCAGCGGCGCACTATCGCTTATTTTTACCACCGCTAGTGCCTTGTTGCCCGGAGACCGAATTCTACTGGATTTTCCAAGCGGCTTCGACCTGAGCCTGGCCCAAGTCGATACCAGCTCGCGCACACCCGCAGGTAGGGTACCCGTCGAAGAGCCCTCGGCTTCGACGCGCGGGCGATTTGTATTGCAATTGGCCGATGTAGAAGATGTCGGGGAATATCGGCTCAAGCTGTCGACTGTGATCAACTCCGCCGTGGCCGCCGCGGATCTGGCGATCGCTGTTGCGAGCGAGCGCGCAGACGGTACTGCGGTGGATAACCTAGATACCGATCCCTTTCAATTTGCCATCGTCGCCGCCGTCACTTCTAATGTTTGTCGGGCTGATTTTGATGGTGACGGTCGAGTTTATTTTTCAGATCTGTTTCTCTTCGGTGACGCTTTTGGTCGCGACGGATCATCCGAGTTTGATCTCGATGGCGACGGTCGAGTCGATTTTACCGACTTTTTCGTTTTTTCTGAAGTCTTCGCCGATCGTTGCGATTCGACGGATATCGGGCCTGACGACAGCAATGCGCTCGCTTTGGAGATTACAGTCGATTTACTCGGCGGTACCCAGATGGAATTCGCCTTGATCAGGGCGGGCGCGTTTTTGATGGGCTCGCCCGCGGAGGAAGAAGGGAGGCTAAGGGATGAAGGGCCACAAAGGGAAGTATCGCTCGGTGAATCTTTGTATTTGGGCAAGTTTGAAGTTACACAGCAGCAGTGGGCGCAGGTGATGGGCAGTAGCCCCTGGCAGGGCTTGCCCGCCGCGATCGATCAGGGCGACCATCCGGCGGTCTACATCGCCTGGAATGACGCGCAGGCGTTCGTGCAGACACTCAACGCGGCGGCAGGCGATTCGCTCTATCGCTTGCCAAGTGAAGCCGAATGGGAATACGCGGCGAGGGCGGGCACGTCGACGCGTTGGTCTTTTGGCGACGACGAGGCGGTATTGGGCGATTACGCTTGGACGAGAAGGGTACCGCCGGTAGTCAGCGAGTTGCTGACCCATCCGGTTGGCGGGAAGAGACCGAACCCGTGGGAACTGTACGATATGCACGGCAGTACCGCCGAATGGGTAGAGGATTTCTATGGGGCGTATGGAGCCGTCGCCGAGACGAACCCGAGCGGACCGGCAAGTGGAACGTTCAGAGTGTTAAGAGGCGGCGGAATTACGTTAGGGGCGGCAGAGACGCGATCGGCGGCACGGGTTTCGTTCGATGCAAGTGCACGCTTGAGTACCTTCGGGTTCAGGATCGTTAGGCGAATCGCCGGGCAGTAACTAGTAGTAAGGCAGAGGGCCTTTTATTTCAATCGGCAAGTATGTAGGGGGCTGTCTAGCAGACAGCCCTTTTTTATTGTTCTGTATTACTGGCCTCAAAAGCGTCGACGAAGAGGAAGAAGTCGTCGAGGGTGATCTGGCCGTCGTCGTTGAGATCGAAGGCTGGGTCCCAGTCGGGATGAAAGATCGTCAGGCCGAGCGCGTCGATGAAACGGAAAAAATCGCTGAAACCAATGCGTCCGTCGCGGTCGAAATCGCTGGGTTCGGGTTCGGGCAGCGAGGGCAGGATTTCGACCTGTATTTCGGTCAATGCGCGAAACCCTTCGGGGTCTTCGACCCGGAAAATAATCGTGCCGCGTCCGGAATCCTGCAGGGCCGATACCGTTGCTTTGCGGGTGGAGTCGATTGAGACGGCCAATAGCTCGGTTGGGGTTGGGGTCGCACTCCAGAGTAAGGCGCTCAAAGGACCGTCGTCTTCGACGTAGCGGTCCAAGGTTAGAACTTGTGTCTGGTCACGGTGGAAACTCAAGCTCGGTACGCCGCTGATGGTCGGTTGTCGGTTGTCGGTTGGGCTAGTCGTAGTGGTGTCGGTTGGGCTAGTCGTAGTGGTGTCGGTTGGGCTAGTCGTAGTGGTGTCGGTTGGGTTCGTAGTGGTGTCGGTTGGGTTCGTGATGGTGTCGGTAGGGT